>Ga0180009_10004708_pt1 | contig 14912 bp, 8 predicted proteins | sample OS_PC_MetaG_FD_123537 | JGI IMG/M metagenome (GOLD analysis project Ga0180009, IMG submission 123537) | Groundwater microbial communities from the Aspo Hard Rock Laboratory (HRL) deep subsurface site, Sweden - OS_PC_MetaG | ecosystem: Environmental > Aquatic > Deep subsurface > Groundwater...
CCCCGCGTTGATCAACCGCGAGCTCGGGCGTCATTGCCGGGAGCAGGCTCTGGCGTCCCTGGTGCACGAGCTGACCCTGGCAGGCACCACCGTCCGGTACGTGCAAGCGGACCTCATGCAAGACGCGCAGGTGCGTGGGTTGGTGGCCGATGTCCGCCAACACGAGGGACACGCTGACATCGTGCTGCACGCCGCCGGGCTCGAGCGCAGCCGACCGATTTTGCACAAATCCGTGGCCGAGTTCGAGACCGTTTTTGGCTGCAAGGCCACGGCGGGCGAACGGCTCTGGACGGAGATTCTGGCACAGCTTGAAACACCCCCGCGGCGTTTCCTGGCTTTCAGCTCCGTGGCGGGCCTGTTTGGCAATGCCGGACAGACCGATTACGCCTCGGCCAACGCGTCCCTGTCGGGCCTCGTGGCCGAGATCAACCGCACCACGCCCCGCACCGCGGCGTTGTCGGTGCATTGGACGGGCTGGGACGACGTGGGCATGACGGCCAACTCCCCCATCCGCGACCTGCTCATCGAGCACGGCGTCAAGCTCCTGCCGCCGGATCTGGGCGCCCGGGTGGCCCTGGAACTGCTGGGCTCAGACCTGACGGGCGAAGTGCTGGTAGCCGGTCCTCTCGGCAAGCTGGCCGGTGACTCAGACACCACGGTGCAGCCGATGCCCGCCGTCGAGGCGCTGGCGCCCGCTGTCGCGTCGCAAGAGGTGCCGAGTCAGCGCACCATCTCCATCACCCGTGACCCGGACGGCCAACGGGCGACACTCCGGCTGGAGCTCTCCCCCGATGATCCCTGGCTGGCGGACCACGCCGTGGAGGGCGTCCCCCTCCTGCCGGCCGTGGCCGGTCTGGAGCTCATGGCCCGCGCCGCGGCGAGCCTGGTCCCCAACACCCGCGTGACCGGTTTGCGCAACGCCCGCTTCCACCGTCCCCTCAAGGTGCAGCCCGGCCGACAGATCACCGCCATCGTGGAGGCCACGCTGAACGGCTCGCCCTGTCGGGTGCGAACCGCCCTTTCCAGCGAGCGCATCAACCGGGCGGGCCGGGTGATCCGCCAGGACCACTTCACCGCCGAGATCGAAACCGCCTCCGGCGACACCGCCGCTCCCGAGACCCGCCCGCCACTTCACCTGGGCGCCTTGGACCGGCGCGGCCCGGACCGGAAGGAGATCTACCGCCACTTCTTCCACGGCCCGGCTTTTCAGGTGCTCGAGACCATCCGGCTGTCGGGTACCTCGGGGCTCGTTGCCCGCGGTCGCGGCATGCGCCTGGCCTTGAACGACGAAAGCTCCCGCCTCGCTCCGCTGGCCATCGAGGCGGCGCTGCAGGCGGCCGGGTTCCACGCCCTGTTACAGGAGCAGTCCCAGGGGCTGCCCGCCGCCATCGGGCAGCTCACGTTGACGGGCGCCCCGGCAGACCTCGACAGCGCACGAGAGCTCGTGCTGCGTGTGCGCGCGGCCGGGTCTGGCACCGACACCGATGGCATCCTCCGTCACCGCTTCGACGTAGACGTGCTCGACGCCCAGGGCACGACCCTGATGGTCTGCCGGGACGTCCTGCTGATTCAGCGCGCCGCGGTGGACAAGGCCTCGCTCCCGGCCACCAGCGCTTTGCTCGAGGTGGTGGAGATCGCCGTGGACAGCCTGGGCCGCCCCGACTCCAAGGTCGTGGACCTCGAGGCCGAGCTCGGTCCCGCCGAGCGCCGTCAGGCCGTGGACATCGCCCACCCCGGTCGGCGTCTGGACTGGATCGCCGGTCGACTGGCCGCCAAAGAGCTGGTCCGACTGCACCTGCGGGACCGCTACGGCGTGGCCCTGCCCCGACGTCGGGTGGAGGTGGCCACGGATCCCGGCGGTGCGCCGGTGCCCTGGGTCCCCGCCCGGCCCGGCCTGGCGGCCCTGCTGCCCGCCATCTCCATCACCCACGCCTGCGGACGGGCCCTGGCACTCGGTGTGCCCATCTCCGATCCCGGCGTGCGTGTGGGCGTGGACCTGGCCCCGGTGGAGGCGCGGCCGGACTCCTTTGAGAAGCAGTGGCTCACCGACGGTGAACGACGGCTGCTCGAAGGCACCGACCCGGAGCACCGAATCCTTTTGGTGTCCCAGCTCTGGGCCCTCAAGGAGGCCGCGTCCAAGGCCCTGGGCCTCGGCTTGCATCTGTCCACCTCCGAGTTGGAGATCGAGAGCCTCCATCCGGACGGCACGGCCACCCTGCACTTCACCGGCATGGCGCTCCAGCGCTTCGGTGATCTCGGCGCCACGGGCATCCGAGCCGCGGTGCTGGACTGGCACGGCGCGGTGCTCGCTTGGGCCCAATTGGACCTTGGCGATGAAGCCGACACAGCCGACACCAAAGCGGCCCCTTCCCTGCAAGGCCTGCGCGAAACCCACATCCAGCCCACGGACTAGCCCGGAAAATGGCCCGTAGATGACTCGATTCACGGCATCGGGGGCGTCCCGTGCGCCCGCCGCAGGTGCCGGCTCCAGCCATCGGAAAGTGTCTCGGGTCGGGGTCACGAGGCGGCGGGGCGGCGCGCCTGCGCCAACAGGTGCTGAACCTGCTGTAAGGTGACGCGGCGAAGGGTGTCTTGCAGGCGAACCATGAGCCGCCGCCGGTGGGTTCCGATGGCGAACATATTCACGTACTTTTTTGCGAGGGTCTCGCTGGATCTCACCTGCCGGTAGAGGTAGCCATTGCGCACGTCGACGACGTACAGCTCGCGCCGGAGGGTTACTTCGAGGTTCAGCATCGGCACAAAAAACTGGGTGAACAGCAGGGGCGCCAAGAACATGGTCCAGTTGGGGGAGCTGCGGACCACCGACACCGTGCTGGACAGAATGAGCAGATCGCAGTGCGCACGAGCGGCCAGGAGCCGGAGCTTCTTCAGGCTGATTCGAACCGAGCGGGAGGTTCCCACGGACCGGCCTCCGTCGGTCTCATAGTGGCGTCGGCCCTCCACAAGCAACGACGGGATCTCATAAATGTCTGACACGCTGCCCAGGGCGCGCAAGGTCGGCGGCAGCTTCTCGTCGAGGCGTCCCATCTCGTAGAATGCCAACCGCGCGGGAGATCTCAGCTGGGGACGGGCCTGGAAGGCCTTTTGAATGTCAGCGTCCGTGATGGCCCGGGAGTCGTTGGGATCAAAGGTCGTTCGCGGCTGATAAACCGACACGCCGCAGCCAGCGCCAAGCAGGATCGCGAGACAAAAAGCAGGCAATAATCTGAACATATTCATCCCTCACGGCGGAGCTCCGCCAACAGTAATCGAGCGCCGCGGAAAGCCCCGCCCGTCGAAACGGCCCGGGACCGATGCGCGCCAGCAACAGATCGTCACATCTTCAGCAGTACAACGGTCGATCGCGCCCAGCGCTTACAGCCCCGAAGGGGACAAACGGGCGCCTACCACCCGGCCCCCCGTCGTCGAATGGCGCGCACGATCTGCTCGGACTCGGCCGGCTTCAATGGAGCTCCGCCGAAGGCGCGGGCAATGGCGGCAGCAAGGGCAATCAGATCGGTTACTGCAAAGGCTCTCGCCAGAACACGACGCCATCTCCCAGGCTGGAGTCCCCGGCGCCGTAGAAGAACACCATGTTGAGCTTATCGTTGCCGGCAAAGGCAGTGTCCACGTACGCGCCGGCGAAGCCCGGTAGCATCTCAGCGTCCGGGCTGGACACGGCCCAGCTCGTGAGATCCGAGGAGCGGAGCAGCTTCGGTCCGCCGAGCTGGACCTCCCCGCCGCTGGACGTGAAGTAGGCGGCGATGGCGGCGTGGCCCGCCGAGTCCATCGCGAGCGACTGATACCACCACGTCTGATCGGTGCCATCCCTGGGGAGCGGCAGGGGCGCATCCCAGGTGCTTCCGTCGCCCGATTGGCTAAACCACAGATCGTTTGCCGGCTGCTCTTCCCTGGCGAGGAAATAGGCGACCAGCGGACTGGTCCCCAGGAAGGCCAGGCTGACCGACGACGTGTCGTTCTGCTGATTGAGGGAGTCGATTACGAAGCTCGCCGCCTGGCCGGGGCGCCAGAACGCGAGGGTCACATTGTACCACTCGGGCGCTCCCAGGCTGTCGATGGCGCCCAGGAAGTAGGCGATGCCCGGCTCGCCATTTTCGTCCAGGGCCATGTCCAGCCACGGTTTCGCGTCCTGCGTCTGGGGCAGCGAAGGGCTGAGCTCGGAGGTGAAGCTCCCGGAGGCGCCCGTCCGGTGCAGGTAGACCACGGCGTGACTGTCATTACCGGACGCGCACCCATAGCCCTCCACCGCGGCCTTGATGCACCAGTGCCAGTAGGCCACGTGGATCTCGTCGCTCGCCATGGCGAGGGTCGGGTTCGAGGTCTCCGCTTCAGAGCTCTCACCGTCGAGATCGATATGCTCCTTGGCCCAGGTGAGGCCGCCGTCCTCGGAGAGGGCCAGCCAGACCTCGTCATATCGCACGGTGTAGGCGATGCCGTACCTGCCGTTGCTGATGTCCCGGGCCAAAGAGACCGCGCGGTCTGGATGGTCGGGGCTGAGCCCGCCCAACTCGTCGTCCACGATGAGCGGCGGCTCCCAGCGGTAGTCAGTCCGGTTCCAGCGAACAAAGTAGAGCTTGGCTGTGTCACCGGATGAGTTCGTCGAAAACTCGCCGACATAGGCGATCGCCGGATCGTCGTTTTCGTCGAGCGCCAGCGACGTGTGGACACCGTACTGGTAGACTTGGCCCTGGTCCGTCGGCGCCGCTACCGCCAGCTGCAGCTCCGCGGGCGGCGGTCCCGCCGTGTCCTCATTCGATGGCTCCGAGACGAGCTCGCCCCCGACCACGGCGCGGACGCGGTACGTGTAGGCCACGTAGGGATCCACGGTGGTGTCGGAATAGCTCGTGGTCGCCCCGCCGGACACGTCGGCCACGGGCTCGAAGGTTGCGGCTCCTACGGGCGTGCGCTCCACCCGGTACGCGGTGACCTCCGGAGTCGCGCTGGCCGTCCACTGGAGGCTGATGGCGGCGCGGCTGGCCGCGGTGACCATCAGATCGGTGGGCGGCTCCGGCGGGGTCTTTGCAGACCCATCGTCGCAGGCAAACACGCCGACCGCGCCGATCGCGAGCAGCGCCAGGGTGGCGACCCCCATGGGCAATGTACTCACCCACGACTTCTTGTGACCCATAAGCCCTTCTCCTTCTTCTCCGCTCTTTTCAAGGAGCGAAATTTACCAACCGGCACGGCGGGCGCCGCTGCCACAAGGCGTCAGTATATATATCCGACCATTCAAATAGCAATTGTCGGTTTTCGATCGCGGCGCGCCTCGGAGCCCGAACCGCACCCTCCTTGCGGGTCGGTTCATACGATGCACGCACCCAGTCCGCATCGATGGAGTGGGCCAGCGTCGTCAGCACCTGCTTCGACGCCAGCCGGGCCAACTCCACCATGCGCTCTCGCTTAGTTGAGGGTCAGGCTGGGGGATCGCGGTCACGCCGCGTGGTGCGCGAAGGCCGCCAACGCCACGGACGTGAGGTACGACGCGAGCCCGCAGGCCACCAGGATCCCGGCAATGGACAGGCGGCGGAGCTGGGTGTTGCGACGGACGATCACCACATAGGCGGTGTCCAGCAGGTCATCGGCGAGGTCCTCGGTGACCCAGCGCACCTGCATCAGGCTATGCAGGCTGCCCAGGGCGCCCAGGAGGATCAGCCCGATGCCCACCACCAGAAAGACGGCGGACATCCGGCCGGCCTTGATCATCTGGGTGCCGGAAAAACCGGTCACGGTAATGGCCAGGCCACACAATCCGAGGAGCATCTGCGCCTGGTTCTTGAGCACCGACAGCTGCCCGGCCAGAAACCCAAGCAGTTCCGGGCCGTTAAAGATCGCAAGCAGCCGTTCGGCTTCCCGACGTTGGGGGTTGGAGGCTTGGGGGTTCGTGGGTTCGCTCATCGCCTCGGAGGCTATCACAGCCTGGTCAAAGAACAATGCCAGGAGCCAGATCACCGGGCTTCATGATATCGTCGCCACTGGAGGGTATTACAATGGACCGAACTGCGTGGCTCGTGTTGTGTTCCATCATGCTCTGGTCGAATGTGGCGCGCGCCGCGGACACCTGGTCCACGGTGGCCCCCGGAATCGAGCAGCTCCACCGCACCACCAGCGCGCCCCAGGACTATCACGTGGTGCTCGTAGACCTCACGCGTCCCGAGATCTGGCTCCGGGCCACGGGTCCCGGTGAGAACGGCCAGCGCACCTCCACCTTCGCCAACAGCGTGGGCGCCACCGCGGCCATCAACGGAGATCTGTGGGACGCCAACAACTGGGCCGCCTACGAGCCCCTGGGCCTGGCCGTGGGGGACGGGTGGAAGTGGCGCGACGACACCGACATCTGGTCGTTCGTCGCGTGCGACGTCACCAAGCAGTGCTACATCGACCCCTGGGGACACTGGGAAGAACACTCGGTCCGCTGGTTCAACGCCGTCGGCGGCATGCAGGACCTGCTGGTGATCGATGGCGTGCCGCAGTCCTACAGCCCCGCGTTTTACAACGAGCGGCACCCCCGCACGTCCATCGGCCTCACCGCCGATGGCGGAACGCTGATCCTGTTGATCGTAGACGGCCGCCGCCCCGGAGCGCTGGGCATGACCTTCGGCGAACTCACCGCCGTGATGATGGAGTTCGGCGCCTACAACGCCATGAACAATGACGGCGGCGGAAGCAGCACGTACTTTGCCAACGGCACCGTGCGGAACATCCCCTCGGACGGCTCGGAGCGCACCGTGGCGAATCACCTGGCGATTATGGTCGCGGACCACACGGATCCGGCGTGCGTGGGCGTGGAGAACTCCCGGCAGTGCATCGACAACACCCAGATGCGCACCTGCACCGGCGGCCTGGATCGCGGCACCGGTGACTGCGCTTTTTACGGTCTGACCTGCGAACAGGAGGGCCTGTTTGCCTACTGCGTGGACCCGCGGTGCGTGAACGGGGGGCAGGCGAGCCTGTGTCTGGACCAGACCCGCATCGGCATCTGCGAAGATGGCGTGTACCGCGAGGGCGACTGCGCCGGCTTCGGCCTGCCGTGCGTCGAGGGATTCGACACCGCCTGGTGCTGGGCTGACTTTTACCAGGGCGAGCCGGTGGGCTCCTCCCTGGGAGCACCCGACGGTGGCGCGCTGACGGTGACCACGGGCGAAGCACCGACGGTCTGGTTCGAGCTCCAGAACACCGGGCTCGTGACCTGGATCCCGGGGGTGACGATCCTCGCCCCCATCCCGCGGGATGTGGACTCCCCCCTCGCGGGTCCGGACTGGATCACACCACACCGGGCGGCCACCGTCACGACCGACGTGGCGCCCGGCGCAGTGGGCCGGTTCACTTTCACGCTGAACCCGCCCGGTCCGGGGGACTACACGCTGGACCTGGGGCTCCTCGCCGAGGGCGTGACCTGGTTCGCGGATCCGCCCGGCGGCGGTGGCCCGGCCGATGGCGTGCTGCACATCGCCCTGCACGTGCAGAACAACGCGGAAGCCGATGCGGGAGTCACCGACGGGGGGGCTTCTGACGGGGAGGTCAGCGGCGACGCCAGTCCCCACGATGAGACCCCTGCAGCAAAAGGCTGCGGATGCCGCACCGGGCGCACAGGCAATGCCGCCCTGCTCCTGCTGACCCTGTTATGCCTCCTGGGATGGCGACGCCGATCCAGGCGCCGCGCGGTCAACGACCGCTAGACGCGATCCACTTCTTGGGCGGCTTGTTGGCGAAGTAGTCGCCGATAATCCGCGCCGCGATGGGCGCCGCCACCCGATTGCCCGACCCGCCGTTCTGCACCAGCACCACCACCGCGATCTGCGGCCGCTTTGCCGGAGCGTAGCCCGCGAACCAGGCGTGGGTCGAGGCGTTTGCGCGCCGATAACCGTGCGCGTCGCCCTGCCCGCTGCCGACGAGCCCGGCCACCGCCACCCCGGCCACCCGGGCGCCCCGGGCCTGCCCTTGGGGGCTCGCCACAGCTTGCCGCAACCCGCGACGCAGGGTCTGTAGCGCCGACGCCGGGAGCTTGATCCGGCGCCGGAGCCTCGGCTTGAAACGGCGGAAGGATTTCCCCCCCGTGTGCTCCGTGCGCAGCACGAGCTGCGGATGGTAAAGCCGGCCGCCGTTGGCAACGGTGGCGTAGACCAGCGCGAGCTGAAGCGGCGTGACCGTCACATTGCCCTGGCCCCAGGCGGCAGACACGAGGTGACCCGGAGCCCGCGGCTGCTTCGCGTTTTTTTTGACCCAGGCCGCCGTGGGCACGAACCCGGCCACCTCGTCGTTGAGGCCGAGCCCGCTTTTCTGCCCCAGGCCCAGGGACCGCGCCGGGCCCGCCAACCCATCGAGTCCCAGGCGTCCAGCCGCCCGGTAGAACCAGCTCCGACATCCCACCGCCAGGGCACGCTGTGGTGATACCACCCCGTGCCGCACGGTACAGTGATAACGACGTCGCTTGTCGCTCACCCGGCCCGTGCACCGGATCTTCGGCGGAATCATCGGCGTCCGCGACGTCAGGGCAGCCAGGGCGGACACCACCAGGTAAGTCGCTCCCGGGTTGACCGCAGACTGGACGCTCCGATCCCAAAATGGCTTGAATGGGTGGCTCACGAGCTTGGCGAGGCTTCGAGGACTCAGCGGTGCCGCCAGACGACGCAGGTCCAAGCCTGGGCGCGAGGCCATGGCGAGGATCCGCCCGGTGCTCACCTCCACCACCACGGCCGCCGCCGTGGGATGCGGCACCAGTGCCCGCTCCACCTGGCGCTGGAAATTTACGTCTAACGTGAGCACCACCCGCCGCCCGGGCATCAACGGCTTGGAGCGCCCCTGAAAGAGACCCCGCAGGGTGAGCTCGTAGAGCCGCTCCACACCGAAGCGCCCCACGCGATCGCGGATCCGATACCCGCGCTTCATCTCCGTCCGCGACACCTCGCCCACGTGGCCCAGCACGTGGGACGCGACACTTCCCATCGGGTACTTTCTGCTGAGCACCGTCCGCACCCAGACCCCCGGGATCCGGCGCAGTCGTGACCTGGCGCGCCTCCAGTTTTCCGGCGTCAATCCCGCCGCCACCAGCACCGCCATACCCCGCACCCGCTCGTCCATTTTAGCGAGCCGACTCCGCAAGGCCTCACGCCAGCCACGCGAGGCCCCCAGCGACACGCGCAACGCCTCCAGACCGGCCGGGGCCACGTGCCGTGGCACCGCGTAGACATTGTATCGCACCGCATGTGCGGCCAGCACCCGGCCCCGCCGGTCCACAATGGCCCCCCGCCGCGGCAATGGAAGCGGCATCGGTCGTGGACGCGCCACGCGCTTCCCGGGTCGCGATTCGGCGCTCAAGACGGGGCGGGCCACCCGGGCCAGGCGGGTCTGGGTGGGGGTGGTGCAGCCGCCCCAGAGCGCCACCAGGCTGACCAGCGCCGGGGCCAAGGCGCCGCGAGAAACACGCAGACTGTGGACGTGCAAGTGAAGACTCCTCACCAAAGCTGAGAACCAGTCTACGTCATCTTCACGTGAAGCGTTCCCCGGATTGTCAGCGACGCCGGGACACCAGCCCGTTGGAGCGCACTCGCCACCGGTTGTCAAAGGAGCCGGCGGCGAGGTAACGGCGATGGGGTCCCAGCACCCGGAAGCCGTGCTTTTTCTCCAGGGTCTGGTCGTAGACCACGTAGTCAGGCAAGTACCACGGCAGCAGGTGCTCGCGCAGCACGCCGCGGGCGGTGGTGCCCGCCACCACGAGGAGATAGCGCTTCGGATGCTGCGGATTGGGCACGATGAAGCGCACGCCCACCTCCGGGCCGCGGAAGCGACGCCGGCCCACGCGGATCTCCTGGGACGAAATCTGGATGGGGAGCTGCTTTTTGTAGCGCGCGGTTTCATGGTTGGCGAGGGGCCCGCCCACGAGCAGCAGATTGTGACGACGGCGATCGGCCGCGGTAACCGACGTATCGGCCTTCATCGGGTAGCGCACCGTGCCCCAGCGAAAGTGCCGGAGCCGCCGGGCCACGCGCTCGAGGGCGGCCCGCTGCCGTGGATCTTTGGTGCCGTAGACCACGAGCACCGGGCCGTAGTGCAGGTCCTCCATGGGGCCTTCGAGCCCGCGACCCTTATAAACACCGGAGGGGAATTTTTGCGGCCCCATGCGCCAGCGTTTGGCGCGGCGATGGAAGGTGAGCACCGCGCTGCGCGGCACCGTCAGGACGTCGCCGTCCAGGGTCACGCGCAGGGGCGCGCTGGACGCGACGTTAGGCAACAGCGAAGCGTTGAGCAGCAGGCTGAGCTGACTCACGTTCCGGGTGGTGACCCGCACCGCCCCCGCAGAGACCAGACGACCGTCCACCTCGGACCAGCGGTCGGCCCGGGGCCGGCCGTCTAGCCGGATCCAGTACGCCCGGTTCCAGCGCAGGCGGGTGGTGCGAAAGGTCACGCGTTGGGGGGCGCGCGGCGTTCGCCATTGGCGGGTGGCGCGATACAGTTGCCCCTTGTCGAGATACAGCCGGTACACGGCGTGCCCATAGGGGAAGATTTTCAGCGACGCCCGGAATCCAAGCTTGCGATAGGCCCCGACGATCATCCGGGACTTCTCCGGGCCGTCCAGGGTGCCGTGCACGGCGACGAGCCCCAGATGCCGCCCGTTTTTCGCCCAGAACACCGGTGAGTATCGCTGGGCCCGGAGCCGCTCCCAGGGCTGCAGCGGGCCCTTTTTGATCTCGCTGTGGATCCACCGGCTCGGATACCCGGCGATGGAAACCATGCCCGCGAACAGGTGGGGCCGGTGCAACCCCACGTCCAGCACGCCGGTGCCGCCCATGGAGTGGCCCACGAGCACAATGCGCGCCGGATCCACCCGGTAGTGACGCCGCACCTCTTCGATGACGCGGTACACGTCTACCTCGCCCATGTGCCAGTACATGGCCGGACCGAAGGCCTGGGGCGCCACGAGGAGCGCCTTGGGGTGCAGCTTGATGGGTCCCGGACGGCGCAGGTACTTCCACCAGGGGGTGCGATCCAGGAGGGGCTTCCACACCCCCAGCAGTTGATTCACGCCCTTGCGATGCGTGGAGGTGATGCCGTGCAACATCACATACAGCGGCCACTTGCGGCGCGTGTTCCGCCGCCGGGCGTATCCCGCGGGCACGTACAGGGAGTAGGGCTGCAGGGAGCCGTCCTGGGTCGAGCGATAGGCTTTGACGAGGCGTCCGCGTATACGCGGAAACGGGTCCCGGCCGCGCCCCAGCTCCCGGGCCCAACGCGCTACAACACCCGACCGCCGACGGAGATAGGCCCAGTCGGTGTCGCCCCGCTCCAAGAGCCCCCGCAGATCCCGCAGGTGGTAGGCCACCGAGTCCAGGCTCGCCCGGGGCAAGGTCGAGCGAGCCGGCACTGACGCCAGGTGCTGGTCCGCACGCAGGAGCTGCTTGCACAGGGCGGTGGCCCGGGGCAGCCAAAAGCGCCGCACGCCCCAGCCGGTCACCGAGACCGTTACAAACTGCAGCCGGTGCGACGGCGCCGGCAGCGACACCGAGAGCCCGTCGCGAGCCACCTGGCGCAGATCCACCGGGGTGTGCAGGGGCTTGCCGGTCCCGTTGGCGCGCACGACCAGGGACGTCGGGTGGCGCCCACGCAGCGGAAGCAGCAGCCCCGCGGTCGCCGTCGCCCGTAGCCGGTAGCTGAGCCCACCCGCGGTGACCCGGCGACGGAGCCCCAACCCGAAGCCGCGCAAAGCCCGCGCCGCCCGACGCCGGGCTCCGGCACGACCCACCGCCGGGCCCACGGGCAGCTCCAGCCGGATCGTGCCCCGCGACACCCCCGTGCCCAGGGGCCGGTGATCCGATCCGGTCAAACGCGCCCGGAACCGCCAGGCGCCGCCGGACCAGGCGAGCACCAGGACCAGGTAGTTCCTCCCCTTGCGCAGCCTCAGCGGCAGCAACCGCTGGTCCTCCTCGTAGGTCTGAGCGCCGGTGATCTTCAGCCGCTGGAGACCGTTGAGCCAGACCGCGAGCCCGTCGTCGTGTCCCAGGTGCAGATACACGGTCTGCGTCCGGTTCGTGTGCAGCACAATCCCCAGCATACCCTCGCGCGGAGACTGCTTTTTGCGCAGCCGGAAACGCGCCCGAAAATTCAACCGGGCGGTGCGACTCTGCAGGATCCGCCAACGCACCGTGCGCTGCAGGCGACCGACGCCAAGGGTCACAGGCGCGCCCGGTCGCGCGGACTTCAACTGCGCCGGGCTGGGCGAGGTCACAAGCGGCCCCAGCACCAGCCACTGGCCAAGCAGCCCGCCCGGGCCCACCACAACCTCCCGCCCTACGAGCCTCGGCAGTGGGGGGTTCGTCAGCGCAGGCACGGCCACCGGGGCGAGGATCGGCGTCAACCCAGGCGCCGCAAAGCCGGGCCTCCTCGGCGCCGGCGCAGCCCTGCCGGGTGTGGACAGCGTCATCCACGGGGAGCAGGTGGGCGAGCTACAGACCCCGGCGCTGGCCAGCATGACGCCGCCCAAGACCAGGACACGAGTCTTTATGGCCATGCACCCGGCATACCGCATCCACCGCCAGTTGACCAATTTCGCCACCTCTCAAACGGTGTACGTCCGGCGGGCCGCGGCGCTTCCTGCGCCGGTGGCACAGCGACGATCACAGCTCCCGCGCGCGACTATGGCGCGGGGACGAAGTAGCCGATCATCTTGTAGATGAGACGGGCGACGAGCACGTCACAGGCGTGCATGCCGGGCGTGGGCAACAGCTCGCAGATGTCGGCGCCCACCACCCGGCGCGCCGCAGCCACCCGCCGGAGCAGACGCAGGGTCTGCCACCAGCCGAGGCCGCCGGGCTCCGGGGTGCCCGTGGCGGGCATAATGGAGGGGTCCAGGCCATCAACGTCAAAGGTGACATAAACCGTCGGGCCCAGCCGGGCGATGACCTCGTCCATCCAGCCGTCATCTGTGCCCGCGGCGATGTCCTGGGCGAAAAAGGGCGCGCGGCCCACGCGGCTCAGGTACGCGGCGCCTTCGCTGCTGAGACTTCGAATTCCCACCTGCACCACCTCGCCCACCTCGGAGAGGCGCCGGGCCACGCAGGCATGATTGTAGGGCGACCCCTCATAGGCGTCGCGCAGATCGGCGTGCGCGTCGATCTGCAGAAAGGTGAGCCCCTCATACCGGGCGGCGTGGGCCCGGCCGGCTCCCACCGCCACGGTGTGATCGCCCCCCAGGGTGATGACCAGTTTGTGGTCCTCGAGCAGGGCCGACACGCGCCGCTCCACCGCGTCGACCAGCGCGACCGGATCCCCCACGGGCACCTCCACGGCCTCGGCCACGTGAATGCCGCACGCCAGGGGCTCCCGTCCGAGCTCCTCGTCGTACTCCTCGATATGGTACGAGGCCGTCAGGATGGCCTCCGGCGCCCGTCGCGCCCCGGCGTGAAAGGTGGTGGTGCCGTCGTGCGGCACGGGCAGCAGCACCACGCGGGCCCCCTGCAGGCTGGCCAGCTCTCCCTCGATGCCCAGAAAGGTCGTCATCATGAATCCTGAGTGGCCCGCGACGCTGCGCAGCGCACAAAAAAAGGCCCCATCCCGTCGACACGACTCACACGGCAGAACTCATCACAACAAAGTTCCAGGACCAGACGAGAGAATACCGCTCAGCTTCAGAATCAACAATCGCGGGGAACAGGAGTCTTCAGAAATCGCACGCGCATTCACAGGATCACAGGGAGTACAGGAGATTCCGATTCAAGTTTCTCGTCTGTCCAGGTCGTGCAAGCCGTGCCCACGGGAGGGGCCAAAATAACAGGCTCGCTGCAAAAATCTACCAAAACCTAGCAGCCGTCAGCCCCCGGGTCAACCCCCCATCGGCCGACTTTCGCTCCCAAACACGGCTTCGCATCCCCCGCCTTGCTAGAATTTGCGACGAGCGGCCCAACCCGTTGGAATCCCAAATATCCTGGCTGGCGTGCGCCACAACCCAAAGCCATGATATATAACTGAAGAGGTCGCATGAGAAGATCGCATGAGTAACCTGTTAAAAGAAGATCCCACGCCCCTGGACTTCGAGGTCGGGCCCATCCGGCCGCCCAGCGAGGCCCGCAGCCTGCTGGTGCGGGTGAGTCGAAACTGTCCCTGGAACAAATGCACCTTCTGCCCGGTGTACAAGAAACGGACTTTCTCGCGCCGTCCGGTCCAGGACGTGGAGTCCGACATCGAGGCCATGGGCCGGGTGCGGGATCGGCTGCTCGAGGTCTCGGAAGAGCTCGGCCGGCCCGGCCAGATGACCCAGCAGGTCATTCACCGGGTCATGCAGGAGGCTCCCCTGCACGCCGGCATCGGACAGGTGGCGCTGTTTCTGTCGGCCGGCGGCCAGACGGTGTTTTTGCAGGACGCCAACAGCCTCCTGCTCAAGCCCGCGGACCTCGCCCGGGTGGTGCGCAAAATCAAAGCGGTCTTCCCCGACGCCGAGCGCATCACCAGCTACGCCCGCTCCCAGACCCTGGCGCGCACACCGGTGGATGGGTTACGCGAGCTCTTCGAAGCGGGCCTGAATCGCATCCACGTGGGCCTGGAGACCGGCTCGGACACGCTACTCAAACGCGTCCGCAAGGGCTGCACCAAGGACCAACACATCCGGGGCGGTCGGAACGTCATCGACGCCGGCATGGAGCTGTCCGAGTACGTGATGCCGGGGCTGGGCGGCGTGACCCTCTGGGAGGAGCACGCCGACGAGACCGCCGACGCCTTGAACCAGATCGACCCGCACTTCATCCGGCTTCGCAGCCTGGGCCTGCGCGGCGGCACAGGGCTGCGGGCGGAGTTCGACGCCGCCGGCTTCGAGCCCCTGGACGAGGACGGTGTGGTACGTGAGATCCGGCGCTTCATCGCCGGGCTCAAGGGCGTGCGGTCGCGCGTGGTAAGCGACCACATCC
>Ga0180009_10004709_pt1 | contig 14911 bp, 16 predicted proteins | sample OS_PC_MetaG_FD_123537 | JGI IMG/M metagenome (GOLD analysis project Ga0180009, IMG submission 123537) | Groundwater microbial communities from the Aspo Hard Rock Laboratory (HRL) deep subsurface site, Sweden - OS_PC_MetaG | ecosystem: Environmental > Aquatic > Deep subsurface > Groundwater...
GATGTTCTATAATCGGCAGAGGAGGCATTCAGCACTCGGATACCGTTCACCGGTATCATTTGAGCTGGAGGCTATGGCAGCCTAACTTAACTGAGTGTCCGTTAAATCGGGGGAAGATCACCATTCCTCATATTCATGACGCAATGATTCAGGAATCCATGCGTCATCAGTGGTGCTTCTACCGTGAAATTCAGGTATTAAGCTTGAGGGGAAGCCTACCACTTCGAACGATCTCAAATCAACATCTTCACTACGCGACCAGCAACGAGCTAAAAGCCTTCCCGTACTATCTATCCAAATGTCCATATTGAAACAAGCTTTGCCTAAGAACTTATCACCTCGTCTGTAGATGGAACGTTTTCCCCGTGCGTCAAAATGTGCGATCTCGCGTACTTGTATATGTCTGCCCATCGTCCCTTTATTGGTGTTCCACTGAATCATTTTTGTCATTCGCAATCTCTACACCTCTTATAAATTGTTCGATAACCAGCAGATGAAATTGTCACATAGTTGCGCCTCTTCACTCAAAATCCGCATAAATCTCTCCGAAATTGATGCCTGCGATGTTGGCTTTGCATTCTTTTGTACTTACCCCAAAAATCTCCGCAACGTTGAAATCCTTCTGTTTAACGGGGAATAATTTCAAAATTCCTGCAATGTTTTGCTTTATAGATTGAAAAGTCCTTTTTGTCGAGTGTAAAAATAGTTTTAATTTTATGCATTTCTGCAAGCACAATCAGACTGGCATCCGCGATATCTATTTGCCTGTCAGAATATTTCTCCATAAAATCTCTCAGCCGCGGGAAATATTCCGGCTGTATGTCCTGAATAACAAGCCCGCCTGCAAGGATAAAACTCCAGAGTTCTCTCTGCCCTTTCTGCCAGTCATGCAATAAATAAAATGCCTCTGTAAGCACAGGCCATGTAGTCAATGGAGGTTTTTTTATTTCTTTTAGAGCAGACTTGCACTTTTCGTGCATAGGCTCGGATTCATCAAAGATCGCTACGATAGGGCCTGTGTCTATGATGACCATTTTTTGCGCTTTGAATCGAGATATTCCTTTAGGCTCTCTTTGCCTTTCTGAACCCGCTTGCCATGTCCGCTGCCGCCGGGCATGTGTATTGCCTGGTATATCTCCCATGGCGTTTTCTGTTTTTCTTCGAGGAACTTGGTGTAGTAATTCTTTACCGCATTCCTTATGGCTTTGGATCTTGTTGTGTGAAGACTATCGGCCACTTTTTGCAGAATATCCTCGCTCTCCCTGTCCAACCTTATACTTATCGGCATAAATCCCTCCTTGTATTACATTATGTATTACAATTTGCTCTTTGTCAAGACCGCTTACGCCCCATAATTTATGGAACCTTTTCGTCTTCAAATCAAGCGTTGCAAAGCTTCACTCAAAATCCGCATAAATCTCCCCGAAATTGATGCCTGCGATGTTGGCCTTGCCATAGGAATTCCTGAATTGCAGTTTTGCCTCCTGAAAGTCCTGATTGGGGCTCCCGTTTCTTATTGCCGCAGAGGCTTCAATAAATGCCGAAAGGCTGTCAGCAGCCTTGACAATCTCTCCATCCCGTGGATTGAATTTGTTCTCATTTATCCATGCCGTCATATGCTGTATTATACTTCACAGTATCATAAAAACAGTTGTACTTTTTTAAACCTCTCAATGTTATAAAACAGTTTGCATACTCATTTTTTATGTCTAAATATCCTCTTATTGCGTAACCTTTTAATTAGGGCGGCTATGATTAAAATCTCTTTAATCGGCGGTTTTTTGTCGTTGTCATCAGGTTTGTCAATCTCATCTTCAATGGCTTTAAGAAGCTCTTCTAAACCTTCATTTTTAGGGAATTTCTTGAGACCCTTTGAAACAATATCCCTTGCATCACTGAGCCAGCCCTGTTCAAAATAAACAGCGCCGAGATTACAGTATAAGGCAGGATCATCTTTGGGAAATTTTCTGATTCCCTCCTTCGCTGTTTCAATGGCATCATCCTTTAACCCCATGTCGTAATAAGACCAGTATAGTCCATTATAATCATCAGAGCCTGCACATCCTTTGTTAAGCAGAGATTTAAAATGCCCTGATGCATCTTCAGGATAGCCCATTTGCAGATGGCAGTACCCAACCTGTGTGATGAATAAAGACTCGTCAGGATATTGTTCTGCAATGTTTTGGTATACCGGGAGTGCATCTTCATAAAGTTTTAATCCATAGAGGGCATTTGCCTTGCTGAAAAGTATCAACTTATCGCCAGGATCAAAAGCCAGCGCCTGCTCAAAATATTTCAAGGATATGGAGTAATTGCCTGATTGATGATAAACGTTTCCCATTGCAACCAAAAGGGATGACGATTCTGGAAATCTCCCTAAACCCCTCTTTAACAGCTTAACCGCCTCATCGTAATGTCCTATCCCTGTAAGTGCCCTGCCTAAACCGAGATATTTTATTTCGCCCTGTATCTTCCACGACATTGACCCGTATAAGACAAATCCTTTTTCATATTCGCCCACATCAAGAAAAAACCATGCAATCTGGCTCTTCAGATCATCAATATGTCCTTGAGCCATATTGCGGCTGTTGTTGCCTTTTACCTCGTGCAATTCTTTTTTTGCTTTATAAAGCTTCGCCCTCAGTCTTTTAACCTCCTTATAAATCTCTGAATGCCTTGGGTCTTTTCTTGCCATAGATGCCCTCCTTTTTGAGACAAGTATACCAGATATTAAATAACGAAAAATGCCTTTTCGGTTGTTCTTTTTCAGTTATAATTAATCATGTCAAAAATCAATCTCAAGACATTAAGCAAAGCTGCAATGGAGGAGTTTGTAAAAGAGCAGGGGCTTCCGGCTTATAGGGCAAAACAGATACTTCACTGGATATACGGAAAAAAAGCTGAGTCAATAGAAGATATCACCGAATTTTCAAGAGAGTTAAGGAAAAGGCTTTCGGATATAGCGTATATAAGCAACCTTAAACTGCTTAAGAGGCAGGTCTCAGAAGACGGCACTGAAAAATTTCTTTTCGGAGTAGAAGATGCAGAATCAATAGAGAGCGTACTTATCCCTGATGAGGACCGTCACACGCTCTGTATTTCCTCTCAGGTCGGGTGTGCCATGTCGTGCGGTTTCTGTCTTACAGGGGGCATAGGGTTTAAGAGAAATCTTAAGGCGCATGAGATTGTTGACCAGATAATTGCTGTAAGCAGGCTTATTAAGGGGGATTCCGGAAGGGGGACAAAGTCCCCCTTCCGCTCTATTACAAACATCGTCTTTATGGGGATGGGTGAGCCGCTGTTAAATCTTGATGAGGTAGTTGAGGCGCTTCACAGGATAACCGAGCTTATGGGCTTTTCAAAGAGGAGGATAACGCTTTCTACATGCGGAATCGCTCCTAAGATTACAGAACTTTACAGAAGGGCGCCTCATGTGAATCTTGCTGTATCTCTGAATGCGGCTACCGATGAGGTAAGAAACAGGCTCATGTCAATAAACAAGAAATATCCCATCAGGGTTTTGCTTGACGCCTGCAGGAGGATTCATTTATCTCCGAGAGACAGGATAACATTTGAATATGTGATGATAGATGGCATGAATGATTCTCTGGCTGATGCAAAGAGGCTTGTGACGCTTCTCAGAGGGATTCCTTCAAAGGTGAATCTTATTCCTTTTAACCCATTTGCAGGAAGCAAGTTTAAAAGGCCTTCTGATGAGAGTGTTCTTGCATTTCAGGAGATTCTTGTAAGAGGTAAAATTTATACTTTTATAAGAAAGAGCAAGGGGCAGGATATTCTTGCAGCATGCGGACAGCTTAAGGCAGGATACAAGGCATGAATCTGAATTATGAATAAGGTAATCATTTTATTAGGCCCGACAGGCGCTGGAAAAACAGAGGTCTCCATCCGTCTTGCAAAGGCTTTGGGCACAGAGATAATCAGCGCAGACTCAATGCAGATTTACAGGGGGATGGACATCGGGACTGCAAAGCCGTCTGAGGAGCAGAGGATAAGCATTAAACATCACATGATAGACATTATAAGCCCCTCAGAGCCGTACAGCGTCGGCAGATATATTGAGGATGTTACGCCGGTAATAGATGAGCTTCACAGAAAAGGGAAAATCCCCATTGTTGCTGGAGGGACAGGGCTTTACATAAAGGCAATGACAAGGGGGATATTCAGCGGGCCTTCCGCTGACTGGAAACTGAGGGAAGAACTTGCTTCTCTTGAGGAAGGACAGAGCGGCGCGCTTTATAGTTATTTGCAGGAACTCGACCCAGAGGCAGCATCAAAGATAATGCCTGCTGACACAAGGCGCATCATAAGGGCGCTTGAGGTATGCCTTAAAACCCAAAAAGGCATCTCGGAATTCCAGCAAAAACTCACAACCCCCCTCCCGTATGAATTTATAAAGATAGGACTCAAGAGAGACAGGAAAGAACTTTACAGGATGCTTGAGGAGCGTGTTGATAAGATGATAGATGCAGGGCTTGTGGAAGAAGTCAAAACAGGTATGAGCCTGATAAATGCGCACTATAGGATACATGATGCAGGATACATGATACAGGATGAAAGAAATCTTGCATCTTGCATCTTGCATCTTGGATCCTTGCCTTCCATGCAGGCAATAGGATACAAAGAGATTGCAATGTATCTTAATGGAGAGATACCGTTTGAAGAGGCGATAAGGCTCATTAAGAGGAACACAAAGCGTTATGCCAAGAGACAGTTTACGTGGTTCAAAAAAGAAGAGGATATACACTGGATAGATATTACAGGCATTCAAGATGTTAATGAGATTTTAAAACATATCAAGCAAATTTTTGATGGGTTGATACAAAATACCGGATAATTTAAAAGTTGATTCCGTTGACTTCCGGTATGTAGAATAAATGAATTGATTCTGAAAATGCGAGGTGCGGCGTGGGTAAAAACATCATAGAGAAGATTTTTGAGGCGCATAAAGCATATGGCGAGCTTAAAACCGGCAGTCCTGTCGGGCTCAGGGTTGACCAGGTATATACTCAGGATGCAACAGGCACTATGACATGGCTTCAGTTTGAGGCGATTGGCGTTGAGAGGGTTAAGGTTCCGCTTGCTGTCTCGTACATTGACCATAACATGCTCCAGACAGATTACATGAATCCTGATGACCATAAATTCCTTCAGACTGTAGCCGCAAAATATGGCGCATACTTCTCAAGGCCCGGCAATGGAATCTGCCATCAGGTTCATCTTGAGCAATTTGCTGCACCCGGAAAGATCGCACTCGGCACTGACAGCCATACGCTAACAGGCGGCGGAATGGGAATGATAGCGATAGGCGTAGGCGGGCTTGATGCTGCAACAGTGATGGCCGGAGCGCCGTTTGAACTCACAATGCCAAAGGTCGTAAAGATAAATTTTACAGGAAAACTCAATCGCCCATGGGTTACTGCAATGGATGTTATCCTTGAGATTCTCAGGGGGCTTACTGTCAAAGGCGGTGTCGGAAAGATATTTGAATATGGAGACGCCGGAGTTAAAGACCTGAATGTACCTGAGAGGGCTACGATTACAAATATGGGCGCAGAGCTTGGGGCAACAACCTCTATATTTCCAAGTGATGGAAGGACAAAATTCTATCTTAAGGCGGTTGGCAGAGAAACTGACTGGGTAGAGCTTAAGGCAGATGATGACGCAGAGTATTCAGAGATAATAAATATTGATTTAAGCGCAATAGAGCCGATGATAGCCCAGCCTCACAGCCCTGACAATGTTGTTACTGTGAAAAGCCTTAAAGGCACAAAGGTTGACCAGATATGTATCGGAAGCTGCACAAATTCATCATATCAGGCAATGAAGACAGTTGCATCTGCGTTAAAAGGCAACACTGTTGCCGAAGGTGTGAACCTCCTGATAAACCCCGGTTCAAAACAGGTATATGAGATGGTTTCAAGGGAAAGACTCATCGCAGACATGATATCATCCGGCGCAAGAATGCTTGAGGCATCATGCGGGCCATGCATTGGGATGGGAGGCGCACCGGGCAGCGGCCAGATATCAGTCCGCTCATATAACAGGAATTTCCAAGGAAGAAGCGGCACAAAGGATGCGTTTGTTTATCTTGCAAGCCCTGTATCATGCGCTGTATTTGCAATTAAGGGAGAGATGGTTGATCCCCGCGAATCAGGCATTAAGATTGCGACTTTTGAAGAGCCTTCTAAATATCTGATAAACAGGAGTTTTATAATTCCTCCTCTGAAAGATACCTCAGATGTGAAGGTAATCAAGGGCCCGAACATAAAAGATGTCCCGGCAAAAGAGCCTCTGAAAGGCAGGATTGAGGCAGAGGTTTTACTGAAAGTAGGAGATAACATAACAACTGATGACATTATGCCGGCAGGCTCTGCAGTGCTTCCTTTCCGCTCAAATATTCCTGCGATATCAGAGTTTGTGTTCAGGAACATTGACAACACATTCAGCAAGAGGGCTAAAGATGCAAAGGAAAAAGGCGGATGCATTATCATAGGCGGTGAAAACTACGGTCAGGGCTCATCGCGAGAGCACGCTGCAATGGCTCCGATGTTCCTCGGGCTTCAGGCAGTGATTGCAAAGGCATTTGCAAGGATTCACAAGGCCAATCTGATAAACTTCGGGATACTTCCATTGCAGTTCAAAAACCCTTCTGACTATGAGAAAGCAGAGAAGGGCGACAGGCTTGTCATTAAGGATGTGATAAATTCACTTAACGGCAGTCAGGTTTATAAGGTTGAGAACATCACAAAGACCGAGGCATTTGAGGCTGTATCAGATTTGAATGACAGGCAGAAACAGATTATCACGAAGGGCGGATTGCTTCCTTACACAAAACAGCAAGGAGCGTAGCTTGAAGGGTTTCTTTTTTCGGTGGATTGAATGTCTTACACTTTTATGAGGGCATATCAAGATATTAAAATGAATAACATCTCAATAATGAAACGGGTTCTGAGGCTTGCGGGAAAGGCGAGCGGCATTACAAGCCCGAATCCGATGGTAGGCGCTGTGCTTGTCAAGAATGGAAAAATCATTGCAGAGGACTATCACAGAAAACCCGGCGCTCCTCACGCTGAAGCGCTTGTTATAGACAAAGCAGGAGAAAAGGCAAAAGGCGCAACGCTTTATGTGAACCTTGAACCATGCTGTCATACAGATAAGCGGACTCCTCCATGCACAAAGGCGATTATCAAAGCAGGGATAAAGAAAGTTGTCATAGGCATGAAAGACCCAAATCCAAAGGTTTCAGGGAAGGGGATAGAAGAACTCAGCAAGTCAGGCATAAGCGTTGTGTCAGGAGTTCTTGAGGAAGATTCAATTAGGCTGAACGAGGCTTACGCAAAATATATTACGACAAAAAGACCGTTTGTGATATTAAAAGTTGCAATGACCCTTGACGGAAAGATTGCAACTCCTGAAGGAGAGTCAAAATGGATTACAGGAGAAAAGGCAAGAGGAAAAGTGCATCAGTTACGAAGCAGTGTTGATGCTGTGATGACAGCGATAGGGACAGTGAAGGCTGATGACCCACAGTTGACTGCAAGAATAAAGAAAGGGACAAGAAGTCCAATCCGAATCATAATAGACCCTGAGTTTGAGATTCCTATGAATGCAAAGATATTGAATACTCCGCCGGAGACGGTAATAGTTACGAAAAAAAGTCAGAAGTCAGAAGTCAGAAGTCAGAAGTTAAGAGCACTGTCCAATAAAGGCGTAAAGATAATTGACTATGAAGGAGAGCGCGTTGACCTGAATTGGCTGATGAAAAAGCTTGGTGAGATGGGGATAACATCTGTGCTGATTGAAGGAGGCTCTTCCTTAAACAGCCATGCGCTTGAATACGGCATAGTTGACAAGACTATGTTTTTCATAGCGCCAAAGATTATCGGCGGTAAAGAGTCATTTCCGTCTGTCGGCGGAAAGGCATTCAGAAAACTCTCAGAGGCGCATCAGCTAAAAAATATAACTCTAAAGAGAATCGGCGAAGATATTTTGATTGAGGGATATATTACTTAATAAACTCGGCATAGCATTTTCGCTCATTCTCGCTACGCTCCGAGGTATTTTCCCTCATTATTTCTAAAACTTTTCTAAGGAATATCTGGAAAATAAATCCGCTCTAATACCATGCCGAGCTTATTTATTTCAAATTCTTTATCAAATCCATTATCAGCCTGACGCCAATACCTGAAGCGCCTTTTGGAATATAAGGCTTGTCTTTTTCCACCCATGCAGTGCCTGCTATGTCAAGGTGAACCACGGTGTTTTTTCTGCAAATTCATAGAGAAAATATGCCGCTGTTACCAATGAACCGGTTTTGCCGCCTGTGTTCTTGATATCAGCTATATCGCTTTTAAGATACTCTTTGTATTCATCAAACAAAGGCATTTCCCATACGCGCTCATAGGTATTGTCAGCAGACTTTTTGATTTTATCAAGCAATTTCCTGTCATTTCCCATCATGGCTATTGCCTCGTTTCCAAGGGCAACGGAACAAGCAGCTGTAAGGGTTGCGATATCAATAATCGCCCTTGGCTTGAAACGCTTTACATATCCTATTGCATCTGCAAGAATCAAACGTCCCTCGGCGTCGGTATTGATTATTTCAACGGTCTTGCCGTTTATTGTTCCGGCTACATCACCGGGTTTTGTTGCAGAGCCTCCGGGCAGATTTTCTGTTGCCGGCAGTATGCCGATCAGATTTACTGGAAGTTTTAATGCAGAGGCAGCTTTTAACACACCCAAGACTGCTGCGCCTCCTGCCATGTCATATTTCATCTTTTCCATTCCATCAGAAGGTTTCAGCGATATGCCTCCGCTGTCAAAGGTTATTGACTTGCCTATCAGCGCCAGAGGTTTGCCCTTACTGCCTTTATATTTAAGCACAATGAACTTCGGAGGTTCTTTGGAGCCCTTTGCAACAGAGAGATATGCTCCCATTCCAAGTTTTTCTGCATTCTTTTTCTCAAGGATTTTCACTGAAAGATTTTTTTGTCTCAGAGAAACCGCTGCCTTTGCAAGGTCTGATGGAGTCATGTCATTGGACGGAGTATTTATTAAATCCCGTGCAAAATATACAGAGGATGTGATGGCCTTGATCCATTTGAGTTCTTCGTTAAGTTTTTTTGATGTTTTTGAGAGAATCGTAATACTCTCTATCTTCTTGTTGTCTTTTTCTTTTCTGTATCTTTCAAAGGTATATAACCCAAGCAAGGCTCCCTCTATGAAATTCAGAGGCGAAAGTTTAAGAGATGATATAAGGTTTGTGGAAACCGCAATCTTTCTCATTCCCTTGTCGCGAAGGTGCACTGCTGCTTTTCCGCCTGCCTGTCTTATCCTCTCGGCAGACAGCTCGTTTTTTTTGCCAAGGCCGATAAGCAATATCCACTCAGGTTTTATCCCTTCAGGCGCAGGCATTAAAAAAAGCTCGTTCTGCTTGCCGTGGAATTCCTTTGAGAATGCTTTCCTGATTTGTTTCTGAAAGGCTGTGCCGAATTTCTTATAAAACTCCGAATCACCTTCTACAAAAGGAAGAATCAGCGCATCACAGATGCAGTTTGTTTCTCTGATGTTTTTAACGGATATCTTCATTTAAGGCCTAAAATGAATCCTTAAAAATCTCTTCAGCATCTAACCTCCTTTTTTACAATAACAGTAGAGTTTACCCCGTTAGAAATCTTCAATTTCTAACGGGGTTTAAGCTCTCGGCTTTGCAAGTATCTCAAGCGCCTTCAGGTCAAGAAACCGCTTTGATGCAGCAGATTTAATAACCATTACTGTGTCAGCGCCTCTTCCTGTGCCTGCAACAGCAAGGACTTCCTCTTCTTCAGGTATAAGTCCTGCATCAGCAGCCATCATCACAATCTCACAGCACACCTTTGGCCCTTCCCCAAACCTCCTTAGGGACTGGGCGATAATGAGCGTTGGATATAACCCTCCGAATTTGGATGAAAAGGCTGTTTCCAATGAATGTGTAAGTATCGTTCCTGTGTAAATCTTTGCGCCGTTTGCCTTTATCTTCTCTATGACATCATTTGGTATTTCCGGTGTGTTTGGTTCTTTGAATCCTGCAGAATGCGTTACAATAACAAGATTAATAGCGGATGTTTTTAATGCCTCTGAAAATAAGATGCCTGTATCGCCGCCTGTGGTTGCCACTACAAGATGTTTGTATGCGCTGTTCTTTATAGCCTGCTTGACAACTTCAAGACATGCAGATGTGTTTTCTTTTCCGGGCTTATCAAAATATGTTACTTTTCTTTCCATAGGGAGATTATAACAAAGGATTTAGATAAATCTCTATTTATATATACCGGAATTATTTATAATGGTGCGAGAGAGGGGAGTTGAACCCCTACGGAGTTACCCATCCCGAATAACGCATCTTTATTAAGCTTTTCTCAAATGGTGGGCGTGAGAGGATTCGAACCTCCATGGGTTGCCCCACCAGATCCTAAGTCTGGCGCGTCTGCCAACTCCGCCACACGCCCTAATCTGCTAATTAAAAAAAGCCCACCAAGTCGGGACGCGTCTGCCAGTTCCGCCACTCTCGCTTGATTGATTTTAAAGGATTGTTTGACATCAGGTCAAACACAACCAACTCCGAATGCAGCAGAATTACAGCAACTATCCATAACTTCTACGCTTGATATGCGATTTTCAGGAACTATAATTTAGTTCTATTGCTTTCGGTCATTTTTAAAATTTAACGGTCCCAAACGGAGAATATCTCGAGGCGGCCGGCACTGTTGTATGATTAAATTGAAATAATGATGTTCCAGAAATAATGTCAGAAAATCTATGGCAGTTTTAATTCTGCCTTTATTGTCTGAAGATTCTTATCAAACATATCTAAGGCATCCTGATCTTTAAAAAAAGAAGGCGCAGAACCACTTCGATTTATGTCGAGATATCTAGCAGTATGACTATTAGTTTCAAGTTTTCTATAATATAAATAAATTTCGGGTAAATTATTCTTTATAAGTTCTTTTCTCCAAGGATGAAAAGGATACTTATTCTTACCATCAGGATATTTTGGAATACTTGTCTCGGTATGCTTGATGTTTGGCATATTGAAAAAGACAGCTTCCACATAATGAATTGCCGCATAGAAACAAACAGTTATAAGCCAGTCTTTATATTTTAGATTCCCCTTTAAAAACAAACCAAATTCTTCATTATGAGTTGCCTGTGCGATATGATCTGAATAGGAAGGCACTGAAATTACCTTTCAAATATTAACTTTGTTTTATCCCCAACAATGGATTTTTTATCATCAATTAAATCTGGGACATAGTTATAATTTGCAAATATATTCGGAAATAGCTTTGAAATATCAATTTCCTTTTGAATTAATGTTTCCATTAACTTATCATCATACTGTTTGACTGAAAGGAAAATTGTTACATTTTTCTCATCAAGGTGTTCATCAATATAAATTGCCTTAACTTCAGGAATATATTTATATTTCACAAAAACTAACGTCTCGAAATAGTCTTCCGTTTTCTCTTGAATATCTGGATTAATATTTATCGCAGTATATTCTTCATTCAACAGACTATCATAGATATCTTTATCTTGTTGTATCTCGAACTTCCATTCAGACCCAATACCTGTTAAAACGACGACAGACGAATTTAAAGCCAAGGGAGTGTGTAGAGCATATGCGTCAGTCCACTCCATAGGAGCAAAACCTATATAAAAAGACATCGGTAAACGTTGAGATGAATAAAAATTTAAAGTATCAATTTCCCTCGGAGTATTTATTTGGCTTAAAGTACTTAAGGCGATAGCCTGACCTTTAGTTTTTTGTATTACTCTCGGAATACGAACAGTTCCTTCTATTTTTGATGTTTTATCTATGATAGTGTACATTAATTTATTCCATAAAATAGATTTTCAGGCTTTCTTCTATATATTTTATCGCAGAATTAAAAAATAAACCAATCTGGTCCTTATTAAGATCATAAGTTGCTTCCTGCTGAGTATTTATATCAAAAGTTATTAACATTGCCCTATCATTAGCCAAATCCTTAGTGTTCCTAAGTGTGTTCATTTTAAACCAATAATTCACCTCATAACCAGCGAGGGGAACCTTTTTGAGCACCCCGAATTGGATTTCATAAGTATCCCCGAATAAATGTTCTTTCAAAAACTTTGCTGGAATGAATTTATTGGAACTTTCTTGTAAATTAAGCAATAACGTTCCTATAGTGCCGACTCTTGATATTTTAGAAGTACTTCTCAAAAAATCGGCAAGCGTAAGAAGATGGTTAAGGAATTTGTCACTCCCATCTTTTAAAGTAAGAGGCGTGTCCTTTTCAGAAAATATAAAATCGATCCTATTTGTGCTTACATTACAGGTATAGGTTCCTCTCACGTTTTTAACTATAATCCTGGGAATTTCCGGTGGTGCATCGGGAGGTATCGGCAACACAATTGGCTGTCCGTCAAAAAGATTACCCGTAGCAGATATCAATCCCTGAGCAGTATTGAGAGGTTTAGACAAATCAATGCCAGGTGTAAATAGAGCTGCTTGCAATTGCTGTAACTGAAAGTTATAGCTCATAAGCAGAAAGACAATACCATAACTAATTAATTAAGTCAAATTTTTGTACCTCAAGGAATGTAGCAAAATTGTAGCAGAAAATATTGGAATGCACAGAAATTAGGCAATCCTACAGAAATTACAGAAGGCCAATTTATCTTTTTAATTCAATCTGTCAAATCAAAATTCTTGTTTAAAACCCCATTTTCTGACGATTGCAAAGATTTGCTCCCTGTCAATTTCATCAGGGTGTATTCAATATCTATTAGCCCTGTCGTATAACTTACCGTTGCTTTTAAGATTCCACTTGTATTGCGCAGCACAGTTTCCATGTCCATAGCGCAGCCGGTACAGGAAATCCCCTCTACCTGAAGACTAAGCTTTGCGTTTTCCATCTATAATGCTCAGAACCATTTCTGCTGTTGTCTTGTTATATCTGCCTGTAAAATTTAGTTTTTCTCTGACTTCCCTTTCAATCTGAGCAATTTCAAGATAAAAATTTGTGCGGTTAATCCAAAAGTCCTTTGGCACATTTTCTTTTTCCATGATGAACCTGTAACACCCATCGCCGTATTCCATTTTAAAATTTCTGAAAAGTTCGTATGGCACGCCGTGAATCCTGCATATCATTGGACGGAATTCGTATAAAACACATAAGCCGTTTTCATTAAGCGGGCACATAATCCGTATGTCCTCCGGAGATGAGTTGTGTGTCTCTAATACATTTTGTGCCCGCTTAATGATGGCGCCCAGTTCAGCCTCATTGAGTTTTTTAAATCCCTCCGCAAGATAAAGCTCTTCCACTAAGGTGTGGTGGTGAAACTTTGTAACACAGCAGTTGTCAGGGCATCCATCGCAGCTGAAGTTGTAGCGCCTTAATGCCTCGCTGTAAGCTCTGTCAATCGCCCTGTAAATTTCCGATAACCTGTCAAGATATTGTTTCATTTTAAAATGTTCATTTAGGAGGCTGTGTCTGTCTTTCGGCAATATTAAACTACCTTTGCATGAGTGTAGATGTTAGTACTATATACGAGGTTATTATAAGTTCTCATGCGGGGCTTCCGCTCTACTTCGTTGAGACTTCAGCCCCTATTCTGACAGACCCGTGAATCTTACCTTAATCCAGCCACAGCCTCCTCTGTGAGCGAATGTCTCATAAAAGTTCCGTTTTTAGTGTATCAGATACGCAGGGGAAATTTCTAACTGTGCGAAAATGCTTGACTTTTTTGTGTCTTGGCAATAAAATTTGGAAAATACCGGAAGGAGTAATTTGTGGCGCGTAAGATGCTTCTTGCAGATGACAGTATTACGATACAGAAGGTTGTAGAGCTCGTCCTTGCAGAGGAAGGGTTTGAGATACAGGCTGTGAATAACGGGGAGGAGGCGCTTGCCGCAATAGAGACATTCAAGCCTGATGTAGTCCTTGCAGATATAGAGATGCCGAAGATGAACGGCTATCAGCTGTGCGAAAAATTGAAGGCGCATCCTGTAACAAAAAATGTCCCTGTTATTCTTCTTTCAGGGGCATTTGAGCCGATTGACGAGGAACTTGCAAGGCATGTAAAGGCAGACAGTTTTGTTGTAAAACCATTTGAATCTCAGGAATTAATAAGCAAGATAAATGCGTCGCTGGTATCTGCATCAACAATGGCAGAAGCAGCAGAAGCAGTGGAAGCAGAGGCAATCACAGCAGAGGAAATGGCAGTAGAGGACATAGCAGTCCCTCCAGTTTTTAAGGAACAGGTTATTCCTGCACCTGCGGAGATACAAGTGAGAAAAGAAATGCCCGAGGTGCAGATTCCATCAAAAGAGGAGCTTATTTCACTGTTTAAGAAAGCGGTTGACGAAAGGGTTGCATCAGCCCTTTCCGCAATAGACATTAAAAATGTGATGATTGAGTCGCTTACCCCGGTATTAAAAGATTCAGTTGAGAAAATTTTGTGGGAAATGGCTCCTGAGCTTACTGATAAACTGGTCAAGGAAGTGCTTCAGAGTTCACTCGCATCGTTAAGCAAGGAAATTGAAAAGATAATGTGGGAGACTGTTCCTGATATCGCAGAGACTTTGATTGCAAAAGAGATAGAGAAGATAAAGTCAGAGATGTAGTGTGACGGAATTAAGTAAGAGTTATATTCCCGAAGGGGTAGAAGAAAAATGGTATGAACTGTGGGTTAACGAGGGCTATTTTAAACCTGAGATAAATCCCCATGGAAAACCCTATTCAATTGTAATCCCTCCTCCAAATATTACAGGCTCGCTTCACATGGGACACGCCCTTAACGCAACGCTTCAGGATGTTCTTGCACGATGGAAAAGGATGTGCGGTTTCAGCGTGCTGTGGCTTCC
>Ga0180009_10004710_pt1 | contig 14911 bp, 10 predicted proteins | sample OS_PC_MetaG_FD_123537 | JGI IMG/M metagenome (GOLD analysis project Ga0180009, IMG submission 123537) | Groundwater microbial communities from the Aspo Hard Rock Laboratory (HRL) deep subsurface site, Sweden - OS_PC_MetaG | ecosystem: Environmental > Aquatic > Deep subsurface > Groundwater...
CGAATCAGCAAAATCCGATTTTGAATTGCTCCTACCTGTATGATGGATTTTGAATCAGCCATTTTATTCAGCAACTTGAATTGAACCGGTCACAATTTGTGACCGGTTGTGTTTATTATTTTGTATCCCAACTTTTTATTACACCGGTGATTAACTACATTGATAAGTGCCATGTCTTTTTGATTAGGTCAACCAAATATATGAATTATAAGCTTATTTGAGTGGAAAAATGGTTGCTTGGTTTGGAAAAAATACTGGTTGATACCGGCATTTGAAAAGGAAATTCTATTATTGCTGGCGTTTGACGATTCTTCTGCATTTTAAGGAATTAGTATTGCCAACTGCCGACATTTTACCGGCTAAAGCATGAAAATATTGGCAAATCACAACAAAAAACGATTGTGATCGGGTTTTACCGGATGGTTGAAACTTAAAATAATCAACTGACGATAAAATTTTGTTGTTATCGAACAATTTCTTTTTCAACCTTGAAGATAGGTAGAAAGAATAACAAAACGATCTGCTCTTCTTGGTCCTTTTCACTTTTTTTTCACGATCTTTCCACATTGTTTTCATCCCTTCAGTAGTATTCTTGATTCATGCTCAACTCTGAATCGAACGTTATTCCGGATTATGGCTTTGATAACGGGATGGGGTAAACGACAGGGTATTGAACCCAAGATATACTTATTAGAGGAGTTTAAGATGAAAACAAACCAGCAAACCGGGAAAAAAATGAGATTTGTTCTTGTGGTCTTTTTACCCTGTCTTCTGCTCTTAGGAGGAGGAATACTGGGAATGCAGATTCTGGCCGGTATGAAATCCCCACCAATAGAAAAACTGATTTCAGAAAGACCGTTACCGGTTGAAGTATTAAAAGCCGACATGGAATCAGTCACACCTTTCATTACCGGGTATGGTGAAGTGGGAGCTGTCAATGTTGTAACCATCTCTCCGGAAATCCCGGGGAAAGTAGTTGAAGTCCATCCAAGACTTGAAAGGGGAGAGTTGATTGCAGAAGGTGAGACCCTGATTAAGATTGATACGAGTGAAGACGATTTATCTCTAAAAATAAATAAAACACGATTGAAAACGTTAAAGCGAAACCTCGAATTAGTGAAGCGTGAATATCAGCGGTTGGAAAATCTTTACCAAAAGAACAAATTAGCCTCCCTGTCGGATGTCGAAAAGGCGGAGCAAGGATATAACACCATGATTGATCAGGTAAATCAACTTGAACATTCCATTGATTCTTCGCAGTTGAATATCAAGCGGGGCACAATTACAGCACCATTTGACGGACGGGTTAAAACAGTCTCTGTGGAACGCGGTCAATATGTTTCACCGGGTGTATCTGTTGTTACACTTGCTGATGACTCTCTACTTGAAATCCTTGTTTCCGTTGACAGTGAAAAAGCAAAGGAACTGCTGCGGTTTAAAACGGATTCAATATCAAAAAGCCGGTTCTGGTTTTCACGTCTGGAACAATCAACGGTGACGATATCGTGGTTGCAGGGAGAGCACAGCGTTGAAACAGGTGGGATTCTGCACCGGATTGTTGATGTTGATCCAAAAACCCGCACTTTAAAACTAGCGGTTAGACTGTCGGCAGAAAACACACCCGATCTGCCTGCTTTCCCGATTGTTGAGGGACTGTTCTGTCAGGTCAAAATCCCGGGAGCGATCATCAAGAATGTGATTAAACTGCCACGACAAGCGGTTCAATTTGATAATAAGGTGCGAATTGTTGTTGAAAGCCGTCTGAAAACAATACCGGTAGATGTCAAATGGGTTGATAGTGACTTTGCATTTATCACGGCAGGACTCAAATCTGATGATACTGTCATCATTTCCAATTTGTCGGAACCCATGGAAAATTCGCTGGTTGAAACATCAACCCATGAGCTGATCGCCACAAACAGCAGGAGGTAAGATATGAGGATAATACTCACTAGATTTGTGAATAACACGGTCCTCGCTAATATTATGCTGGTCATGATACTGATTGCAGGCGTGTCGGCTGCATCTCTGATGATACGCGAAGAGCTGCCAAATGTATCATTTGATATGATTGAAATTGCAGTGGCGTTTCCAGGAGCTGATCCGGAAGAGATTGAAGAAAGTATCTCCAGGAAAATCGAGGAAGCCATCAAAGGGATGGAGGGGATTAAAACCTATTCGACGGTTTCCACGGAAAACCTCAGCTCAACCCATATCGAAATTAAAGAAGGGTATGATGGAAGGGAGATGTTAGACCGGGTACGTACCAAAATAAATGAAATATCCACCTTTCCGCTTGACTCGGAAAAACCGGTTATCACCTTGCCCCTGCATACTGATCCGGTCATGGCCCTTTATCTCAATGGAGAAATGTCCGAAAAAGCACTTAAGGAATGGTCGTATAGGGTTAAAGACCAACTGCTTGGCCTTGAGGAGGTATCCCAGATTCATCTTTTTGGAATCAGGGACTACGAGATAAATGTGGAGGTATCCGAACAAACACTCAGGGAGTATGGGATATCGTTTGCCCAGATTTCCGAGGCCATTCGTCACAGCAATCTGAACCGATCCGGAGGACGAATCAAAAGTGAAACAAATGAGATCCGGGTACGAACCCTGGGAAGAAAATATACCGGCAAAGATTTGGCATCTGTTGTGGTTCTGGCAAGTCAAGACGGTGATTTAATTACGTTGGATAAGCTGGCAAAAATCGATGATTCTTTTTCTGATGATGCTATCAACACAACTGTAAATCAAAAGCCGGCAATCATACTTAGTATTTTTAAAACCAGTGAAGAAGACACAATTAAAATCGCTGATGCCGTTAATAAATATATTGCTGAAACCAGAAGTACCATTCCACCTGGTTCCAACATCGGGATCTTGTTCGATAATTCTGACTCCATCCGTCAACAGGTTAACATTCTTTTAAAAAACGGGATTGCAGGTCTGATCATTGTTTTTATAATTCTCTGGCTGTTTTTAAATGCTCGGCTTTCTCTTTGGACCGGAGTCGGAATTCTCATTTCTGTTCTTGGAGGATTGATCATTACCTGGGCTATCGGCGGCACAATAAATATGATATCCATTTTTGGATTCATTATGATCCTGGGGATCGTCGCGGATGATGCCATAGTTGTCGGAGAGTCCATTGCCTGGCATAGAAATCAGGGAAAAGGACCTGTTGTCGCTGCCATGGAAGGGATCAAGGAAGTTGGATTACCGGTGATTGCAGCTGTTTTGACCACTATCCTGGCGTTTATTCCACTTTTATTTATTGAAGGGATGTTGGGAAAAATCATTCGAATTCTGCCGGTTGTTGTCATTGCCTGCCTGATTATCTCCTTACTGGAAAGTTTTACTCTGTTACCGGCTCACCTTTCACACCTGCCTGATCCCAAACGGAAAAGAAACAGCAAAAATCATGTTTCCGGTATACTGAACCAAATCCCTTTATCGATTGGCAGCGCCCTGAAATGGTTCACTCATACCATTTACTCCCCAATGCTGGACAAGCTAATATCCTGGAGGTATGCATTTTTATGCTTAATAATCGGTTTTTTTCTGGTGTCAATGGGATTAATCCGGGGCAACTTTTTGAAGTTTGAGATGCTGTCTCCAACTGACGGTTTCTATCTGACGTCAATTGTTGAATTCCCGGCAGGTACATCATTAAAGGTGACTGAAAAAGCCGTTCAGAAGATTGAAAACGCGATGATAACCCTGGCCAGCCGTACAAAAACAAAAAGCGCTGATCCCCTGGTAAAAAACATATTGGCCATTAGTGGGCAAGCTCCGGAAGTTATGCCCGGCGGTTTTGGGCCCATGGGCTCGAATATAGGAGGTGTGCAAGTGCTGCTGTTGGAGTCTCAGAAACGTGGTATTCAAAGCAAGGATCTACTAAGACAGTGGCAAGAAGAAGTAGGGACCATTTACGGTGCCAAATCCCTCTCATTTACCGGAACTATCATGGGACATCCGGGAAAGCCGATCGAACTTGGAATCGATGGACAGGATTTGGAACAGATTTCCGCTGCCGTTGAAGATTTAAAGGAACGTTTGAAACGGTTTGAAGGTGTGTTTGATGTTCAATCGGACTACATGAAAGGAAAAGATGAGATTCAATTTGTATTAAAACCGGAAGCAAGGAATCTGGGAGTTACGGTGCAGGATCTGGCTGATCAGTTGTATGCAGGCTACTTTGGTGAAGAAACCCTTCGGATTCAGAGGGGACGGGATGATGTTAAAATTCGTGTTCGTTATACGGCGGAAGAAAGGCAACAACTCAGCAGCTTGGACAATGTCCGGATCAGAACTTCAGAAGGTTATGAAATTCCCCTTAACGCAGTAGCCGATGCAAAATTTTTGCCTGGATCTGCAGTAATAACTCGAACTGATGGTTTACGCAGGATAACGGTGAGCGCAGATGTGGATACCGCTGTAATTTATGCCAGCGAGATCATAGAGGAACTGACCTCCGGATTTTTTTACGATCTGGAGCACAAATATCCGGGAGTTAAGGTGGTATTACTCGGGGAAGCCGGTGAATCGGAAACTTCATTTGATACCATGATTATGGGGTTTATCCTGGCCATACTTGCCATCTACATGCTGATAGCATCACTATTTCGCTCCTATCTACAGCCCCTGATTATCCTAGTGACAATCCCTTTTGGCATCATTGGCTCGATCTGGGGACATTTTATACTGGGTTGGGATCTTACGATGATCAGCATGTTCGGCATGGTGGGATTAGCCGGAATTGTTTTGAACGACGCCATAGTACTCATCGAGCGAGTCAACAACAATATTAAGGAAGGGCTTCCTTTCATTGATGCCGTCAGATTAGGGGGAATGAGACGGTTCAGAGCCGTGTTTCTCACCAGCATCACTACAGTAGGGGGGCTGGCTCCTCTGATTTTTGAGACTGACGCCCATGCAACCATTCTGATTCCAATGGCCATCACCATTGTTTTTGGTGTGATTTTCGCCACCATCTTAACCCTGGTTCTTATACCTTGTCTGCTGGTAATTTTGAACGATCTTCGTCTTGTTGCAACCAGGATTAAAGACGGGAAATGGAAGCAGCGACATGAGGTGGAACCGGCACGGTTACGGAATCTGAAGGAAGAAAATGAAAGTGACGTACTGGAGGTAAAAACAACATGATGATTTTAATGCTCTTTATTATAATGAACAGTACAACATCAAACCTTCTCATCGTTGCATTTGACATTTTTCTATGACAATCTTGTTTCAACGAGTGGGGCTCTCTCAACTTTATATTCGACTTACACAGCATACTGGTTGTGAATAATATGATGAAAAAGGTACAACACCCTCTCAGGGTTCTCGTAATTGAAGATCACCTGGATATTGCCGAGAACATTGGGGACTATCTTTCCGCCCAGGGGCATATTATGGATTTTGCCATGGATGGGATCAGTGGTATGCATCTGGCTTTGACACAGGAATTTGACGTGATTGTCCTGGACCTGATGTTACCGGGGATGGATGGAATAACCCTCTGTAAAAAATACAGGCAGGAAGCAGGTAAACAAACCCCAATCTTGATGTTAACAGCGCGAGATACGCTTAATGACAAACTGGTTGGGTTTGATTCAGGGGCTGACGATTACCTGGTAAAACCATTTGCCCTGGAAGAGTTGTCAGCCCGACTCACAGCACTTTCAAAAAGAGGGTTAAGCCAGCAGACATCCAGCTTAAAGGTTGGAGATCTGGAACTGCATCTGGGCACCATGGTGGTTACCAGGGAAGGGAAAACGATTGAACTTAATCGTGCCTGTCTGACAATCCTGCAGATACTTATGAAATCTTTTCCCAACGTGGTTAAGCGACAGGATCTTGAAACCGCCCTGTGGGGTGATATGCTGCCGGGAAGTGATTCCTTGCGTAGTCACCTTTATGCGTTGCGTACCAAAATAGATAAACCCTTTTCAATCCCAATGTTGGAAACCGTTCATGGTATAGGGTATCGGCTGATAGGAAAAAATGAAGATTAGAAATAACCTGAGACTACGCTTTATTGTTTCCTTCTGCCTGTTTGCTCTGCTTCTTGCCGCTGTTTTTGCTATTATTATTCTGGAGCAGGAAAGATCGCTGGCCGACGAATTCTTCCAACGGAGAATCCAATCGGAGCTGGAATATTTTGCAGATCGTTACCGGCTAAATCCTCAAACGCCATTGCCTGTCGCCGAAGATATTCAGTCTTATCTGGGCACCGATAAAATGCCTGGATATATAAAACAAACGGTGGAAAACCTTCCCGACGGTGTATATGAGAGGGACATTGATGCCGATGAGTTTTTTGATCGAGTGCAAAATCGCACAAGCCGGCGTCAGCGAATACGGGAGCCCCATGACCTGTATTTTGGAGTAAAGACTCTGTCTGGCAAACAGAAAGTTTATATTTTTATAGATTTCGAATTCTGGCATCAAAAAGAACGTGAGCTCAGGGCCCATTCATTCTGGTCGTTCATTGCCGCCACCTTTATAGCCATCTTCCTGGGATTGATAACAGCCAACCGAGTTATCAATCCTCTGAAGCGACTGATGGAAGTGGTGAACAACTCAGATCCCGATAATATCCCAACGGGTTTTTCGCAGGTATTCAAAAACGATGAATTTGGTGCCCTGGCAAAATCGTTTGAATCACTTCTGATTCGTGTAAAGAAATTCATAAAAAGGGAACACCAGTTTACACGGGATGCCAGCCACGAATTGCGGACACCGGTCACTGTGATCAAAGGTGCGGTGGAGCTTCTGAAAATGACACCAGCCTGTGAAGAGACAATGGTGGATAAGCTGGTAAAGCGTATAGAACGTTCCACCCTGGACATGGAAACAACCATTGAATCATTATTGTGGTTGGCCAGGGAAGCAGAAACCAAAGAATCCGGCCCAAATGCCGAATTACTCCCACTGGTTCAAAATGCCATGGAGCAAAACCGTCATCTCATTTCCGGCAAAGCGGTCGAATTCGACCTGCAAGTGAATGCAACCCCTGTTGTTTCAGCACCGGCAGGGGTATTATCCATTGCCATCTCCAACCTGATTCGAAATGCCTGCCAATTCACAATCCAGGGAAAGATTGTTGTTTCCTTGAATCAAAACAGCGTTGAGGTTTCTGATACCGGTGTCGGAATAGGGGAGGAGATTCTCAAAGACATCACAAAACCAAGTGTTTCCAGCCCAAAAAGCAACGGATTCGGGTTTGGGCTGGATATCGTCAGTCGTTTATGCTCACGATTCGGGTGGCAGCTGACAATAGAAAGCACACCGGGTCAGGGAACCAAAACCTGCCTGATATTCCGACAGGATTAGAACCTGTTATGCTTGCATCGCGACTCTTGATCGCTGTCCAGTCTCTCGTTTATCTTCGCTTTTGAAATTTAAAGGGGGACAGGTGAATAATGACTCTATTAACTAAAACCTTAAGGAAAACGACATGGAATAACTTTCCTGGGAAGGCTCTCCCGTGTCATCGGTCGATTGCCTTTCCTCGTCTTCCTCAGAGGCTTTATCCACTGTATCTACTGCCTGAATTAAATAGGTCAGAGACAGTTTAATGTCACCCAGGTATAAAACAGCATCCAGACCAAAGTCCGGGGTTTGGAGATCATTGACCCCGAGCGGAGAGATATCAAACAAGAGATAGGGCCAGGACATCCAGGGAACAACTGAAAATGAATCCCCCATAAAAAATTCCCCTACCAAACCTGTTGTTCCTATAGTCCATTTTTCATGGACAATTCCCATGGTATCGTTTTGATGAATGTTAGCCTGACCTTTTCCCCATATCAGCGCTATCCGGCTCTTCTCCCATTTATAAAGCGTGGGGATAATGAAGAAGTAGGTTCTTGTCGTTGTTATGATTGTCTCAACCTCCTCACCACTATCAGCATAAGTCCCAGTCAGTTTAACATCCATGGGGTTTGAACTGATTCCTAAGGCTAAAGAGTCAAAGACTCCGTATGAGAGAAAGGCTGTTCTTTCAGTTGTGGAAATTGCGTCCAGATCAATGTTTAAAATCTGATAGCCGGGAGTCTCAACTTTTGAATAGCTGAACCCGATACCGAGCAGAATGTCCTTGGCATCGATGAAAGCATGAGTAAGGGGAGGAGATCTTAAGGTCAGCCCTGGAATCTGTGCGTTGGTATCATTAACAGACGAATATCCCGTCATCGCCAAACACAGCAATAAGGTCATCCTGATAAAGACAGTTATGGATGATTGTAGGGTCAGTGTTTTCATAAACCGACTTTCCCGAGTTATTCATACGAGCTGAACATGAATTTCCTGTTTTTATAAACTTTCCAGACTTTACAACTTTTCTGACATTGATGCAAATTATTCAGCAGACCTGATCTTCCTGTCACTTACTATTTTAAACCGTAGTCCATGGAGAACAGCCGCCACGGATAATCCGATAATTATACCGATCCACATTCCCTTTGCCTGATACCCCAGGTAAAACCCTAAAAAATAGCCAAGGCTCATACCGACACCCCAATAAGAGATCAGGTTTGAAATCATGGGGATTTTGGTATCCTTGTATCCTCTTAAAATCCCTATGCCTGCCACTTGAGCCCCGTCCGACAGCTGGAAAATACCGGCGAAAAGCAAAAGAGCAGAGGCGATACTTATTAGTTGCGGATCATTGGTATAAACACCGGCGATTTCCCGGGAAAAAATAATCAACATAACCGCGGAACCGATGTTGAAGATGATATTGACTACATAGCCACATATCCCGGCAAATCGAGCTTCACGGAATTTATTCTGCCCTATGTACATCCCAATATTGGTAGTTATGGCAAAAGAAAGCCCCAGGGGAACCATAAACAGAATGGAAGCACAGTTCAGGGCAATCTGACTCCCGGCAAGAACTTCAACACCAAATCGGCCCATCAGCAATGAAAACACGGCAAACATGCTGACCTCAAAAACCGAGGAGAAACCGCTGGGAATTCCTATTCGCAAAATCTGTTTAAAAAGGCGTTTGTTGGGACGAAAAGACAGTGTGAACGGATTAAACTGCTTGATCTCCTTATGAAAAAATGAGATTGCAATAATCCCAATGGTTCCACTCCAGGCTGCCAGAGTACTGGTCCACCCTGCTCCTTCAGCGCCCAGTGCCGGGAAACCAAAATGGCCAAAAATCAGGGTGTAGTTGCCGATGACGTTAACAGACAACATGATAATGCTGATGAGCATGGTCATAATCGGTTTGGAAATGCCAGCGTAGAATCCCGCAAAACCGATGAATATCATGGTTGCCGGAAGTCCCCAGGAAAAAGCAAACAGATAGTCTGCAGCCAGCGAAATCACTGATGCTTCAAATCCGAAAAAAGGCAGAAACAAAGGGGCAATCCTCGTAATCAGGATAAGAAAAATCGAGAAAATCAGTCCGATAAGAATACTATGAATAGTAACCTTGCCAATCTCTTGCTTTGCCTTTCCTGATCCGACAAATTGCGCTGTAATGGCTTGTGCAGCCCCGATGACTGCCACTCCAAACACTTCAAACGGGATGATTAAGTGGTGACTCCCGGAAACAGCCGCTAAAGCTTCGGCATTATAATTGCCAGTCATTACTGTATCCACAAAACTCATGGATATATTTAGCAACTGGGCGATGGTGATGGGAATTCCAATTTTGAGGATGCTGCCACTCTCTGCAAACAGCCGTTTTATCAGTGTCATAAAAAGTCGAATATTTACTTACATCTATCCTGATGGGTCTTTTACCGTTGAAATCAAGCTATGAATTATGAATCGAATCGAATTACTTGTCACTGACCAATTGAAAACTTTATTGTTACAGACTACAAAATTCCGGGATTTAATAATTCTTGTCCCTTTCCCTGCGGCTAACCGCAGGGAAGTTCATTCGGACGAAAAGTATCGGGTAATTGCAGATGGTTATCGACGCAGGGCTGACTTGGAGAATTGAGAGTCGGGAATCGGGGTGTCAAAATCAACATCGTGAATAACATATTCGGTGCCCTTCCCCTCTTTCAGTACATCCTTAAAAAGAATGTTCCTTGGATACCAGCCTCTCGAGGTTTTAAACACCTCACGGGTTTCCGATCGTTTCAAGAGTTTACCGCTGGCGGCGAACAACTCAGCCTTTAAAATGATAAACCGTTGTTTGTCTACCCAGAGTTTTCGCTGCTGGTAGGCAATATCGGGCGTTTTTGCATTTAACAGAAGTACCCAAACGGGTCGCTCCAGAAATACCTCTTCGGCTTCAATTTTTGCGTTATAGTTGTCCTGCATCTTCCCTTTATCCATCATGTCCTCATAGGACAGATCAGAACCCATCATGGACTGGCGCAGCATATGACCAGCAATCTTGATGGTGCGATCCGCTCTGGGGTAATAAGTCCACAGGTTATCGTCCAGTTTCAGCATTTTGGTCCCTTTATCCCGGGCTGGAGCCAGAGTTTCGGTGAAGGCTTTTTCAGTACCGAGGGTCCAGGATTTATATTCGATGGTACGAGCCCCCCTGAGACTGTGAATGGTCATCGAGGAGCTGATTATCTGTCGTTCCACATACTGATTTTCATCCACCCGCTGCAATACTTCGATTGCATCCAGAGCTGTGGCAGGTGGGGGAAAAAGGATGATAACCATGGTGAGAAGAAAAAACAGATTTTTCATTTGAGATCTCCTTTCGTAGTTTATTGTCCTTATTTTTTAAGGTTTTATGGTAGTTAAAGACATAGTGTTTCTCATGTCATGCAGGCTGTGGCACAATAAAAACTCGTTATATTTTCACTTTGTCATCCCGGACTTGATCCCATACACGCTTACTTAAGCACTTTTTTGATACAAAATACAAGCTTCCTGAACGGTAGGGCGGCCTTACATGGGCGCCTTTGAGTTAGTTCTGGCGGGGATGTAACCCCGCCCTACCGTACTCCCAGCTCTCATTTTTTAAAAACGGTAGGGCGGCCTTACATGGGCGCCTTTGAGTTGGTTCTGGCGGGGATGTAACCCCGCCCTACCGTACTCCCAGCTCTCATTTTATACTGAAATCATTATGGAATCCAGACCAAGCCCGGAATGACAAGTGATTTAACCTTGAGATAACCAATCATTTCTGCACAGTACCAATTGTTTTATACTTCCAACTCATTGAACAGTTGCGATGTTTCACGTTTAAAGATCCGAATCCCGGAAACAAGAGCTCCAATCACCGGGGACACCACTCCGGGAACAATCCCGATCCAGAAGCTGGTGGTCGTAACCTGGGCCCGGTAGACCGGTGACATCATCATGCTGGTTCCCCTTGTGAGATTGCTGAAGTCAATTCCATTTTCCTGGAGGTAGTAGGCGGGGACTAATCCGAGAATTGTCCCGATAATGTATCCTACGATACCGATAAAAACCGCCTCCAGTACCAGACTGAAATAGAGGTTGGATTTGGATTCACCAATGGCCAGTCGAACACCGATTTCGCCATATCGACGGATACCGTTCATCAAACCGGCATTCCACAGCACAATACTGATGATAAAAATAAAGATCAGGATAATGACGGAGAACAAACTGTCCATCATGACAATCATCTCCCCAACATCCGATTGTTGACCCAGGGAGATCATTACCGGATCGAACAGATCCTGCTTCTGACCGTATCTACGATTAAAATCCAGACAGACGACATTTGCCGCTTCGTTTGGGTAGTATCCTGCCTTATAAAACCCGAGAATCTCAGTAGCAGCGTCCTGCATATTAAGTGCTGATTGGATATCCTGAAAACCGGCCAGGATAGTCCCCCTGTCCAAAGCCTGTATCCCGAAGCTAACTGTGCCGGATACTTGAAAACTCTGTACAGCTATGGACCCATCCATATCGGAACCGATAAGCGAAACAGTCTGACCCAGTTTCAGATTCAATTTGTTGAACATGGCATCACTGAGCAGAATCTCTCCCGGTTGATTTGGGACCCGGCCTTTGATCACATTTTCATACAGTTTAAAACGTTCTATTTCTATACTGCCGGGTGAAAAAAGATCTATGGCAATTCCGGCTACAGGTGCCTGGGAAACCGTTTCTCCATTACTGCCGGGGACATCCAGCAGTCCTCCGAATTTAATGCGACTGGTCCAGGAAACCTGCGGATATTCCCTGTTCAGGATTTCATGCCAGGTGTCTGTCTCAGTCAGTGACAATTCCATGATATTCGGATGGTATTTCTCATTCAACGCCCTGGTGACAACCTGCAGATGGCCGGTATCAAAATTGGCACTGGTATCGATAAAATCGTTCATGATCCCGTCCACCCAGGCCATCATCAATACCGTCAATGCCACTCCGGAAGCGGTGATCAGAACTGGAAAAAGACTGCGGGTGCGATCCCGCAGGAGTCCTTTTAGTAGAAATAGAATCATGACCATTTCCCCCTTAAAGCTTCATACGGTTGAAGTTTTGTGATTTTGCGTGCTGGCAGATAACTGATAAATGTCAGAAGTATCAGAATAATCACTACGGTTTGGATAATCAGTCCTGCGCTGTAATCAGGAATCATATGATCACTCATGGGGATACCATACTGTTCTGCGGAAACGGGGATGTAGTAACCATAGGTCTGCAGGTACCAGAAAATCGGGCCGCCCAATACACCTGTAACCACTGCAGCAAAGATTCCATGGAAAAGCCCTTCCAGGGTGAATGTGAAGGCAATTGCACGGTTGGTCATCCCCAGAGCCATTAAGGTGCCGATCTCCTTGCGACGTTTAAAGATGGAGAGAGCCTGGGTGTCAAAAATGGCAATCATCGAAAGGAATATCAACATCAGGTAGAAGATGCTGCCACCTGCTTTTTTACTCTTAACCAGTTCTATGGTATCAGCCAGCAATTCTCTCAACACCTTGCTTTTCCAGGTGCCACCCAGATCCTCTCCGTCGAGTTCTTTGGCAGAAATAATAATTGTCGCGTGTTGAGGGGACAGATTCATCTTTTGCAGATCACTTAACGAAAGCCAGATCTGCCCCTGATCCATGGCGGGAACCTCACTTTCGAATATATGGACGATTATAAGATCTATTGCATTAAAGGCACCTTTGCTGTTTCGCCATTGCACCGTGATAATATCACCTTCTGCCAGCTGGGTCTGTCTGGCCATACGCTTTCCCACCATCGCTGCAATAGTACCCTCAGGACTTTGAGTAGATAATTTATCAAAAGGTAACTGCAGAATTGTCTGATTGGCGGGAATTCCCTTCAGGATTGCCGGGAGCACTCTACCCCTGGGATAAACCGATCCCGAGATCATCAAGACCGGAACCGCCTCTCGCTTTTGGACAGCATCCTTCAATGGATTGGGAATCTCAGCATGGCTATCTTGAAGTGTCAGCGGATCAAATGGATCATAGTTTTTGTGCCAGTATTGTCCGTTTCCTAATTCCTCACTGATACGACTTTTGGAGATCTGAGTCATCATGCCGTCGTACATCCCTTGTAACAGGATGATGATGATCATGGTCAGGGCCAGAATGAATGTATTCAACCAGGTGCGTAATCCGGCGGCAAGCACATTTTTCAGTGCTATCTTGGTAATCATAAGATACCTCCCTTGGGTTGAGGTGATAGTAGGCCGTCCTAACAGGATTAACTAAAATATCTCGTCACTCTTGATTGAGCCATCGATGAGGGTGATCTTTCTTTTCAGATATCCGATCACTTTGTCATCATGGGTGGAAAACACAAAGGTGGTTTTGGACTCCCTGTTTATTGTTTCCATGGTTTTCAAAATAATATGAGAGTTCTCTGAATCAAGGTTGGCGGTGGGTTCATCAGCCAGAATCACCTTGGGATTTTTGACCATGGCTCTGGCAATGGCAACCCGCTGACATTGTCCACCCGACAATTGAGAGGGTTTGCTGTCCTTTTTATCTGTCAGCCCCACCCATTCCAGGCTTTCCATGATTGCCTTCTTTTTGTCCCTGCTTGACATCTTCAGTAGAATCAGCGGTAGTTCAAGGTTTTCATAGGCTGTGTACACAGGAAGCAGATTATAGGTCTGAAAGATAAACCCGATGCTTTCACTGCGCAGGACAGCACTCTTTTTTGCTGCCAGGTTGGTAATATCATTCCCCATGAAGGAGATCCGGCCTTGGCTGGGTTTATCCAGTGATCCCATAATATTCAGCAGAGTCGTCTTGCCGGAACCGCTGGGGCCGACAATACCGGTAAATTCTCCTTCGTTAACCTCAAGATTGATCTCTTTCAGAGCATAAAAATCTTCGCCTCCAATCGGAAAAATTTTATTCAGATTTGATGTTTTGATGACTGTGTTGGGTTTCATGGTATCTCCTGAAAAAAACTTGAATACATGACAAAAAACATCACACACTTACCATTCTGCTTTTAAAGCTTTCAGCAGTTAGCCTCTGAGGAGAACTGCTAATATAAGAAAATGAATTTGTTATCCTGAACGAACAAGCTGCTTTATATTTAAATTTCTCATCTATGCATAAAAAATCTCGATCTTGTCATTCCGGAAATGAGCAGGAAATATGGTAGGGCGGGGTTACATCCCCGCCAGTACCAACTCAAAGGCGGCCACGTAAAACCACCCTACCGTTGTGAAAAGACGATTTTTTATCCAAAATACTCCATTTTGAACGTTTGTAGAATCAATCCCGGCTGATAATGATGAAATCGGGTTTATGTTAATTATAACTCAATGATGAGTCCACTCCGAAAAGTATTGTAATGTTCAATTTAGGGCTTTTAACTCAATAATCTAAAAACCATCAGCAATGTCCGGTTAGGTTATTGCAACAATAACGAGAAACGGCTTTCAAAATAATGGAATGTACAAAGACGCCATTACTTTAACTTTAGCTATTATTTGTTTAGAAAAAGTAGGATGGGC
>Ga0180009_10004711_pt1 | contig 14911 bp, 8 predicted proteins | sample OS_PC_MetaG_FD_123537 | JGI IMG/M metagenome (GOLD analysis project Ga0180009, IMG submission 123537) | Groundwater microbial communities from the Aspo Hard Rock Laboratory (HRL) deep subsurface site, Sweden - OS_PC_MetaG | ecosystem: Environmental > Aquatic > Deep subsurface > Groundwater...
CAGATCCTGAACGCGCACATCAACACCCCGCCCACGCCGCCCTCCTGGCGGCTCGCCAAGGGGGCGCTCAACGAGGGATTTGACGACCTGATCTTGACGTGCCTGGCCAAGGATCCAACCGCGCGGTTCCCGTCTGTGCGGGTGTTGCTGGACGAGCTGGTGGGGCTCATGGAGCAGCAGGGCATCACGCGACGGCGGCGGGAGACGCCCGCGGCCCCGGCGGCCCAGGTTGCCGGCGGGGACGGGACCTGCCGGTCCATGGTGGAGTCCAACCCGCTGCCCATGTTCGCGGTGGATCCTGACGGGCGGCTCACCGTGGTGAACCAGAGCTTCTGCCTGTTTGTAAAAAAGTCGTCGAAGGAGCTCTTGGGGGTTCCCCTGTCCGAGACGCGGCTCACCACGTTTGCGCCGGGGCTCCCCGAGGACCTGCAGCTCGTGGTGGAGAAGAACAAGGTCACCAGCCGCGAGCTGGAGTTCTCCTCCGGCGGCCAGGGCTCCAAGGTGCTGATCTGGCTCGCACCCATCACCCTGGGCGGCTTCATCACCGGCGCGCATGGCGTCGTGCACTGGATCAACAAGAATAGTTAGGGCCGCGGACGGGGACCGGGGGGTACGGTGGGGGGTGCGGTGGGGCGCAAGGGCTGGGTCTTCGGGGTCGGTTTGGGCGCGCCCGGGTTGGGCACGCCCGCGTCCGGGGTCGTCTTGGGAACGGGTACGCCGCCGTCGGGGGCGGTGGCGGTGGCGGCGCCGGCGTCGGGCAGGTACTCCACGCCGGGTTTTTTCAGGTATTTCTTGATGGGGCGCCGCTGCGTGCCCAGGACGCGGCCCCGGGTGACCGTGACCGGGAGGAGCTTTTTGAGCCGATAGACGTAGCCCCGGTTGGCCACCTTGATTTTGTACTTACGGCCCTTGTACTCGAAGCGATGCAGGTAGGGGTAGGGCTCCAGGCCGATGCGGTCGTGGGGGCGGTGGTTCAGCACGAAGCTGAACAGGCGGATGGCCTTGTGGTTGTACAGGCGATGGCAGCCGTGGGAGTAGCCGGCGCGGATGGACCGGTAGTTGTACGAGCCGTGGGTGCGGATGCCCTTGTCCCAGAACTTCATGCCGTCGCGGGTCTGGCGGGGAATCAGGTGCATGGCGGCCACCAGGCCGTAGGCCGAAAGATATCCGGGGCCCATGTTGTCGGTCTTGATCTTCTTGCCGCTGACGATCTCTTTGGGGGGCGTGGAGGGCGGCGGGATCCACACGGGGGCGGCGATGATGTCCCGCCACACCCGGGGGCCCACGTCCGAGGGCTTGAACTTGAGGTAGACCTGGCCGTCCTTGATCTCGTCTTTCCACCCGCCCACGGTGGTGCGCCAGCGAACCAAGGGGATGCGCTGGCCGCGGTAGTTGACCCACAGGGTGAGGCGTGGCGTTCGGCCGCGATACTGGGACCGCTTATTGCCATCTTGGCCCACGGGGGGGTCGTAGTAGACGTCCCCGCGGTAGATGGTGACCTCGAGGTCCATGTCGGCCGAGTAGTAGGCGGGCTTGGCGGGCAGGCGTAGGGCCACCTTCAGGTCGCGCAGCACGGGTGCGGGGACTGCGAGCAGGAAGGCGCGCACCGTGCGGGCGTCGGTGAGGCCAAGCTCCACCAGGGCCGCGTTGGTGAAGCTTTCCACCAGATTGGGCAGGTCCTGGCGGCGGCCGTTGGCGATGTAGTCCTTCCTCACGCGCCGGGCGCTGCCGTCTTCGAGCACGCCCGCGGTGTGCACCACGCGCTCGCGGATCACCCGCCGGAGGGCCAAGGCGTCGTCCTCGTCGGGGGACAGGGCCATGGTGCGCGCCGTGGCGCGGTTGAGCACACCCCGACCCACGATCTTGTGCTTGCGCTCGTAGGCCGTGAGGGCCGCGTAGAGCTCGTCGCCCTGGGGCTTTTTTCGGCGGCGGGTCTTGAGCAGCCGCTCGCAGCGCAACACCTGGATCGCGGCCTGGGCCGCTTTTCCGCGCAGCTCGATCCGGCGCAGCTTCTTCAGGAGCCGTTTGCCGCCTCGCAGCCGTTTGAGATCCTCGTCGCTGCTCCACTTCTTGCGGCGCAGTTTCCGGTTGACGAGCTCGCGCATGGCCTGCGCCTTGCGCATGGCAAATCCAAACCCCCAGGCGGACACACCGCCCTTGAAGGCCTTGAGTGCCTGGCGGTCCACACCGGCGTAGCAGGTTCGCAGCCGCTTGTCCCCCAGACGGCGCCGGATCACCGACGGCGTGGGGGGGATGCCGTAGAGCTCCAGGTAATTGGAGTGACCCCGGCGCAGCTTGCGCCCTTTGCGGTCCGTGCGGTCGTTGGCCAGGTCCAGGTAGCGCTTGCGATAGGGCAGGGGTTTGGCTTCGGTCTCCCCTGGGGACCGCTCTGTGAGCAGCACCGGCGTCCAGTCGTCGCCCAGGTTCAGGATCGTGAACCCCTGCCTCTCGGCCTCGGTTTGCGGCAGCGCGTACCGTCGGCCCTGGTCGAACACCCACACCTGATCGGCCTTTAATCGGGTGAGGCGGGTGTCGCTGTTCCAGACCACGGGCACGCCGCGCTTCGGCGGCGCTACGGGACGGGCCGTGGATCCCGGCATCACGCTCCCTGCATCCGCGCCTCGGGCCTGGGTCTGGTGCCGCCCGCTGGCCCGCGGATTACAGCCGGCCGCCAGCCCGACGATCAGGGCGGGTATGCTGAGGGCAGGTATGTAGAGTCGTTCCATCTTGCAGTAGATCCTATGCAGACCCCGTGCCGACGCCAGCGTTGTCGTGCGCGCGGTCCCTAACACCATAGGATAGCTACTCTTTCGGGTCACGATTTTCGCGGTGTGGGGAGATGTGTGTCCCGAGGGCCACAGGGCCCGAGGACCCGCAGCCACGCTACCAGCGATATTCTTCCACCACCATCACCATCCCGTTGGGCAAGCGGATCACCCGCTTGACTGGCACGCGACCGTCGCCCCCCTGGGCGTGGGTTCGGACTCCGGGTGGCGCCACACCTGGTTCGTTCGGGATGGTGTACACGGCGCCCTGGCCCTCGTGCTGGGAGATGATCTGCCCGTATTGATCCACCACCTCGGTCGGCGGCGCCTCGTCTTCGTAGCGCCACAGGTGGGCCATGCGCCGCTCCTGGCCGGCCATGAACCACAACAACAGTGCCAGCAGGGCCAGCATGGGCATTTTGGCGAAGATGGCCACCACGACAAAAAGGATCGCAAACACCTGGGCCACGGTGGCCGCCACGTGGGTGGCGCGGTAGCGGCCGAGGCGCGCGGAGAGGGCGGCCCGCAGCACCCGCCCGCCGTCCATCGGCAGAGCCGGCAGCAGGTTGAAGGTGCCCAGGATCAGGTTCCAGATGCCGAAGTACAGGAGGGGCTTCCACCCCAGCCCAAAGCCCAGACCCAGGCCCGCAGCGCCCAGTACGAAGGACACCGCCGGGCCGGCCAGGGCGATGAGGATCTCGTGCCGAGCCGTTCTGGGCATGCGGGCCATCTTGGCGGCACCGCCGAGGATGTGGAGCTCGATGCCCAGGATCTCGATGCCCAGGCGGCGGGCTACCACCGCGTGCCCCAGCTCGTGCGGAATCACCGAGGTCATGATGATGAATCCGTATAGCAGGCCCCTGGTGACACCGCTGAACAGGGACAGGGCGCCCAGGATGATCAGGAACGTGAAGCTCACCTCGATCTTAAAGCCGAGGATGGTGCCGATTTTGAAAGCCTTGCCGAACATTTGGCCTCGATGCGCCCTGTGGCGTGTCCACGTTATATAGCGTAAGCGCTGCGGAGGGCCAGGGCAAGGTGAAGGGGCCAGTTGGTGGGCGGCGTCAGGGGTGCGTTCAGCACTTCCAGATGTCGTCGCAGGTGGGCGCTTCCTTGATGCAGTCTGTACGCGAGGGCGGAGTGTCCATGTTCACGCAGGTGTTGATGCAGGCGTCCACGTCCCCGACGTCACATCCCGTGGCGCAGACGTCACATTGACGCTCACAGGCGCCGGCGCAATCGGCCTCTTCTTCACAGCCGGGCGCGGCGAGCAGCACCATTGCCAATGCCAGGAAAATACCGACGAATCGTTTCATTTCACGCGCTCCATGGCCACTGTATCCGAGCGACGATGGCGGTGCAAGCGGCTCTCATCTGACGATCAGAAATCGCGTCTGGCCGATGAGCTGGCCGCCGGTGGTTTTGGCCTCCACGATCCACCGGCCCACCGGATCGGCGGGGAAGCCGCTCACCTCGGACACCAGGGCGACGCCGGCCTCATTTTTGGAGTGCACGGTCTGGAACTTTTTTTCGAACCACGGCTTGCGGCGACCGATCTTGCGCCACACGTGCACGATGTCCTCTTTGATCTGCAGGGGCGTCTCGATTTTAGTGAAGCAGTAGAGGGTGGCGTTTTTCAGGTCGTCCACGTGGATGCGGTAAAACTGTCCGATGGGCTTGCCGGTCTTTTTGTCGCGGTCCACGGCCATGGCCGACGAGACCTGGCGGATGGGCGCCGGGGGGATGGTGCTGCGGCCCCACTCTAGCAGCGTCAGAAAGAGCCCCATGGCCACCACCAGTGCCAGCGCACCGTGGCGGGTGAAGAGCTGCTTCACGGGGAAGTGCAGCGTGGAAAACAGGACCACGGTGAAGATGCCGCTCAGATAGAGCGAGACGATGTTCCGCACGCCTCCGAGCAGGGGCAAAAAGATGTTGAAGGAGGCAAACAGGCAAAAGGCGTAGAAAAAGGACGCCAGGTACTTATTCTCCATGATGTAGCGGTCGAAGATGATGTCCTGGGTGGAGAGGATGGCGCAGAGGGTGATGACGACGAGGAACCACATGTTCGCCGAGCCGAGGGTGGTGGCGCCGTAGTAAAAGGGGATCATGAAAAAGAACATCTGTTGGTACAGGTTCTTCATGATGTAGTTAAAGGCGATCTTGACGCCCTTTCTGGTGCGGCTCTCCTCTTCGACCCCGGTGGCGAGGAAGCGCTGAAAGATCAGCAGCCCGATCCACAGGCCCAGCAGCGCCACCAGCAGCCACTTGACCAGGTGGAACTTGCGATGGGCCAGGATGACCACGCCCACACCCAGGCCGAGGGCATAGATGGAGTGCGCCCACCAGAGCTTGTCGTGGTGCTTTTGGAAGGTTGCCTTGACCTTACCGACGATCTTTTTTACGGGCCTGGGTTGCTTCACCGGCCTGTTATAACAAACTCAGGCGGGGTGGAGCCAGGACGATGGCTTGCCCCCGACCCCCGGGGCGGTGTAGACCATCGGGAGCAAGGAGCCGACGGTCATGGGTGAGCAGAACCTCATTGAGCAGCTCCAGGCCCGGGGTGTGGTGATCCACGCGCCCGAGGCCACGGTGATTCGGGACGTGCGCCCGGACCGCATCGAGGCCGGGGTGGTCATCTACCCGGGCTGCGTGGTCTGTGGGCCCGAGACCCTGCTGGGCGCCGGGACCCGGCTCGGACGGGCCGGCGGCGGGTACTTCGAGAATGTGTGCGCCGGGCGGAACGTGGACCTGTACGGCGGCTATTTCAAGGACGCGGTGTTTCTGGACGGGGCCATCGTGCGCGGTCACGCGGAGATGCGAGGCGGCACGCTCATGGAGGAGGAGGCCGAGGCGGCCCACCACGTGGGCTATAAGATGACCATCACCATGCCGTGGGTCATCGCCGGCAGCCTGGTGAATTTTTGCGACGCCCTGGTGGCCGGTGGCACGGGACGCGAGGACCACACCGAGATCGGGAGCTGCATCGCGCTGTACAACTTTACGCCGCGAGGCGACAAACACGCTTCCCTTTTCGGGGACGTGGCTCGCGGCGTGTTTTTGCGTTCGCCGCGCATCTTCGTGGGGGGGCAGGCCCAGGTGGTCAGCCCGGTTAAGGTGGGATACGGCGCAGTGCTGGCGGCGGGGTGCTCGGTTCGGCGCAGCGTGGGGGAGGGGAGGCTTTTTGGCGCGGTCACGCCCGCCTTTGATCAGGCGTTCAGCGCTGAGCGGTACGGGCGGGTGGAGCGGTCCTTGCGGCTCGGGGTGGAGTACGTGGCCAACCTGTGGGCGCTGGATGCCTGGTACCACGAGGTGCGCATTCCGGGGGCCGCGCCCTTTGACTGGAAGCTGTACGAGGCCGCCCGGCGCCAGGTGCGGGCCGGCATTGCAGAGCGCATCAAGCGCCTGGAGCGGCTCGTGGCGCGGCTGCCGGCGTCCCTGGAGAGCCACCGCGAGGCGCTGGCAGCGCATCCGGGGTCGGAAGTCGAGGCCTGGCACCAGGCCCGGATCGTCGCGCACGAGCGGGCGGTGCATCGGTGGTCCGCGGTGAAGCCGGCGCTGGAAAACCGCCCGGAGCTGGGCGCGCTTCGGGGGCTGGAGGGCGTGGCGGCGGGGTTTGCCGCCGGACGCAAGCAGCGACCTGGAGGGTCCTATCTGAGCCTCGTGCAGGGGCTCGACGACGCCGCGGTGGCGTCAGGTCAGGCGGACCTGCAGCGCGTGGTGGACCACCTGATGGATCTGGGAGCACGCCTGTGGAGGTCCGAGGCATGAGCATCGACAAGCGTTTGGCGTTGATTGGCGGCGCGGGGACCATGGGCACGGCGGTGGTGCGGGGGCTGTTGCGTGCCGAGGCCGTGGCTCCGGAGCAGATTGTGATCACCGCCCGTCACGAGCTGTCCCTGGCGCCCCTCAGTAAGCTCGGCGTCCGGACGAGCCTCGACAACGTTGAGGCGGTCAAAGGCGCCGACGTGGTGGTGCTCTGCGTACATCCGGACCAGGTGGCCGGTGTGCTCGCCGAGCTGGCGCCGAGCCTCGTGGCTCCGCAGGTGATTGTGTCGGTGGCCACCGGGATCCCCACGTCGCGCATCGAGGCGCTCACGGGGGAGCGCCTGTCGGTGGTGCGGGCGACCCCCAACCTGGCTGCCGTGGTGGGGGCCTCCATCACCGTGGTGTGCGGCGGGCGGTTCGCCGAGGCGTCGCACCTGGAGCTGGTCGAAAAAATCTTCGGCACCGTGGGCGAGGTGGAGCGGCTGGACGAGCACCATATGAACGCCTGTACGGCCCTGGGGGGCTGCGGTCCAGCCTTTGTATTCCAGTGCATTGAGGCCCTGGCTGCGGGCGGCGTCAAAATGGGGTTGCCGCGTATGGCCTCCCGTCGCATGGCGGCGCAGATGATGCTCGGTGCGGCGCACATGGTCCTGGTGACCGGGGAGCACCCGGCGGCGCTCAAGGACCAGGTGACCACACCCGGAGGATGCACCATCGACGGCATCACCAAGCTCGAGGAGCGGGGCCTGACCATTGCCCTCATCGAGGCGGTGGAGACCTCGGCCCTCAAGGCAGCCAAGTTGTTTGATTCATAGGCAGGCTAAGGTGTAAGCCTTCGGCCCAGGGGGGCGTTGTGGGGTAGGGGCATGGCCCCACCAAAGGAGCTCAGCATGATGGGATGGACCCGTGCGAAGTCGGCTTTTCGAGTGATCCTGGGAGCTTCTCTGCTCCTCGTCGGGGTGCAGTGTCGTACGGACGCGTCTGGCACGCCTACGGTTGGGCCCAGGGAGCGGGCCAGGGGCGGGCGCCCGGATCCCTTTGCGGCGGCCGGGGCCCTGGTGGAGCAGCTCACCGCGGGCACGTTCAAGCTCAAGGGCGGCCCCAAACCGCCCAAGCGGGTGGGGGAGACCCTGAAGCTTGTCTTCCCGCCGCCGGAGAAGCCTAAAAAGGGCCCGGGGGCCGTGAAGGTGCCTCCGCTCAAGGTGCTGCGGACCCAGCCCACGGGCAAGGTGGGCCTGCAGAACGCCGTGACGGTGTCGTTCAATCAACCGATGGTTCCCCTGGCGTCCCTGTCGGACCTGCGCAAGCTGCCCTCGCCGCTGTTGGTGAGCCCGAAGCTGCCGGGCCAATACCGCTGGCTCGGCACGCGCACCCTGTCTCTGGAGGTCAAGGGGCGGATCCCCTATTCGACGAAATACACTGCCTGGGTGCCCCAGGCCACCACGTCGACGGCGGGCAAGGTGCTCGATCAAAAAGTCTCGTGGAGCTTTGTGACGCCGCGGTTGCAGCTCGTGCAGATGCTGCCCAGCGGATCTCGGGCCATGCCCGACACGCCCATCGCCCTGCTGTTCAATCAGCGCATCGATGTCGAGAAGGTCTTCGCCGCGCTGAAGCTTACGGGCCCTGGCGCCCCGCGTTTGCATCTGGTGCCACGAAGTAGCTGGAAAAAGCTCGGCCCCTTCGGTGTAGCCGCCTCCCGCTGGGAGGAAGGTCGTGTGCTGGTGGTCAAACCAATGCGGGAGCTGCGCAAGGGAACACACTATTCGTTGGGAATCCCGCGGGGGGTGGCTGCCGGAGAGGGGCCCCTGCCGACGACGCGAGAGCTGCGCCGGGGATTTTCGACCTACGGCCCTCTGCGGGTACTGCGCCTGCGGTGCGGCTACTCCCGGCAGCCCTGCCGTCCGAGCACATACAAATACGTGCAGTTCACCAACCGCATCAAGAGCGCCGATCCCAGCAAGCTCATTACCGTGCAGCCCCCGGTGGAGGACTACCGGGTCACGTGTAGCTGGCAGAGCTGCAGCCTCTACGGCAAGTGGAAGGCGCAGACCAAGTACACGGTGTCGGTGAGTCCGTCCGTCGAGGACATCTACGAGCAGAAGCTCGGCAATCCCTGGCGCGGGAGCTTTTTCGTGGGGGACGCCTATCCGCAGCTACAGATGCCCGTGTCGGGCATTCTGGGCACCACCGAGACCCGGGGCAACCGACAGCTCGTTGTGCGCTCCATCAACGTCAGGTCGGTGAACGCCACGCTGGTAAAGGTCCTGCCGCGGCTCCTGCCGCAGGCCTTGCGGGCCACGGACAAGCGCTACCACTGGAAGTACCGTAAGTACTCCATGGCGAGTGAGATCCCCGGCACAAAAATTGCCCAGCGGCTGACCTTCAACCGCACGTCGAACAAGTGGCGGCGAACGGGAATTCCGCTGGACCTCGGTGTCGGCACGGGCAAACCCGGCGTGCTTTTTGTGGAGCTGCACGCCCCGGAGCTCAGAAAGCGCTCCCGGTATGCGTACGTGTACCGCCGCATGCTGGTGCAGGTGACGGACCTGGGGCTGACGGTGCGCTACGATGTGGATCGGTTGCTGGTGCTGGTGACCGGGCTGAGCAGCGGTCTGCCCTTGCGTAACGTGGACGTCGCCTTGTACAGCGAGACCGGTAGGAAGCTTACCTCGGGACGCACTGACGCGCGCGGCTTTCTGGAGCTCTCCGGCGCCCGGCGGCTCAAGCGCAAGGGGCCGGTGGTGGTCGTGGCCACCAAGGGCGAAGATGCCGCGTTTCTGAGGCTGACCGGTGGCGGGCAGGAGGGATACGCCAGCGGATACACTCGCTACGGGCGGTTGCCGTCTCTCAAGCAGGTGCGTTCGCACCTGTACACCGAGCGCAGTCCCTACCGCCCCGGCGAGACGGTGCACCTCACGGGGATTTTGCGGGTGGAGGACACCCGCGTGGGCGGTGGCATCGAGCCCCTCCGCGGCGAAAACCTCCGGGTGAAGTACTGGATCCGCGACGCCCGCAACCAGCTCGTCGTCAAGGCCAAGGAGTTGCGCGTGGACGCGGACGGCACGTTCCGGCTGGACTTCAAGATCCCCGCCGGGGCGAGCCTGGGGCACTGGCGTTTCCGGGGCACGGTGCTTGGCACGGGCATCGCCGACGGTACGCAGGTGTACCATTCGTTTGCCGTGCTGCACTACAAGACCCCCGAGTACAAGGTGGGCGTGAAGGCGCGCGGGGAGCCCTACTTCTTCGGCGCCACCATGAAAAGTGAGATCAAGGGCGCCTACTACTACGGCACGGCCATGGCCGGCGCGCCCGTGCGGTGGACCCTCCGGCGGGCTGTGGGCAGCTTCCGGCCGCCGCACCATGACGGCTTCCGCTTCGGGGAGCTGCGGGATTGGGCCTGGCGCTGGCGCTACAACCGTGGTTGGCGGGGCGGGCGCTACGGCAGCTACTACACCGGCGGCCATCAAAGTGGCGGGATCTTCGCCGAGGGCGACGACCACCTGGACAAGGACGGACGGCTGAAGGTGTCGCGCAAGCTGGCCTTCTGGCCGAAACCCAAAAAGGGCGCGGGCCACGGAGTCGGCACGGTGGGCGCCTTCACATTGGAGGCGGAGGTGTTCGATAAAAACCGGCAATCCATTGCCGGACGCAAGGTAATGACTGTGCACCCGGCGGCGGTCTATGTGGGCCTGCGCATGAAAAAGGCGCTGGTGCGCGCCAAGCAGGACGCCACAGTGCAGGTGGTGGTGGCGAATCTGAAGGGGGAGCGCCAGACGGGCCAGCGGGTGAAGATCATCGCCACGGAGCAGAAGTCCAAGCGCACGGCGAAGAAGGTCCGCGGGGCGTGGACCTTCGAGTACCAGGTGGTGGAGATGGTCGTGGGCGGCTGCAGCGTGATTTCGTCCAAGGAGATCGCCGGCTGCAAGATCCGGCTTCCCAAGGCGGGATATTACCGCGTGCGCGGCGAGGCCACCGATGCCAAGGGGCGGCGGACGCGCACGGTGATCGGGGTTTACGCGGTGGGCAAACGGTACGTGGCCTGGAAGCAGAACAACCAGAATCGATTGGAGCTGATCTCCGACAAGACCAAGTACCGGCCCGGGGAGACGGCGAAGATCCTGATCAAGTCGCCCTTCCGTCAGGCCCGCGGGCTGTTGACCGTGGAGCGCAACGGGATCAAGTCCTATCGCCTGCTGCACGTCAAGGGCTCGGTACACGTGGAGCGGGTGCAGATCGGCGCCAAGGACCTGCCGAACCTGCACGTGACCGTGGCGCTGGTGCGTGGCCGGGTGCGCGTGCCCGGGGCGAAGGCGGCCAAGGATCTGGGGCGGCCCATGTTCGCCGTGGGCCGCCAGAGCCTGACCGTGGAGGTCCGTGAGAAGAAGCTGACGGTGACGGTCAAGGCGGCGCCGTCCACCGTGCGGCCCGGGTCCGAAGCGAAGATCACCGTGACGGTGAAGGATTACCGCGGGCGGCCCGTGCGGTCCCGTCTGGCGGTGATGATCGTGGACGAGGGCGTGCTGAGCCTCATGGGCTTCCGGGTGCCCGATCCCACGACCATCTTCCACAACATCAAGGCGGCCAACGCGGCGTTGCGAGACGGCCGGGCGGAGCTGCTCCGCCAGGAGAAGAAGTTCAAGCCGACCCGGCGCCCGCCGCGGACCCGCCAGGCTCCCCGGCGGACGTACAATCGCTATCGGCGCCCCAGCACCGGTCGGCATCGGGTCGTCGTCACCAAGTCGATGATTCGGATCTCGGGTGGATCCAGTGGTGGCGATGCTGCGCGCGAGAGCAGAACAGAAAAAAGTCCAGCGCGCGATCCGTCTCCCCCGGCCCCGCCCACGCAGGTCGCGGCAGGACCCGCGGCGACCTCGCCGGGTGGAGGCGGCGGCGCCGGCAATACCTTCGACGGCCGCGCCCTGTCGTTTAAGACCCGCGCGCTCTTTGCGGCCACGGCCTACTTCAATGCCGAAGCCAAAAGTGGTGCCAACGGTCGGGCGGAGCTGCACGTGAAGCTGCCCGAGAATTTGACCACCTTCCGGGTCACTGCGGTGGCGCTGGATCAGGTGCAGCAGGACCGCTTCGGCACGGGGGAGGGGCGTGTCACCGTACAGCGGCCCCTGATGCTCATGCCGGCCCTGCCCCGGTTTGCGAACTTCGGCGACCGCTTCGAGGCGGCGGTGAAAGTCACCAACGAGACCGGGAAGCCGGGCGAGGTGCGGGTGAAGATCCAGGTCGGCAACGCCAAGGTGCTGGGCTCGCCCGTGCAGACTATCACCCTCAAACAGGGCCAGACCGAAGAGGTGCGCTTCCCCGTGGCCATCGGCGTGCCGGGCCGGTCGAAGTTCCGGTTCCTGGCCTACCTGGGCAGTGAAACCGACGCGGTGGAGCTCTCCATTCCGGTGAACCTGCCGGCCACCACCGAGGCCTTTGCCACCTATGGGGTGACCCAGGACTCCGTGTCCCAGCCGGTGTTGCCGCCCAAGGACGCCCTGCGCGGCTTTGGTGGGCTGGAGATGTCCTTCTCCTCCACCGCCCTCACGGGCATGGAGGACGCGGTGAAGTACCTGATCAACTACCCATGGGCCTGCGTGGAGCAGACCGCGTCGCGGGTGATGCCCATCTTCGCCCTGCGCAAGATCCTCCCGGCCTTCCGGCTGCTGGGCAAGCGCAACGAAGATGGTGATCAGTACCTGGTCAAAGTGCCGGCGCGCTTTCTCAAGCGGCACAAGGGCAAGGCGCGGGCGGCCATCGAGCGGGAGTACCTCGAGTACCTGGCGCGGGACGGCATCGCCAAGCTGCTGGCTCAGCAACGCTACGACGGCGGCTTCGGCTATTGGGGCGGCTCGTCCCGGAGCTGGCCGTACCCGTCGGCCTACGCCACCTACGCGCTGCTGCGGGCCCGGGAGGCGGGCTATAAAGTGCCGGACAGCACCCTGAACAATGCGTCCCGCTACCTGGCGAACTTCCTGAACTACCGTGGCTACTGGGCGCGCCATCACTGGTACTACGCCTGGACCATGCGCACCATGGCGGCGTGGCTGCTGTCCGAGCTCAGGGACAAGTCCTACGTGTCCGGCTGGAACATGCGGCGCATGAACCTAAACAAGCACCTGGCCACGCTGTACGGGCAGCGCAACCAGCTTCCGCTCTACGCCAAGGCCATGCTCATGGTGGCCTTCCATCGGGTGGACGGGGCGTCGTCGTCCTCCCGGGCAGAGCTGCTGCGGCTGCTGAACAACGCCGCCATCCAGGACACGCCCTACAAGGTGCACTTCCGGGAAGCGGCCACCGAGTCCCTGCGGCTGCTCATGCATTCCGAGAGCCGCACCGACGCCATCGTGCTGGCCGCCCTGATGGAGGTCCAGCCCGACCACTCGCTGGTGCCCAAGGTGGTGCGCGGGCTCATCGAGGCCCGGGTGCGCGGCCGTTGGGAGACCACCCAGGCCAACGCCTACGCGCTGGTGGGGTTGTCGCGGTACTACAATCACTACGAGAAGGTGGTGCCCGACTACCGCCTGCGGGCTTGGCTGGGGACCGGTTTCATCGGCCAGACCGCGTTTAAGGGTCGCACCATGCGGGTCGTCGAGCAGAGGGTGCCCATGGCCTACCTGATGGACCAGGGGCGCAAATCACTGATCCTGGAGAAGCAGGGCCAGGGCAAGCTCTACTACCGGCTGGGGCTGCGCTACGCGCCCAAGTCCCTGCGCTTGGGTCCCGAGGAGCAGGGCTTCTCGGTGCAGCGTGAGTACGAGCCCGTCGAGGGCAAAGACACTGTGGTGAAGCTGCCTGGAGGCAGGTACCGCATCCAGGCGGGCAAGTATGTCCGCGTCCGCCTGCGCATCGTCGTGCCCAGCCGGCGGTACTTCGTGGCCGTGGACGACCCGCTGCCGGCGGGTTTGGAGGCCGTGGATTTGAACCTTCGCACCAGCGCCTCGTCGCGGCTGGCGGGCAAGGCAAAAAACAAAATCTACGATTTCTACTCCTGGTACGCGTTTTTTGCCTTCTCCCACAAGGAGAAGCGCGACGACCGGGTAGTGCTCTTCTCGGACCGGCTGCCGTCGGGGGTCTACGAGTACACCTACCTCGCGCGGGCCACCACCATCGGCACCTTTGTCGTGCCCCCCTTAAAGGCCAACGAGATGTACCACCCGGAGGTCTTCGGCCGGAACGGCACGAAAATCGTCGAGGTGGTGAAATAAAGCTCTTCCGTGATAGTCTCGCCGTCGATGGGTTCCTTCACCGCCACGTACCGTGTCCCCAAGGATCGCGTCAACGTGCGGATCCTGCTCCGCAACCAGACGATGCACCAGTTTGAGCTGTTTGTGCCCATCCGACGGGAACGACGCCCGCCGGGGCAGATCCTGCGGGAGCTCCTGGAGCAGGACAAGCCCTTCTTCCCGGGACGCGACGTTGACGTGGATGGTTTTGTGCTGCTGCACCGGGATTCTGTGGTGTGGGCCGCGGTGGAAAAGGACCCCGACCGGGAGCTGGACCACCTGGATCTGTTTGACAACCGGGTCCGGGTGCGCATGGAGCTCTCCACAGGTACGCGGCTCGAGGGCGAGGTCTATTACACCGCGCCGTCGGCCCAGTCGCGTCTCATGGACCACCTGAACGGTCCGGAGCGGTTTGTATTCGTGCACAGCGCGGGCCGTCTGGTGCTCGCGAACAAACAGTACATCGATTTTGTGCGGGAGCTGCCCGTGCGGTCTTCGACCCGACGACTGCCTCGGGTGCCGCCCGAAGCGCTCCCCGACAGCCCGCTCGACCCCGAGGAGAACCGTGGCGAGGATTGACCTCTTTTTGAAGACGATCGCGAAGCTCGGGGCGACGGGGATGACCCTGCAGAGCGACGAGAACATCGTGATGCACTTCCCCTCCGGGGACCGCCACGCGGCCCAGAAGACCGCCCACGCGGACCTGGCCGGCCTGATTAGCGAGTCGGCTCCGCCGGACGCCTCGGCGGCGCTGTACATGGATCAGTCGGTGTCCTTCGAGCGGGCGTGGGACGGAGTAAGCTACGCCTTGGTGGCCATGCCGGACAACGGCGCGCTGACCGTGGTCATCACCCAAGGGGGTGTCGCGGCGCCGTTTGTCGCTCCGCCGATCGCGACCACAGCGCCTCCCATGGCGCGCCAACAAGCGCCCCGGGCGAAGTCACCCTCCCGACCCGAGCCGGGGCCGCCGGCGTCTGCTGCCGTACCACTGGCTAACGACGCGCCGCAGCTCGCCGATGAGGCCCAGGACTTCAGCAGCCTGGTGGAGGGGAACGCCCTGGCGCCACCAGACCCGGCGCCGGCCCGCAAAGCAACACGGGCCGCAGTGCCTCCCGATCCATCCGGCGCGCCGACGTCTACGTCTCCGGTTGCCACGTCCGC
>Ga0180009_10004712_pt1 | contig 14909 bp, 9 predicted proteins | sample OS_PC_MetaG_FD_123537 | JGI IMG/M metagenome (GOLD analysis project Ga0180009, IMG submission 123537) | Groundwater microbial communities from the Aspo Hard Rock Laboratory (HRL) deep subsurface site, Sweden - OS_PC_MetaG | ecosystem: Environmental > Aquatic > Deep subsurface > Groundwater...
CCGTCGCCGTCGCCGGGAACACCCGCACCCGGCAGCCCTCGCGGACCAGCCGCCGCAGGATGCTCTTCTTCACCCCGCAGTCCAGCACCGCGACCTCGAAGGGCCGCTCGCAGGCGGGTTCTTCGGGGAACCGGACCATGTGGGGCGTGGTGACCTTCGCCACCCAGTCCACGGCGTCGATGGGGGGCAGGGCGCGGGCGCGGGTGACCAGAACGTCGGGATCCCCCTGCCCGATCACCCCCCGGCAGGCCCCGCCGTCGCGCAGGCCGATGGTCAGGGCGCGGGTGTCCACCCCCGTCAGGGCGGGCACGCCGGCCCGGCGCAGGACCTGGTCCAGATCGTACTCGCTGCGGCGGTGGAAGCTGCGGCGGCAGAAGTCGCGCACGATGACGGCCTGCGGGTGGATCCGCGGCGACTCGCTGTCGTCCCGGTGGATGCCGTAGTTGCCGATGTGGGAGGCGGTGAAGACGACGATCTGGCCGGCGTAGCTGGGATCGGTGAGGATTTCCTGGTAGCCGGTCATCCCCGTGTGGAAGACGACCTCGCCGCCGGCGTCGAGGGGGGCGCCGAGGCGGCGTCCGCGGAAGATCAGCCCCGTTTCCAGGGCCAGGCAGGCATCCATGGGCATTTCCTTTCGGGCTCGCGGGCCGCGATTAAAGGACCGGCGGCAGGTTAAGCGCCGGCGGGCCGCCTGTCAAGGAAGGGGGCCGGGAAGGGGTGCCCGGTGGGCCTCCCGGGGGGCTTTTCGGAGCGCCGTTCCGGAGGCAAAAGAATGATTGCCAACTCCTTGCCCCTGTTCTATCATTTACCCGGCTTCTGAGAAAAGATAGACCTTCCTCGGGCCTTCCCGGCCGGTAGATTTTCTCTCGACTTCTCGGAAACTGGAACCCTCGCCCGCGGCGTCGCCGCGGTCTGCGCAGGGTGAGGATTGAAGGAACCCGTTCGACTCCGGTTGGACGGCAGGATCTTCCGCAGGCCCGCTTCTGGGTCCGTGGAGGAGTGAGGTCCGGCGCGGTGCCGGATCGACGTTGAGGCTGAGGGGTTTTCCGGATAAGGCCGGCAATCCTGAAGGCTTGATTCCGCCGGTGCGACCGGCATTTGGAGAAGAAGAGAGATGAAGAAGATCTACGTGGGTAACCTGCCCTTCAGCGCCACCAACGAGGAAATCCAGGACCTGTTCGGCCAGCACGGCACGGTCCACAGCGTGGCTCTGATCAACGACCGTGAGACCGGCCGTCCCCGCGGCTTCGGCTTCGTGGAGATGGACGACGACGCTGCCATGGCGGCCATCCAGGCCCTCGACGGCCAGGAGATGGGCGGCCGCAGCCTGCGGGTCAACGAGGCCCAGGATCGGCCCCGCGGCGGCGGTGGCGGCGGCGGTGGTGGCCGTGGTGGTTACGGCGGCGGCGGTGGCGGCCGCGGCTGGTAAGCTGCGAGTCCCCCGAGCCCACTGACCGGATCCGGCGCAAGCCGGCCGGAACCCCGCACCCGAGAGGGTGCGGGGTTTTTTGATGCCCGTGTGATTTCGATCCTGGTTATTCCGTTTCACCTCCGAAAGGTCGCTGCCGACACGCGCCGTCTCGGACTCCCGGGCCCCGGCGCCGAGCCTCGTTCCAGGAGGGTGACCCGTGGGTTCCAAGCGTATTTTCCTCATTCTGGCGGCCTTGCTGGCCCTGGCCGCCGCCGGCCAGGCTCTGGCCATCCCCGAGATTCCGACGAACTTCAGCTACCAGGGCATGGTCCTGTACCGTGGCGTCCCGTACGACGGGACCGCGGACTTCAAGTTCGCCCTCGTGGATTCGGTCAGCGGCACCTACTTCTGGTCCAACGACGGGTCGCGCCGGGAGCCGGCGGTGTCGATCCCGCTGGACGTCGACAACGGCCTGTTCAGCGTCCTGATCGGCGGCCCCCTCATGGCGGACATCGATCCGGCCATGAGCGGGGATTTCATCGCCAACCAGGCCTTGCGGGTCTGGGTCGATCTGGGGGAGGGATTCGTCCAGATGGGGGACCAACCGGTGTCCATGGTCCTGTTCTCCCACCGGTCGAACTTCGCCGATCAGTCCCCGGGGCCGTTCACGGCCTGGGGCCAGGTCTGGTCGCGTTCGGGCGGTTTCAAGTTCCCCGACGGCACCGTCCAGACCACCGCCTCGACGGGCGGAGGGGGCACCGTGGGAACCCTGGACCAGTCCTATGACAGCGGCGGGGCGGGCGCGGGACGATTCATCATTGCGGACGCGGGCGCCGTCTCCATCAACGGGAACGACGGCCTGGCGATCCAGGGCCGCACCTATGCGGTGGGAGGAGTCGCCATCGGGACCCTCAACGCGGGCGAGGCTCCTCTGCACGTCGACGGCAACAACTGGGACCTGACGAACACCTACGGCGACGTGATGATCGGCGATCCCACCTACAGCCTGCGGTTCGGCATGGCCACCGACGGGCTGGGCGCCGGGACGGCTCGCATCCGGCCCGTGGGGGGCACGAACCGCCTCTACCTGGGCGCCGGGATCTATGACGTGGTGAAGGTCGACACGGTCGGATTCCACGTCACCAAGGGGCCCTTCCAGGTGTACGACGACGGCCAGGTCTACGTGGCGGGCGACTTCGGCTCGGGCCAGACCAACGCGGCGGTGCGCGCCCAGAACACCAACGCGGGCGGCATCGGCCTGTGGGCCGAAACGCAGGGCAACGACGCCACCATCGTGGCCAAGCAGAGCGGCACCGGCCCCCTGTTCAAGGGCTTCGAGGGGGCCACCGAGCGCTTCCGGGTCGACAAGGACGGCCGGGTCGTGGGCCGGTACCTGCAGGTCTCGGCGGGCGAGTTCCAGGTCGACGCCGACGGCCAGACCCGCGTGGTCGGCGACTTCGGTTCCGGTCAGACGGGAGCGGCGTTCCGGGCCGAGAACACGAACGCCGGCGGCATCGCGCTCTGGGCAGCGGCCCAGGGCACCGACGCCACCATGGTCCTGGAGCAGGACGGCACCGGGGACATGGTGCGAGGATTCCTGAACGGTTCGCTGAAATACCGTGTCCTCAACTCCGGCGAGGTGGTCACCCCGTCGGTGACGATCACCGGCGGGGCCGACCTCAGCGAGCCCTTCACCATGACCGAGGCTCTCGAGCAGATCGAGCCGGGCTCGGTTCTGGTCATCGACCCGGAGAACCCGGGCAGCCTTACCTTGAGCGACCAGCCCTACGACAAGCGCGTGGCCGGCATCGCCAGCGGAGCCGGCGGCGTCAACCCCGGCCTGACCCTCAGCCAGCAGGGCGTGCTTGACGGGGGACTGCAAGTCGCCCTGACCGGCAGGGTCTACGTGCGGGCGAGCGCCGAGAACGGGGCCATCGAGCCCGGCGACATGATCACCACCTCGGCCACGCCGGGCGTGGCCATGAAGGCCTCGGATCATGCCCGGTCCTACGGTGCTGTGGTCGGCAAGGCGATGACGGCCCTGAATTCCGGCGAGGGCCTGGTGCTGGTCCTCGTCGGGCTGCAGTGAGGGGGCCGTCATGAATCGCAGCCCGACGATCCGTTTCGAGATCCTGGCCATTGCCATCATTCTGGGGGCGACGGCGGTCCTGGCCGCCGTCCAGCCGCCCGATTTCACCCGCACCGTGATGGGGGCCGGAGGCAACGTCCAGACCAGGGAGCCGATCACCCTCAAATCGACCGCGGGCCAGTCCGTGGTCGGATCGACCTTCTCCGACCGCGGGGATCTCCAGATCCGTTCGGGCTTCTGGCAGCCCGAAGACGGCCTGTCCGGCGCGCCAGGTGAGGAGATCCCGCAGAAGCCGGTCCTCTTCGGCAACGCGCCCAATCCTTTCAACCCCATGACCGAGATCCGCTTCGCGGTCGGCCGTGAACCGTCCCACGCCTGCATCCGGATCTACGATCTTCAGGGCCGCCTGGTGCGAACGCTCCTGGACGAGGTCGTTCAGCCGGGCATCCGCACGGTGACCTGGCGCGGGCGCACCGATGGCGGCGGCGAGGCGGCCTCCGGGGTGTACTTCTACCGCCTCGAGGTCGCGGGCGAGGTGTTCAACCGCAAGATGCTCCTGGTCAAGTAGGGGTCGATCCTTGGAACGGGGTGGAACGATGTTCAGGACGAATCATCTTATTATGGACTTCGGAATGATGGCGCTGATCCTGATGCTTGCGGCCTCGACGCCCACCGGGGCCATGGCCCAGGACGTGCTGGATACGCCGGACCTGGTGCGTATCACTGCGCCGTCCGGACGCGAAGAGGGAGTAGCGGGCGATGGCCCGGTCTGGAAGGAGGACGTGAAACGGGTCGAGAATGCGGTAGGCAACGTCACTCCGCCCGACCTTTACATGGAATCCCTCCGGGCACTGGGAACCCTCGACATGCTGCGTGGCCGGGCGAACATGACCGAGGACGACAAGGTCATCGACCAGTGGGTGCGCGTGGGGCCGGTAGGCAACTTCGGGTCGCCGTCGCGCAACGGCCGCATCTCGGGAATCCAGATCCTCCGGGACGGTTCCTACTATCGGCTCTACGCCGGCGCCTGCCAGGGCGGTCTGTGGTACTGCAATTCGCTGACCCTGTCCAACTGGAACGACATCGGGCGCAATCTGCCCAATCCCTCGGTACGGGCCTTTACCGTCGATCCGGACGATTTCAGTCACATCATCGTTGGCACCGGGGATCATCGCCGGTATACAGGCGCAGGCATGTTCGAGACCTTCGACGCGGGCGCGACCTGGTCGACCAAGACCCTGCCCATCGGCACCCCTGAGTACTTCTACCGCATCCTCGATCTGGGGGACGACCCGGTGTCTGGTCTGCGGCGTCTGGTCGCGGCAAGCAGCGGGGGAATCCTCTACTCAGCCGACAACGGGGCGACCTGGCAGCGCGGCCAGGATACCGGCGGGGTCTCTCTCGGGAGCCGGTGGTCCGACGTCATCAGACACCCCACCGATCCCAGCTGGCTTTACGGAGTTCGCTGCGACTGGACCGTTGGCGGCAACTCGGGCATCTACCTCTCCCAGGATTATGGTGAGACCTGGGCCAAGTTCAGCGGCACGGGTCTGCCACCGTCAGAGGACTGGACCCGGGGGTCGCTGGCCATCAGCAAGAGCACACCGGGAACCCTGGCCCTCATGCTCACCAACGGCAACGTCCTGCGCGGGATCTACAAATCGACCAACATCGGCTTCAACTGGACCGACATCACCGGCGAGCTGATCGATCCCGGGGCGGGGTATTCCTTCGGCGGCGATCAGGTCTGGCACGCCCAGGCCATCGCCTTCCATCCGGACGATGCGAATTTCATCATCGTGGCGGGGGTCGGGCTTGCCTCCACCCATGACGGCGGGTCCACCTGGGAGCTCGGCGAGGACGAGACGGGTATCGACTACGGCCACGTCGATTTCACCCAGCTGTACTTCAGCGACATCACCGGCTCGAACCTCATGTGGATGGGCAACGACGGGGGCATCTACTACCACCGGTTCAGCACCGGCTCCACCTATTCGGTCATGGGCAACTCCACCTACGGTCTGGCCTGCAGCGAGATCGACTACATGGATGCCGAACGCCTCATCAGGGGGATCGGATTGCAGGACAACGGAACCGTTCTGTCCTACGACGGTGGTGCGACCTGGGACTTCATCGAGGACGGAGACGGAGCCGACGTCGAGATCTTCGACAACGTCGACGGGGACGTCTTCTACAACAACGGCTACTGGGGCGGCGTACCGACCTGGAAGACCTGGCGTCTGTACCGGGACGGCGCCAAGGAGTTCACCAACAATCCCGACGTCTACATGCCGCGGGTCTTTTATTCCCCCTACACGGGAACGGCTTACACCTACGGTTCCACAGACCTGTACTCCATGAGTGCTGGGGGGGCGCTCGCCTGGACGCAGGTCTACTCGAACTGGCAGACTCTGCCATACCGGACCCGAAACCTGTGGAGCGGCTATGGACGCGAGGAATCCTTCTGGATCACCTACTGGAGCGACGTCGCCGGAGGCAATGACGGGGACGAGGACCTGACGTACATCTTCCACGGGCCGGCTGGCTGGGACGAGAAGCACTGGGAGAACTTCAACGGGTCAGGGAATCCCGTCCTCTGGGTCACTCCCTCGAACGAATGGCCCGACGAGGCCTGGGTCGGGATCAAGACGACTCCCGGATTCGCCAAGATCTATCACCTGCTCGCCGGAGGCGACACCAAGATCAACATCACAGGGAACCTGTCCTCGGTTTCCGAGGTCCGCACCATTGCCGTCACACCTTTCGATCCCGAGGTCATCTACGCCGGCACCGACCTGGGCGTCTACCGCACCACCGACGGCGGAACGACCTGGTCGCCGTTCATGAACGGACTGCCCATCGGGCGCTGTGCCGAGCTCCACTTCGTCGAGGACCACACCCACACCGGCCATCACACCCTGGTCCTGGGTATGGACGGGCGGGGTGTATGGAAGTGCGAGATCTCTGCGCCCCCGATCCTCTGGGTCGACGGCCGCAGGGCCACTTCCGGCGAAGGCTCTCGCTGGAGCGCCTACAAGACCGTGGCCGAGGCCGTGGCCGTGGCCCCGGCGGGATCGATCATCGCCATCCATGCCGACAGCTACAGCGAGCCCCAGACCATCGACCGGAACGTGAAGCTGGTGACCTGGCAGGGGAATACGCTCATTCACTGAGCCGGCATTCCGCTCGAGGGAGCCCGGGAATGAATAGGAAAGGTTCCTTGATGATGGTGGTGGTCCTGGCCGGAGGGCTGGTGCTGGCCGCCGCCATCGCCCCGGGACCCGGCCGGAGTCAGACTCCGCAGCCGGACCCGGTGTTGCCGCCGCTGGACGGCCCGATCACGGGGCGGTCCCCGCGGGAGCCGGGGACGCCCGGGGCAGGACCGGTCTGGCTGGAAGATGCGGACAAGGTCGAACGGGGCGTCGAGACCCAGATGGATCCGGACGAACAGATGGCCGCTCTGCGGGCCCTGGGAACTTTGGATGTGATCCGCGGCCGGGGACTCGACCGCGACAAGTCCACCCTCGACCAGTGGGTCAGCCTCGGTCCCGTGGGCGGTTTCGGCGACGCCGGCTCGCCGGAGATGAACGGTCGCATCTCGGGCATCCAGATGGTGCCGGAAACGACCGGCTACACCATGTTCGTGGGGGCTTGTCAGGGCGGACTGTGGCGCATGCGGTCCACGGCCTTCGCCTATTGGACGGACATCGGCGTGAACCTGCCCAATCCCTCCGTGCGGGCGATAGCCGTCGATCCGGACGACCACGACCACATCTTCGTGGGCACCGGGGACCACCGGCGCTACCTCGGGGCCGGCATGTTCGTCACCGCCGACGGGGGCGCCACCTGGGACCAGGTGGACGTGCCGGTGCCGACACCTCGTTACTACTACCGGATCCTGTACCTGGGGAATTCCTCGAATCCGGCGACCCAGCGCATGGTCGCCGCCTGCAGCGAAGGAATCGTGTATTCGTCCGACGGAGGCCAGACCTGGCAGAACGGCCGCCTGGCCCAGGGAGGCATCCTGGATGATTACTGGACGGATGTCGTGGCACACCCCCTGGATCCCAGCATCCTCTTCGCCCCTCGCTGCGACGTCTTCGCCGGCGGGAATTCCGGCTTCTACCGTTCGGATGATTACGGGGAGACCTGGGTCCGGATGACCGATCCCGATCTACCCGCTTCGGACAGCTGGTACCGTTCCACCATGGCGATCTCCCCCTCAGATCCGGACATCCTCGTGGGAATGGTGTCCTATCCCAATCGGCTGGTCGGCGTCTACAAGAGCACCGACGGCGTCGTCGACTGGACGGTGATCACAAGCAACCTGATCGACGGAGATTACATCTTCGGCAGCGACCAGATCTACCACGCCCAGGCGTTGACCATCCATCCGCTGGACCCGGACCACATCATCATCGGCGGGGTGAGCGTCGCCGAGTCCCTGGACGGAGGCGCGACCTGGCTCCTGGGTTACGACGCCCTGGAAGCCGGCCACGCGGACGTGACTCAGCTCTATTTCAGCCCCTTGACGGGAAACGACATCCTGTGGATCTGCAACGACGGCGGCATTTACTACCACTACTTCCCGGGCGACGCCACCTACGACGCCCTCGGCAACGGGACCACCGGTCTGGTCTGTTCGGAGATCGATCACCTGGCCGCCCGGCGCGACATCCGGGGCATCGGGCTCCAGGACAACGGAACCCTCAGATCCGATGATGCAGGCCTGACGTGGGAGCAGATTGCCCCCGCGGACGGCGCCGACTTCGAGATCTTCGATCCGGAGCAGAACAACGTCTTCTACACCGTCGGGGTCGTTCCCGTCGAACCCCGGTGGCGCATCTACCGCAAGTACGGCCAGGGTGTCAGCGAGTTCATGGATCATCCGGGCGAAAACCGCTTCTTCATGTTCTACCAGCCCCTGAACAACACGCTCTACACCGCGCTGCCTCAGAGCATCATCGAGATCGACGCGGACGCGGGGGTGGGCAAGGGTGAACTGGCCTGGACCTACACGGCGGGAAATTTCCAGGGGGGCGATTACCTCATCAGACGATTCTGGGGCAGCCCCGCCCGCGAGGACGTCTTCTTCGTCAGCTACTGGACTCCCGATGAGAGGGATCTGACCATCGCCCACAAGGAGGGCCCGGACTGGGTGATCGATCATTTCGAGGGGTTCAACCCGGCGGATGGAAACATCGACTGGGTGGCCCCGTCCCGGGAGTGGCCTGGCGAGGCCTGGGTGGCGGTCGAATCGGATCCAGGGAATCCGAAGATCTATCACCTGCGGGATTTCGGAGCGGTGAAGACGGACATCACGGGCAATCTTGCGGTCCTGAACAGGGTCCACTGTCTCGAGGTGATGCCCTTCGATCCGGACGTGATCTGGGCCGGAACCGACCTGGGGGTCTACCGCACCCTCGACGGCGGGGAATCCTGGGAGCCCTACATGGAGGGATTGCCCGTCGGCAAGTGCGCCGAGCTGAAGCTTGTGGTCGACCCCGACCACCAGGGGCAGCACACCCTGGCCCTGGCCATGGACGGCAAGGGAGCCTGGACCAGGGCCGTCTCCATGCCGGACATCGTCTTCGTCGACCCCGGCAACACCTCCGGCACGGAGGACGGATCTTTCGAGCACCCATTCAACACCCTGGCCGAGGGCGTGGCCGCGGCGCCGTCCGGGGCCATCGTGGCCATGCACACCTTCGTATACGACGAACCCCAGACAATCAGCCGGAACCTCAAACTGGTCACCTGGGGCGGTGTCAGCAACATCCGTTGACGGAAGTCCCACTCCTGGTTCGAATTTCTCCCCATGACAGAGATCACATTCCTGTGATAGAATTAACAGAGAATCCGTCCCGATATCGTGCTCCGTGTGATTTTTCATCCAGGACTTGTGTTTCACATGAGAGAGACCCGACAGGACAGCGACAGGCAGGACGCGCAGGATCTTGCGCTCTTTCTCGTCGGCTCAGATACCAGGGCCGGGCGGGAGGCCGCCGCGCGACTGCTGGGTCGTCACCAGGCCCGGGTCTACCTCTGGTGCTACCGCTTCGTGCGGGATCACGACTTGGCCCTGGACCTGGCGCAGGACGTCCTGCTGGCGGCCTACCAGAAGTTGCCGGAATACGAGCACCGGGCGCGATTCTCGTCCTGGCTGTTCATCATCGCCAGGAACCGCTGCTTGAGCGAGGTCCGGCGGCCGACCTGGCAGGCGGCCCTGGAAATCGATCCGGACGAATTGACGTCCGGCAACCCTGGTCCCGTCCAGGCCCTGGAGGAACGGGATCTGTGGCGGTTCCTGGGCCACCATCTGGACCGGCAGGAGCTGGACGCCTTGCACCTGCGTTGCGTGGAAGGGATTCCCGTGGACAGCATCACTGAAATCCTCGGCATCGACGGACCATCGGGGGCCCGCGGCGTCCTTCAGCGGGCGCGACGCAAGCTCAGGGCCGCCTTCGGAACGGAAGAAGGGATGCGCAGAGGACTTGCCCATGACGCCTGATTGCTTCGGCCCCGAGGATCTGGACTCCCTGGTGGATGGGACGGCCTCGCAGGCCTTGCAGGGCCACCTGGAAGCCTGCCGGGAATGTCGTCTCCTGTTGGCGGAATACCGGAGCTTCCTGGCCGCGGAACCGACCGCCGGCGCCGATCCCGCCGCTGCGGACGCCCGCCTGGACCGCTTGTGGGACCGAGTCCCCGCCCCCTCCTGGAGGGTCGTGCGACCCCGCCGGACCTTCTTTTCCGGCCCCGCCTGGCGCCCCACCCTGGCCGCAGCCTGCATCGCCGCCGCCCTTTTGCTGGTGCTGATCCCCCGGGTGGATGGGCCCGGCGACGGACCTTCCGGCGTGATGCGGGGAACCGACCCCGCCGGAACAGGTTTCCTGCTCGATACGCTCGAAACGTTGCCGTCTGGGAGGATCCGGGTGACCTGGTCGGCCTTCGCAGGCGCCGACGGCTACCGGGTCGAGGTGCTGGACCAGGAGCTCACGGTGGTCCACCGCCAGGACGCCGCCGAGGGGGAACTGGAGGCGCAGGTCGTGCCCGATTCGCTGCCGGAGGGTGCAGGTCCCTTCTTCGTGCGGTCCTTGGCCCTGGCTGCGGGTTCGGAACTCGAACGGACCCCCTTGCGCGAACTACCCGGGTCCCCGTGAGCCGCCGGGTTTCTCCCCCTCTTTCCGTTCTTCTCGCCCTGCTGTTTCTCGTTCCCGCCTTCGCCCTGGCTGCGGGACCGACGCCCGCCACTCAGGCCGCCCTGGCCCCCATCGATTCCCTCTGGGGGGAATGGCTCCGCGACGAGGCCCTGGCCGCAGTCGAGGCTGCCATACCCCAGGCGCGGGCCGCCGCGGACTCCTCGCTGCTGGCCCATCTTCTCTGGCGCCAGGGGAACTTCCTCGTGGCCCGGGGCGGTATGGCCGCCGCATCGGCCCCCCTGGAGGAGGCGGTTCTGCTGGCCGAGGCCCTGCGCGATACATCCGCACTGTGCGCCGGCCTGCGCTGGCTGTCCCTGACCACCGGGAACCGGGGGGAGGCCGAAAGGACCCGGAGCATCCTCGAACGGTTGATCGACACCGCCGCGGCCGCCGGCGACCGGCGCCACCAGGGATGGGGGCACGTGGGGCTGGCCTACCAGGCCTGGACCATGGGCCGGGCGCAAGCGGCCCTGGACCATTACGAGAAGGCCGCTGGATTTTTCGAGGGCACCGAGGACGTCGAGGGCACCATCTGGGCCCACAGCGGCATCGCCCTGGCCTGCTCGGACGCAGGGGAGTATCCGCTCGCCCTGGAAAGCTACCGCTACAACCTGGACCAGGCCCGCACCCACAACCTGCCCGCAGCCGAGACCACGGCCCTGAACAACCTCGGCACCCTGGAATACTCGCTGGGCAGGGCCGACCTGGCCCTCGAGCACTTCGAGGAAGCCCTGGCCGTTTCCCGGCGCATCGGCCGGCTGCAGTCGCAGCCCACACCGATGCACAACATCGCCCTGTGCCTGGCCGAACTCGGCCGGATCGAGGAGGCGCGCCGCACCCTCGAGGACGCCCTTCGCATCAGCCAGGAAGTCGGTTTCCAGCAGATGATCGATAACTCCCGGTTGAAGCTGGCGGAACACCTGTACGCCACCGGCAAGGGCGAGGAGGCCCGCCTCCGGTTCCAGGAGATCGTCGCGGATTCCCAGGAGGTGCGCATCCACACGCTGACGGACGCCCTGCTCGGACTGGCGTCGATCAGCCAGAATGAAGGGGGCTTCGCCGAAGCCGTCTCCCTGCTGGAGCGGGCCGAATACCTGCTGTCCGGAGGGCAGGACCATTACCGGCTGCTGAAGGTCAGGGGTCGCAGGGGAATGGTCCTGCTGGGGGCCGGGCGCACGCAGGAGGCGCTCGAAGTGTTTCGCCGGACCACGGAGGACGCCCGCCGTTCCGGCATCCAGGACTTCGTTGTGGACGGCCTCTATGAAATCGGCCGGTCGCATCTGCAAATGGATAGTCCGGACAGCGCCCTGGCGTATTTCCGGGCCGCGGCGGACGAATGGGAACGGGAGAGGAAGCTGCTGCTTTCTCCCCAGTGGCGGGAGCAACGGGGAGTGCGGGGCGCGAGGATCTTCCCCGACCTGGTCCGCCTGCTCTGGCTGCAGGGGGAACGGGAGGCGGCCTGGGATCGGCTCCAGGCTTACAAGGCGCGGACGCTGCTCGAGCGGATGCTGGGGCCCGGGCGGCGCTTCGACCGGGTCATGGCGGATGAGGGGCCGGCAACCGTCCGCCTTCCGGAATTCCGGGAGACCGTCCTGAAGCCCGGGGATCTCCTGCTGGACTACGCCCTGGGACGGGACCTGTCCGTCGTTCTGGCGGTGACCCTCGACACCCTGGCCCTGGTGGAACTGCCGCCCGAGCCGGAACTCTCGGCTCGGGTTCACGACTTCCATGCTCTCCTCGGGGATCCCGACGCGGGCTCCCCGACCGCCCTCCGGTCGGTGAGCGGGCACATGACGGACCTCGTCCTGGGAGGCCTCGCCCCGCTTGCGGCGTCCGCCGACAGGGTCGTCGTCTGTCCCGACGGCGTCCTCAACCTTCTCCCGTTCGGGATCCTTCCCCTGTCGCAACCCGATCCCGGCGAAGGCCCCCTGTGGACCCGGACCCCGTCAGCCAGCATCCTGATCCGCCTGCTCCGGGAGGAATCCCCTCCGGCCGGCCCGCAGGATGCCCATCCCTGGACCATGGCGGCCTTCGCGGGAGCCGGCGGGGATGGGAAACTCCCGGGCACCGGTGCGGAGGCCGACTGGCTGGCGCGCACCTTCGCGGGAGTGGAGCACCATCATTCCCCTGGGGCGGACCCAGGCAGCATGGGGTCGATCCTGACGGGGCGGGACATCCTCCACATCGCCTCCCACACCGAGATCAACGACCAGAGCCCCTGGCAATCGGCGGTGATCATCTCCGGCGGATCGGAATCCGGGCGCTGGCAGGCGGACGCCATCGCCGGACAGAATCTCGACGTGCGGCTGGCCGTTCTGTCCAGCTGCAGCACCGGTTCAGGCCGCGTCATCTCGGGGGAGGGCGTGATGGGTCTGACCGCTGCCTTCTTCAGTGCGGGCGTCCCGGCGGTCGTCTCCAGCCTGTGGCCGGTGGATGACGGGGCGACAGGGGATTTCATGAAGGCCTTCTATCTCTCCTTCGGCAAGGGGAAGGACGTGGCGGGGGCCCTGGCGGAAGCCCAGGCCAGGCTCCGCAGTCAACCGGCCACCGCTCATCCCTGTTACTGGGCGGGGTTCGTCGCGGCGGGGGACGGGCGTCAGTCTCCGCAGATCGCGCGCCGTTCCTCTCCGGGCAGGATGCTCGCCTGGCTGGCGATCCCCCTGCTCGGCGCGGCGCTCGCCATCCGGCGGGCCCGCCGTTAGCGATTGACATCCCGGCGTTTAGAAGATATTCCTTGTCAGTTTTCAGGTTTCGAACAGGTCCAATCGCCCGTCCTGTCCGGGAGACCCCCGGACCCTGAGGCCAGGCCAACAGGAGGGAACTTCCATGCTGAAGGAATTCAAGGAATTCGCGATGCGGGGCAACGTGGTCGACATGGCCGTCGGCATCGTCATCGGCGCCGCGTTCGGCACCATCGTCAAGTCGCTGGTCGCCGACGTGATCATGCCGCCCATCGGTCTATTGCTCGGCGGGGTGGATTTCACCAACCTGTTCGTGGTGCTGAAGGCCGGTGCGGATGTCGCCGCGCCCTATGCCTCCCTCGCCGATGCCCAGGCCGCCGGCGCGGTGACCATCAACTACGGCGCCTTCATCAACACGGTGATCAGCTTCATCATCGTGGCCTTCGCCATCTTCATGCTGATCAAGGCCATGAACTCCGCCAAGCGGAAGGAAGTGCCTGCCCCCGCGGCTGCTCCCACCACCAAGAAGTGCCCCAAGTGCCTGAGCGAGATTCCCCTGGCCGCCACCAGGTGCGCCTTCTGCACCTCGGACGTGCAGTAATCTGCCCGGTACGTTCCCTGAAGCCGCCCGCTCGGTGCGGGCGGCTTTTCCGTGGTGCGTGGACAGTCCCCGCCGAGGGCCGTACAATCGTCCGGATATGATCCTGTCGCCCGGAACCAACGGCCTGCGCCGCCTCCTGCTCCTCGCCCTGCCGGCGATCGTCGCGATCGTCTGCCTGCAGGCGCCGTCTCCGGTCGGGGCCCGCACGCCCCTGGAGCAGGCCTGGTCCCGCTATGACGGCTGGACCCTAGCCGGTTTCCGGCTCGAGGGGGCGCCTCCCGAACTCGCCGGCGAACTCCGCAAGGGGCTGGCCCTGGCGGGGGAGGGGAGGTTCCTGCGGTCCCGCGAGTACCCCGAATTCTCCACGCGGCTGTTGAGGGAGGACCTGGCCCGCATCCGGCTGTTCCTGGCCCGCGAGGGCTGGCCGGCCGCCGAGGTCGAACCGGCGGCGGTGGTCCCCGATGCCCGGAAGCGGAGGTTCCGGCTGATCCTGCGCGTGGATCCGGGGCCGGAGGTCCGCATCGCCCGCATCGCATGGGAGGGTTGGCCCGAGGCCATGGCGCGGCCCGATTCCAGCGAGTCGGCCCTGGTGAAACATGGCGAACGCTTCGGCGACCGCCGGCTCGAGGCCGCTCGCACCTTCCTGCTCCAGCACCTGATGGACCACGGCTACGCCCTGGCCTCGGTCGAGGCCGCTGTCAGGCCGCTGAACGCCCGGTCTGTCGCGGTCGATTTCGCTTTCGATCCGGGTGACCGCTACGACATCACCAGCGTGACCGTGAAGGGGAGCAGTCCCGACCTCGAGGGAGTGACCCGGCGGCTCATCGGCATCGATCCTCCGCGTCGGTTCTCCCGGACCCTGCTCGACGAGGCGGCCTTCGAGCTGCGGTCGACCCAGCTGTTCCGGCAGGTGTCGCTGACGGTCGAG
>Ga0180009_10004713_pt1 | contig 14909 bp, 9 predicted proteins | sample OS_PC_MetaG_FD_123537 | JGI IMG/M metagenome (GOLD analysis project Ga0180009, IMG submission 123537) | Groundwater microbial communities from the Aspo Hard Rock Laboratory (HRL) deep subsurface site, Sweden - OS_PC_MetaG | ecosystem: Environmental > Aquatic > Deep subsurface > Groundwater...
ATTCTGCTGGTGGACAGCCCGGGTGGGGAGGTTACTGCCACGGATATTATCTATCATGAGATAAAATCATTCAAAGAACGACGCAATATTCCCGTGATCGCAGATATCAGTTCAGTGGGGGCGTCCGGGGCGTATTACATCGCCATGGCATCCGACAGGATCGTTGCCCGACCGACATCCATTGTCGGGAGTATCGGGGTTATCATCTCCTCCGTCAACCTGACCCCGCTCATGGAGAAAATCGGTGTTGAAAGCGTGACTTACAAATCGGGAGCGCACAAGGATATGGGATCTCCCTTGAAACCGCCCTCAAAGGATGATGATGAACTGTTCAATTCCATCATCAGGCAGCTGCACAGCCAGTTCGTGACCATTGTCACCCAGAACCGCAAGCTTGATCCGGCCCGGATCGATCAGATCACCGACGGCCGGGTGTTTTCAGCCCAGCAGGCCCTGGAAAACCACCTGATCGATAAAATCGGCTACTTTAAGGATACGGTCGCATTGGCCAAAAGAGTAGCGAACATCAAATCGGAAAGTGTCATTATTTATCACAGGGAGGGTGAGTTTATCGAAAATGTGTATCACGTATCGGATACCAGCGTCATGTTTCAGATGATGGGACTGAATCTGGAGCGTCTTTTCACAAACGATACGCCAAAATTCCTGTACCTCTGGCGGCCATGATGTTGAATCGATAACCGGGACTGTTCAGCTGACCCCTCGGGCGATCCGGTCACAAGGGAACCCGTCACACCGGAATTCAGCGAACAGTCATGATCCATCTGTCGTTGAACCCCTTCTCGATATTCTTCGCTGCGAGTCTGGCGAATTCAGCCATGCACGTCTTCCGAGGGCCGTCGCTGACGTACCTCCACCAGGATGCCATACCGGCTAAACTCACGCTAAACAGCTTGAACTTATTGAGTGATCAGCCTAAGCTGATGGCTGTCAGTCTGCAATTCCTGGCAAACGCTGGCGTGTGATGAACCTGCCGGTAGCATTGGTCGCAGACATTCAGCGGGTTCGTCCCGAATCGATGGATCCATGCAGAAAGAAAGTGCGGAACCTCAGTTGATTTGAATTGGACACAAAAAGAGAATGAGTGATTTACATCTGCCGCTTGAAGACCCTAACCTGCGGAACGACACAATTCCCCCGCCAGAGGACAAGCAAAAACCAGCCCGGAAAACCGGGATCCGTATTGCTGCGTTCAGCTCCCTGAAAAACCGTAATTTCAGGCGGTTCTGGTTCGGCATGATCTTTTTCTACAACGCCATGCAGATGGGCATGGTGGCCAGGGGATGGCTGGTATACACGCTGACCGATTCGGCCATGGCCCTGGGACTGGTCAGTGCCGGCTGGGGTCTGCCCATGGTCCTGTTTGCCCTCCATGGCGGGGTAATCGCCGACCGGTTTCGGAAACGGAATCTGATGCTCATCACCCAGGCCGGCCTTTTCTTCGTTTCACTGGTGCTCGCCACCCTGATCCAGATCCAGCAGATCGCTCTCTGGCACCTGGTTGCGGGCTCCGTCCTTTCCGGTTTTTCACTGGCCCTGGGCCTGCCGACCCGCCAGGCCTTTGTCATGGAACTGGTCGGCAAGACAGACCTGCTCAATGCAGTGGCCCTGAACGCCATGGCCATGAATATCTGCCGGATTGTATCCCCAGCCCTGGCCGGAATTCTGATAAAATTCATCGGTATCCCGGGTGTCTACTGGTTGATCGTGACCTCCTATGTCTTGAACATCTTTATTATTACATTGATACCCGCCGGTGATCGAATTGAAACGAAAAAGGACATTTCCATCTCGGACGACCTCAAGGAAGGGCTGCGCTATGTCCGTAAAAGTCCCGTCATCATGACCCTCTTGCTCCTGGCATTCATCCCGATCCTGGTGGCCATGCCCTACCAGATGCTGATGCCGGTGTTTGCCAAAACCGTTTTTCAGGCAGGGGAAACCGGTCTGGGGCTGCTCATGTCCGGGGTTGGCATCGGGGCACTGACCGGGTCCCTGACCCTGAGCATGGTGCGGGATTTTCAGCACAAGGGGCTGCTGATGCTGCTGGCGGGACTGGTGTTCGGGGTATTCCTGGTGCTGTTCTCACAGGCGGGATCCCTCTATCTGGCCTGCCTGTTTCTGCTTCTGGGGGGGATCGGCAGTTCCATGTTCTTTACGCTCACAAACACCCTGATCATGGAAAACACGCCGGAGAAGCTGACCGGTCGCATTATGAGTATCTATATGATGACCTGGGGGCTTATGCCGCTGGGAACATTGATGGCCGGGGCGCTGGCCGAGTCATTCGGAGCCCCCCTGACCGTGTCGGGCGGGGGGACAGTCCTGATCGCCGTCGTCCTGGCGGTTTTTATCTTTCAACCCTGGGTGAGAAAAATAAAGTAATCTCCGCAGGTTTACTCATCCCGCATCTTGTATTGTCCTTTCAAAGCATAGACATGCTCCCGCCAGATACTGTCGAAACGCTCCGGGTTGGCCAGGGGTGCCTTGATCATGGCCAGGGCAAGTTCCCGCTGCAGGTCTGAATTACTGGGTTTGGAGTAGATATTCAGTGCATATCGGGAAAAATCCCGGATCATAAAATCAAAAATCTCATCCATCAGTACGTCAGAGACCTCAAAAATGGGTTTGTTCTCCAGAATCAGCTGGCCATAGGCGACCAGGCAGAAGCAGTCCCCAAGCGCCAGCAGATAATCGATATCCTTGGATTGCTGCTGGTTTGGGGTCGCTTTGGCCAGAAACGTGGTGAAGGCCTGGATCTGCTCCTTGAAGCGGTTGACATTGGGGAGGTCGACGCTGTCGTAGGCGATCCGGTAATCGTGAAACTGGACTTTCCCCAACCCCCGTGCAGGGCCCTGATTGAACAGGAAATCGTCATTGGCAACATCGTCCCGCTTGGGCAGGGGCTCGAACTGACCCGGATTGAAGAAAAAGTTGTTCATGAACTTGACCACCAGGGCCATGTTCACATGAACCGTGCCTTCCAGCTTGGGAAGCATCCGGATCTCGTGGGCAACCACCTCGAAAAAGGGCTCTTTTTCAAACCCCTTGGCGGCAATAATATCCCAGAGATGATTCACCACCTCCTCGCCCTGGGTGGTGACCTTCATCTTGACCATGGGGTTGTACAGCAGGTAACGGCGGTCATCGGCAGAGGCCGACCGCATGTAGTCGATGGCCCGCTCAGAGAAAAGCTTCATGGCGACCAGGCGGCAGTAGGCATCGGTAAAGAGACGTCGGACATGGGGAAAATCGGTGACGAACTGACCGTAGACATTGCGGTTGGCCGCGTGGTCCATGGCTTCATAGAAAGCATGGGTACACAGTCCGATGGATCCCCAGCCCAGGTTGAATTTACAAATATTGATGGTGTTGAGCATATCGTCCCAGGCGTCGCTGCCTCGAGACATGATATCCGCATCCGTTATGGGGTAGTCCTTCAGCTCATACTCAGCCACATAGTTCTGTTCGTTGACGGTGTTCTTGATGCAGTTGAATTTTTCATGCTGTGAGTCCACCGCAAACCAGACGTAGTCCCCTGTGTCCGACATCTTCCCAAAGGTGGAGACAATGGCCGATTCATTGCCGTTACCAATATAGTATTTGTCCCCGTTGCCCCGATAGGTGCCGTCTGCCTGGGGGACCAGCTGCATATCGGTCGAGTAGATATCCGCCCCGTGCTCCTTTTCAGAGAGTCCGAAAGCAAAGACTTTTCCTTCGGCCAGCAGCTGCGCGGTCTTGTGTTTCAGGGCCTCATTCTTCCCCAGAAACAGGGGGCCCAGCCCCAGCATGGAGACCTGGAAGGTGTACCAGTAGGTAATGCCATAGAAGGCGGTGATTTCGGCAAAAGCCGAATTGCGGTAAGTATCCCACCGTGAATCGTCGGCGCCGTATCCAGTCGGTGTCATGAGGGTTGCCATGGCCTGGTTTTCCTTCATGAACGCAACAAAATCGTAATTCCATTTTTTTTCGTGCCAGTCCGCCTTGATCTGCTTCAGACCTTTGGCTTCCAGAAAATCGATGGTCTTCTGCATCAATTCCCTGGTTTTTTCATCGCTATAGTTGCGATTGTGTAATTTAGGGTTTAACAAAATCATTTTATTCTCCCGTATTTGATATTTGGGGAAGGGACCATCAGTCTGGATGTGCACTTCCCGTTGCATGATTCCCTGCACGCAGTCTACCGTCGCAGTGGGGATATGTTTCTTTTCTGCCAGTTCCACCGAACGCTCATGCCCTGCCGGGACCAACCAAGGATGAGAAACTGCCTCCATGGCTGGTCGGAAATGCATTTCTCATATGACCGCAGTGCGACCATGCCATCCGGCGGCAGGTACTGTCTTCATTTTTTATCGTGCCAGTCTAACGAAAAAGGGGAATCCACACAATAGACAATTTCCGCCCATCGCCCCCCGGCTCAACGACCGGAACAACAGATCGCTGCCTGAAATCAGAATGATTGCCGGAGCAGACTGCTGCGCTGATCAAGCATTTTTTGAATCTATTCAGCTATTCAGGTTCAGCTATAGGCGCTAAGACCGGTATGTTATTGAACTCATTCTCGACGGCCATCCATGGCCGTCTTCCGAGGACGGTCGTTAGCATCGCCATCATGGCGATGCTTAACCACTCCCAATCCGTTCAATGACATACCGGTCTCAGCGTCTGCTTAGATTAAAGTGGTGCATAGTTGTATTTATCGTATCTATTCACGTCCGATACCGATCCGAGGGAATTTGGACCTTTGCAGGACGCATGCTGAACAATTACCTCTTTTTTAGCGATTCTGGCATGGCAAAACCCGTCGTAATATGGTAAAACTTTACATAGATGATAATATTTCCCCTTATCACAAACCCAAAGGCACCTTGATTAACTGGAACTCAGTCAGCATCAAAGGGTTGATGTTTCAAGAACCTTGGAAGCCATGGATGGCTTCCAGGAGCTCCATGGATGGACTCGTGCGTTTCTTGAAACATCAACCCCTTGGTGCGGAAAGCTCGATAATTTTAATTGATCAAGGTGCCCTTAATTGTGCTCCTCCTGACGCAATTCCAAACCGATAGAAACACGGAAATATATGAAAGACAAGATCAGCCGTCGTCTCTTTGTCAAAAAAGGGGTGATGCTTGGGGCCGCAGCGTTGATGGCTCCGGAAATCCTCCCCGGCATATCTGGTCCTGTACCCTTTTCCGCCATGGCAGCAGAAAAAGTGGATCTCTCCGTCGTCAAGGGCGGGGACTTTTTCCAGAATACGATCAGCGCAGTCAAACAACTGGGCGGAATGGAAACCGTTGTCTCAAGAGGCGCCAAAGTGGGTCTCCTGCTCAACTCCCCCTTCAAGAACTACGGGGCCCACGTCAGACCGGAGATTTCCCTGGCGGTTGTCAAGATGTGCTACGAGGCCGGAGCAAAGGAGATTTACCTGCTCAAGGAGCATTACAGCGGCTACTGGCAGCGCACGGCACTGGCAGAGCAGTATGCCGGTGAGATCAGCAGCCTGAGACCGGGATGGGACCAGTTTGTGGATCATGCTCTCCCAGATGCGGTCTCACTGGGGGAGCCAACGATCACCCGCACACTGCTGGACTGTGATGTGTTTATCAATGTTTCCATTCTCAAGCACCATGAAGGGATCCAGTACACCGGTGCGCTGAAGAATATGATGGGCACATCGTCAACCCGGACAAACATGTCCATGCATTTTGGGGGCAAGCTGGGTCTGAGTTTCTTTCCGGATGTCGATTACCTGTCCCAGTGTATTGTGGACCTCAACACGATTCGCAGACCGGATCTGTGTCTTGTGGATGTAACCGAATTCATTACCGAAAAGGGACCCTACGGTCCCGGAAAGCTGGCCAAACCCCATCTGGTTGTCGCCGGAACGGATCGCGTGGCTGTCGATGCCTATTGCGTCAGCGCGCTGGGATTGGATTATCAGCAACTGCCGATTATCCAGATGGCGGCAGAAAGAGGCCTGGGAAATCCGGATCTGAGTAAGATCACCATCCGGGAGCTCACAGGCTGAGCTCAGAGTAGCGATTCAGCTGAATATTGCCAAAGACGTCGAGACCTGTATGTAATTGAACTCATTCTCGGCAGACATCCATGTCTGCCTCCGAGGGCGGTCATTGACATCGCCATCCTGGCGATGTTTAACCACTCCCAATCCGTTCAATTACATACAGGTCTTGACGTCATTTACAAGGAAAAGGTCTGAATCGTTACCGTTCAGAAACACCGTCTGGAAAAGACAATCCAGGTGTGGTAGACACCTGGACCGAACTTGAAAAAGGGACTATATGGATCGAAGAGCGTTTTTAAAGACACAGCTGCAGGGCACCCTGCTCCTGTCTGCAGGGGCCTCGGGACTTCTGCTGCCGGGCACCGGCCTGGCTGCGGCAGAACCTTATCTGGGCATCGCCAAAGGTGCCCCGGCATCGGCAACCCGGGCTGCAGTGGAGCTGCTGGGAGGAATGAAACGGTTTGTCAAACCCGGTGATCGGGTGGTGATCAAACCCAATATGAGTTTTAACCGCACACCGGAACAGGCCAGTAATACCCACCCCGAGGTAGTCCGGGAGCTGGCCGTCATGTGTCGGGAAGCGCAGGCGGGAAAAGTGTTTATCCTGGATCATACCCTGGCTTCCGCCCGACTCTGCCTGGAACGCTCCGGGATTCTGGAGGCCTGTGAATCGGTCGAGAAGGACATGGTGTACTCGATCAATGAGTCCCATCTCTATGAGGAGGTTCCCATTCCAACGGGAACGCTTTTGACCCGCACACAGATTGTGAAAGAGGTCTTGAAGGCGGATGTCCTGATTGCCGCCCCGGTGGCAAAATCCCACTCGGCGACCGGCGTCAGCCTGTCGATGAAAGGGATGATGGGGTTGATCTGGGATCGCTGGATCATGCATCGGCAGGGTCTGGATGAAACCATTGCCGATCTCTGCACGGTTCTCAAGGCAGACCTGACGGTGATTGACGGCAGCCGTGTCCTCTCCACCAATGGCCCGAACGGTCCCGGCAAGGTGTTGATCGAAAACACAATCATTGCATCCAGGGATATGGTCGCTGCCGATGCCTGTGCCGTAGAGACCTTCACCTGGTATGGCCGCAGATTCAAAGCCAGCCAGGTAGGGCATATTCGGGAAGCCCATCGTCGCAAACTGGGTCGGATGGATATTGAAAATCTGACCATCAAAACCGTAACCGTTTGATGGGTTTTCAACGCTGGACACAGACGTTCTGTCTGACTGTTTTTCTGGGACTGCTGGTTTTTGCTTCCGGAGATCTGCTGGCATCCCTTGCAGTTGATGCCTTTCTGCAGCTGGATCCCTCGCTGGCCCTGATCAAAAGCATCTCCGCTCGTCAGCTCCTTGCGAGCGTGATACCAGTACTGGTGATCATCATCCTGACGGTATTCCTGGGACGATTTTTCTGTGGACATATCTGCCCCATGGGCACGACCCTGGATCTGGCCGACCAGGTCTTTGGTGTGCCCTATAAAAACCAGAAAGCCGTCCCGCATCTCAGAAAGGTCAAATACCTGGTCCTGATCGCCCTGGCAGCCGCAGCAGCGGTGGGGGTCGACTATGTTTTTCTGGCGTCACCGCTCTCCCTGATCACACGGTTTTACGGTCTTGTGATTCTACCCATGACCCGTTATCTGGCTGGTCAGGGTCACCAGCTGCTCTCCCCATTGTGGGAGCAACTGGATATCAATTCACTGCTGTTTCTGCAGATCAGACCCCAGCGCTTCGCCACCCAGTTTTTTGTGCTGCTGTTCTTTGCCGGTCTTTTCAGCCTCTCCCGCATCACCCCCAGGTTCTGGTGTCGCTATCTCTGCCCGGCCGGCGCCATACTGGCCCTGTTTTCCAGAAAACCGCTGGTTCACCGGGTGGTCTCGGACCAGTGCAACGACTGCGGGAAATGTGTGCGGGCCTGTTCCATGGGGGCGATCGATCCAGACCGGCCTCTGCAGACCTGTTATGAAGACTGCGTGGTGTGCCTGACCTGTGAGAAGGTCTGCCCCGAATCGGCCATCTCCTTTTCCCGGGAACCGGTTCCCGCGCAGAAATGGACCACCGCAACCCTTCCCGGCAGGCGGCAGTTTATTGTGGCCGGTGTCGCAGGCACAACGTCCGCCATTGTCGGCCTGACCGGTTTGAACGCAGCGCTTGCCAAAAGCGGGCAGGGTCAGGTCGCCCCCCCCATGTTGATCCGTCCGCCGGCGGCCCTGCCGGAACCGGAGTTTCTGTCCCGCTGTGTCCGCTGCGGTGAATGCATGGTGGCCTGCCCGACCAATACCCTGCAGCCGATCTGGTTTGAGGCGGGGGTGATGGGGCTGTTCAGTCCTGCCCTCACGCCCCGCAGGGGCTTCTGCAATCCCGACTGCCATCGCTGCGCCGACGTCTGCCCGACAGAAGCGATCCGAAAGCTGACGCCAAAAGAGCGTGTCTGGGCAAAGACGGGAACCGCCATGATTCACCGCCAGAAATGCCTGGCCTGGGAATTCGACCAGAAATGTATGGTCTGCGACGAGGTCTGCCCCTTTGGTGCGATCCAGTTTTCCAGGGAACCCTCCCTGTCGGTGACCGTTCCCCGGGTTTTGGAAGATAAGTGCAGTGGTTGCGGTTATTGTGAATACCATTGCCCGGTCCAGAACCAGGCAGCCATTGTAGTCACCCCCATGAACGCCCTGCGCCTGGAGCACGGTTCCTTTCAGCAGGCGGGTGAACACGCCGGTTTGAGGATCTCCCGGGAAGAAAAGGGCCCACCGGGTTACCCGGGCCCGGACAGCACCGACTCTCATGCGCCAGGGTTTGACAACGGTGCTGCTCCCGGGTTTGCTCCGGATAAAGAGGAAAAACCCCCTTCTGCGCCCGGTTTTTCAGAGTAGAGGGGCTGAATCATATTTCGGGGATCACCTGCCACAAAGGGTTTTCCCCGCAATGGTGCCATGAATGCTGAATCGATCGGGGGTGTCATGATAAAACGGGTTGTCTGGTTATCTCTATTCCTGTTATGGTCACCTGCATTGCTGCTGGCCGATACCCCGGCAGTCTTGGACCTGGAGATCTTTCTACCGCCTATAGGGGGTCAATCCGAGTGGCAGCTGGATGGACCGGTCCAAAAAGCCGAGGGGAAACAGCTTTTCATGCTGATCAATGGGGGCGCCACGCTCTATCTGTCCCTGGGATTCAAAAGGGCCCTGACAGCCACGTTCAAAGACCGGCATGGCAAACCCGTTAATGTTGATCTCTTCGAAATGAATTCCCTTCTCATTGCCCAGAGGGTCAACCGGGAAAAAGTAGGGACGGAGGGCAGAGACCTTCCCATCGGCAATGAAGGAAGGCTGGAAAGCTACTATCTGAACTTCTGGCAGGGGCCCTACCAGGTCACGATCTCCGGATATGATGCCACCGCTGCATCCATCGACAGTATCACCCGTCTGGCAGGTCTGATCGCTGATAATATCACCCGCTTTGCATCCGCATCCTTGAAGTAACCATTCCGGCAGGTGCCAGGATCCTGCTAAATCGCAACATCTCTCATGATCCTCAGGTTCTCGACCGGTGTGCCGATGGTGATTTCACAGCCGCCGGACAGCCAGAAGGGGCGGTGTTGCTCTTTTTCGAGAATGATCTTCGTTCTTTCACCGATCTCCGCTGCCGACAACCGTTCGATCACCGCCACCGGATCCAGGTTGCCCGAGCGGATGATGCCGTCGCCGAGTTGCTCATAAGCCAGGTCCAGATCGACCATCCAGTCCAGATCGACAATATCGGCACCGACCTTTTTGATCTCCGGAAGCAGATGGGTGATATTGCCGCAGATATGAAGTTTGGCCAGCGCACCTGCAGCATGAATGGCATCAATCATCTCACGATGATACTGCTGTATGAATTCCTTGTACATCGCCGGTGAAATCTGGGAGCAGGCCGCATCGCCGATACCGATAATCTGGCAGCCGGCTTCAATCTGCGCCCCGGCAAAGTCCTTTGCTGTCTGCACGACCTTTGCCAGCAGCCGTTTACAGAAATCCGGCTCCAATGCCAGCTTCAGCATCATCTCGGAAAACCCCGCCAGGTCACACGCTTCCGCCAGTGGTCCCTCGATCCAGCCGATCACCGGAATCGAATCATCCAGCTGCTGTTGAAAAAGGGCGGCGCCATCGATTCTATCCCGGGTTCGCCTGGCCTGATAGACATCCGGGTTCTTCAACGCCTCGATATCCGCCATGGTTTTGACCGGATAGCGGGTACAGCGGGGAACATAGCTTTCCGGATAGTCAAACGTAGCACCAAATGCTTCCGCTTCACGGGAGGGGTCTGAAATAAGACTGACGGCGTCCATGCCGAATTTTTCCAGGCAGAACAGATTGGCCTCAACCAGAACCCGATGGTCCAGATACAGGTCCCGGTAAGACACCCCGATCTGCCGGGCAGCAAACTGCATCACAATCGGTTGAAAGAAAACCCTGCCAGAACGGTTTCTGCTGTATTTCATGGTTCCCTCTGTATTTTATTTGGGTCAATGGCGGTTCGATTCCGGGAACCGTCTCATTCCGGTTTTTGATTCTTCGTTGTGTCCCAACCAGCACCGCAGACGCTTTCCCATCCTTCGTTGTGTCCCGACCAGCACCGCAGACGCTTTCTCGCCCTTCGCTGTGTCCCGGCCAGCATGGCAGACGCTATCTGTTGCTTCGTTCTGCCCCACCCGGGTCATGCTGGTTTGATTAAAAAAAGGCTGTAGCGATTCACCACTTTTTCTGAACAGACGCTGAGACCTGTATGTGATTACCCACGCCCTCGAAGCTGAGAAGCGAAGTTCGCAACTTCGACCATGGATGGCCGTCTAGAATGAGTTCAATGACATACAGGACTTAGCGTCTATAGCAAAACCTGAATCGATATAAAAGGTTCAGTGTAACTATTCACCTGTATACGCCCCAAAGGTATTGTGTTTCAAGAAACGCATGAATCCTCCTGGAGCTCCTGGAAGCCATCCATGGCTTCCAAGGTCCTTGAAACACAATACCTTCGGGGCTGAGCGGAAATTAAACTGAATAGATACGGTTCAGTTTAGGGGCCGTCACTTCAGGTATCTGAGATACGGCTCCTGGATAACCAGCATATATCTGAACAGATCGATTGCACTGGCGTATTTCGCAACCGTTGGATCCACCAGCAACGCCTGCAGGGCCAGCTCTTTCGACTGGTTCAGAACCGCTTCCGCCGTCAGGTTATGAACCCCGACCTGGTTGCAGAGATGCCCGGCAAAACCGGCGGGATAATTGTCCAGACGAACCCCGGTGACCCCGTTTTTGTCAATGATGGCCGGCACCTCCACCGCCATGAAGGCCGGAAGTGCTGCAATCAGGTTATCATTCGGCAGATTGACGGCCGCCTCTTCATATCCCGAATCCGTCAGGATGCCATCCATGATCGGCACCGCCCGTTCATGCAGTTTCAATTCAATCTGGGGCGCCTTGTCCAGGTACTCGAGATAGTATTGATAGAAATCGAGAATTCCCTTATGATCCGCTGCATCATTGGCCCAGGCAATATACTCCCCCAGGTGGCTGTCAGTCGTGATCGGCATATATCCGTACTGTTCCAGCAGGGCCTTGAAAATGCCCCTTTCCGACCACTCCCCCGCTCCGGCCCTGAATGCCGGTTCGCTGCCGGGTGTGGATCCCGCTTCCATGCCACGCAACTCACGGATGACGTCCCGGAGTTTCGGCAGATTTTTGTAATGCTGTGGCGCCTTTTTCCGGATATCCGGGTAGGCATCTCTGCCTGAATCGACATAGGTGGCTTCGATCAGGATACTGAAATGGTTCAGACCCCCGGCCCGTGTTTTGAGGTTTTCCCAGGGGGTATCCAGAATCAGGGGCAGGTGCTGACCCAGCGATTCGATTTCATGGCAGAGCCCAACCAGTTTCAATTCCGGGAACCTGCGGTGAACGGTGGTGCAGATCCGACTCATGGGATTGCTGAAATTGAAAACCAGGGCGTCCGGACAGATATTCCGGATGTCCTCACAGATCTCCAGGATCGGGGGAATGATACGCAGTGAATGAAATAGGCCGCCGGGTCCCCCGTTTTCGCCCATAGACTGCCGAATACCAAACTGCAGGGGTATCCGCCAGTCCTGTTCCATCAGTTTGAAGCGGTCTCCCACTTCGATTGAGATGATGCAGAAATTCGCTTTCTGCAGTGCTTGTTTGCGATCGGTGGTGGCCGTGAGGGTGAATGGCAGCTGCTGCTCTTCAAGAAACCGTCGCCCGTTTTTTTCCACAATCGCCAGTGCTTCGGCATTGATGTCGTAAAGCTCGACATGACAGCCCGCCAGCGCTTTGCTCTGAAAGATGTCACCGAGCATGTCATAGCCGAATTGGGCACTCCCGGCCCCAATCAGGACAATTTTTACAGCCATTTCGATCTCCTCGGTCTGGATGGGTTAAAACCTGTTGAAGCCATATTCACATTCTCAGTTGTCTGTCCGCCACCCCGTCTTCATGTCAAACGCTGGCCTGCGTCAGCCTCCCGGCTGAAGATCCAGGTAAGGAAAAACGTTCGTTATTTCAGTTTCCCAGACAGATTCCCCTTTTGGCTGACAGGCCGTAAAGCGCCACGCCACCTGGCCGATCAGCCTGCTGCCGTCAGTAGCAGTGCCGATCTCGATTTTCAGGACCTGTCCAAAATGATAGTGCCTGAGCGTTTCCCAGATACAGAAATCCCCCAGGCCAAACGCAATTAACTGCCTGCCTGAACCGGTTTCTCCTTTTGGACTTACGACACTGACCGGTTGTGGGGTGTGGCTGTGATGGCCGATGACAGCCTCGAACCGCTGCAGCCACTGTTCTCCAAGTCGCACGGTTTCTGGCCTCGGAAACAGTTCGAGCTCGTACCCCCAGTGGGGATACAGGATATTGAACTGACCCGGTTTGAGATAGTCTGTCACCGCATCAACCATGACGATATAGTCGCAGGGCTGATTGGTCCAGCGGGTTCCCCCGACCACGCAGACATCCTGAGGCAGGAAAGCCGCAGGCCTCTCGACGGTTCCGAAAACCTGGAATCCCCTCTCCTCAACCATGGTCCTGGAAGCGGACCAGATCTCGTAGCCGAAATCACCGGCATGGTTGTTGGCCATGCTGAGGGCGGTCTTTTCCGGCGGAAAGAGCTCCGCCAGCGCTTCCAGGATCTGCGGTTTATGGCGCTGGGCCATATAGGCGCCCTTCGCGGTGGTAATGGTGGCTTCAAAATTACCGATCAGGACATCACAGTCCTCGAAAAACGACTTCAGCGCCTCACCCATGCACAGATCCCTGCCGGCCATATCCATGATATCACCGATAAACCCGATCCGAATGACCGACTCGATGCCGGGATTGAGGGCAAAGGACTCCGGGGCATAAGAGACCAGCCCCCTGTTTTTGGAAACGGGCCCAAGATAGTTGCGTTTGAAATACCCGAAGGTTTCCCGAAGGTTATAGGGACTGTTTTTTATTTTCATCGGTCCGGTACATGTGATTCGTTGCTCGCTCCTTTCTGGGGCCTACATTGTTCAGCATGTCTCCTGCAAGGGGACCCGGGGCCTGTATGTGATTGAACGGATTTGAGCCATCTCACTACCTGTATCCGGTATTCACCGCAATCAGGAGGAACCCGATACAGACCAGCATGACCAGGAGATGAATCGGCAGGGACCATTTCAGCCAGGTCGTGTAACGAATCCCCGCAAACCCGAGACCGATCATCAGAAAGGGGTTGGTGGGCCAGAGCATGTTCGAAAACCCATCCCCCATTTGAAAGGCCAGTACGACCGTCTGTCTGGAAACACCGATCAGGTCTCCGAGGGGGGCCAGAATGGGAATCGTCAGGGCCGCCTGTCCGGATCCGGACGGGACAAAGAAATTGATCGCCATCTGGCTGAAGAACAGAATCAGCGCACCACCCTGCTGACCAAAGTCTTCCAGCAGGTTGGCAATGGTAAATAGAATCGTGTCCATCACCAGTCCCACCTCAACCAGATAAGATACAGAAAACGCAAACATTACCAGAGGAATAGCGGCTGAAAAATCACCCAGACCCTTGAAGAAATAGCGCAGCACGTTTCCCACGCCGGCACCGGACAGCAGGCCCGCTCCAAAGCCCATTACCATAAAGATCAGCAGCACGATGATCATGATCAGATCGCCCACGATCCGGACCTGGGTGCCGATACCCACAGCTGTGGCAATCATTCCGAAACAGCACAGGATCAGGATAATAATCGCTTTGGCGTTCCGGACCTGACCGATGACCAGCCTGGACGAGCTGACCGCCGTCTGGCGACTGTCTTTTCTGTAAGTCAGGCTTGCGGTGGGGTCTTTTTCCACCCGGCGGGCATACCGCAGGATATACAGAATGGAGAGCGAAACAACGACAATAAACAGCAGGACCCGCAGTCCCAACCCGGAAAACAGACGCAGGTCCGCCAGGCTTTGCGCCACCCCGACCGTAAAAGGGTTGAAGGTGGCTGCCGCAAATCCGAATCCCACCATCAGGAGTACAATGGCAAATCCCGTGAGATCGTCCCAGCCCATACGAATAGCAAAGGGGACAAAAATAATGAGCACCGGCAGAAACTCTTCCATCATGCCGAAAGTGGAACTGAGAAAGGCACAGGTAAAGGAACAGGCCACCAGCAGCGTCGTCTTCCGGTCCGCAAAGGAGTGCTCCAGACGGGCCAGTATCTCGTTGATCACCCCTGTTTTGATGAGCACGGAAAAGCATCCGCCCAGCAGGACAATGAATGCGACGACGACAATGATTTTGGGACCGTTTTTGCCGGTTACGGCCAGCAGCGGTGCCAGGGGAATCTTCCAGACTGGC
>Ga0180009_10004714_pt1 | contig 14908 bp, 9 predicted proteins | sample OS_PC_MetaG_FD_123537 | JGI IMG/M metagenome (GOLD analysis project Ga0180009, IMG submission 123537) | Groundwater microbial communities from the Aspo Hard Rock Laboratory (HRL) deep subsurface site, Sweden - OS_PC_MetaG | ecosystem: Environmental > Aquatic > Deep subsurface > Groundwater...
CACTTTCTTTATTTTCAAGCGTAAGGTTGGCTGAGATCCAGCTGCTAATTTCAGCTTTTAGTTCTTGCTCAATACTTGTCTGATTAAGAAGAGTTTGAATAAAGCTTGGTAATTTAACCAACAACCAATCTTGTTGCTTGGGGTCAAGTTGATTGGGGTCAATGGGGGCATTGGAAAAGTAAGAGAGAAATTCTTTGCCCGATCTCATTATTAGAGCATCAATGGCTCTTTTAGCAACTTCTTCTTGAGTGAAATAATCAACTTGTTCGTCACTTATTTGTTCGCCTCCACCCTCTTCTGTTGCGGCTTCGGCGGCGGCGGCCTCTGGCCCGACTGGTTCTTTTTTGAGTTCTTCTAAAAGTTGGTCAATCCAGTCAATAAATGAACTGGCTTTGATGGTGTCACTGATGGTGATATTTATCTCTTGGATTTCATTAGTAGAAAAATATGGTGCTCGGTTAGAGTTGAATCTAGTTTTTGTAGAAGCGGAAGTCCTATCCCAGGGTTTTTCAGGCTTTCTATCTTTGTCTATTTTTTCAATTTGGGCGGTTATTTGATCATAAATAACATTAGTCGCCAATCTAGCATCGCTAACTTTAAAATTTTTGTTAGGAATAACTACGGCCGGAGTATTGATTTTTGATTCGGCTAAAGCCCCGACCAACACTAGACCAAATTTTTGCCAAGTTTTTTCTGGTTCGGTGGCAAATTTTTCTTTAACTTCTTTAATAAAGTCGTCTATGGAGTCATAGGCAATATCTTGGGTTTTGGCTTGTAAAACCCCTTCAATTTGAGTAAAAAGTTCTTCTACTGCATCTTGGAGTTCTCTTTGAGAAAACTCAGCAATGGAGTTGGTGAGCCCAGCCTCGCCCTTTCGGGTAACTGCGCTTTGCCATTCACGCTCCAGAGTGGAGGTTGGAATTGCCCAAGAATATTCCTTAGTTTCTTTGGCGTAAAATTTGGCCAACCACTGTCTAAGATAGTCGATGACGGCAATGACATCTTCGGGATAAAGAGTGCTTTTAATATAGGGTAATCCTCGACCAGGAATATTAACGTCTTCTTGCTTTAAGCCATCAAGAGCAAACTTTATATCTTGATGAGTAATGGTTTCACTGCCAGCGATAATTTTTAAGACCGACGGATTGGGGTTATGAGCTTTGTCACTACCTAATTTAAAAGCATCGGCCAGCGATCCAACAAAAGCGTGAAGGTGTTCTAAGGTTAATAACGGCTCATTTTTGGCATTAGAGAGCAGGATTTCAAAGCGCTTAGATTTTAACAATCCACTTTGTTGAGCTCGAGTAAGATTTTCTTTTTGGACAACAGCATCAGCCATATTAAGATTTTATTATAGCTGTTTGTCTATAACTTAAGCCATTACTAGCTCTGCTGAATCAAACTGACGAATACTAGTAAAATTGATGAATAAACTACTAGCCACAGATCTCATGGATTGGATAGAGTCTTTGATTCTGCTTTTTTGAGCAGAGATGGCAGTTAGCCGTTGCTTTTTTTGGTCAGCGGCTTGGTTGTTCGCAGTGGATAACTGGTTTTCATCCACCAAGTTGCCGCGAGCATTGTCTAAAGTAGTTATCCCTTGGCGATGTTGCTCTTCTTCCGCGCTAAGAGCTTGTAATTGTTTTTCTTCGTCTACTGCTAATTGAGTAATTAATAATGCCTGAATTTGGTCAACAGCTTGTCTAAGCTGTAGCTTGGCCTGTTCGGTTGCTTTTTTTGCATCAACTAAATATTCACTTAAAGTTAGCCACACTTTTTCAGCTCCTGGTAGATAGGGCAGCCCAAATCTAAGCAAAAGTGTTCTGGCAATGGTTTGTTCTTCCATAGCCTCTGTAATCATGACAGTCTCTTGTTGGAGTGAAGCTAGTAGGGGCGCAAGGGCGCTAGTTTCAGCAGAAGCTGGCAGTTCTGTAATTTCAGAAGCAGTAGCTTGATTTCTCAGCGAAGCTAATAGAAAAATTAGCTCTGCGGGCAGTTGTGTAGCCTCGCCTGGAAAAATACGAGAATGCATTTCTCTCGCATCAGTCGGAACGCGTATGTGTTCATTTACATGTGGCATGATTAACCTTTCTTAATAAATTATTACATTATTACTAAGAGGAGAAAATTTGCCTAAATAAAAAACTCCTCGTGTTGAGGAGCATCTTGGCTTTGGGCTGACTAGTTAGCCTTAAGCCGAGGATTGATATTTAATCCGATGCTCGTCACTCCCTATTATTAGGGCGCACTCCCAGTTCGGACTGATCTACCTAGAGTAGAAACACCGTTGCGGCACAGCGATGGATTTTCACCATCTTCCGAGGCGTGCATTTTTTGATCTAAGTTGAGTTGTAGCACAAAGAAAAGCGAGCTGTCAAATATGCTGGACGTTGTCCAGGAGCTTTCTTAATTCGGCTGCTTTTTCTAGAGTCAGTTTGGGTTCAAGTTCAGTAATAAAATCCTGGAGTACCGAAATAGTAGATTTTTTTAATACATCTGGGAAACTTAAACTATTTTGTTTAAGATGGATTTTCCCTTCATTTATTACCTTTTCAAAATCTTCAAACGACACATTTTCATTTAGTGCAGTTATTTTGTCTAAAAGCTCTTTGTTTTCTGGTGATTTGTAAACTTCTTTAATAAAGCGAATGTATGTGGAGAGGAACAAGTTATTCTTTGTATCATCGGCTTCAGACATTCCTATGCTCGAGAGGATGGTGAAAATCATTTTGTTACACCTGGAGTATGTTTGGTCTAGCAGGTTATTCATATATTATTCAAGTTTTCTAGAATCGTTTTCTACCCATTGCATATCTGTATGCTTCTACTAGCGGTAAAGATGTAGGAAGAGTTAATAAGCTAGCCACAGCATAAGCTTCAGGACTACCCGCAGCTGGTCCGTGCAAAACACCTGAGGCAATTGGCAAATAGAGCAAAGAGAGGAAACTAGCCATGGTGAGACTAACTACAACTCCTGCAATTCTTTCATGTTTAGGAGCCGATCCCTGTTCGAAAAGATGTATTCCAAGGCTATCGGCAAATTCTTGAATATCTTTGGTCAAAACCCTCCCTGAGGCAGCAAAAGCTTCTCCAGAAGTAATCAAAGTTTCCTTGACAAACCCCACAGATTCCTTCGCTACCCACTTGGCTCCTTTTTGTGTAGCTTCAACCTGAGGCTTAAAAAGAGTGTCCCTCATAACTCTTAAAAAACCTTTAAGGCTGGACGGTCCTGGTTCTCTGTTACCTAGATTTTCTGTCATCTTGAAAAGAAGTTTAGCAGACAATATATGAGTGTGTCAAATTAATATGCAAATTTTTGTATGCGAGCGGTTAAAATGGGTAGCTAGGCTGAGCGACTAAGTCCCAAAGTAAGTTCCGCTCTTTGGGTCTTGTCTGCCAGAGCTAAGATCTTCTAATTGTTTTTCAATGTCAAGTGAAAGCATTTTTTTATTAAAAAGATATTCTGCCAGAACACCCCCAACATCTTTCCAGCGCTCATATCTATCAGTAGCATTGAGGTGATCTGAGAGGCTGATAATCCCATCTTGACCGGTGCCAACAAAAACTGCCATCAACGCCTCTTTGGCAACTTTAGAATCTCCCTTGCCTTTTCTGAGTAGTTCCAAACCCCGACTGCCTATGGCCCACCCGGCCTTTTCTAGTTGTGGTGAACTTTCAAGTAGCTTTTCAATTGCATCTTGGGGTTTTTCTCTCATCATCATGAAAAAATCAGCATCTGTCACAACTTCACCCTCATTTGCAGTTTCACGGCTACGCAACGAACCGGCTGAGTTGTAGTTGGCCCCTTCAAATAAGGCCCTAATGAGCCTTAACATCCCGCCCTCAAGTGTTTCTTGGCTGGTTTCAGCTAGCCAACCCCCTAGGCTCTCTAGAGCTATGCCAGCAATGGCCGCAAATTTTTTTAATCCCTCTTTGGGATCGCCTTCGGCATTAATTAATTTTCCCTTAATTAACTCTGCTTTAGCATCATCATCAAGATCCATGGCCATGATTTGAACTATGCCAATTTCTTTAGCCTGATCATAAAATTTTTGGATATCAGGACCCTGTGTTTCTAAATCAATCCCCATTGTTTGTAGAATTTGCATAAATTCCGGCAAGGGAATTTCTCTATTTTTAGCGCCTTCGGCGGCGCCTTCTGGTTGGGGTTCGCCTGCAATGTTAGTGCTACCTTCAAACATTGGCGGGGAAGTTATCGTTTCAGCGTTATTGCTTTGGCCGTTATTGCTTTGGCCAGCAATTTCTGTCTCCATTGTAGGTAAATTAGTCAGAGACGCCTCTGGAGGGGACGCCTCTGGAGGATTGATTGCTTTCACATCTATATCTGTTTCATTCATAGGCTCACTATTTCATAGTTGGTGGGATGGGTCAAGTTGATGCGGGGGGTTGATGCGGGGGGTGTCCATGAGCGGGAGTGTTGTAGGCGGGACGCGTTGATGGGGGGGCGTGTGATAAGGGCGGGGCCTTGAGCTAAGGACGAGTTTCTTTTTCTGGATTGAGAATATTTTTTACCTCAGCCCATTTCTCGCCCTGAGCAGCCAATAGAGCGCGCTGATAGCGATTTATTTTTTCGTCAAAAACAGTAGTTTTATTTCCCGCAAGCTCTTTCTTTCTTTCTAAATTTTTGATCACTCCTTGCAAGAACTTTATGATAAATAATCTTTTTTGACTTTCCACAAACCTAATAAATCTAGGCATGAAGTCGGGATGAAGTTCTTGCAGTGTGGCTAAAATTTCATCTGGAGATTTCTGAAGGTTTAATTCTCGCTGTAATTGCTGCTGAACAGTTTCATCAGAAGGAAGGGTGGTTTGAAGAATAAAATTAAATAAGAATAGCTGTAAAAACTCTTCATAGTATTGTTCCCTTTCTTCCAGCGGGAGATCCAATCCTAGAAGTTCTAATAAATCAAAACTGGTGATATTTTTTTCTGTTGAATCTGTCATATTTTTATTTAATTTAAGTAGCCACCCGAATGGTAACGATTTTTTGCCATTCGCCGTTTTTGGCTATTTAGCTCCATCAGCAGAGCTCCAGTACTAAGCCCCAATCCTACTCCTGCTGAAAGTAAGATTGCCCCAATTCTTTTGATATCACTTAGGGTAAAAATGGCTCCGAAATCATAGCCGGATTTAATAGTCTCGGGGGTAAACACGCGAGCAATAATTTCTGGCAAATGCAGAGATGGTAGAAGAACTTCAGATAGCTGTCTCAATTCTTGAGCAATCCCAGTTTGAGAAAGCATCAAGCCAGAGATTGCAGCGGCTGTTAAAACAGCAGTAACGAGGGCTGCGATAGCGAGGTGCTCTCCGAGCTGTTTGTGTCTGTGTTTAATAAATCCCATTTCCCATATGGCTGCTGCTAGTTTTTTTTCTAGATCAGCTTTTTCTTCTGCATGTTTTCTAATTAAATCTTTAAACATACTCCCTAAGGAGAATCCATCAAGTTCTATTCCGCCCTCATTAGGATGATGGTTGATTAGGTTTTCTAGCAACGACTCAATGCTTGTTCCCACGCCTTTTGGACTTTCTCTAGAATCAGTCTCGCCTGCTGCCTCATCTTCCCATAAGTTTTGATACAATTCTGCACCTTGACCTATGAGCCGCATCATTTCCTCAAGTATTTTTTTGACGCTTGGATCTCCAACTAGACGTCGACTTTGTAATTCTTGCAAGATTTCTCTCACTCCAGTGTTTTCTCTAGCAACGTTTTGAGAAGAATAATTTCTAATGCCTCGCGGTAGTTTTCGAATTATTGCTTTATATTTGGCAGGAATACTATCCCTGCTCATAGAATCAGATAAATAACCGCGTTGGGGTTCTACATAGGTCCATCGGCCATCAATTTTAACTAAATTGATGCCGTGGTTGTGCGGCCCAGGGAAAAACCTTCCCTGATCTCCCAAATACCCAACTGCTTCAGTAGACTCAAGCCCCAGTGATCTAACCAAAGCCAAAAATCCTTCTGAGACATAGCCGCAATTACCCTTTGATATTTTAATAATTGCTAAATAACGAGCTTCTTCTGGGTCTATGCCAGTTGCTACTAAGGTTTCAATTTCTTTTGTAATTAAACCATCAATTTCCGGATCATCGTCATAAGTAAAGGCATGCAACCATGCTGTGAGAGCGATATCACATTTTTGTTTTTCACCTAATTCACCGTCTTCTCTAACGGCGGAAACTAATCCGCGCCACTCTGGGGGTAGGAATTGGACATCAAATAGTTTTTGGCTTTCCCAAGCTGTGGCTGGGGTCGTGGCGGCATTATCAGGGTTATACTTAAAATATAACTCCAGTCCGGGGGGAATAATGGTGTTAGCTTGAAGAGAAAACATGTTTCTCTCTAGAGCCGCGGTAAAACTAATTGATTTTTGAATCTCTGGATTTGGATGATAAAAACCAACCAATTGGCAATCTAAAGGAGCGGGAACTGCATGAGCGCCGTTGATAATTTGCTGGTTAACTCTTACCCCAGCTATGTTTTTTTGCTGACCATGATCTAACAAATATGGTTGGTGGGGAATTTCTCCAGAGAAGTGAAAATTAATAGCCGCAACCAGAGTGGTTCTAGCATATGCAGGGAGAAATTGGGGATTAATTAGATGTAAATCAGGGTTTTTCAGAGACTCAGTGTAATTTAAGAGTCGATCAATTACAGCCACAATGCCGTCCTTTTCTTTTGGAGAGGACTCTTGACCATTGGAGCTGCTTCCAAATTGTGAGTTTCTAGCTACAGGAGTACTGTTAGGAGCAAATAGAGTAGTGAAGGTTCTTTGTGTATTTCTATCTACTCGTAATGATCTGCGAGTGGCATCAAGCGCTTGGGTATCATCCCAAATAATACCTAATTTTCTTTTTTCTTCTTCAATTCTTTGTAGCGCAGACAGCATTTCGCGTTTTTGTGCCATCAATTCAGCATTAAAAACCCCTCTTTCAAGACCAGAATAGTGCTCTGCAAAAAGATCTAAGTCGACACTTTCCCCATCATGGGAAACCCGTTGAAGTTCGGCCATGAATTTTTCTACAAAACTGATAAAGTTAGGGCGCAGATCTTCTTGGTCGCTTAAGCTCAATCTAATAAGCATTGCGCCTGAATCTTTTTGCTCAGATTGAATTTTTCCAGACAAAACCGAAACAGTTGTTTTTTTGCTATCATCCAGCCAGTCTTGCTCGCTGGTAAGCACATAGCGCATGGAATTCTTTGCACCAGTATCAAAAATAACCTCCATGGCAACCTTTTTCCCACACAGAGAGAAAAAGTCACGAATAAAATCCCTTAGGGTTGGGGAGAGGTGATGAAATGAAGACGGCGGAGAATTTTCTGGATATGACAGTTCTATTTCCAATCCCTGTTTAGTCACTTTAATCTGATGCTTTCTTTCAATAATTACTTCAAATAAACGATCGATGACCACATCCGAGCTTGTTGTTCCAAGGGGGAGCCTGATTTTGTCGCCAGTGCTTTGTGGTTTTTCATCAATGGCAATTTTATGTTCGGCGATATTGCACCATTTTTGTATGGTGAGAACATAAAGAAATGCGACGTTGTCTATTCTAAAAACTGGTTTGCCTCTTTCTTTCATTATTCCCGCCACATATTCGTCGTTAGTGAATAGAGTTTCTGAAGCGATATTGTGTTCTTGAGAAAATTCATCCCAGGCTTGTTTAAAGGCTGCCATAGCAACTGAATTAGCCACAAGTGAGTCATATAATTCCTTCTTAGGCAGACTGCCCTCTCTGCAGGAATTACCATCATGTGAATTATCTAAAATAGCTTTAAATACCGCTGGGTTGGTACATTTACCAAGAGCCAAGGCCATAAGCTTTTCCCAATTGCCCTGAGCGTATCGAGACTCTGGAGAGCGACTAATGATATAGCCTTTGTTTTCATAAGTATCATCTTTACCATACCCACAACCCCAAAAGCTCCACTGCAAAGCATAAGTATCACCGCTTTCTAGCATAAGACCATCTACACAAATTCCTCTTGTAGTTCTAGAGGAGTATCCTTGGTTGGGAACAATTCCTGGAGGCAGAATCTCCACCCTGGGTATTTCGGTGAATTTTATATCTGGAAGAGAAAGAAGCTTTATTTCTTCTGGGGCAAAGCTGGTTGAATGTTCTCCAGCGAAGTTTGGTTTTCCAGCCCAAATAGTAAGAAGGTTTTCTTGTGGTTTTAAGTTGGTTCCTCCTTCTAGACGATACCCTTGATATAGGTGATTAATGAGTAAAAATTTTTCAGGGATTTTAAGCAGTAGTTGGAAGAAACGCAGATCGGGATGATTAAAAGTAACGATTGTTTTATCTACTTTCCTAGATTGGTTTCTATTTGAGTCTTGGTAAAGAATATTAAGTGAAGGAGTTTGTTGTTTGCGGAATAAATCAGGTCTGACACCTACCTCTCCTTGAGCTTTCCAGGGGCCGTTTCCATCTCGTGATGAAAATTGGATACTATATACACAACCCTCTACAATCAAGGCGGTCGAACCTGCCTTACCACCCCTGCCATGTTGTCCCAACGTGCCTTCTCCTCCGCCGTGCCGAGTTTGGATAAGGTGCTCGACTCTGTAGTAGCTGTCTTCATTAATATAGTTGGTGATTCTAACTTGAGTTACCCGTTTATGAATAGCTTTTAACTGATCTCCAGAAAGACTCAATAGTTGACCCAGGGTTATAATTTTCTCATCATTAAGGACAATTTCTATGCCCGGAGGTCCTTTAGAATAATCATTATAATCAAACGCATTTTGTAAAAATTCATAAAGAGTTCCCGGATCTCCTTCTCTGATTTGCTTTCTATAGGACATAACTTCTGGGGTATCCGAAGTATAAGAAGTGGGGACGCCCTCTATGGGTTGGGTTGAATCAAAAAAATTATTTGCTCTGACTAACGAGCCATCTTCAAATTTTTTAGATCTATCAAAAATCGATGGTTTGGTTTGAACAGCTGTGTCTTCTATCACTTTATATCAAGGATAACAAAAAACTCTTCCAATCAGTAGCAGATATTGGTAAACTAATAAGTACCAAGGTAAATTAAGAGGAGAAAATATGTCACAAGTAGCAGGATTTGGGGAGAAAGAAGGGAAGGGTTTCCCCGGAGAAAAATCAGGTAGACCAACACTGGCTGAAGTAACAGCTGAGGCTTTAACTAGTCTAGTTGATTTAATGTCAGCTCCAGTGACTCTCCAAGAGTTGAGTGAAGCATTTGCTAGGGCTAAACAAATAAATGATAAACAAATTATTGCTGGGATAAGACAAAAGATTTCTAGGTTTTTAGACAGAACACAAAAAGCCGAGTACAGTTTGCGAGCTACCATGACCTCACTAGAGAGTGGTGATGCTCGATTAGCTGAATATCAGCGTATGCTTGACTTATTTAGTAAATCTTTAGACGGCTTAGTAGATTTAGAGGAGCAAGTCGGTACTTGGTTAGAAAGAAATTGATTTATTTTTTGATCAGCTCAAGCGCTGATGATTAAGATATTCTTTTGAATTTTATGACTAATCTTGATAGAATTAAAACCAATAATCAAAGAGGAGAATTATGACCGAACAGGCACCACCTACTATAGAAGGTCTTTTATATAATTTAGTTGGACTTCCCGACGCAATGGAAGATTTTCAAGAACAGCTTGCGGCTGCTGGAACTGATGTAGCCAAACTCACCGAACTTAAAATCCAACTAGAGGTTTTTATGGAACTATCTCATAAGGATCTAGCAGACGCAAAAGATATTTTAGGAGGTGAACCAAGTAAAAGAGATGGAAGGGTTTTAAGCAGGGCTGAGCAATTGCTTGGCGGCGAGGAAAGTAGTTTCGCAGCTCTTTTGAAAGAGGTCCAGGATCTATTACCCGCAGAAGAAGCTGCTGAGGAAGTGGCTCCAGAATCAGAAGCTCAGACCGGGCTCACACGTAGTGAATTATTGGAGCAGGCTAGGGAAAAACTTGAAGCCAGCAAAGAAATTATGGATCCAACCGCTGTAGCGTTGTTTGAGTTGCTGATAGCCGCCATGGAGAAAACACCAGCCACCGCTGCTGCTACTAGGGGTAGTAAAAAAGAAAAGAAAAAAGAAGAGAAGATTGAATTACCTTTAGAAGAAAGGCAAGATGAGGCTCTAGAAAAATCTGGTAAAAGAGGATTTTTAAGTGGTTTTAGGCGTCAATTTGCTCGGACTGGTAAGGCAGCTCTGACTTTAGGCGGCAGGCGTGGCCGGGAAGATATGAAAGAGGAAGTTTTGGAACATAGAGAAATCAGTGCAATTTTAAAAAGAGCTCTCAAGACTATTTCTTCGGAAACTGATTTGAGAAATACTGTTGACCAGCTCATGAGAGAAAATAAGGGTGTAATGGGCCTAAAGAATTCTAACAAAGCCAAAGATATTCTTGCTCTGGCTCTTTTCCTTAAAGACAAGGGCTTAATTGGAGATTATGAAACAGGTTTAAAGACAGCTGATTTTTGGGATGAGGAAAAAATGGATGACGTAGTCAGGGGTGAAATCGATGGTGTGGCTAGTGTATTAAAACGCTTATATGACAAAGATGGTGAAGATGGCGAGTTTCATCAATACATTAAGCGTCAAGCTCGATTCTTTGCCAAAGTCTTTAATGCCGAGGTAGCTGAGGCTCCTGCCAAAGTTAAAGCTACACCTGGAGATAAAATTTTATTTAAGGCTACCCCAACACCGCCCCTAGACGTTGTCCCTAAAGTTGAGACTCCAGCTGTGACGCTAGGCGGTAAAGAAGTTCTTCCTACTCCCATTGCGGAAGAAGTCGACGCCACGGACTTTATCTAATAGTCTATTTTATATTTGGCTATCCAATATCCAAATAGCAAGTAAGATTTTTACATGCTAAACTAAAGTTAGTATGACCGAGCAAGAACAAGAGCACATTCGTCAAGCAAAAGAAAGATTATTTCCTTATTTTAATGCGCCAGAAGTTCAATCTGTGTCAGAACTTAAGGCACGAATTCAAGAAGCCAGAGACGCCGTTAGTGCTGGCATAAATCCCTTAGACACAACTCAGACAATATCTCCAGCAGATCGGGGTTTTTATTTGCAAGCCATTGCTGCCATAGAAGCGGATTTAATCCCAATATTTACAATAGCAGAAAACATGATTGAGCGTCTTATAGATAAGGGTGTAGGTTCTCCTGAGATGCTTGCAGATAAAATGGCTGCTGTGAGCCGGGGTTTGCACGCACGCAGAGATGCCCTCAACTACAACTCTCAACTTATGGGAGCTGAGCGAGCCGCCAGATTATATAGAAAATTTTTCTTTGAAGAAGAGCGAAGTGAGTCTTTTGATGAAGAAAGATGGGGTTTGGGATTGTGGGGTGCTTACAAAACATACGCGGCCGGTCATGATGAAACAGGGGCAGTTATATCTAGTTTTAATAAGCCTAATTTTATTCGCACAGAAGTGACTAGATTACAGGCAGCGGGCTGGAGTAGTGTAACTGATCAAGAGCTTTTAAGAATATTCTATGGGCAGAATATTCTTGAAAGAAGAATTAATGGCTGTTTATTCAATCCTTCCGCAATGAACTCTCTCACAAGAGATGAAATTGAAGAAATAAGAAAAAACATTAATGAATACAAAACACTTATTTTGGATACAAGTGCCGTTACTGAAACACAAGTTTTTTATAATCGTTTAGTGATTATGCACCATAATCTCGAAAGAGCTTGGTTGGCTGATGTTGACGATAGTTTTATGGAGCAGGCTGAACAAGCTAAAATGCTCTCAGCTGAACGCGTTCAATACGGGCAGTTTTTATTAGCACTTAATCAACTTAATGATTTATTGCAAAGCCTGAAAACCGATGATAGATATCTGGCCTCTCCGGGAGAAGTTGACGAAAACATTCGTACTGAATTACAAAGATTAAGCGATATATTAACTGGTGGGGAAAGATTTTTAGAACACAAAAAAATATCAGCAGATAATAGAGAGAGGCTTAGAGCTTTATATGCACGCTTAATTGAAGAATCAAAAGTATTTTTAGGCACTCAAGTTGGAGAAACTGTTTTTTTTGATAGAGATGGTCGGCCCATTGGTGATCTAGATTGGTGGATGTTTACTCATCATGGGCAACAGTGGCGGGCAGTTCAGTTTTTTTGGGAGCAGTACCATGCTGACGGCACTCCTCAGGCCGTTAATTTAAATCCTAAGTATAAACAAGAATTAGGCGAATTAGTTAATTACTTTATTAACCACATGAGAATTCTGGATAGTAGTGACAGAGCCTTTCATCAGAGGTTTATAGCGCTAGATATACAGGTAAATCGGTTGCAGGAAATGCTAAGAGTAATGGGAGAGGTTGCAGATGTTTTGCCAGGACCTCTGGGCCCCATAATACCCAATGGGCCAGAAGACACTCCAGACGGAGATCTTCCTAGGCCCAATACTGAAAGCCAGGCGGCCTATGATGAGTGGCTTAAAAAAAGATTGGAGTTGGCCGAGCTTAATCCAGAGATCTACAATCGAATTCTTCACGAAATTCATGAGTTGATTATTGAGCGCCTACACAACATAAAAGAAGTTTCAAAACAATGGAAAGATTTTCCACTACTTGAAGCATATGCATTGATTTATAAATATCTTGAGATTGATCCAGCATCACTCAATGTTGCTGTTATGACAGAAATTAAGATTAAATCAGAGGAGATAGAAAAAATTAGAACAATTACAGATGTGGCTCATGAACACGGAATGTCTAGAGCCATGGTTTCTAATTGGGAAGGATTTAAAGATCATGAGGGAGCAAATGGTCTCAGTCCTCTTTATTATGATTATTTTTGTCAAGAATGGGGAGACGGAGAAACAAGGGAAAATGGGGAAGCGAACAGGTATAAACATGCGCTATTAATGAATAAAACCATCTATGCCTATCTTGAGTGGCTAAGATTTGGAGAAGGTCATGGCTGGTCAGACGGTCCGCTTTGGAAAGCAAAGGCTAAAGAGTTTTGTATGAATTTTGCAGAAGCAGAAGCTACAGCTAATGGCACAGTTTTATCTGATTATGAAAAGGATGAGTTCTATGATTTGCTTTATAATATGGTTTATGGCTTAGGCATTCGCCAACATTCATTTATAGATCAACATACTGTGGGATCTACTCCCGCGGGCGACCTAGGTGCACAGTGGCATTATGTAGCAGACACACAGTTTATACCAACATTTTGGTACAATGTTTATAAAGAAGCCGAATTTTTACCAGTAGAAGGGATATTTGATGTCCCAGCTGCTTGGTTGCAAAGATGTCAAGATGCTGGTTTGGTTGAGGCTGATAGAATTACTAATATTAATCGATCTAGAAAACTCACTAGACAAGTGATGGAGATCTTTGGACCTCCTCGGAAACCAGCTAAAATTGGTTTGAAAAGGAGTTATGATGGTATTAGGCCCATAAACTTTGAGGGCAGAGATCTTGCTACAGCCTATGATACTTTATTTGAGGCAGTTTTCCTTAAGGCAAAGGCTCGTAAAGAACAAAGAGACGATCCGCATAAGGAATATGATTTTACCTTTCCCAGTTTTATTTATGGACATGAAGCTTATGTAGATTTTAGAAAAGCCTTCATGGGCGTACCTGGAAATTTATTTGGAAAGTTTGATAAGGATACACCGCATAAGGAAATTCAAGATAAAGTTATTGAGGCTGTTGACTCAAAAAAACCAGAAGAACTAATTACGATTTTAAGTAACGATTACAAATTTCTAATCAATAAACACTTTTCCTATTTGAAAAAGAACTGGTTCTCGGTAGACCCCAATCAGGTTGCTTATGCCATTTTGGGATACATAGATAGAATGTTTAGGATTATGTCTCTTTCTGGCAAGGTTACATTACAACACAGGTATAAGTTGCTCAGTGAAATAAGAAAGATAACTAGGGATGGTGCTAATATGACTGGTCTGTGCAAACGTGATGAAATTTATGGTGTTGATCCTCATGAGCCTATTGCTTGGAAAAAATATAGCTCAATGGATGAACACGGTGCCACCAGTGAAGTTACAAGAGATCTTGCAAAATATGATGTTAGAGACTTTATTCTTAATAGACTTCCCAATACAGCTGAGGATTATGAGGGAAGAAATGCTATAGCTAGAATGCTTAAGCCAATTGCCACTATTGCTGATGCACCAATTACTATAGTTGGTGGTTTTAACGATAGACAAAGAATTGCTCCACCCGCCTGGGATAATCCAGCCCATCATGGGACTGATAGAATTAAATTATGGTGGAGTCTAAGAAAAGCAGGGATTAGTGATACTTTCAGAAGAACCATGTATTATGCTTTTGGTGTACCTGAAGCCGCACAGAAAAGTCCTGATGCTAAATAACGATTAAATAATAAAAAATAAAAGTTTAAAAAATTTAAGAATTTAAAATAAAATTAACTACTCTTTTTATCTTTTTTATCCATCATGGGTTCATGATCTAAAGCCTTGGCAGTTCCTCTCATCCACTTACTCGCTAGAGGAATGCCAGCAGCAGCTCCTGGTCCGGGGCTACCCAAACCAGTGATTCTACTACCAAACGTCTTAAGCGTACCACCGTAGGCTCCGCCCACTAAGCCAGCTGCACCAGCTCCAAGTGATAATGCAGATTTAGAAAAGCGCTCACCGCTTCCAGCATATTTTCCAACAAATGGTAATTTATTCGTATCCGTCATCGCCAACCCAGGCACAATCTCTCCACCCTTCCACCCTTTTTCTAATGATTTACCCATATCTCTGGCAAATTGAGTAAAGATATTTTCTTTAGCACCCAGTGCTTTTTTAGCTTCTTTAACGATTTCTGGCATGATCATTAACAAGCCTACACCAACTATGAAGGGCAATATTCCAGATGTCCCACTCCCAAAAAGATAGGGTGG
>Ga0180009_10004715_pt1 | contig 14907 bp, 13 predicted proteins | sample OS_PC_MetaG_FD_123537 | JGI IMG/M metagenome (GOLD analysis project Ga0180009, IMG submission 123537) | Groundwater microbial communities from the Aspo Hard Rock Laboratory (HRL) deep subsurface site, Sweden - OS_PC_MetaG | ecosystem: Environmental > Aquatic > Deep subsurface > Groundwater...
AAGAGGTTCTCCTCGGTGTAAAACTCTTGGCAGACACGACTGACAACGATCTGGAAAAATGTTTGCTTACCAATGAATCCATACTCAAGTAGCTTTCGTTTATTCGATGGCTTTTTCTTTTTACTAAAATCTATTAAAAAATCAAGTTAATTCATTAGCTAGATTATTAAAGGCCAAGCTTGCGATTTTGCTTACATTACCGTAATATTCAATCCATTATGGATTTTAAAGATTTACCCAAAGCTTACGACTCACAGTCTGTTGAAGCTGATATATATAAACGTTGGGAAGAGTCTGGTTATTTTAATCCCGACAGACTCCCTGACCGCAATCAAAATGGAGCGCCATTCTGCATCTCCATGCCGCCACCAAATGTAACCGGTGTTCTTCACTTGGGTCACGCTTTTGAAAACGCCCTCATGGATACCATGATCCGCTTCGAGAGAATGCGCGGAAAAAAAGCGGTTCTCGTTCCGGGCACAGATCATGCTGCCATTGCTACTCAGGCTAAAGTAGAAAAAATGTTGATCGCTGACGGTATGCAATATCCTCGCGAAGAATTAGGCCGCGAAAAGCTTTTAGACAAAATTCGAACTTATGCAGAAGAATCAAAAACCACAATCATCAGTCAGATCAGAAAAGTTGGAACAAGTTGCGATTGGTCACGTTTAGCATATACTTTTGATGAAGAACGCAGCCTTGCAGTAAACACACTGTTTGAGCGCATGTACAATGATGGCCTCATTTATCGTGGTTATCGCGTCGTCAATTGGTCTGTTAAAGGGCAATCCACCTGCTCTGATGATGAAATCGAGCACGTGGAGCGTAAAGCAAAATTTTATACTTTCAAATATAGCGAAGACTTTCCCATCTTGATTGCCACCACAAGGCCAGAGACAAAACTCGGTGACACTGCCGTTGCTGTGCATCCAAACGACGATCGCTACAAACAATATATTGGCCAAATTTTTTCTGTAGATGTTGGCGCAGCCAAACCACTTAACATTAAAGTTATTGCGGACGAAGAAGTTGACTCGGAATTTGGTACTGGTGCTCTTGGCGTAACTCCCGCTCACAGCGCAGTTGATTTTGCCATGTATGAGAAGCAAAAAGCCAAAGGTAATCCGATCGATATTATCCAGGTAATTGGCGAAGATGGTAAAATGACAGCCGAGGCAGGTGAGGCTTATCAAGGTCTAACAGCCACAGAAGCTCGTGAAAAATTCGTGACTTATCTCAAAGATCAAGGGTTGCTTATTAAAGAAGAAGAGATTGATCAAAATGTAGGCACCTCTGATCGATACGGTGATATAATCGAGGCAATTCCCAAGCTTCAATGGTGGCTCGACGTCAACAAAGAAATCCCCGGCCGTAAAAAAAGTCTTCGTGATCTTATGCGCGATGCTGTTACAACCGGCTTAGATGGAGATAAATCAAAATTGGTAACCATCATTCCTGAAAACATTACCAAACAATATCTAGACCGCATCGAAAATCTCCGTGACTGGTGCCTCTCTCGGCAAATCTGGTGGGGGCATCGTATTCCAATTTGGTACAAAGGAGAGGAAGCTAAGTTCAGCATCGAGTCTCCCGGTGAAGGTTGGGAGCAGGACTCTGATACTTTGGACACCTGGTTCTCATCCGGAACTTGGACATTCTCTACACTCGGTTGGCCAAACGAAACTGATGATTTAAAAATATATCATCCAACAAGCTGGATGCAGATGGGTTTTGAGATTCGTTACCTCTGGTTAATGCGTATGATTTTGACGAGCACATATATCTTCAACGACATTCCTTTTAAAGATGCATATATACATGGAGTCTTGCGAGATAAAGATGGCAAAAAATTCTCCAAATCATCCGGCAATGGTATTGATCCAATCGATATTGTGAATGAATACGGATCGGATGCGCTTAGGATCAGCTTACTTTTTGGAGTTTCACCAGGAAACGATTCACGCTTTTACGCTGAAAAGGTAGAAAACGGTCGTAACTTCACTAACAAGCTCTGGAACATCTCGCGTTTCATACTAACGAACAACGAAGAAAGAACATCGAACGACGATTCTTCCGAAAGTGAAGTTCGTAGTTCGAGATTTGAAGGTCGAACTTTAGCTGATAAATGGATATTGAATCGGTTGGATGAAGTTATTGCATCTGTAACTAAAAAACTCGAAACCTACCAATTCTCGCCGGCTGGTGAAGAGCTCCGCGATTTCACTTGGAACGATTTAGCTGATTGGTATCTTGAAATCGCTAAAGTGGAAAAAGGCAAACAAGAAATCTTGATGCAAATCTTGCCAACAATCTTAAAACTATGGCACCCCTTCATGCCCTTTGTCACTGAGTTCATCTGGAGCCAATTCAATGAAGATCAACTAATCGTCGCCGAGTGGCCAACTTCCACACTTGACGCTGACAATCAAGTATCAGGGGAATTTGAAATACTTAGAAGCCTCATTACCGATCTTCGTCGCTTGCGTGCCGAGCAAGGTATCGAACCGGCAAAATTTGTGGAGTACTCAATAGTTGCTGATTCCGATCAGAGCCAGCTTATCGGGCAAAACTTAGAAGTTATCAAAGCTCTTACACGTGCCGAGTCAATAGCGATCGCTGACACAATAGCCGAAGACTGGGCAACTGACGTATCCAGCACAATGACAATTGGTTTAAATCTTTCCGGAGCGATAGATGTTGATGCCGAAAAAGTTAAATTACAAAAAGAAATTGACGCGTTATCTCCTTACATTAAATCAACTGAAGCTAAACTCTCAAATTCGGAGTTCACTTCCAAGGCACCGGAGCATGTTGTTGTGAGTATGCGCTCTAAACTAGACGAGGCACTGAAAAAAGTTGCATCTCTTAGCGCAAGGCTTAGTAAAATGTAAAAAATAAAAACCGCGAGTTGCGGTCTTAGAGATTCCATTCTTCATCCAACTGCTGTATTGCTTGCGCGCTTGTATATGTGGTGCGATCCACTGTATTTGCGCACGCCACAAGCATTGCTATGGGATGCGGTCTTCGGTATGTGACTGTAGCTTCACCAGACAAGCTACTGCTATTTACTTGCGTATACAAGTTTGGTCGATTCCCTGTATCCATATTTATCTCTGCATCCGCATCAGAAAACTCTGGCGGTGGGAGTGTACTCCTTCTTGATGGCAAATTTGCCTCAAGGAGTACGTGTTCAGGTGAGCAGTTAGTCATCTTGAGTGGGAGAACAGCGTTTTCTAGAGTCACAATTTCCAATATAGTATTCATACTTACCCTGAAATCATTTTGATAAACGATCTCCTCGGTTGTATCAGGAAGTTTACTCAATAGTGTAAAACAACAGGTGTAGTTACCAACCATCTTTATATCCAGAATAATTTCATATTGCAGCCAAGACCTAAGTACAATTCTAGCAAAAAATGATAGCAGGTATGCTTCGCAATCATATGGACTCGATATTTCGCTCATCCGATTAAGAAGCGTAATTGCATTCTCACGAGATCGAGAAAAAAAAGCGAGTGCACTTTCATCGATATCCCTACAAGTTTCAAACTCTGGAAAAAACACGCTTTTCCTCCTTGCAAAGTACGGCGCTTGATCGATCCACGATTCAAGCTGCATTATTATAGCATAAAATGCTTATCGGTTTAATTTATTTTGAAAAAAAATATACGATCCTTTTTTGGATCGTATTAAAGTTTATCTTTATCAGCGGTAATAAGAGGTAGTGGTGGAATTGATATCATCTCATCAGCTTCCTCATTAATACTAGGAGGCCTTTGAGTTGCTGGTCGATGTGCGATCGTAGTATCGGCCGGAACTTGTTTCCGAACCAAAGAAAGACGTCCAATTGTAGTTGCGATACCATTGCGCACTGAATCCTCAGCTGGAATTGGCTCCGTGGGAATACTCGGCGCTTGTTGGGAAAGTTCAAATGCCTGATCTGCCCAAGAAGGCTGCTCTTCTCGTATGGAAGGTAAGTTACTAGGCTTAACAACCGCATAAGCCAGATCTGCCGCAGGGTCATCATCCTCTGGTGCTGGAATTGTCGGGACCCAACGACTTGTTTGGAACATGTCATTAGCTTCAAGTTCCCTAATACGCGCATCAGCTTCTAGATAGGTGGAGGGTGGCAAAGAATTTTTAGCCACATTTTCCGGAACTTCTAGATGCAAAAAGTCTCCTCCGGCCTTAGTGCAAGTAAAAGGTGCAATGTTTTTGGAATCTCTCGCCGCTTCCAATAACTCATCAAACTCACAGTTTACTTCCACTTTAAACAAAATATCACTATCTAAACCCGCAAAACTAACAAGTCTAATAACAAAAGAACCATCATTTTCTTGGCCTCTTAGAACTTGTATCGAAAGTACTTCATATTCATCTTCGAGCCTTACTTGCACATGATTACACAACGCCAAACGCGCAAAAAAGTGTAAAATCCGGCCAACACCTGTTTTAGGTTTGCTAATCAGATTGACGCGCCTTAAAAAAGCTTCTGTATTATCGCTAGTCACACAAGCCGCGACAAAGTCATCTTCTTGTAAGCTCAAACACGACGGAAGGTACGAGAAGTCCATTTTTTCCTCCTTGCTAAGCAAATCATGAACAAGACGTTTTGTAAAGATCTAAAACCAATTAAATTTGTCTTTTTTTGGCTTATTGGCTACTATTCTTGCATGTCAACCATAAATACAGATAAAGCGGCCATTACAAATTTTTTAGGTCGTTCGGTGGAAAATGCCTATCCTAATCAAAAGGCTTTTGAAAAAATATTAACAACCGGCAAACGTCTTACTGCCTATCTTGGTATTGATCCAACAGGTCCAACTCTGCACATAGGTCATGCTATTCAATTACGTAAACTGCGCGAGCTACAAGACATGGGTCATCGTATCATTTTGCTTATCGGGGACTTCACTGCCATGATTGGTGATCCAACAGATAAAACTGCAGTTCGTAAAAAACAAACACGTGAACAGGTTTTAGCTAATTGTGAAAATTACAGCAAACAAGCCGGAATGATTCTAGACATGGATGGTAAGCAGACAGGTAACCCGGTTGAGATAAAATTTAATAGTGATTGGTTGGGCAAGATGTCTTTTGCAGATGTTGTGGAATTGGCATCGCATTTTACGGTTCAACAAATGCTTGAGCGGGATATGTTTTCAAGGCGCATGAAGGAAAATCCACCCAAACCAATTTACATACACGAATTCATGTATCCTTTAATGCAGGCTTATGATTCGGTAGCCATGGATGTGGATATTGAGGTTGGCGGTAATGATCAAACCTTCAACATGTTGACTGGTCGGGATTTAATGAAAGATCTAAAAAACAAAGAAAAATTTGTTTTAACCTGCAAACTCCTAACAGATCCAACCGGAAAAAAGATGGGCAAGAGCGAGGGTAACATGATCACGCTCGCAGATAGTCCGGAGGATATGTTTGGAAAGGTGATGAGTTGGACCGATGGTATGATTTCCGGTGGATACGAACTTTGTACAAGTATCTCCGGTGAAGAAATTGATAGCATCGTTCAAAAAATGGAAGACGGTGAAAATCCGGTCATATTTAAACGCCAACTTGCTCATCGTATTGTTAGCGAGTGGCATTCTATAGATCAAGCCGACAAGGCTGAGGCCAATTTCGATCTTTTGTTTAAGCAGCATTCTGCTCCAGAGGACATGCCGGAATTATCTGTAGAAGGAGCACGACATAAATTAATCGATTTACTAGTGCAATCTGATCTGGTCCCATCTAAATCCGAAGCTAGACGACAAATTGTTCAAGGCGCGGTCAGGGTAGACGATCAGGTTATCAAAGATGAGGGCGCAGAGGTCGAAATACAAGGCAGCGCCATGATTTTACAAAAAGGTAAAAGAGGATTTGTAAGAATAGTTTGTAAATAATTTTATGTATACATTATCAGCCATTAAAGCTAATTTAGCTCGTCTTATAGGTGAAACAATCGAGCTGGAGATAGATGCTTCTGAGATTATACAACCACCAAAACCAGAGATGGGTGATTTGGCTTTTGGTTGTTTTAAAATCGCCAAAATTCAAGGTCAGTCACCAGCCGAAGTAGCTAAACTTATAGTAAATAAAATTAACAAAAAAGAGCAAGGCATCAAAGAGATTAAAGTTGAGGGTCCTTATGTGAATTTTATTTTAGATGCACCAACTTTAATAAGCAGAGTAGTCCATGAAATAGAGGAGTATGGTGAAAAGTATGGTTCAAATCAAGATGGTGGCAAACAGCAAGTCATGATTGAGTATGCTAATTTAAATTCGCATAAAGAGTTCCATGTAGGTCATTTACGTAACATCCTTTATGGTTTATCGGTTCATAAAATGTTAAGTTTTGCTGGTTGGGATACAATTCCCGTTTCATATATTAATGACATGGGTGCAAATGTTGCCAAATGTCTTTGGCTTTTTGTTCGCAATGGTTCGCAGAGCATTAATCAGATAGCCCCCAAAGTCGAAAAAGGTAAAAAGTCGCGCTATATTCCAATGCCAGCGGATCTTTGGGCAACACATGTGTTAAATAATCTCACCAAAGAGTGGGTTAATGAAATGCTAGAGGCTATACCGCTACAAAAAAGAACAGGCAAATATTTAGGTGAGATTTATGCAGAGGCGACTAAGCTCTCAGAAGAAAATGAAGAGTGGAAAAAAGAAATATCGGCAGTCCATTCAAAATTAGAGGGTCATGATCAAGCTTGGAATTTTCTTTGGCAAGAAACACGTCGATGGAGTATTCAGGAGCTTTATAGTTATTTACAAGACTTCGGCGTTGTAATCAAGCGACAATATCTGGAAAGTGAATTTATTGATCAGAGTAAAAAAGTAGTTCAAGATTTATTGGACCAAGGTGTCGCTATAGAATCCGAAGGAGCTATAATTATTGATTTTGATGCATATCCGGATCCCGACATTCAAAAACAAAAATTGGGTGTGATGATTTTAAGAAAATCTGATGGCAACTTACTCTATGCAACTAAAGATATACCGCTAGCTCAAACAAAGCTTTTAGAATATCCAAAAATGGCTTTAAGTTTATTGGTTGTTGATACTCGCCAAGCACATTATTTTCAGCAGCTTTTTGCAGCATTAAAAATAATGGGTTACAAAATACCGCTTAAGCATCTTGGTTATGAATTCGTAACTTTACCCGAGGGAGCAATGTCTAGTCGCAAAGGAACTGTAATAACTTTTCAAGACTTTATTGCCAAGGCTATTCAAGTTGCTAAAGCGGAGGTCATGTCTCGTCATAAAGATTGGAATGATGGCAAAATCGAGCATACCGCGTGGTGTATTGCCATGGGTGGGATAATTTTTACAATTCTTAAACAAGACCCGGAAAAAATAATCATCTTCGAGATTGATAAAGCACTGCGTTTTGATGGTGATACAGGGCCTTATGTTCAATATTCTTTAACTCGTTTATCGTCGATTTTACAAAAATCTAAAATTACAGCAGCCAAGCTAAAAAAAGCAGAAGCGCATAAGCTCGATCATGATGCTGAAAAACAATTAGCTCTTTGTCTGGCTCGGTTGCCTGAGGTTTGTAGCAGAGCGGCAAAAGAGTATAAACCATCGATAATCGCGCAGTGGTGTTTAGAGGCGGCTTCATTAGTAAACGCTTTTTATCGGGATGTTCAAGTAATTGATGCAACTCCAGAAATTCGCGATGCTAGGCTGAAGCTTGTTAGTGCAACCAAGGTTGCTATGCAAAACGCACTAACAATTTTAGGCATACCTTTTCCTGATTCAATGTAAAAATTTCTTCTTAATGAAAAATAAAGTATAATAGGTGCGATGCACCTATTTTCTTATACGCAGACCATCATCGCCGGAGGAGCATGCTCGGTTGCTTCTTTCGGGATTTTGGTTTGGTTAAAGAACCGAAAAAATAAAGCAAACATATTAATCGGTTTGATGGCCATGTTTTTTGCATTTTGGGTTACGGTTAAATGGGTCAGTTCTCTTCATATAACAAATGCATATCACATTTTAGCTTGGTCGATTTTTTACCTACTCACATTATCTTTTGCGCCGGCTATTTGTTTTCATGCATCACTTAAAATAGCTAAATACACATCGTTATATAGGATAAGATTGGTTTATACTTTATCTGTACTGACTGCAGCTCTGGCTATATTTGCTTGGTGCATAAATTTTTTAACAGACTTTGGCTCGGTTGGGGCTTCTCTATTGCATGTGAGCACTTTTGTTTCCTTGTTGCTATATTTAATTTCAATAACATTTATTTTAAGAAACCACTGCCCCAGTGTAATAAAATGTAGTAAAAATATTGGCCATGACCTACCGTCGTTGATACTTTTTTTGCTATTTTTATTAGCTGGCATGGTCCAATTAGTTCTTGGGCCCATGGTTTCCCAGCCTTATGTAGCATCTGCCTCGTTTATCTTTTTTATACTAGCGGTTTCAACGAGTATCAGATCGGGTTTTATTGGCGTAACTGTTTATCCATTAGAAGGTTTTTTCTTAGCGCTAGTTGGGGCAAGCGCTATTTTGCTTTTTCATGCCAAGGATGCAATTGAATTTTTAATCTCCCTGATCGCGGTTATAGTTATTGGGCTTTATGGGAGAACCGCGATAGTGCTAGTTTCAAAAGAAAGAGCAAAAAGTAATGAAATGGTAAAGGTAAATAAAAAACTTACGGAGCTTGACGCGGCTCGCAATGACTTTACGGCCATGGTCGCGCATCAACTACGTGGCCCAATTGGCGGCATACGTGTGTCAGCCAGTGCTTTAGCTGATGGTTTGTATGGCAAACTGCCAAAACCGGCAGAACGTACAGTTATTCTTCTAGAGAATTCAGCTAACAGGTTATTGGGTTTGGCGGAAATTTATATACAAGGAGTAAAGATAAACCAAGGATCTTTTGCGGATTCCAAGGAAATAGTTGATGTTATTAATGCGGTTGCAGATCTTATCCAAGATATAAAACCACTAGCAGATATAAAAAATATAAAGATCAAGCAAAATCATGATTTACCAACACATTTTTTTAATATCAATAAAATAGCCTTAACTAATTCTTTGTTTAATTTAATTGATAATGCAATAAAATACACCGACAAAGGCTCGGTTTCAATTTCATCTAAATATATTAATAAAAAAATAATTATATCTGTAAGAGATACGGGTTTGGGCATGGAACCAAGCGAAATCAAAGAAGTTTTTAAACGTTATTCAAGAGGCACAAGCTCTAGGAAGCGACAAAAAGAGGGGACTGGTTTGGGTTTGTATATAGTAAGGCAGTTGATAAAACACTCGGGTGGTACCATCACTGTAAAAAGCCATGGAAAAGGCAAGGGATCTGAATTTATTATTGCTTTACCGGCAATGCCAGTTGACGTCTAAACAACAGGGATATAAGGTTGATTTACTATGTCTCTCTTTGGATCAAGCCAGCCCGAAAACGGGCACGACTCACAAACGCCATTAAATATGCCGCAACCATCCACACCATCTAGCCCTAAAAGCGCACCAGCTACAGTCATAGCAAAAGGTGTTCGCTTGGAAGGCGACTTTAAAAGTCAGGGTGATGTTCTTATAGAAGGTGAAGTTCATGGAACAATTCAAACTGACTCTTTGCTAACAGTTGGTCCAGAAGCCTCTGTAAAAGCTGGGATTACTGCTTCTGATGCAGTTATCGCTGGCAAGATTGATGGAAATACAAATATAAAAAATCGCTTAGAGGTCAAATCGACTGCGCAGATACTTGGAGACATCGTCTGTCAGACAGCTGTCATTGAGGCTGGAGCGAAATTGCAAGGCAATATTAAGTGTGGTGGCAATTCCGATAAGTCGAATAACAATAATAATAAACCAGAGATCGCCAAAGTTAATGAACTGGTAAAGGATAAGGTAGAATCACCGGTCAAGCCTAATGCGATATAATTTAATTGGAGGGTAGGGCCGTATGAACCCGGCTTACGCCTACATCTACGACGATTTTTTAGTAGACCGCCGCTATCAGGATATTCTTGCGGCACTTGAGACGCGTTTAGCTTCTCTTGGATTAAGTGGGCGAATCGGACGATTGGCCCTATTTAGAAGTGCTCGGGAATTGGTTGAGGGATTTGTTGATCAGGGTGTCCAAAACATTGTTATTGTTGGTAATGATATAACTTTAAATAAAGTTATGTGGTTTTTGCCTGACTTGCCCGTCGTGGTTGGCTACATCCCCATAGCAGAACCGGCACACATGGCGGCACTACTGGGCATACCAGTTGGCCTCGGGGCTTGTGATGTTTTAGGGGCGAGATTGATTGAGACTTTGGATATGGGGAAATTAGGTGATAGATATTTTTTAACTGAAGCTGTATTTGAAAATACAACAGCGAGTTTACAAGTTAACAAAAATTATAAATTATCTCTTATTAAAGGTGGAAATATTATATTCCGTAATTTAGGCGGCGTTACAAAAGATGGATATGCTATGGCAGACGCAAGAGATGGTAAATTAGAAGTTTTGATTCAACCGCATTACGAAAAAAATCTTAAAACAAAAATATTGGATAGAATTAAATCGAATAAAGACAATGAAACTAGAATGTTTTTTGAGAATGGTGAAATTGTCTCAAAACAACCAGTAGAAGCTAGGGCTGATATGTTTGCTGTTAGTGGATTTGAATTTAAAGTCTCTGTAATTCCCAACAAGTTACGAATGATAGTTGGTCGCGCACGTAGATTTGATGCATTAAGATAAAAAACACAAAAAGAATCCCCGATGGGATTCTTTTTGGTGGACGCTGAAGGATTCGAACCTTCGACCCTCTCGGTGTAAACGAGATACTCTAACCAGCTGAGCTAAGCGTCCGTATTTAATTGTTAAAAGATATTATACTAAAATCTAAATCTTGCCAAGTTTTGCTTAGTTTGGTAATCTTTGGTTCACATTCATATAACATGCACGGGTGGCGGAATTTGGTATACGCGCCAGCTTGAGGTGCTGGTGGGAGCAATCCCTTGGAGGTTCAAGTCCTCTCTCGTGCACCATAAAACTCCTTAACAGGAGTTTTTTGTTATACAATAAAACCCCCTAAGTTTAGGGGGTTAAGACGCTCTTGTCGCTCGACGTAAGATCGGAGGGTGAGCTTGAGCTTGTTTTGGGAGCAAGTACCCCCTCATTTCACGAGCCTCGCCCAATGTCTTCGCGATCAAGAAGACTGTCACCTTGCCATACTCCAAGCAACCTGCGTTTGTCAGAAGGAGTCCGGGGCGATCAGTGCCATCCCAGTGCGGGATCTTGAGATATTTATCGCGCATGTCGGGATAACTAACCCCTCTTGGCAAAGAGTCGATGTTCTCCATGACAACCGCAACCTTGCCGCCAAAACGGGGAGCTACCTGCTCGCAAACTGCTTCAGCATAGTCAGCTGCAGTCTGTCGGGCATTCACCTCCAGAGCATAGACGGTGTGATCGCCATTTGCATGGGGGATTCCCATAAAGTCCACGCCCATGGTTCGGCTCAAGTGTTTTCCGTAACCACGAGACACAGCTTCATCGCAAATCGGAGTGATCTTTTTGATAGCTTGTTTTTGAGCCTCTCTGCCAATAACTTCCTCGCCAATTGCTACATCGTTCCCGATGTGCGCATCACCAACAATCCGCTGAGACGTAAAGTAAAGGACTTCCCATCTGTCCTCGTGTACAAGAATTTTTGCAGAGAATTCTTGCATACCGAATTCATCCCTTGGGTAACCTGCATCCATCACAATGCCTTGGGGGAGGTATTGTTCTGCAAAACTTTCCACGGCTTTAGGGTCTGTCTTCTGTGTCCACCTCAATATACCCTGCCCACCATCATAGTTGTGAACCTTGAGGAACACGGTGGACGTTGGAATTGTGGCACGAGATAGAACTTCGTTCCTCTTCTTGTTCAGATTTTTTAGACTACTCGAGACATAAGCCCACGGTGGAAAGACATCATACGCATGGAGTTCTTGGGCAAGTAGTCTAACTTTCCACTTGTCATCAAACTGATCAGCTATAACAGGATCTGGTGTTAGAACCTTATCCCAACCAATTCCGAGGGCATTCACCAATGGATACATCCCACGTGAGAGGAATAGAGAGAGTGGCCAGTCATTCTCAAGGAAAAATTGCAATCTTTGCCGAGCATGATGGCTGTCGGGATGTGACAGTGCCTTGCTTAGATTTTCACCTTTCACTAAAAGTAGATGGCTAGCCCCCACACTAACACGTGTAAGATCGTTAAAGTTTTCCGTAAGATTGCCATGAGCTTCTTTTGTACTATAGCTCACGCCTGCAATTCCAGGACAGACTATTGCTCGACCCGCGTATTCGTTTAAACCAAGTATGCCTTTGAGAAATCCAAAGGACGACATGTCATGGGTCGAAATCTGCTTAGTGAGTTGATGCTTTCGCGTCATTTGAGACGTACTCCGTTAAAGCGCTGTTGGTTGTTTTTAAGAAAGGGCAAAAAAAGGCCTCACCAGAGGTGGGCCATTCTTAACTTTTCAACTTGATGAAAAATTAAGAATGACCATCCTTGATAATGAGGCCCAAGCAAATAACTTTAACAGAAAATTTATACATAGTTATCGCCGAACAAAAATGAGTATAAACCATGTTTAAATATATTTCAACAAAATTGTCAAGACTGAGTGAAAATATGTTATACTCATACCAATATGTCACTTAAAGTAATAGCACTTGGTACTGGAGTTTGCACAAATGGTTGTACTCCTGGAGCAGATCGCCAACCTCCGGGTTTTTTATTTGATTACAATGGCAATTTATTGCTCATTGATGCTAGTGAGGGAATCAGGTTTAGAATAAACGAAGCGGGATACGATTACGGCAAAGTCGCGCATCTTGCCCTATCGCACGTGCATCCCGATCATTGTGCATTGCCGCAATTTTTACAGGCCAAATTGTGTCGTGTTTTATGGGGTGGCGCAACAGATGGAATGGAAAAAATAAAAATCTTCATGCATGAAGGTTCGGCTGAAGGATTTACACAAGTATGGAATTGGCATCATCCTGAGGCGGGTGGAAAATTAAATCATTTTCCAGACAAATTTAATTTCGAAATTCAAGCAATTCGAGGAGGTTGGTCGGAGGAGATTTTTCCTGGATTCACAATAAAAGCATTTGGTGTGTATCACGGCTTTGGTCAGCATCCTGCACTAGGTTTTAGAATTGAGTGTCAAGATGGCGTTGTTGTTTATACTGGTGATGCCGGAATAACCGATTCTTTGTTTGATCAAATTACAAGTGCTGATTTATTAATAGCTGATTGCGGAGTCCGTATTGGCCAAGAATATACTGCTGGTTATGGTCACATGGGTCCTTCACAAGTTGGAATGCTCGCCATGCGTGGACAAGTCAAAGAATTGTGGTTGACGCATTATACGGGCCTCGATTCACCAGAAGCCATGATCCACGAAGTACGCAATGCTGGTTACTCTAGTGGAGAGTGCAAAGTCGCAACAGACAAATTAATTTGGTCAAAATAATTGTGCTATAATAGAAAGTGATATGTTTACTAGAATAATTATAGGTTTAGTATTAGTCGTCTTTGGAGCAATTTTAGTCATCAAGACAAATGGGTTTATGGATTTTTTTGGCTCCATGGATTGGGCGGATAGATATTTAGGCGGTGGCGGTTCAAGATTAATGTATAAATTGCTCGGCATACTGGCCAGCATAATTGGATTTATGGTCATGTTTGACCTTTGGGATAATTTTTTAAATGCAACACTTGGTTCATTATTTAAATTCGGCTAATTATGAGAACGTTAAGTATTCATAGTGGTACAGAACTTATTAATCCTTTTAAACTTTTGGAGCGTGTTGGTATTCGTCAGGGTTGGAATGTTGCAGATATGGGATGTGGTGCGATAGGGCATTTTGTTTTACCAGCAGCTCAATTGGTTGGATCAGAGGGTAGGGTTTATGCGGTCGACATTAGTCGGGATGTTTTAGAACATGTTGATCGGGTGGCTAAACAGCAACAATTTTTTAATATACAAACAGTTTGGTCGGATATGGATGTTTATGGTGCGACACGTATTGATCCTGGTACTTTGGATCTTTGTTTGTTGATTAACAATCTGTATGTTTCCCAAAATAGAGCTGCTTGTATCAGAGAGCTGGCGCGACTAACCAAGCCAGGCGGCCGTATTGTTATAGTTGAATGGAAAGCCACAGCAACACCCATTGGCCCACCCGAAGATCACCGTTTAACACCAGAACAAAGTCAAGCTATCTGCCAGAGTCCATACCTAGAATTTTTAGATGAGATTGAAGTGGGCCATTCTCATTATGGCTTGCTCTACGAGCGTACAGCTGAGCCAACTAGTTAGTAGTTTGCTTTAATGCCACTTGTTTGCTAAAACTGAGCAATAATAAATTTTGCAAAATTGCGTATGAGTAACCTTTTTACATTATCCTATTGGTTTGCATTACAACCTCAATTCTTTACATCTTTTATCGGTACGGCTTTACTTGTGGTGTTTGTTGCTATGGTGGTAGTTGGTGTGGTGGGATATGTTTTTTCTATAAAACGTAAAACAGATAAATATATTCGCAGAGCAATTGAACGTGCCAGTGGCATGTTGTTAACTCATGGTCTATTTGGTTTATTGCTATACTTTTTTGCTTTTGAACATATACCAATTTTAAGCATGCGTATTTGGTTTGTTCTTTGGTTGGCTACATTATTTATTTGGGGTTGGTTTATCTACAAGTATGTTAAATTCGAAATTCCAGCCAAACGAGCAATGAAAGAACAGAGAGAAAAAATGAACAAGTGGTTACCAAAATCCAAATAGCTTTTCAAATGAAACGGTTGGGGGATATGCTTCATAATCAAGTATTAGGAAAAAGCGGCGAAGATATTGCCG
>Ga0180009_10004716_pt1 | contig 14905 bp, 13 predicted proteins | sample OS_PC_MetaG_FD_123537 | JGI IMG/M metagenome (GOLD analysis project Ga0180009, IMG submission 123537) | Groundwater microbial communities from the Aspo Hard Rock Laboratory (HRL) deep subsurface site, Sweden - OS_PC_MetaG | ecosystem: Environmental > Aquatic > Deep subsurface > Groundwater...
ACGCCCCTTCCCCCGATCCGCCCGGCCTTCATCCTCTGCCCCGCCCCCGGCCTCCCCCGGCCGCTCTGCTCCGCTCTGCCCCGGGCCCCACCGCTGCCCTCGGGGCACCGGGGCTGTAGCGCCCGCTTGTCTGGCCCGGGCATCGGGGGCATGATCTAGCTGGGAGACCCCTCCCGGGCGGACGATGGTTCCCAGGCCTTTGCATCTGCTGTTGCTCTTTCTTGTCACGGGCTGCACCCGCGACAATCCGGAATTCGTCGGCGCTGGCGACGGTCCGATCCAGCCCGCGGATGGTGGTCGGCGCGACCGAGGCCTGGATCGGGGCCATGTCGACCGGGGCGGCCCGCTGGATCTGGGCCCCGATCGCCAGATCAACCCCAACAAGCCCAACGGCGTCGACGTGCTGCTCGTCGTGGACAACAGCGGCGGCATGGGCTACCCGCAGCAGTGGCTGGCCCGTGACATCTCCACCCTGGTCAACGGTCTGGACAAGCTCCCGGGCGGCCCGAACTACCGTCTCGGCGTGACGACCACCGACATGGGAGTCGGGATGTACAGCAACGCCGGATGCACGGCCGCGGGGGACGGCGCCGAGTTGCTGATCCCATCCAGTTGCCCCAAGCCACAGGGCAACGTGCGCTATGTCCAGCGCATCGGTACCAGCACCAACGTGCAGGGGTCGGTCTCACAGGCGGTCTCCTGCATGGTGAAGCAGGGAACCGGCGGGTGCGGCTTCGAGCAAGCGCTCAAGGCGATGAAGACTGCCCTGACGTCGGCCAACAAGGGGTTCTTGCGCAGCGATGCCGCCCTTGCGGTTGTGCTGCTGACAAACGAGGACGACTGCAGCGCGGCGTCGAACACCCTGTTCAACCCCAATGATGCTGCCCTCGGCCCGTACGCCAGCTACCGCTGCTTCCAGCACGGAGTGCTGTGCAGCGGCGCCAAGCCGCCGTTGAAGCAGACGCTCCTGTCAGGGTGCATGCCGGGCCAGCAGTGGCTGCACGATATCCAGAGCGAGTATGTGAACTTCCTCAACAGCCTCAAGCCGTCGGGCTGGCTCTCGCTGCTTGTCATCGCCGCTCCGGCCGCTGACCCCGTGACGGTGCTGCAGCTCAGCAGCCAGTACCCTCCGACCTACGAGGTCAAGGAGTCCTGCTCCGCCGGCTCGCTGGACGGCTATCCCTCCTTCCGGCTCGAGGACCTGGTCAACCGGTTCGGATCACTGGCGGGGTTCGCCTCGATCTGCGACAGCAGCTACAACCCGGGGCTACAGAGCCTGCTGCTGCGCATCCAGTCCGCTTTCTGAGGGTGGTGGGGCAGACAACTGCAGGCTTGACATGGCGGCCCTGTCTCCTGCAAAGAGGCACAGCGCGCGAGGCGGGGAGCCTCACCTGAAGTGCGGGCCGAGCGCGCGAGAGGAGAGCAATGGCACGTGATGGGAAAACGGGTGTCGGGGACGAGAACGTCTGCGAGAACCTCGACAACAGGCTGCAGCAGCAGGGCGATCTGGACGAGACGCTGATGGAGGCGGTGGCACGCTGCCTGGGCGAGGACGTGAAGCGATTCGCCATGGCCCGCTGCGGCGACAAGCGCGGGGACGTGGAGGATATCTCTCAGGACGCGATGCTCGCAGCGCAGCGCTACCTCGGCACCTTTCGTGGCGAGGCATCGCTGAGGACCTGGCTGTACAAGCTGGTGCTCTCGGCCTGCTCGCGCAGCCGCAGGGGCCGCAAGAACGACCCCCACCTGCACCGCCGGCTGGACGATGAATGGCAGGTGGCCGATCCCTCGAACCCCGAGGTGGTGCTGCTGATCTCCGAGCGGATGAAGGCGCTGGAGCAGGCGCTGGACGAGCTGAGGCCCCAGGACCGGGAGATGCTCGCGGCGGCGGAGTGGGAAGGGCTGTCGCTGGAGCAGCTGGCGCAAAGCAGCGGACTGACCGTCTCGGCGGTCAAGAGCCGGCTATTCCGCATCCGCAGGGGGCTGCGGGAGAGCGTCGTGGCGCGGTTCGGCCAGTCTCAAACCGGGCCATAGGCCAGCCGGGCTGCGGCGATGAGCTGGTTTCACTATGTCGAGATCCTGGCGGTGGTGGCGGGCTACCTGCTGGCCCTGTTGACCATCCTGCGCATCGTGCTCCAGCGCAGGGAGCCCACCGCCACGCTGGCCTGGGTGCTGGGCATCATCCTGCTGCCCTACCTCGGGGTGCTGTTCTACCTGCTGGTCGGGCGCAGGCGGCTCGACCGGCGTGTCCGGCAGCGCCGGGTGCGAGCGGCGGTCCTGGAGCCTCACCTCGACCGGCTCGGAGAGGGGGTCGCAGACCTCGTGGTGCCGTCGGCGCCGGAGTACCTGTGCAAGCCGCAAGAGCGCGAGCTGATCACGCTCTCCAACCGCATCGGGCTGCGCTACCCCACCTGCGGCAACGAGGTCAAGCTGCTGGTGGCGAGCCGGACCTACGCGGCCCTGGAGAAGACCATCGAGGAGGCCAGGGACCACGTCCACATGCTGTACTACATCTTCGAGCAGGACGACACGGGCGCCCACTTCCGGGACCTGCTGGTCCGGAAGGCGGAGGAGGGAGTGACCGTGAGGGTGCTGGTGGACGGAGTGGGCTCGTTCGGCGCCTCGACCTTCATGATCCCCCTGACCCAGGTGGGAGGGAAGTTCGCCGAGTTCCTGCCGGTGGGGCAGTTCTCGCGTCGCTGGCACTTCAACCTGCGCAACCACCGCAAGATCGTCGTCGTCGACGGCAAGGTGGGCTTCACGGGGGGGGTGAACATCGGCGACGAGTACACCGGGCGCAAGCGAAAGGTGGGGCCGTGGCGCGACAGCCATATCCAGGTGCGGGGCCCTGCCGTGAACCACCTGCAGGAGGTGTTCGCCGAGGACTGGTACTACGCCGCGGGCGAGGATCTGATCTCGGAGCGCTGGTACCCGGAGCAGCAGCCCGCCGGAGACCAGATGGTGCAGATCATCGCCAGCGGTCCTGACACAGATACGCAGCCGATCCAGCGCATCTTCTTCACCGCGATCACATCGGCCGAGTCGAGGGTCTACCTCACCACGCCTTACTTCGTGCCGGACCAGGCGATGCTGGTGGCGCTCCAGACGGCGTCGCTGCGCGGGGTGGACGTCAAGCTGCTCCTGCCCCATCGCTCGGACATGAGGCTCGTGCTGCACGCCGGGCGGTCCTACTATCAGGAGCTGGTCGACAGCGAGGTGGAGATCCACGAGTACATGCCGGGGGTGCTCCACGCCAAGACGATGGTGGTGGACGATCGGTGGGCGACCGTTGGCTCGGCCAACATGGATATCCGTTCATTCAAGCTCAACTTCGAGGTGAACGCGGTGATCTACGGTCCACAGTTCGCAAAGGAGCTGGCCGACCAGTTCGAGGAGGACCTGGACAGGGCGCGCCAGATCACGGCGGAGGATCTGCGGAACAAGGGCCTCGGCAGCCGCATGGCCGAGGGGCTGGCCCGGGTGCTCTCGCCCGTGCTGTGAGACAGCAGTTCGCAAGGTGAACGGAGGAGCCGATGGACAGCCCACACAACCCCTACAGCCCCCCCACGGTGCCGGTGGATCCCCCTCCCCCCGCGTACAACCTCGCCGGCGAGCTGGCCCGCTACGAGCCGGGAGGGGGGCGCGCCACGGTCAGCATCGTGCTGCTCTACATCACCGCGGCGGTGCAGTTGCTGGGCATCGCCGGCAGCGCCTACACCTACGTCGCCATGGGCCGGGCGCAGCGCGGCGAGCTGACCGAGGCAGACCTGGCGCTGGTGGACGGGGTCAACGCCGTGAACGGGCTGCTCGAGCTGTTGGTGCTCATCGGCTGCATCATCGCGTTCTGCATGTGGTTCTACCGCGCGTACAGGAACCTGTACGCCTTCGGCGTCGCCCCGGCCCACTCCCCAGGCTGGGCGCCGGGTAGCTTCTTCATCCCGTTTCTGAACCTGGTGCGGCCGTTTCAGATCGCGCGAGAGATCTGGCTCGGCAGCGCGATCGAGTACGGTGGCGGCAACGGGCTGGTCTCGCTCTGGTGGGGGCTGTTTCTGGGCGGCAACATCGTGGGCAACATCAGCTGGCGCGTGAGCGGCGACACCCCCGGGTCGGTCCAGGCGGCGCAGGTGCTGCTCGTCATCTCGAACGCGCTGTCGATCGGGGCGGCCTTCGCCTGCGTGAAGATGATCAAGGGCATCGAACAGCGGCAGGCGGCCCACCATCAGCACCAGATGCGCGAGGACGGGTGATCGCGATCGTGAACAGCCCCGAGTTTCTCGGCGTGGCGGAGGTCGCCGCCGCCCTGGCCGGACGCTTCGAGGCCGGCGCGGCGGTGGACGGCCATCAGCTCCTCGCGCGCGGTGTGCTGGATGGCGAGGGGACCCTGGAGCAGCAGCTGCTGCGCGCGGTCGTGACGCAGGTGGCCCGGCTCAGGTCCGAGGGCAGGTCCGACATCGTGGTGGCCTATGGCTTTCGCGAGCCGGAGCCCCTGTCGCGGCTGCGCCGGGCTCTGTCGGATCTGGACGACGTGATCTATGCCTTCCGGCCGACCCACGACGAAACGGACCTGGCCCGGCGCCACGACGACGCCGAGCCGGAGGCGCTGAGTGATCTGCTGGATCTGCACGCCCAGTGGCTGGCGGCCCAGCAGGAGGGGGCGCGCCGCGGAGACATGGGCTTCGAGATCCGATGCCCCTGCGATGCGACGGAGGCGGCCGCGGCGATCTGGGACGACATCCACGAGCCGGTAGAGCTCGTGCCCCACGATCCCGGCTGGCCCGGGCTGTTTGCCGGGGAGCGGCAACGGATCGCCGGAGCGCTCGGCGGTCTGGCGCTGGCGCTGGAGCACATCGGCAGCACGGCGGTCGCGGGGATGGAGGCCAAGCCGATCATTGATATCCTGGTCACCCTGGCGGCGCTCCGGCAGGCGGAGGCCTGCATCGAGCCGCTGGCCGGTCTGGGCTACGCCTTCGTCGACTACCCCCAGAACCGGGACCGGCGCTTCTTTCGCCGGGGGAAGCCGCGCAGCCACCACATCCAGCTCGTCGAGCAGGGATCCGAGGCGCATCGGGCCTATCTCTGCTTCCGGGACGCCCTGCGGACCGATCCCGCGCTGCGCGAGGAGTACGGCGCGCTCAAGCGGACGGCGTGCGGCGAGCTGAGCGACGAGCGCGCGGCCTACGGCGAGCGCAAGACCGAGCTTGTCCGGCGGGTGCTCGCCGAATGCTGCTAGAGACCGACCTGGATGGTCCCCTGGCAGCCGTTGCAGTCGATCTTGATCGTATACTTGGCGCCGGTCACGCACTCGACCTTGCCGGAGTCGAGCTTTGGGGTGCAGTTGCTGTGGTCGCTCCAGGCGCCGTCCTTGTCCGGGCTGTCGAAGGTGAACTTGGCGTCGCCGAAGGTGAAGCTGCTGCCGATGCACTGGCCGAACGCGGAGATGGCGGCCGGGTCGGGAAGCTCGGGGAAGGCGCTGCAGTCACCGGTCTCCGAGTAGACGAAGCTCTGGACCAGGCTGAAGCCCCCTGCGTCGTCATTGCCGCCGTCATCGCTGCAGCCGGCGGCCAGGGCCAGGACCAACAGCGCGCGTGCAAGCCCTGACAGCGCTGGCGCTGCGTCGAACCCTGCGCCGGGACAGATCGCGGCCACAGGTTCTATCCACCCCCTGTTTTGAACGCCAGGCGTTCAGATCGACCGTCGGATACGGTATCCACCCCCAGAGATGGACGAATAGCGTTCAGAACTAGGGGCGGATGACCCGTGTGCCGGCGCAAACGACCACAGTCGACGCGCTGAAGAAGGTCGGGCCGCGTGGTTGCGCAGACCCGCCAGCCGTTGAACAATGCCGGGATGCGAAGCCGCGCACTGCCAGTTCTGATCCTGGCTCTCGTCGCCTGCCAGGAGAAGGCGCCGCCGCCTCGAGAGCCGAGCACCCCTCCCGAGAAGAAGTCGAGACCGCGCGCGTTCGAGGCCCGCTGGCCCCGGGCCTGCCAGAAGATCCGCGCCCGTCTGGACCCGGCCGTGGCCGGGCAGCGCGCGCGGCCGCTTCCACCCCGGGCCATCCCCCCCGATCCCTGGACGCTCGTGCTGGGCTCGTTCGGCGTGACCCTGAGCAAGGATCGCTACGTGCTCAAGGTGCGGCGGTCGGGCAAGGGCCTGACCGCGCTGCTCGAGACTCCGACCCGCAAGGTCCTGGTGATCAGGGACGCGGCCGAGGCCCCGTTGACCGATGTCTTCGCCATGGCCGGCGAAGTGGTTCCTTCCGCGGCGCGGCAGGCGCGGACGCGCGAGCTGTTCGGCGCGGCGCCCACCTCCTTCGAGCTGGTGCGGATGGGGTATGGCCACGGTCTCGACGACCTGCGGTGCGAGGTGGAGCGCGCGGCCACGGAGATCCCGATCGCAGTCGGGCTCGTTCTCAAGGGGACCGGGCACTGGGCCGAGGAGGTCTACACCCTCGATCCCGTTCCCGGGCTGCTGCTGCTGGGCAAGCGCGGAGACCGGTGCATGGTCGAGATCCAGGTCCAGGACCGCTCGGCGAGCACGATCGTGACTCACGTCAGCAACGATCGGCAGCCCTGCATGGAGCGAGCCGCGCGGGTTCAGATCCGGGCCGGGCTCGAGCCCGCCGGGCCGCCGTGGCTGCTCGCGCTGGGGCAGGCGCTGTTGCAGCCCACGAAGGCGCACTGGCAGTCGCTACGCGCGGAGATGGTGCGCGCCAGGGCGCCGCGGGACAGCGTGGCGTCCGTCGACGCGATGCTCAATCCGTGAGGCGGCGCGGCAGCAGGTTCACTGCTCCTGCACAGCCCGCCGCGAGGCCCAGACCAGCAGGTAGCCCAGCACGGCGAAGGCGCACAGGCTGACCGCCTGGCCCACGTGGGCCGGGTACTGGATGCCGAAGCCTGCCGGCTTGCTGCCAGCGAGAAAGGCCCACAGGGCGATCGCTACGCCGGTCAGCCCCTCGCCGGCGATCAGACCCGAGCCCATCAGCACGCCGCTGTCGGTCTGGGCCTTGACGTCCTGGCCCGCACCCTGCGCCCGCCACTCGACATAGGCTCGCAGGCAGCCGCCGACGAAGACCGGGGTCATGGTGGACAGCGGCAGGTAGACGCCGACGGCGAAGGCCAGGCCCGGCACGCCGAGCAGGGCGGCCATGATGGCCAGGGCTGCGCCGGTGAGCACCATGCCCCAGGGCAGGTTGGCCGAGAGCACACCCTCGATCACGGTCTTCATCAATGTGGCCTGGGGCGCCGGGAACTCCTTGCCGCCGAATCCGTACTGGTGGCCCAGCAGGTAGACCGCCGCGGAGATGATGAAGGCGCAGCCGATGACGCCCAGCAGCTCTGCCGCCTGCTGCTTCGCCGGCGTGGCGCCGATCAGGTAGCCGCACTTGAGGTCCTGGGACATGTCGCCGCCGATGGAGGCCGCCACGCAGACCACGGTGCCGATGGTCAGCACCGCGGCCTTGCCCACGGCGTCGGTCCAGCCCAGGGCGTAGAACACGGTGGCGGTGCCGAGCAGGGTCACGATCGCCATGCCGCTGGTCGGGTTGGAGGTCACGCCCATCAACCCCACGATGCGGGCCGAGACGGTGACGAAGATGAAGGCGAACACCGCGACACACAGGGCAGCCAGCAGGCGGAGCCCGATGCCGCCACCCACACCGATGACGTGAGGCATCAGGGCCAGGAACAGGATCACCGCCCCCGCGCCGCCGAAGACCAGCTTGCCCGGCAGGTCGCGGGCCCGCCGGTCCTGCGTCGTCGCCTCGTTGCCGGTCGCGGTCAGGCCGCCCAGGCTGGCCCGCAGCGACGAGACCATCATCGGGATGTTGCGCACCACGGCGATGATGCCGGCGGTGGCCACGGCTCCGGCGCCGATGTAGCGCACGTAGTTGGTCCAGATCTGCGGCGCCGTCATCTGACTGATCAGCAGCGGCCCGCGCGGCGGGTCCATCGGCTGGGGGAAGAGGTGCATCTGCAGCCCGTCGCCGAAGTGCGCGATGATCGGGATCAGGCCCAGCCAGGACAGCAGGCCGCCGGCCACCATGATCGCCGAGACCCGGTAGCCCAGGATGTAGCCCACGCCGATCAGAGCCGGTGTGGGCTCGATGCCGATCTGGGCCTTGGGGATCACCGGCACGTGCAGGTCGACCTCGCCCGGCCACAGCCGGGCCAGGCCGGTGAGCGCCTTGTACACGCCGCCGATGCCCAGGCCCTGGAACACCTGCCTGGCCCGGCTGCCGCCGGCGTCGGAGGCGATCAGCAGCTGCGCCGCCGCGGTGCCCTCCGGGTAGGGCAGGTTGGCGTGCTCCTTGACGATCAGGAAGCGCCGCAGCGGCACCATGAACAGCACCCCGAGCAGCCCGCCGCACAGGGCGAGGGTGCCGAACTGCAGGATGCCCGTGGAGGCCGTCGGTGCCACGCCCCACATGAACAGGGCCGGTACGGTGAAGATCAGGCCCGAGGCCAGGGAGGAGGCCGCGGAGCCAGTGGCCTGGCCGATGTTCCACTCGAGGATCCCGGTCCTGGGGAAGAACAGGCGCAGGCTGCGGAACAGCGCCACCATGATCACCGCCAGTGGGATCGATGTGCCGATGGTGAGCCCGACCCGCAGGCCGAGGTAGGCGTTGGCCGTGCCGAACAGGCCGCCGAAGATCACGCCGAAGACCACGGCCTTGATCGAGAAATCAGGCTGCTCGGCCTGCTCGGCAGTGTACGGCTCGAGGGCTGCATCCTGTTCGTCGCGCGCGTCCGCCATCTCGGAGACCATGGCCCAGCCTGTCGGGGCAGGTCAAGAGGCGAAGGCCGGGGACGCGGCGGCGGCGAGGAGGTATGCTGGGGCGTGCGCTTCCCCGGTGTCACCCTGGTGCTCCTGCTCGCGCCGCTCGGGGTCCAGGCCCGGACGCCGAGGCCCTTCGACGTGCTCTGCCGGGAGGCCTGGGGCGCGGGCAAGGCGGCAGGGCCTTACGTCCGGCACCAGGTCAAGCACCTGACGGTCCACCACTCGGGGGTGGCGCTCGGGGACAACCGGCGGGCGCCGCGGCGCATCCTCTCGGCCCAGCGCTACCACCAGCGGCGGGGCTGGCCCGACATCGCCTACCACTTCCTGGTCGACAGGGCGGGCAACATCTACGAGGGCCGTCCGGTCCGGGTCCGGGGCGACACCGGCACCCGCTACGACACCACGGGCCACTTCCTGGTCTGCCTGGTGGAGAACCACGACGAGCAGCCGGTCCTGCCCCGTCAGCTGGACGCGCTGGTCAACCTGCTGGCCTGGGCCTCGGCCCGCCACGAGGTGAGCCCCGCCGCGATCCGGGGGCACGGCCAGCTGGCGCGGACCAGCTGCCCGGGCAAGAAGCTGAGGGCCCTGATCGACGACGGCACCATCACGCGTCGCGTGAGACAGACCCTCGCCGCCGGTGGTGTGCGTCTGCGCGGCGTGTGCGGTGCCGAGGGGAAACGGCATGTCGCCGCGATTCGGCGCGGGCGCTGAGCGGGTCTTAGCCGGGAAAGGGCGCTCTCACTGGCAGCGGTCCCCCGACGGGACCTGCACGGCGGGATCCGTGGCCCACACCTCCACCTCCAGCAGGGTGAAGCTCTCGGACCATGTGCTGCAGCCGTTGTTCTTCAGCACCAGGCCGACGTGCCGCGCCTTGGGGTTGGTTGTCAGCTGGTGGTTGTCCTCGCCGCCGTCGCCGTCGGTGATCTTGACCACCTGGGTCCAGGGGCCGTCGCCGACCTTGCCGGGGTCGATTGAGTCGCTGATCGCCACCTCGTAGTCGGCGGCGTAGTTGCAGCCGTTGCCCTTGCTGTCCTTCCAGCGCACGATGATCCGCTCCAGCTCCACCTGCTTGGGCAGGGCGATGTCGATCTTGATGCTGGCGTCGTTGAAGCCCCAGCTGCCCCCCTTGTAGGTCACCTCGGTCTCGAGCTTGCCGTCGACCAGGCTGTGCGCGTCGCCGCTGTTGGGCGAGCTGCCCGTTACGCCCGCGCCGAGCGCGGCATTGACCGAGGCTGTGGGGGTGTCGGGCTGGTCGCAGCTCCTGTGCTCGACGGTGTGCACCAGGCTCTGGCCGGGACAGCCGCCCGCGTCCACCGCGAACAAGGTGAGGGTGTTCTGGCTGTCCGGGGTGAGCGGCACCTCGAGGCAGAAGCGGCCGTCGGAGCCGACCGTGGCCGGCTGGGCCGCGCCAGGGCCGCCCTGGACCACGATGCGGTCGGCGCCGGGCGCACTGCCACGAAGGACCTGCAGCGTCTGGCAGGTGGGTTCGGCGTGGCTGTCGAGGCTGATGGTCAGGCCGGCGGGCGAGGGACACTCGGCCAGCCCGTCCGGGAGCGACTGGTCCGGCTCGACCAGCCCCAGGTCGTAGCGGCCGGTCGGTGGGTCCTCGGCCGAGCAGGCGGGGGCGAGCAACGCCCAGCAGAGCAAGACGGTCGTCGCGTGCCTGACGCTCATTGACCCGACCCGATCGCCGAGCAGGTGGTCAGGTCCGGCAGCGTGGTCGAGCTCGAGCCCTGCGGTACGTCCCAGACCTCCAGCTCGGCGATGGAGAAGTTCTCGCTCGAGCTGGTGGCGCCGTCGTTCTGCAGCCAGAGCGCGACGTGCTGCGCCAGGATCTTGCCGCTCTTGAGGTCGAAGCTGTCCTCGTCGCCGTCGCCGTCCTTGATCGTGGCGACCTCGGTCCAGTAGCCGTTCTTGAGGTCGGGGTCCCCCGGTGCGCTCATCGAGCTGACGAGGATCTTGTACTCCTTGCCGAAGTCGCCGTCAGAGTCCTTCCAGCGCACCACGATCTTGTCGACCTCGTACAGCTTGTCGAGCGTGATGTAGACCCAGCCGTTGTAGTCCTCGAAGTGACAGGTGGGGCTACTGTACCAGTGGCAGACCTTGGCATACCGCACGAAGGTGGCGGAGTCTCCGTCGGTCAGGAAGCCGGCGTTGCCCTCCTCGGCGCTGTCCTTCGACGTCCCGGGCGCACCGATGGCGACGTTTTTCGACTTGGGCTGCTCCACGGGGGGCTTGGTCGCGTCATCGGTGCAGTTGCTGCTGTGCGCGACGGTGACCGTCACGGCGTCGCTCATGCCGAGCGTCGGGTCCTGGGCGCGTAGCTGCAGTGAGTTGCTGCTGTCCTTGACCAGCAGCACGTCCATGCAGAATCGACCGGTGAGCGGGTTCGCGTCAGTCGAGAGCGCCGAGGTGGAGCCGCCGAAGACGATCACGGAGGCGCCGGGAGCCGCCGTGCCCTGCAGCGCCACGGTGTCGGTGCAGACCGACGAGGGCACCGGGTCGGGCGTGGGGGGCTGGATCTGACCCGCCGGCCCGGTGTCCGTGGCCGGGACCCCGCTGTCCGGTGCCGTCAGAGGCTCGGTGTCTTCGATGCCGCATCCAGCCAGTGCTACTGCGAGAGCCAGAGCAATCCTCACCGGGGCTGTTTCCACGGTCTCCTCCTTGAGCTGGTCAGTACCTTGATCGGATTGCACGGAGCGGGCCAGGTTTGAAACAGTGTGGTTCCCGGCACTTGAGCTGCGGAACCTGGGTTGCAGGGGCGGCCAGTCTGCCGGCGTGCCGACTGGTGCACCCGCCACCTGGATCCATGGAATACTGTGGGGCAGGGAGCACCACGTGGCGAGGACACCGACAGGGCGCCGGGCGTTCGTGTGGCTGATCGCCCTGCTCGCGCTCGCGGGCTGCGACAGGTTCCGCGAGCAGGCTTCGGATGGGGCTGCCGACCTGCGCCCCGATCTCCCGGCCGACCTCGCTGCTCCGGATGGAGGCTGCAGCGACGATCCGGGCACCGACCCCCACAACTGTGGCGCCTGCGGCCGCGACTGCCAGGGCGGCGCCTGCGTCGCGGGCGAGTGCCAGCCGCTGGTCCTGGCCGCGAGCCGCGCGGCGCCACAGGATCTCGCCGTGGCGCATGGTTTCGTCTACTGGGTCGAGCAGGGCACCGCGGCAAACCTGGCGCTCGACGGCAAGGTGATGCAGGTGCCGGTCGCGGGCTGTCCATCCCAGGGCGCTGACTGCCCCAAGACGCTGGCCCAGGACCAGGTCTCGCCCGGCGGCGTGGCCGTCGACCAGAACGCGCTCTACTGGCTCGAGCACTCTGACGGCCAGACCACCGTCGGGACCGGGAGGGTGTGGCAGCTGCCGCTCCCCGAGACGACACCGGTCGTGTTCGCCTCGGGGCAGGACCGCCCGCGCAAGGTCGCGATCGAGGCCCAGAGGCTGTTCTGGGTCACCTCCTCCGAGATGCGCGGCAAGTACCTCGTGGGCGGGACCGGCGACGGCTTGACCCTGGCAGACAATCAGCCATCGCCGGTCGAGATCACCGTGCACGGCACCCGGGTCTACTGGACGAACTATGGCACGAGCGACTACTCCGGCAGCGTGATGAAGTCCGAGCTGACCGGCGCCCACCTCGAGACCCTGGCCGACAAGCAGCAGCAGCCGCGGGGGATCGCCGCGGGGCCGACCTTCGTCTACTGGGCCAACGCCGGCAACGGGACCATCATGCGCGTGGACCCGCAGAGCCCCTCGCCCGAGGCGGTGGCCTCCAGCGTCGCCACGCCCAACGCCGTCGAGCTGGACCAGGAGTGGCTCTACTACCTTGAAGGCGGCACCCAGCCCTACTACGCCGACGGCCGGGTGGTGGCTCTGAGGCTCGACGGCAGCGAGAAGCGCACGCTCGCCACGGGCCAGATCTACCCGCGGTCCCTCGCGCTGGATGCGACCTGCGTCTACTGGGTCAACCGGGGAACGCCAGGGCAGGACAAGCTCGACGGGGCGGTGATGAAGAGCGCCAGGCCGCGCTGAGCCAGCTAGGGCTGGACCACGATTCGGTCCTGGAGCGAGGCGTAGCTCGAGGGGAGGTCCGGTGTGCCGTCCTTGTCGGTGTCGGGCATCTTCGACAGGTAGATGGCGACGGCCTGCCACGGCTTCAGCTCCTGTACCCCGCTCGCAGCCGGGTCGCGGTCGATGATCCGCCCGGCCATGTCGGTGATCACCGTCTGGCAATCCTTCTCCTTTGGCACGACGGAGAGGGCGCCCGAGGTAATCACGTCGGCGTAGGCCAGGTGCAGGGCGAGAGCGTAGTTGGTGACGACCTTGTAGCACGGCGTGCTCGCTGTCAGGTCCACCGCGACCGCCGGGCTGCCGACCTTGATGCTCGTGACCTTGTCGAACTCGGTCCCCGACTGGGAGTATTCCAGCTGGAGGTTCGAGACCTGCAGGAAGTAGGCGTTCGAGCCGAGCGGGCTCTCGGCGTGGGCGGTGAGCTCCATCGCGTTCTTCAGGTCCTTGCCGGCCAGATAGAACGAGACCAGCGGATAGCTCGCCTGCCTGTCCGGACCGAAGCCGGAGTAGCAGGTGCGGTAGAAGTCCGCGAGCAACAGCTTGCCGTGTTTTCCTTTGAGCACCTCGTTGTCGATCGTCCCTCCAGAGTCGAGGGCGATATCCGGTGGCTGGCCGGGCTCGAGGGCCTTCGCCGCGACGAGGTAGGCGTCGGTGAGGATGTTACCGAGGATTGTCTCCTGGTACTTGGGGAAGGTGATGTCGAAGGTGGTCTCAACCAGGGCCTTGCGGTACGTCAGACCTGCCACGGCTGCGGCCAGCAATCCGTCGATCTTCTTGATGTAGCCGTCGACCGCCGTTTGCAGGGCGCCGTCGCCGAGGACGCTGTCGTCGATCGAGAGCAGAGCCGCATTCGCGAGCGTGACCTTGCCATCGGCGAGGTCGAGCTCGAGCCGCCCCAGATAACGTCCATGGGCTCCAGCCTGGACGATGATCGTCCCGTTTGTTGTTTCGACCACCGGCTGGGCCAGGGCGGTGTGGGAGTGGCCGCTGACGATCACGTCGATTCCCGGCACACTGGCAGCCAGGGCTGAATCCTCCCCGCTACCGTCTGCCTGGATTCCCGAGTGAGAGACGCAGATCACCACGTCCACGTGGTCCTGCTGGCGGAGCTCCTGCACCAGAGCCGCGGCCGTGGCGGCGGCTTCCTCGAACGTCGCTGGCGCGGCGCCGAAGGCAATGCTGGCCGCATCCTTTCCCACGACGGAGAACAGCCCCACCCTCAGCCCGTTCGACAGGGTCCTGACCACCTTGCGTACGAGCACCCCCGCCTGGGCCAGCGCCTCCAGCTTGTCATCTCTTGGGTCGCTCGTGCTGAGCTGCAGGTTGCTGGCGAGGATCGGTACCTTGAAGCCGGCCGCGGATGCGCTGTCGAGCATCACCGCCAGGCCATCGACGTTCCAGTCGAGCTCGTGGTTGCCGAGGGCGATGGCGTCGTAGCCGATCTGCTCCATCAGCGCCAGGGTGGCGTGGTCAGTCGGTGCGAGCCAGTCGAACAGGCTGCCCATCGAGAAGTCGCCTGCGTCGAGCAGCAGCACCGGCGCGCCACCAGCGGTGCTCTTCTCGCCTGCAACAACGGCGGCGATCCGGGCGAACCCGCCGTAGGTGCCGTCGTCGCCGGTCGTGCCCGGAGTGTACTCCGACGTCGGGCCCCAGCCCTCGACGTTTGCGTGAAGGTCGTTGGTGTGCAGGATGATGAGCCTCGGCCTCGTCGAGCCATCGGGCCCTGCATCGCCGGTCGAGCTCTCTGCCCCCCCCGTGTCCCTCGCCGGGTGCTGGTCGCCGGGACAGGCTCCGAACAGGAGCCCCAGTGCCAGCACGATCGAGTGGCTGGCTGTTGGCCGTGGGCAGATCGGTGCGATCAAGATGTCTCGGATGCTATCTCTTGCCGTCGACAGAGGACAACCGGTCTGTTGGTCACTCGGTCAGGATGCCGCCAAGCTGCGCGAAGCGGCGGTCCATCTCGCGCCGGCAGACCGCGCACATCCGCTGACCGAGGTGGCGCATCAGGCAATCGGGCTCGGGCCGCCAGACGCCGGCCCTGCAGTAGGCGCCCCCCTGG
>Ga0180009_10004717_pt1 | contig 14901 bp, 17 predicted proteins | sample OS_PC_MetaG_FD_123537 | JGI IMG/M metagenome (GOLD analysis project Ga0180009, IMG submission 123537) | Groundwater microbial communities from the Aspo Hard Rock Laboratory (HRL) deep subsurface site, Sweden - OS_PC_MetaG | ecosystem: Environmental > Aquatic > Deep subsurface > Groundwater...
GGCACGATCGGAATCCTCAAAGCGGCTTTTCATGAAGGGCAAATCTCGCTGTTCCAGGCGGACGATATTCTCGGCAAAATGATAAAAGCAGGATTCTATTCACCCATCCGAAGCATCTCCGATATCGTGTAGTTTTTTAAGGAATCGAGGGTCAAAACAGATGGGTCAAGAGCAGACTTGATCCCCTTTATTGACACCTTTAAGTACGTCCAACTCCAATTTATGGATGGCATAGCTCTTATGCATAATTGAAAACGGGAGTTTCGATCACTTTGTCGGGCCGCTTCCTGCTCTTGATAATGGATTGGATATGTTCTACTGTTTCTGGAGCAAAGTACTGCTCACCTGTCTCCCGACACACGCGCGCAGGGACATTTTCAACAATGAAAAACTTACCACCACGTTCCAGAGTATAAGTTACTTTGGTATCATACATTGTTTCTTTCATTCTAAATCTCCCTTCATCTCACTTTCTGAACCGAAAATCGACCCACAGATCAGGGTCAGGCTGATACAGAGTAACGATCTTGACGAGTGGTCTGCTTGGATAGCTGCATTGAATGTGCAATGGTCGCCCTGTTTCAGTGATGCCAAGGATGAGACAACTCGGTCCATATTTGTCTTCCGGGTAGTCCTCAATAATTTCACTTCGGCCGTCTATCGCCTCCTCCACCTCCGCAACACTAATCTCTCGGACAATGCTCTGATCGACGGCATGTTTCGAGAATTCATATTCGCGAGTTCTAATCTTAATCCGGATTTCATCAATCATTGTCATCGTAAAATGATATCAACTCAACAAACTTTGGTCAATTCTCCAAGACTCATCAGCCGAGCCAATACCCTGTGTTATGTTTGCACCAACATCAGCCTGGATCGAATTGCGAGTATCGCCTAACCCATTAAAATTATAACCATTCCATAACGTTTTTATCTGTGTAGATCTGCGTGTATCTGCGTGCTGCTAAAGCATTTCCAGTGCGCAGGCCATGGACACACCGCCGCCGCCGCACAGGGTGGCCAAACCCAGGGTTTTTCCCTCGCGTTTCATCGTATGAATCAGCGTGACCATGATCCGGGCCCCGGTGGCGCCCACCGGATGTCCCAGGCCGATGCCGGAGCCGTTGACATTGGTGATGTCCCGATTGAGCCCCAGCTCCCGTTCGCAGCCGATATATTGTGCGGCAAACGCTTCATTGATTTCGATGAGTTCGAAATCTTCCATTTTAATCCCGCTGGAATCGAGCAGCTTGTTTACCGCCGGAACCGGGCTCAGCCCCATGACGGACGGATGACACCCGCCTCTTCCCACCGCCTTGATCCTGGCAATGGGCGTTGCGCCCACTTCTTTGGCTTTCTCTGCCGACATGATGATGAGTCCGGCAGAGCCGTCATTGATTCCGCTTGAGTTTCCTGCGGTCACCTTGCCCGTATTCGGTACAAATGCAGGGGAAAGCTTTTGAAGCTGTTCAATGGTGAGTCCCGGCCTAAAATGTTCATCGGCATCGAAGATAAGAGGCGCTTTTTTCCGCTGGGGGATTTCCATGGGTACGATTTCCTCTTTGAAGAAACCCTCCCTGGTTGCACGTTCGGCATTGTTATGGCTTCTTAAAGCAACCTCGTCCATTTCTTCTCTGCTGATATCCAAATACTGGGCAACGAACTCGGCGGTATGTCCCATGATGTAGGGTTTTCCCTTGAAAAGGCTCAGCGGCGGTTCTTCCGCATTGACCGGTCCTTCCTCGGGATGCGGCAGAATTTGCGACCCGCAATGCAACGCATGGATCAGGGAATCGACAAATACCTGATCTTGAAGTTTACATCCCCAACGGGCTGCCGGTACGGAATAGGGCACACCGGACATGTGCTCAACGCCTCCGGCAAGGATGATATCCGCCATGCCGGCTTGAATCATAGCCATGCCGGAGAGCGCAGCCTCCATCCCGGAAATGCAAACCCGGTTGATGGTGGCGGCCGTAACATGATCCGGAATGCCGGCAAGCAGGGCGCCGACCCGCGCAACATTTAAAGAATCGGCCGGTTCCATGTTGCATCCATAGCGAACATCGTCGATCAGTGCCGGATCGATTCCCGCCCGTTTGACGGCCTCCTTCATGGTAACGCTTGCGATGGTCGCAGCGTGGCTGTCTTTCAGCGTTCCACCAAAGGCGCCGATGGCAGTGCGGCACCCAGAGACAATGACAACATCTTTCATCACTCACTCCTTTATCGGGACACAGATGGACACAGATGAACACGGATCATAAAGATTTAAAATATATCAAATAATCTTATCTGCGCAAATCCGCGTCCCATTTACGTAATTAAATTTCGGTGTTCAGGTCTGAATACTCATCCAGGATCACCCGATACAGCGCTTCACCGATTGCGATTCCCAGATCGATAAACTGCGGCCCGTATTGCTTTCCGGTATCCGTACGAAATGTGGTTTTAATTTTTCCAAGGCTTTTCATCCCTTTTGGATAATATCGAACGAACTTGTCAAAGGGCGTTTTAGAAAAAGAGACCATTCGCCATACGGTATCGGTAAAATTATCCGGCCCCCATCGAAATTTATCCGCGTCATAAAGACAATCCGACAGCAATGTCCCTTCATCGGTTTTTAATGGTGCAGTGGATTTAAACGCTTCATGATTCCTTATCGCCAGACTGATGTCTTCTATCTCGTCCGGAGCAAAGGGATAATCATGCAGTATCTGATTTGCCGTATCCGAGCCGACTCGCGCATGCTCATCCTGTTTTCGCTCGATATCATGGAGCAGCGCCGCGCATTGGGCCAGAACCACGCGCCTTTGCGTATATGCATCCGAATATCCGGACCGATTGGCTTCCACAATCATCAGAATGCCGATATCAAAGGCGACTTTAACCGCATGCTTCAAGCCGTGTCCAAAGTCGTTTTCCAATTGTCTGGTAATTTGGTTCCGAATTTCTCGAATCAGCGGTTCAGAACGAAAGATGTTTCTCGAAAGTTGAGTCGCGGTGGAATAATCCTGGTAGAATTTTGGCAATGGATTCCGGGATGCGATCTCGCGGGCGCGTTTGCGAATAGACTTATAGATGGGTTCCATTTTTTTCAAACGCGCCGATATATCTATAGTATAGTAATTTCCTTTTTGGGGACGCGGATGAACGCGGATTTATTTGTTCGATTCTTGATGCTCGATGCTTGATACTCGATATTTGAGTTGATCCAGCACCGTATTCCCGTATCAAGAGGCCAGTATCCAGTATCGATCTTTGATTATCTGCGTGTATCTGCGCAAATCTGCGTCCGATCTAACTTGTTGGAATCAAATCTCCAGGGGCAAGTCAAATAGCCCGTCGCACACTTTCCATGATCCTTCTTCTTTTACCAGGGAAAGCGTCTGATCGACTTCTTGGGATTTGCTGAATCCGAAAATCTGAGCAACGGTTGCATATAGCGGGTTCATGGCAAATCGTTTTCTTCCCCTGAGTTGAACTTCGGCTGAAGTGTCGTCCATGCGAAGCGTTTTTGTTTTAATATTGTACAGCCTGTTTTTCATGAATTCCAGGCGGAACCCGCGCGCTTGGGCTTTTTGAGAAACGATATGAAGATAATGATTGACCGTGTCGGTATCTCCGATCTTTTTCCGATCGGCACAGAGCCGCTCGGCCATGGTCGGATTTAGCATAAAATAGTCTTTTGAAAATTCGACAACCGCCCTGTCGGGTGTATCTTTACAATCTGCGAAGACGAATATGGCCTGCAAGATCAATGCAGCTAACACGGAAAAGGCAATGGGTGCAAACCGCCTGAATTGATCCATGAACTTAATCCTCCTTTCGAACCTTAACCTGCTAAAATGACGTTAAAACCGGGTTTTCTGTATTAGATCAAGACGATTTTCTTAACATGTAAAGGAGGTTTATACAAGAATTATTCAAAACTACCACATGGTGGAATTGACCGGCTAACTATTATGGTATATTCATGACCGTCAATCTGTAAATATAAAAAGAATCTTTGTCAAACATACTCGTTAAGCGCATCTTATGAACGAAAGACAGAGCTTTCTTTGATGAATGCTGCTACCCGAATGAGGGTATCAAAGGAGTAAACGCATGGTAAATATTAGCAGCTGGGACTGGGACATCGGTAAAAAACAGATTACGGATATCGATGCCTGGAAAGATACATTTTCCTGGATTGAAGAGCCGTATGTAAGTCCTGACGGCGAGAAGATTGCTGCCGTTGTGAAAACAGAAGATATGGAATTCAGCGTCTGCGTAAATGGAACGGCATGGGAGAGCGGCTTTGATAAGATATGGTATTTAAGATTCGGTCCGGACAACCGACTCACCGCCATGGTTTCCGATACCGGCGAATGGACCGTTGCCGTTGATGGTGCGACCTGGGAAAACCGGTTCGATTACGTTTGGAATACACAGTTCTCACCGGACGGCAGCAACATCATTGTGGCGGTCCAGAAGGGGGGGAAATATTTTGTCGCATCGAATGACACTCCCTGGGAAACCGGTTATTCATCCATGACCAATATGGCCCTGAGTCATGATGGAAATCATGTGGCTGCCGTTGTTCAAACCGTTCCATTTTCAGAGGCCGATATTTTTACTTACAAAAAAGGATGCTACACCGCTGCCGTGGACGGCAAAGCGTGGGAAAAGAATTTTGTTAACGTCTGGAAGATGGACTTCAGCCATGACGGCAGCCAGGTGGCGGCAGAAGTGAGGACGACCCTTTACGATTACACCATTGCAGTTAACGGCGATTGCTGGGATACAACATATCCATGTGTCTGGCAGCCGAAATTCAGTCCCAAAGACGATTCCGTGACCGCACCCGTGAAAGCTGCCGGGGGTTGGATGTTGGCACAGGATGGAAAACCGGTTTGGGACCGGAAATTTACACAGTTGTGGCATCACATGTACAGTCCGGATGGAGAAAGGCTGGCAGCCATCGTTGCGCCGAAATTCGGACGATGGACCATTGCCGTGGACGGGAACCCCTGGTCTTTAACCTTTAGTGACCTGGTCAGTGATGCGGTATTCAGTCCGGACGGGAAACGGGTCGCATGCATCGGCAAGGATGGCGGAAAATATACTATTGCTGTCGATGGAACCGCCTGGAGCGGAGGCTGCGATATGGTTTGGCAGCCGGTGTTCAGCCCGGACGGCCGGCATGTTGCCGCAAAAGTAGAGAAGGACGGAGCGTTTCAAATACTGGTTGACGGCAAACCGTTTAAAGAATCTTACCGAGCCGTTTGGGATCCGGCTTTCAGTCCAGACAGTGACAAACTCTTGATTCGCGGAATTGAGACCGCTTCGGAAACCGGTGTCTATTGTCGCCAGGTTTTATCGGTTGCCGATGTTTAAGGAGATTTGCTATGCATGATGTCTACGCCTTTGTGACCGGCCCCCTCGTTTGGGTCTCCTTTATTATTTTTATCGGGGGAAGTTTATATCGATTTATATCCATGGCCATGCTGGCTAAAAAGAAAGATCCTATGGTGTATGCCTACTGGAGCCCCTATTACGCATTTCGGTCCATCATTCACTGGATAGTCCCCTTTGCCAGTACCAACTCGAGAAAGAAACCCTTCTTTACCATCGTTACCTTCGCCTTCCATCTGTGCCTTCTCATCGTTCCCATATTCCTGTTCGCACATGTCATTTTGTGGAAGCAGGCGTGGGATATCAGCTGGTGGTTTATATCGGATGGGGTGGCCGATTTTATGACCCTGGTGGTCATCGGCGGCTGTGTGTTTTTTCTGGTGAGAAGAATCATTCAACCGGAAGTTAAATTTTTAACGGCCCCTTCTGATTTTATCGTATTGGCCATTGTTGCCGCTCCTTTTATTACGGGTTTCTGGACCTACCACCAGTGGATCGGATACAAAGTAATGGGAATCGCGCATATCCTGTCGGGTGAAATCATGCTGGCCGCCATTCCGTTTACCCGGCTCATTCACATGCTATTTTTTCCGTTTACCCGGGGCTATATCGGTTCAGAATTCGGCGGCATCAGACATGCAAGGGATTGGTAATTAGTTTTTGAATATGGAGGATATACCATGGTTGAACCTGCAACCATTCACAAAGAAAAAAAGAGCGTACAAGATATTGGAATAGAAAAGGGCGCGGATAACCTCACTCCTGAAAAAATCGAGCAGGTGGTCAACAAGGTTTTGAAAGGGGAGAGCGGAGCCCGTTTCAAAACCTATGTGGATACCTGCGTTCACTGCGGACTTTGCAGTGAAGCATGCCATTACTATCTTTCCCACGATAATGATCCCGCATATTCCCCTGCCGGAAAAATAAAGCAGACCATTTGGGAAATGGTGAAAAAGAAGGGGAAAATGGATGTCGAATTTATTAAACAAGCCTGTGAGATCGCACACGGAGAATGCAATCTTTGCCGGCGTTGCGCCATGTATTGCCCCTTCGGCATCGATGTGGCCTATCTCATTACAGTCATGCGGCGGATTTGTCACCTGCTGGGAGTTACACCCCAATACATCCAGGATACGGCTCACAGCCATGCCGCCACCATCAACCAGATGTGGGTTAAGGATGATGAATGGATCGACACCCTTCAATGGCAGGAAGAAGAGGCACAGGATGAAATTTCGGACCTTCGGATCCCCCTGGACAAAGAAGGCGCCGATGTCTACTACTCCGTTATCGCTCCTGAACCCAAGTTTCGCGCCGGCCTGATTTATCAGGCGGCCGTAATAATGAACGTTGCCGGCGTTGACTGGACCATGCCGGCGGGTCCGGGTTGGGATAACAGCGACATGTGTATGTTCACCGGGGACAATGATATGATGGCCCGGTTGAAAAAAGTCCATTTCGAATCGGCCATACGACTCAAAGCCAAGCGCATCGTAATGGGCGAATGCGGCCACGCCTTCCGGTCCGTATATGATGTGGGAAATCGGGTGCTGGGGTGGAAGATGTATCCGATTCCGGTCATCCACGGCATCGAGTTTTATCATGAACTTCTTTCCCAGGGTCGTATCAAGATTGCTAAAAAGTATGAAACCCCGGTCACTTTTCATGATCCCTGCAACACCATCCGGGGGGCGGGCCTTCATGAAAAAGCGCGGGAAGTTGTCCGACTGACCTGCGACACGTTTGTCGAAATGGAACCCAACCGGGAACATAACTACTGCTGCGCGGCAGGTGGAGGGGTCATCAATTGCGGACCCCCGTTTAAAATGAAGCGTGTGAACGGGAATCGAGTGAAAGCGGAACAATTATTTGCAGCAAAAGCCAGAGGCGCCAAAACGATTATTGCGCCCTGCCACAATTGTCATGGCGGGCTTGAAGATATCATTCATCACTATGGTCTCGGAATGGATCTCAAGTTTCTCGGCGACATCCTATACGAGACCATGGACAAACCGGGCGAATAACCGCTTGTTTGGGCAAGACCGGGTCCCGGTGAGATGTTTTGAAGTAAGGGAGAGACTCAGATGAAAATACGTGTTCTCACGGCAATCCTTTTTACAGCCATTCTGATTTTTGGGATATCCGTCTTTTCCCAGGAAGATGTAGTTACCGTTGAAGACAGTGCATTTACGGAGCGCATGAGACCTCCGGTTCCTTTTAAGCATGATGAACACAACGAAACGGCGGGAATAGATGATTGTGCTGTCTGCCATCATCAGTATGAAGACGGAAAGCTTGTCGAAGGTGAATCTTCAGAAGACAAGGAATGCTCCGAGTGTCACGCATCGGAAGGGGATTCATATCCCATCTCCCTGGTAAAAGCCTATCACATAAACTGTAAAAGGTGTCATTTGGAGAAGAAATCAGGGCCGGTGATGTGTGCCGAGTGCCACCCGAGGAATTGACGATTTTGGATTTTCGATTCTTTACCCATAGACATTAACGTAACCATCGGAAATGACATGGATCGAAAGGTCCAAATCGCAAATCGCAAATCGAAAATACCAAGAGGTTTGTTATGGCGAAAAAAATTTTGATCATCGATGACGATCCGGTAGTGGTCAAATATCTTGAAACCCTTTTCATTGACAATGGTTATGAAACCGCTACCGCTTTTAATGCAAACGAGGGATTTGAGGCCGCGCAACGTGAAAAGCCGGATCTGATCACCCTCGACCTCCAAATGCCCGAAGAATGGGGACCCAGATTCTACCGGAAACTGTCAAAAAGCGAATATAAAGACACACCGGTGATCGTTATCAGCGGTATGTCGGGACAGCACGCCATTAAAAATGCCGTGGCCTATATCAGCAAGCCGTTTGATCCGGATAAGCTTCTGGGAGTTGTCCAGAAGGCCTTAAAAGGAAGCGGGTAGCCCTAATCGTTTATGCCTCTAATCGTGCAGACGCGGACATAAGGCTGGGAAAGCGTCCGGAATCGGCGTAATTCACTGCCGGTGTAAAGAGCACCGGTGGCCTCGAAAAATGCCGGGTTCAATATTCCGGTATCTTGAAACTGCTGCAAAACAAACCGATCGGCCCCTTCTATCAAGACGGTTATTTTTCTGATTATCTCCTCTGTTATAAAAGGCCTTACACATGTCGTTCTAAATTCATGGTCTATCTTTGATTCCAGAATGATTCGAATGCTGGAAAGAATCGTTTCCGGACGGTTTTCTTTGGCTATATGCGGATAATAGGAATTCGGGACGGTCTTGATGTCCATGGCGATATAGTCCACCAGCCTGTCATCGATAAGATGCTTAAGGATATCTGGACGACTCCCGTTGGTATCGATCTTTATGGGATAGCCCATGGCTTTTATCTTTTTACATAATAAAGGGATTCGATTTTGCAGTGTCGGCTCGCCGCCGGATACGACGACCCCATCCAAAAAGCCTTTCCGTTTCTCCAGAAATTGAAGAAACCATTTCTCAGTGAGAAAATCGGGCGGTGTCTTTGTCTCTGCCACCAGTTGTGGATTGTGGCAATAGGGGCACCGGAAGTTGCAGCCGGATAAAAAGAGAATACAACTGACTTTTTCCGGATAGTCGATTAAAGAATTTTTCTGGATGCCGCCGAAGATCATATTGATGTATCTTAGAGTCTAAATTATCTGCGAACTTCAGCGTAAATCTGCGCCCGATTTAACTCAAAGGTCTTTCTCATTTTAAATTCGGCCTGCTTTCCGGTGTTCCACTGTTTGACCGGTCTGAGATATCCGACGACCCGTGAGTAGACTTCGGTTTCCTGACTGCACTCAGCGCACTGATCCTGCTGACCCTTCAGGTAGCCGTGGGAGGGACAGATACTGAAAGTGGGGGTGAGTGTGAAATAGGGGAGACTGTAGCCGGAAGCGATTTTTTTAATCAGTCCTTTAATGGCATCGAGATCACTGACCATTTCACCCAGATAGATATGAAGAACGGTGCCGCCGGTATATTTTGACTGGAGCTTGTCTTGAAGCCGCAGGGTTTCGAAGATGTCATCCGTATAATTCACCGGCAACTGGGTGGAGTTGGTGTAATACGGCGCCGCCCCTTTCTGGTATTCTTCTTCATTGGAACAGACAATATTCGGAAATGTCTTCTTATCCAGCATGGCAAGCCTGTATGATGTGCCCTCGCCGGGGGTCGCTTCCAGATTGAAGATTTCATCGGACTCTTCTTGCAGTTTTGAAATCAAATCGCGAATGAAATCCATTACCTTGTGGGAGAATGCCTGGCCCGCCGTTGTGGAGATGCCTTCGCCCATAAAGTTGACGCAGGCCTCATTCATTCCGATAATTCCGATGGTGGAGAAGTGATTTTTCCAGTACAAGCCGCTGAACTGTTTAATATCTCGTAAATAGAACTTGGAATACGGATACAGGTTTTTGTCCGTAAACTGTTCCAAAACCTTCCGTTTAACGGTTAGGCTTTCTGCACACAGAAGAATTCTTTGCGTCAGCTTTTCGAGGAATTCTTCCTCTGTTTTAGATGTATATCCGATTCTCGGCAAGTTCACGGTTACAACACCGATGGACCCGGTTAGCGGATTGGCGCCAAAGAGACCGCCGCCCCGTTTTAATAATTCTCTGTTGTCGAGTCTCAATCGGCAGCACATGGACCGTGCATCTTCAGGAGACATGTCCGAGTTGATGAAGTTGGAGAAATAGGGAATCCCGTATTTGCCGGTCATGAGCCAAACCTTTTCCAGATTCGGATTGTCCCAGTCGAAGTCCTCCGTAATGTTGTAGGTGGGGATGGGGAAGGTAAAGACCCGTCCCTTTGCATCACCCGACATCATGACCTCGGCAAATGCGCGGTTTATGAGATCCATCTCGGGCTGAAAATCCGCATAGGTGTCGCCCTGATATTCACCGCCGATTACCACCGGTTGATCTTTTAAGATGGACGGTACGTAAAGATCCAGGGTGATATTGGTAAACGGGGTCTGAAAACCGACCCGAGTGGGGATGTTGATGTTGAAAACAAACTCCTGCAGGGCCTGTTTGACGTCGCGGTAGGCTAAATTGTCATGCCGAACAAAGGGGGCAAGCAGGGTGTCGAAATTAGAAATGGCCTGGGCGCCGGCTGCTTCGCCCTGAAGGGTATAGAAAAAATTGACAATCTGACCCAAGGCTGAACGAAGATGTCTCGGGGGTGCACTTTCAACCTTGCCTTCAACGCCTCTGAATCCCTGTTTCAGAAGGTCCTGCAGGTCCCACCCCACACAGTAGACGGATAGGAGGCTCAAATCATGAAGGTGGAAATCGCCGGACTTGTGTCCGTTGCGGATTTCCGGAGGATAGATTCGGTTCAGCCAGTATTCAGAGGTGACATCCGATGAGATATAGTTGTTCAGCCCCTGGAGCGAGTAGGACATGTTGCTGTTTTCTTTGATCTTCCAATCCAGTTTCTGAATATAATGCTCCACCAGATCGACACTGGCCTTTGTCGCGATATTCCGGATCTGTGCGTGTTGTTCACGGTATAGAATATAGGCTTTTGCGGTTTTATAAAACGGAGAGTCCAGGAGCACCCTTTCCACAATGTCCTGAACTTCTTCCACATCCGGAAGAGAACCCAGTCGTAATTCGTGGGCCATTGTGAGGACCCGCATGGTGAGTTTTCTCGCTTCCCGCTCGCCAAACTCTCCACTGGCTTTGCCTGCTTTGTCTATTGCTCCGGTGATCTTTGAAGAATCGAATTCAACTATTCTGCCGTCCCGTTTCTTGATTTGCTCAAACACTGTCATGTCCTCTTCAGTTACGTTCGGAAAGATTGGTCAGTAGGGCCCACTGATAAAATTGGGAATGAAAATCTGAATACCGCAATATATTGATATGTGTCAATGAAAAATTTCAATATGTAGGGGTGTAAAGTCATGGATAGTAAAGAAATAAGGTTCTTCTCCAATATTGTTGGAGAAGAGGGTCCAAGGATTCAGGGGGTCAAGGATTCAAGGGTTTGTTTTCTAAAGATTTTATAAACGCTTTTAACATTCTTTCGATTTCTGCTTTGTCCTTTTCTAATGTACCCAGGTCACCTTTTTCAATGAAGCCTAAATCCCCTGCCAATAGTATCTGGGTTTCCAATCACTCGAACCCTGGAATCCTTGAACCCTCTGTGATCAGCCTTTCACTCGAACCCTCGAATCCTCGACCCCTTGAACCCTCTAAAACGCCACATGCTCAATTCGAGATTGTCCACTTATTCTGCCTTAACGCACTACAACTAATCGGGAGATGATCCAGAAATATGGATGCTTTATGGTAAAACAGCCCCATTTATTGCCTGAAGCGATGAAAAATCTTTCTTTTTGATTTTGGTGTCACCCATAGATAATCTGCATCAATCAGTTGAGCATTTTCGCCGACGGCAACGGGGTGGAGGGTTCGGAAAGAACGGCCGGTCCGGTTAAACGCCCTCTGGGGAATTCCGAATTTTCGATAAATGTGCCCGTTTCCCGCCAACACCACCATCTTGGACTGCGTCAAGTTCTTGGCTATGGTTTCAGCCATGGCATCTTCCCATACGCACTGGGCCATGTAGAAGTTTTCAAAATCCTGCCGCCCCTTCACATGGTGTTGTTCAAATATCCCCTTGAGATATTCCCGATGGGCGGGAATGGAAGTGTCGATCTTTTCAGGAAGATATTTTTGATCGTCTTTCAGCAGCGTTTCAATACCGCCCACCGCAATTTTCGAAGGAATATGAAAGGGGACGTTCAGCGCGATCAGCCGAATTTTATTGTCTTTAATGAACGTCAGGATTTCTCGATACAATTCGAAATCGTACTTCCAAGTTGCATACCAATGAACCCGTTTTAGGAATGTGCTTTCATCCAGCTTTCCATCGGACCACTCATCCAGGGCCGGTTGATAAGGCTGCGCAAACATTTCCATTCCCACCATCATGTCCGGAAAATCCTTATAGATTTCTTTTATGATGCGAAGCTGTATCTCGTGATGCTCAGGGCTGGTATGCTTTTCGCCCGCATAGATGACCGGAACGCTCTTAATATCCGCCATCATGGATTCAAATGATACGGTCCGGCCTGATTTGCCCGCGACAATGGATCCTTCATCAAACGATGCGGATTCAATCTTTAAGTGTTGCTTTGGACTCACCATACAACCTCCGAGAAGGACAGCCGAAAGGATGCCCAAAACAGATCGCCTGATGCTGTTATTGAAAAGAATTCTTGGCACGATCATTATTGTGATTCCGCCTTAATATATCTTATTAGATGTGAGACACATACGGGTTGATTTTTAAATCAGTTAGCATAAACTATGGTATAAGAATTTTCTTTTTCATTTTAAATTATTTGAGGGCTCATAAATGAGACTGGACCAGAATCCCGTCTATCGCAAGGTTATTGTACCATGGTACGATTCAGAAATCGCTTTCCTGGTTCTGATTGTATTTCTTTTCGTTGTTTTTCTATTCGGATTTATCGGGATTTCAGTGGCCAGCGAAAGCATTTCGTATCGTTCGTATATTTGGGTACCGATCGTTTTGGTGGTATTGAGCGGCGGGACCATTCTTTCCCTCACCTTCCGGCTCATCAGACGGAACGCCAGGTTAAAGAATAAACAGTAGACCTTCGGTTTTTCTTTCACCATTTTCCTGACACGACTCAGGAGTGTTTCAGGAAATCCTGGAAAGACATATTCTTGTATTTATCCGATTGAATGTACCGGAGATATGGGAGAAACATATCCGATGCCACATATCCGGGATGGTAGCCTATTTTTTCACCGTTTTTTCCCAAAAACCACATGGTCGGCAAGCCTCGAACAAAATAGCGCGTGGCAATGGCCTTTTCCGCATCGGAATTAACTTTGATGGAGACAAAGTTGTCATTCAGATATCGGATGACCTTCGGTTTTGTAAGCGTTTCCTTTTCCATCACCTCGCAGAATTTGCACCATTCCGCCCAGAAGTACATAAATATCTTCTTACCATTCTTTTTTCCCAAAGACAGCCCTTCATCATAACCGTACCAATTGACGCTGCCGGATTGGGCGGCGCTGTGAGCTGCTACAGAGACAAACAGGAGAATAAGAATGCAAAAGATGAGGAAAACACCGACTGCCTTTCTATTATTATTCATCATACGACCCATCATATTCTTGCCAGTAAGTTTAAGTTATCGGTAACCAGAAACAATCCCATGATTATCAAAAGTATTCCGGCCGCCGGGTGGAGAATTTTTGCAGCGCTTTTCATTTTTGCAATAACCAGCAATAAAAAATTAATGAATATGGATAACACCATAAAGGGGACCGCCAACCCCAACGAGTAAATCCCCAGAAGGACCATGCCCTGTCCAACGGTATCCTGATTTCCCGCCATTATCAGGATCGATCCCAGCAATGGTCCGATGCACGGGCTCCAGCCCGCGCCGAAAGCCATACCGATGAGGAATGTACCGAAGAAATGCAACGGTTTTTCTCTCACCTGAATTCTTTTTTCAACGTTCAACGGGCGAATCCGAACAATGCCGGTTAAATGAAGTCCCAACAGGATAATAACAGCACCGCCGATAATGCGAATATAATCTTTATAGAGGCTCATGAAACCGCCCAACAAGGAAGCGGATGCTCCCAAAAGAATAAAGACCGCCGAAAATCCCGAAATAAAAAGGATCGTGGTATAAACAACCCGATTTCGAAGCGCAGCCGACTTTGCCGTGGTCAGCTCCTCCAACGAATACCCGCTAATGAAAGAGAAATATGCCGGGATAAGCGGCAGAATGCAGGGAGAAAAGAAAGACAATACACCCGCCAGCAAAGCCGCCGGATATGAAACAGACTCAATGAACATAAGATCGGCTCTTTACCCTCCTGTTATCAGGGGCATCAGATATACTTCGGATTCGTCCGGTATCTGGTAATTTCCGAAATCCGGCCGGGAGACATGCTTCCCGTCTATACGGACCACCACATAGGGATACGGGTCATTCAGAGAACTGAGCATCTCGGAAATGGTGAGCCCCTGATGCCAGGGTGTATTCCTGCCGTTCACGACGATCATTCCGCAATTCCGTTGGCTTTCAACAATTCAAGGACTTCCGGAAAATCGATTCCCAGACGTTTGACCGTCTTTAATGTAGGGATGCCGTTCTCAGTCCACCCTCTCCTTATATAAACGGCATCCTTCAGTTTTTCGTACTGTTCCTCACGGTGACTGCGAAGCACCTTTATTTTTTCTTCCAGCGCCATGCCGGAAATTTCGATTTTATATTTCTCGGCCAGTTCTTTGTCATACCGTTCTTGTCTGGATTCGTATTCGTCTTTCGTGACCGGGCCTACCGCACGGTAGGGAATTGTATCCTGCTCCCTTTTTCCGAAACCCATCTTTAAGTTGAAGATCCTCTGAAAGTTGTAAACCGCTTCGCTCATGGGTATCAGGTCATCGGGCGAAACCTGGCGTCCGGTTACCGCACTGAAATA
>Ga0180009_10004718_pt1 | contig 14897 bp, 12 predicted proteins | sample OS_PC_MetaG_FD_123537 | JGI IMG/M metagenome (GOLD analysis project Ga0180009, IMG submission 123537) | Groundwater microbial communities from the Aspo Hard Rock Laboratory (HRL) deep subsurface site, Sweden - OS_PC_MetaG | ecosystem: Environmental > Aquatic > Deep subsurface > Groundwater...
AGCAGCACCTTCATGCTGTTCGATGTAACGCCCCCTAATGCACTCAGACAGTCATACTGCTGCGAATCGGCTCACCTTCACCGCCTATTCCACAAATCAATTTGGCTTTTGTAGATAACCAGGAAAAATTATTCAGGACAATCTCTAATTAGCTTATTTTTATCCGCTCGGCAAGAAGCCTGTCCGTTGATTAAGAGGGGTGGTGTGGGAGATGCGGTTGGCATAATTGGGTCTCACTCTAAGAGACGATAATAACTTGACGGCATAGGAATTTCCTTTTGGGGCAAAGCTTGAGGTGTTTCACATTTTAAAAAAATGGGTTATGAGTTTAAACAAGAAAACAGGGGTTAAAAGGAGGATTGAAATGAAAGCCATTTACAGGCATACCAACATCATTTCAAATGATTGGAAGAAGCTGGTTCAATTTTATGAAAAGGTATTCGGATGTATTCGTGTACCGCCTGAACGTAATTTGTCAGGCAAATGGCTTGAAAAGGGAACAGGGGTGGTCGGTGCGGAATTGTCGGGCGTGCAGCTGCGTCTGCCGGGGCATGGAGATACCGGTCCGACCCTTGAGGTTTTTCAATATTCTGAAAACGAGGAAAGGCTTCCGCCTGTTGCAAATCGCGAGGGGATTTGCCATCTCGCATTCGAGGTGGACAATGTGACGGAAGCCATGGCGGAGGTCTTGGCAAACGGCGGACATAAGGTTGGAGAGGTTACGTCATTCGACGTTGAAGGCATCGGTACCATATCATTTGTATATATTGCGGATCCGGAAGGCAATATTATCGAGATTCAAGCCTTTGACTGAGTATCTCGGAAATTTTACAGCCTATTTAACTTAAGAACACTGAAAAGAAAGGAGAGCCTCATGAGCTGGCCGATTAACCATTTTCACTACATTCCCGCATCTTCAAGTTTTATTGAAATGATGCCGGGGGCCATGAAAGCGATGAACCAGTGCGCGGCGGTAAAACAGGGAGAAAACGTGGTGATTGCCTGCGACACCAATAAATTGCGGCTGGCCGAGGCGCTGGCTGCAGCGGCTTACGCCGTAGGGGGAATTCCAACCATCGCCGCTTTTCCTCCCACCGGTGCTCATGGCGCACAAGTCCCGGATCCGGTTGTGGGTGCATGTGCCAGAAGCGATGTCTTCTTTTTACCCACCACATGGTCCATGACACATACGGATGCACGTATTGAGGCAATAAAAAGCGGTGCCAGGGGTTCAACCATGTGTGAAGTCACCGAAGACTGTCTCTGCGCAGGAGGCATCCTGGCAGACTATGAGGAGAACGACCGCGTGGGCCGCAAACTCGGCGAGATTATCCGCAAGGGAAAGAAGATCCGGCTTACCTCGGTGGGGGGCACCGATTTGCAAGGCCAAATCACGGATCGTCCGGTCCAATATGAAACCGGTCTGTTCCGGGAACCCGGACAATTTGCGGCCCTGCCCAACAGCGAGCTTAATATATCGCCCATCGAGGGTACGACAGAAGGCGTTATCGTGGGGGATGTGAGGCTAATGGGATATGGGGTGCTTCGTGACGAGCCGTTTACCATAGAAGTCAAAGCCGGGGAGATTGTCAAAGTCTATGGCGGAAAACCCGCAGACTACCTCAACGAGACTTTAAAGGGATTTAAGGATCAAACCGCCTACAATCTGGCTGAGTTTGCAGTAGGTTTAAATCCGGCCTGCCGGCCCTACGCCACGAATCTTGAAGATTTAGGTAAATTGGGCTTCGGCCACAGTGGTATCGGCAGCAGCTATGCCATCGGTGGCGGGGTGGCGGCACCCTGCCACATCGACGTTATCTATTCCCAGGTTACGCTGGAAATCGATGACCGGGTGATACTGGATAAAGGGGAATTGAAGATATAAAGAAAAGGCGCTTAGTGACTCAAACTCGACAAAACGGTGTCGATTGTTAAATGAGCGTCTGTTTTTTTGTAAAAGAAACTGGAAATTTGAAACTTGAAACTGCATAAGAACGGATTGGATCTATTTAAGATTGACGGAATACCTTAAAACAATGACCATGTTTCGTATTTTAAATTTAGGTCATTGTGATTTGCCTGCCCTGTTAAATAAATCATAGATTTAATGCCAAGCATTATTTAACGGGGTAAAGTATTTGATATTTGTGATTTGGAATTTCCGGTTTATCCGGATTAGGAGCTGAGAATGAAAATCGATTCAATACAACTGATTAAAGACCTATCCAACGCCAGCGGTATTTCCGGCTTCGAAGATGAAGTGCTGGAAGTGGCTAGAAAATATGTAAAGGATATGGTATCGGTAGAAGAGGATAGAATACGAAACCTTTATTTTCACCGGAAAGAGAATACAGGGAATCGGCCTGTCGTCATGATCGATGGACATTCCGATGAACTCGGATTTATGATCCAGTCCATACGGTCGAATGGGGCCTTAAAGTTCCTATCGGTGGGCGGTTGGCAGCCCCAGGCTGTAATGGGGCATAAGGTTCGGGTTCGAAATACGGCAGGGGATTATATCACCGGAGTTGTGGCGGCTAAACCACCGCATTTCATGCCACCGGAAGAGCGGGATCAGTTGGTTAAGATCGAAGATATGATTATTGATGTGGGCGCAACCTCAAAGGACGATGCGGTGAATAATTTCAGGATTGAAGCTGGGGCGCCGGCTGTTCCGGATGTACGGTTTCAATATGATGAGAAAAACGACTTGATGGTGGGTAAGGCTTTTGATTGCAGAATCGGTTGTGCCGCAGTCATCGAGACCATCATGAGACTAGACGGAGAATCGGTACAGGTGGATGTGGTTGGGACCCTGTCTTCGCAGGAAGAAGTGGGTCTCAGGGGGGCACGGGTTTCTTCCCGCAAAACCAAACCGGATGTTGCCATTATTTTTGAGGGAACACCGGCGGATGATCTGTTCAAAGATGAGCATGCAGCTCAAGGAAGGATGAAGTGCGGTCCGCAGATCCGGCACATGGACCGGTCCATGATATCCAACCCCCGATTTGTAAAGTTTGCCAGGGACATTGCTAAAAAGATGGATATCAAATTCCAGGATGCGGTCCGGCGAAGCGGGGGTACAAACGGATCGGCTGTAAATTTGTCCGGTCATGGGATTCCCGCCATCGTCATCGGAATTCCCGTACGGTATATTCATTCCCATTTCGGTTTTGCAGCCATGGCGGACTATAACGGAGCAGTTGAATGGTGTTGTGAAATCATCAGACAATTGGACCCAACGGCTATTGATGGTTTTTGAAATCGACGCAGAAGAAAATATTATTAGCATGCCAAAATGGTATGGTGAATATTGATACGGGTTCTATTTATTTATTCAATAATTTAAAATAGTTATGTTATTTTTCGTGTTTACGCCTGCCCGCTTTTAATACGAGTTTCTTGTTTTTCATGTCTTCTCCATAATCCATTCAATTAAATTATATACAATTATAACATATAGTTATATCCAAACAACCGCTTTGGCATCCGGATTGCTATAGGGTAGAGCTGGATATTATTCCGATTAATGGTTTCATGCTTTCTGCGATATCGGTCATTGCCCTTCACAAGCAGTATGGAATTCTTATTAAATGGCATTGTCTTCAACCTAACAGTTCGAGGCATTCGACATATGAATTATACGATTAAAAAGATTTGTCCAATTTGTAAATGTGAAGAACTCATACCGCTCAAACGAACATGGTGGATGTTCTTTTTACCATTTTCAAAACATTATCGATGCGCCTATTGTTACACCCAGATAATTACCTTTTTCAGAAAACAATGAGCCTTTATCACAAGCCATTTTCATCATCTTTTGAAACAGCAAACGGATTAAATACACAACTCCGGTTGAAATTAAAACCGAGAGGATGGGACGTCTTCTGAGAACTAAATATATAGGGCCTGTTTGCCGATATATTAAATAACTGTGTTGGATAGGCCGCACAGTCATTTCTCACCTCTTTCCTGAGGGGCGGTTCGCCGTGGCCCCCCCTTTTTTGGCTTAAAGGTTCGATACGGTCGATAACCGTATTAGAACCATCCTGCCGGGAGGCGGGATTTTAGAATAATGTATTGAGGGTGATCAGAAATGGAAATGCTGAAATCACAGGACAGTCACAGCGTCGTCAACGGAGCAAAAATCGTTAGATCGTTGAGGATTAAACGGTGCCCAGATTGTTATACCAATATTCCGGTACACGCTGTCCAATGCCCGTCCTGCAAAAAGAAAATCAAATTGAAAGTCGACAAACACGGCTATGCAAAGAGACCGATCAATTGGTTAGCGTACTTTTCGTGCTTAATGTCCTGGATCGGTATTGTGATCTATATCTGGTGGGCTTTCTTCAAGGAATAAGTCAAATTGTCTTAAGTTGTCAGTTTGTTCAAAATTTCCACTACCTTTGGATCGATAAGGCCCTTTTCGGTCAATCTTCCGATTTCATCCAATGCAGCAGCACGCTCTAAAATTTCACGGTAAGGTCGCCATGATGTGAGGGCATCGTATATGTCGGCCACCATTACAATCCGTGATCCGATGGGAATCTCTTCCCCTTTTAGGCCGTCCGGATATCCCGAACCATTGAAGTTTTCATGACTGTGGCGAACGATACTCAATATCTTTTCTGATTCATAGCCTTTTGTTTGGAGTATGCGGGCGCCTTCCATGGAATGTTTTTGCACTTCCAGCAATTCATTGGCACTCAGAACACCCCGGCGGTTTAACAGGTGGTGGGGGATAATCTCTTTCCCAATGTCGGCTGCAAAGCCGGCGTTAAGGATTTCCGCTTTTTCCTGTTCGGAAATATCAAGTTCAGATGCAATGGCATAAGAGAGAAAGGATACGGCTTTGGAGTGCCCGATACATCCATCAAGGGCTTCCACCCGTAGAATCAAATCCTCGGGAATATCGATTCTTTCCACCATGTGATGATATTTTTCATACAAAGCTGCCGGAATTTTCTCTCTATCCGCAAGGACATCCTTTAATCCAATGACCTCATAAACACTGACCCGGTTTCTCTTGCCTCTAATCTTTATTTTTTCCTGTTCTTCCCGCTTCATGGTAGCTTCTGCAAAGGCCACTTTCAGTTCCACATTGTCCGGTCGAAGTTGCAGAGATTGTTCGAAGTATTTCAACGCTTCATGGGCCTCATCTATGGACATATGCAATTGGCCGATTTCCTGATATAGTGCGGCCCTTTCCTTATCGTCAGCGGCGTGATTCAATCGTTGATGGAGTTCGTCCAGCTTGCCCTCCACTTTCAAATTCACATTTTCCAAAAGAGACATATCCCGGATCGGCCGGCTGTCAATAAAAGGACTCACGCCTTCCAGAGTAAAATCATCAATGAGGATCGAGCCCGGCGGACACGCTTTTTCCATCCGCGCTGCCAAATTTACAACATCTCCAATCGTTGTATAGGCTTTACGTTTGGAGCCGATAAGTCCCATAATAGCTGCTCCTGAAGCGATGGCGATCCGCATCTCCCATGGATAATCGCCGACATTTGCCATCTTTTCCTGCATTTTTAACGCTGCGGCCACTGCAAGCAACCGGTAATTTTCATAATCGAGAGGGGCGCCGAATTCCGCCATGATTCCATCGCCCAAATATTTGTCGATATGGCCTCTATAGTCCATCAGGATGGGCTCCATATCGTTAAGATACCGGTTGAGATCTCGAACGGCCAACTCCGGACTGCGCTCTTCAGAATATGTCGTGAATCCAACAAGATCAGAAAACATCACACTGACACTTCGTTTTTCGTTCCGTAGTCGCCCTTCGATCATCAACTTTGCCACAGTTGAATCCATGGTGATGTATAATGCTTCCTCCACTTTGACTTTGAGGGACTCGACGGCCTGTTTGGAGTTTTCAAGTTCGATTGTACGCTCTTTAACGCTTTGCTCAAGGTTTTTGCTGTACTTGTTTAATGCAAAATTTGCTTCCTTCAGCTCATTCTGATGTTGCTGCAGTTGCTCGTTCAGTGTTGTTGTCTGTATGATTTCCGAGCGGAGTTTTTCCTGCTGCTTTCCTACGACAGTACCCGAAAGGATCAAAAACCCTCCCCATGCAGCCACATGGAGATAAAGGTCGACACGGGTGGCCGGCATTGTAAATAGAAAAGGGTAAAGGGTGATGTAAATCGTTATAAGGGTTATGCAGAGAAAAGCACCGAGAACAGAAAGACGCAAACCCAGATAGTAACCAGCCAGGATGATTGGCAGGAAATAGAAGTTTAAAAATGCCAGCTTCTGCGGAATATAGTAGTTGATGAGAACTACGGTTACTAAAATGACCAAAATGAAGGAGTGCTCGAAGTTAGCCAAAAGGTACGATTTGATTTTTTCCATGGTTTAATCCCGGTTATGCATTTTAAACGTAACAAAAAACTCAATATGCCCGGATAGATATCTGGAATACGTCGAGGTGCAGAATCAAAAGGAAATCAATTCCCGGGGCAGCCTGTTTTATCGAATGCGGTTATCTATAAAGCACAAGTTAAGCCGCTTCGGCGGTGAAGGCAACCCGATTCGCAGACGTATGAAACTCGCACATAAGGGGTCGTAGCACCGAACAGAGCACCGACTGATCCAGAGCATCGAGCTAAAAAACAGACAGTTGCGGCTTATAGCAGCACCTTCATGCTGTTCGGTGTAACGCCCCCTAATGCGCTCAAACAGTCATACTGCTGCGAATCGGCTCACCTTCACCGCCTATTCCATAAAACAACTTGTCTTTTGTAGATAACCAGGTTATCGAATTATAATTATTGAACTATTAAGTTTATTAAATACTATATAACGGCGCCTAAAAAAATATCAAAAAACTGTCAGTAAAATACCAGGTAAAAACTGATACTCTATATCGGCATAACCCATTAAATCTTTAAAGCGTTTGCCGATTATCCGGATGGGTTGATAACCACCTTCAGGGAGTTGGGATTCTCACTCGCTTCTTTAAAAGCCTCTTTTATGTCTTCAAGATTGTAAGTTGCCGTGATCAGCGGCTTGATCTTTATCATGTCATATAAGACGGGTTTAAGGGTATCTTCAGTCCAGACTTGAATCTCCCTCCAGGTGTAGTGTCTAAAGGCGATGCACCACATAGACAAAAGGGGCGATGGTTTCTCCCAGACAGGCAATATCCATATCCAGGCCTTCGGGGACGGGAATCAGATTGTCGTGTGTGGTCATAAAATACTCGGCCATGCCTCCCGGACCGAGGCCTCCGGCTCGCACATCGTGCATGAGCATGACTTTGTCGCCGGGTTTGAACTCGTGCACCCGTGAACCGACGTCTTCAACCACCCCTCCGCCTTCATGACCCAGATACAGAGGCAGGGGGAGGGGGGAGCCTTCGGCATAATATCCTTTTCGGTACATCTGTACATCGGCCAGACAAACCGAAGCCAGGTGAGTTTTTACCAGTATATCGGTGTCTCCGAGTTCCAGTTCTCTATCTACAACAGATACATTGCCGATACTTTTCAACAGAGTTGCTCTAATTTTCATTTCTTCTTCTCATAATCTATTTTCGTGTCATTATCCAAATACCCCGAGGATGCTCGGAAGGAAATTCCAATGCAAGACTGCACCGTTGCATATAGGCTTTTGCTGCCGGGTCATTATTGCTGATGGAAGAAAAAACGTTTTGCGCTTGTCTGAGATTACCTTTGTAAAACAGGCCCAGGGCTTCGGAAAATGTTTGAAGCTCATATTTTTTCTGTTCATATGAATCTTTCATCATCGGTTCATATACGGTTACCGGTTCTTTTTTTCCCACCACCACCAGGCGGCCAATCTCTCGAGCCGGAAACACGTCTCTAATAATGGAGCGGGTGGATTCGGAGATCATGGTGTAGGTTCCGAATTCCTTGTTGGCCCCTTCCAGCCGAGAAGCCAAATTGACCGCATCCCCCAAGACGGTATAGTCAAACCTGAGATCGGATCCAAGATTTCCCACCACCGCCGGACCGGTATTAATCCCGATCCGCATAAAAATATCTTTTCCGATCCGGTTTCTGAAAACAGGCCGCATTTCCGCCAGCCGCATCTGGCATCGAAGCGCTGTTCGGACTGCCCGGATGGCGTGATCTTCGACTTCCAGGGGAGCGTTCCAGAAAGCGATAATCGCATCCCCCTCATATTTGTCCACCGTCCCCGCCTCTTGGCGAATAATATCGGTCATGGCCGAAAGATAGTCGTTTAAAAAACCGGTTAGCGTCTCCGGGTCGAGTCCTTCGGATATGCTGGTAAACCCCTGAAGATCTGAAAAGAAAATGGAGAGATCCTTTCTCTCCCCCCCCAATTTCAGCCTTGATGGGTCCTGGATAAGCTGGTCGATAACATCCGGATTCAGATATTGGCTGAATGCATTTTTAATGAACCGTTTCTGTTTTCCTTCGGTGGCATAGTTAACCACCAAAGATGTCAAAATGGCGCCGAAAATACCGACCTCTTCAACCACCAGACAGAGCCAGTACCCCGTGTGATAGACGAACAGGGAAAGGGCGACGGGAATCAAAACAGCTAATGTGCTGATGCAAACACTTTGGAGGGGGCTGCTGAATATTGAAAGCAGACCGGCACAAGATAAAGAAAGCAACAACAATAAAGAGATATCCAGCCATTTCGGAGATCGTGAAATGAAATCGTTGGACAGCAAATTGTCTAAAACAGTGGCCTGTATTTCAACTCCCGAATAGACACCGCCGACGGGAGTCGGTTTCAAATCATAGAGCCCCGGGGCTGAAAATCCGAAAAGGACATATTTATTTTTGAAAATATGTTGTCCCTCAAGGGTCGGTTTTTCACCCATCATCAATCGCATTTCGGATTGCAGAACCGCAGCAGCGCTGTAGGTTTTATATGAGCCGGATGTGCCGCGATAGCGTAGAATTGCATTCGTAAAACCGTCAACGGGAATCGCATGATCGCCAACGAACAGTTTTTCTTTCTCGATTGTTATGGGAACTGCCGGATTGCCGGCAAGGAATGTACCCAAGCCCAATGCGGGCAGCGCACTGCCGTCGAATAGACCCAGCAGCTTTATGCGCCGGTAAGTGCCATCGGGATCCGGATCCAGGTGCACGTTGCTCAAAACCGCAGACGGTGCCGCCAGTTCAGCTATCGGGAAACTGGCTTTCGGGTAATTTAAGATCTCTTTTGCTTCCTTCGATAATCCCTGCTTTAACCCGGCGACATTCAGATTCGGTTTAGGCACCTGCTGCGGCCACTTGGTTTCACGACCGCTTTCTCTGCCCAGAAAGACCGTGCCGACAAATCGACCGTAGCCGGATATGGACACCCCCAACACCGCATCGTCTTCCACGCCATACTTTGAGGGCTCCGTGAACAGGGCGTCGAAGGCCAGTGCCTTTGCCTCATGTCTTTTACAAAAATTAACAATGGCTGAGTAGACTTCCCTCGGCCAGGGCCAGGACAACCCGTTTTCCTTAAGTGCCCAGTCCAGGCTGTTTTGATCCAGCAGAATCAATCGGATCCGGTCCGTGGCCGCCCCGGGCCGGGCCATTATCTTTACCCGCCAGTCCCATGTCTTAGCTTCCCAGGAAATCAACCACCCTGAAGCCCAAAGCAAAAGTGCAACCCCGGCGCTTGCGAATCCCGCCAGCAGTCCGCGGCGGATTCTTTTTGCGGCTCTATCCTCACCCGTCATGGATTAGAAACTTTCCGATATCCGGTTGAATCTTTCCTGTCTGGCAACAACCCGCTTTACGGGTCGATACGGACCGGTGATTTTTTCGATATCCTTGATCCGACTTTGAGGCGATGGGTGGGTCCTGGCAAAGTCGAGCCCGCCGGGTTTAAGCCTTTTTTCCATCTCTTTCAACATTTCAACAAGCCCGTTGGGGTCATACCCGATCCGTTCTAAAATCTTGACGGCTGCTGAATCCGCCTGCTGTTCAAATTCACGCGAGTAGCCTGAATTAATCAGCGTTTTGGTAATGTCTGAAATGGAATCCCCAAATGTGCCTGCCAGCAGCGCGACATCAGCGGGGCCGAATGACTTTGCGCCTTCAATACCGATCGTGGTCAGTGCCGAGGTGATGCGTGATTTTTTTATTGTCTGAAGGCCGTGCTTGGTTTGCACATGGCCGATTTCATGGGCCAGTACCGCTGCCAAAGCATCCTCATTCCGAGTGCATCGGAGCAACCCTTTGGTTACGAATATCAGCCCGCCGGGTGATGCAAAGGCATTGATCGCTTCTGAATCGAGAACCATAAAGTGATATCCGCCGAAAGTTTCCGGCAAATCCGAAACCATGGCCAGGCTTTGACCGATGAGATTGATATAGCGGTTTAACGCATCTTCCGGATAAGGATTGTTTTGATGAAGAACCATTGCCCCAACGGATCGCCCCAAATAGTATTCCTGCTCCGGAGTGAAATCCTGAAAGCTTTTGGCCACCGCCACGGTGGATTTTCTAAGGGATTCCGCTTGGCCGCCTGTGAGCAGCCCAGTGGCAACCCCGACAGCGGCCCCCACTTCACTGATTTTTTCGACTGATCGACACCCGGATAATGCCCATGAAACCATCAGCATGGCGGCGATGCCGATAAGCGGAAAACGGTTGCGTTGTTTTTTCGAGGCCATCATTAGACACCTCCTTGGAGGAAGAGTTCACCCTCCTCAAGAAACAGTTGCATCTGCCCGTGCGTGACTTGCACCCTTTCCATTCGATCGATCCACGTAAAATCGATATCCGGATTCCTGGCCCTGAACTTCCCCTCAACCTGCTTGTTGAATCCCTTGCCGGCCAAAGCAATTTCATCACTGGAGGCTGCAAAGTTAACATCCTCTGCCCCCGGCCTGAGTATGATGGTTTTTTTTGTCAGTGCGGCACTGTGCATCCAGCCCTCTTTATCATCCGTAACCAGTCCCACACGAATCCAGGCGCCCCTGGATTCGAGCATTTCCACCCGATCACCATAGGAAAGGCGGGCTACGATTTTGGCCAAAAATGAGGGCTTGCCGCGAACTTCGCTGCTTTTTACCTGGACGCTCATCATTTTCGATTTTTCCGCAAAGGATGCAACGGCGATTAACAAAATGAAAAGGATTGCAAAACGAATCATTTTTAAACCATTCATTCCATCCACTCCCTTCTCCTTTGTCCAATGATCCGGCTTTAAAATGATGCCGAATCAATCGGACCGATTTCGTAATATCCTAACATGATGTGATTTATAATTGAGATAAAAAACAGACATGATCTAATCCATTTTGTTTCTTCTAAGGGGCATTCCTTCTTATTTAAAGAGGGAAAGTTACGTGTGACGATCAATTATGTCAAGAAAATATGGGGCTTATCATCGGTATGATATTTAAGAAAACCATAAAAGCGACCGAATTCTATATTTAAGCTAAACCGGATATTGCGAGCCTGCCGTGGGGGCTGTCGAGTCCCTTGCGGGCAGAGGTTCTACTTAACCAATTTAAAGATTTTTACCAATCTTAAATGGGGAACCCGGGATCCGGTGGCATTCAAAGATTCCGAACTCGGATTGATCCGGTTGCGCGCATTCGGTGTTTTCAATATCCAGATTATTCAACCGGTGCTTTCACCTGCTTGTGTCATCCCCGGACCGCTCAAGTTTTTCCAGGGAAATGCCGATCTTATAAATAACTGTGTGCCGGACCCCACACAGAAGCGAAACGTTCCACAGTCGGGATAAATGAACCGGATATTCCGATTGACAGCCTGCCGATGGTTTGTACCGGTTGGGACCGGTTTTCAGTCAATCCAAAATGTGAGGTGTTAATGATGACACTCACCGAGGCGTATGAGGAACTCTTGAGGTTGCATCAGCAAAAAGATTCCGACCTTCTCAGTGAATTTTGCAGAGAGAGATACGGAACCAAGTGTTGCATGCTGACCCTTTGCTCAGGCCGGTCCGTTTTTCAGCAGTATTTATCGGAATGCCAGAGCGTTTGTATGGCCGAATGCTGACGATTAAACGACTGATGAAACCGATTTGCAGATGTCGCGTGTAGAGGGCGGGCAATCATCGAGTTGAATATCCGCTTCGCTCTTCTTTGCCGCGCATTGCCCCACTGCCACTGTAACTGTTCCTTTTTCAGGCTGGATCTCCGCTTTCTGTCCGATTAAAAAACGGATGCGGTTTGATAACATCCCTTTCTCCTGCAAACGCTCCAGGGCGAAAATAAAATTTCCCATGCAGGTGCAGCAGGCGCCTTCAGCCCGGATATGACAAGGAAACCGTTTTGAGAAATGAACCGGAGGGGTGAAGCGTTCATTTCGGGTGGGACGGTTCAGCTTACGGATCCGGATTGTTTCAAGATCGCAGTTTCCTAAACCCGCATCGGCACTGTAAGCAATGTGACGGATATCTCTCGGCGCATAACCGAGGGTATCCGCTACCACGCTGTCCACTTCAACCGGATTGTGACCCAACAGCATTCTTTCCATGGAGACCGGTGTGCGCCCGGTTTCAGATGACAGATCCCCCTGAAGGCCGTCCACCACGATCAAATCCGGAGACACAACACCGGCCAGCTGCGCAATGGCGCGGTGCAAGTTACGACCGTGAAACGCGGTTTTCATCGCCCTGGGCATGACCCCCTTTAAATTCTTCAGACTGCAGGTAATCAGCGTTTCCGAATGGGCTTTCATAACCGGTACGTTGATGAGAAAATCACATTCGACAATGGTTTGCGCTATTTCGAGGCTGCTGAATGGACCGTCAACGGCTGGGGATGTTTTTACAAAGCGGTCGCGTTCCAAATCGACCAGCTGCAGGTTATATCGGTTTTTAAGTTTGGTATAACCGCATATTTTAAATGCTTTGGTTGCATTGTAGCCCATTCCGCTGCCGTCGGCGATGGTGATACGGTCGACGCCGCGTTCTTTTATCTGTTTTATCAGGGCTTCTACGACTCGTGGATCGGTATTCACTCCCGCCCACTGTGGCCTGGAGACAACCAGGTTCGGTTTGATGACCACCGTGTCATCCGGTCTCAATCGGTTCAAAGCGCCGGATTCTTCAATTAAACGTCGGATCATGTCGTCAATCTGATCACCATATATTATGAATACATCGCCCATAAGATATCCTTTTTGCTTGCAAAACAACCCTAAACCATCCTCCGGTTCGGTCCATATTATCAAAGCACTGTTGAGAAATCCACCTTTATAGGTGTGCGTTTGATCTTGAAAAAATTGTCTAAATGCCATAGGTGCACTATAATCCCATTGAGCAGAACCTTGTTGATAAAAAACAAACGCTGATCCGAGAGGAACTGAAGACCCCATGAAACGGACTGTTTTTTTATACTCTTTGATTCTGGGAGCCGTTATTTTGCTGTCACCCGATGTGTCTCCTGGGGCTGAGGACTGGTTTGATAAGGGAAACTCCCTGTTTGACGCCCAACAATACATGAAGGCCTTAGATGCGTATACAAAAGCTTTGAAGGAGGCGCCAAATTTTGCGGAGGCCTATTTGAATCGAGGGCTTACCTATAATAATCTTGATCAACCCGAAAAGGCCTTGGCGGACTTCACCCAGGCCATTGCTCTCAAACCCAATTTTACAGAAGCTTACTATTATCGCGGCCTTGCCAATTACAACATGGTCAAGCCGGATAAAGCGATTGCTGATTTTACAAAGGTTGTGGCGCTCAATTCAAAGCATGCGAAAGCGCATCTGCATCGAGGAGATGTCTGGAATTTAAAGGGCGAAGTCGACAAGGCGCTGGTTGATTACAGCAAGGCCATCGATCTGAATCCCAAGCTTTACGAAGCATACAATCATCGAGGATTGATCTGGTATCGAAAGGGTGAACTCACCAAAGCGTTTTTGGATTTTAACAATGCCATCGACATTAATCCGGAATATGCCGAAGCTTATTTAAACCGCGGCGACCTCTGGAAGGAAAAACACAGCTATGTTCGTGCCATCGCCGATTATTCCCAGGCTGCAAAATTGAATCCGAATTATGCCGAAGCGTATCTCAATCGCGGCGATGTCTGGGATGAAAAGGGAAGCTTCGATCGCGCCATCTCGGACTATTCAAAGGCCATCGAGATCAGACCCGATTTTGCAGAAGCCTATAACAACCGGGGGTTGTCCTGGCACAAGAAGGGAGATCTGGAACGGGCAATTGCGGACTATTCCAAAGCATTGGATATAAACCCGCGGTTCTCCGAGGCTTACTTTAATCGCGGCAATGCGCGGGATGCTAAAGGGAATATTGATCAGGCCATAGCTGACTATACAAAAACCCTGGAACTCGATTCGAAATTTGCCGAAGCGTATCTCAATCGTGGAAATGCATGGAATGAAAAAGGGAATATCGATCATGCCGTATCCGACTACGGCAAAGCGCTTGAAGTCGATTCTGCTTTCGTTGAGGCTTATTTCAACCGTGGTTTGGCGCAGTTCGCTTCGGCTCGGTATGATCAGGCCATTTCCGATTTTTCAAAAGCCGTTGAATTGAAACCGGACTTTGCAGAAGCATATCATTACCGTGCATTGGGATGGGGGAAGAAGTGGGAGCTTTCCGGCGGCAGTCCCAGTCATTTAATGCGGGCATTGGCTGATGCAAAAAAAGCGTCGAAAATAAGGCCCGAGAATGAAGAGTATAAAAACCTCATTCGTCAACTGGAAACGGAATTAAGATAGCAGAGGGTCCGGCGCCATTGCTGAAGTAGCCGTAGCGATTTTCCTCGACCCACGCCAATCCCGGCAAGATCAGACTCAGAACACCCCAATCGGTACGCAAAAACTGCGTCTAAAAAGCTCCAATTAGCAGCTGGCCTGAATATTGCGTAGGAACTTTTCTGTAACGGATTCATCCCCTTTGATGTTAATGATTGAAAAGAGATGCCGAGTCGTTATAAAGG
>Ga0180009_10004719_pt1 | contig 14897 bp, 13 predicted proteins | sample OS_PC_MetaG_FD_123537 | JGI IMG/M metagenome (GOLD analysis project Ga0180009, IMG submission 123537) | Groundwater microbial communities from the Aspo Hard Rock Laboratory (HRL) deep subsurface site, Sweden - OS_PC_MetaG | ecosystem: Environmental > Aquatic > Deep subsurface > Groundwater...
ATTTTAATGGCAGTAAACAGAATTGCACCAAAATCAATTTATGTTGCAGGAAAAACTTCCAGCGGAGTGGGGCTTTGTGTGGCTCCTGATTCAATGATTTTGAATGATAATGGATTTAAAGAAATTGGAAATTTTGTTGAAGAAAAGTTTGATGAAAAAAAAGCAGTTGCTGAAGCAGAAGGAGTAAATTACAATAAAGTGTCAATGGAAACATTTGCATTAAATAATTCACTTAAAACAGAGAAAAAAAATCTTTCAAAAATATGGAGAATAAATGCCCCTAAACAAATGACAAGAGTTGAACTTCAAAGCGGAAAGTTTATTGAATTAACACCAAACACAAAAATGCTTAGAATAAAAAATGGAAAAATTGAATGGATTAAATCAATGGAAATAAAAGAAGGGGATTTTGTTGCAAGCGCAAGAGAACTGCCTGAAGGATTGAATAAGCCATTATACTCAATTGAAGTTTTAAGTAAAGATAAAAATACCAGAATAAAAAATAATGTTTCAGAAACAGTAAGAACAATAACAAATAAACTTGCAGAAAAACACGGAAGCATACAGAATGTTGCAAAAGAATACAAATTAAGAAGAGATAATCTTTATTTCTGGCGTTCAAAAAAACTTTATACTGGAATGCCTTTAAACTTGTTTTTTAAAATGGGGTTGGATGCAGGATTTGAAAAAGAATTTCTTTCAAAACAAGCAAAAATTGTTTTTAATAGATTTGGAAAAAACATAAGGATTCCTGAAAAATTAAATAATAAAAATTTAGCTTATCTCGCAGGATTGGTTTTTGGGGATGGAAGCATTTACTTAACAAAAAACAATCAGGCAGGAATAAGATTTTATAATTCAGATGAAAAACTTTTGAAAGAATTTGATAAAATAATATTTGAATTATTTGGATTAAAAACTGAAAAATTAACTGAAAAAGATAAAGTTCCAGGAAGAAGAATTAATTCAATTGTTATTTGGAACCTGCTAAAAGAATTTGGTTTAAGCAACAAAAAACTTGAAAGCAAATTATCTCATTTCTGCACAGAACAAAGCAATGAATTGCTGGCAGAAGTTTTACAAGGATTGTATGACACTGATGGTTATGTTTCAAAAGGAAGTTCGCCTCATGTTGGACTAACAACCATAAGCAAAAAACTAGCTCAAACTGTTCAATTATCTTTGCTGAAATATGGAATTCAGGCTAAATTAAGGGAAAGAAAACTAAAAGGAAGAATTTGCATAGGAAAAAATATTACTGTGAGAAGCAATAATAACCAGTTTTATGTGGAGTTAAGAGGAAAAAATAACCTTGAATTATTCATGGAAAGCATAGGTTTTAAAATTTCAAGAAAAAATAACTCACTAAAAGAAATCATTAAAAAAATATCAAAAAGTAACCCAAATATTGATATTGTTCCAGAAATAGGTTCTTTGCTGAAAGAAATTAAAGCAAGCAAAGAGTTTAACCCAACACAAAAAAAATTAACAGAAATAATAAAAAACAAAGAAAATCCTCTTCTTAAATCACTTGCAGAAGCCAATATTGTCTGGGAAAAAGTTCAATCAAAAGAATACTTTAAGCCAGAATACAATTTTGTTTATGATTTTACAGTGGAAAACTCTCATAATTTCATTGCAAACGGAGTTATTGTCCATAACACGGCTTCTGCAGTCAAAGACGATTTTGGAGAAGGAGGCTGGACACTAAAAGCCGGAGCATTAGTTTTGGCAAGCGGGGGACTATCCTGCTTGCATCCAGAATCACAAATTATTGCTGACAATAAAGTAAAAAAAATTGCAGAACTCTTTAAAGAAAAAGACTCATTTAATGCACAAAACAAGCAAACAAAGGAAACTATTAAAGTATCCGAAGTTTCGCTTGGAGTCCCCTGCTGGAATGAAACAGAAAAAAAAATGGAAAATAGATTAGCAACAAAAGTAAGAAGAAAGAAGTACTCTGGAAAAATATTGGAAGTTAAACTTTCTTCCGGAAACAAACTAAAGCTTACCCCAGACCATTTGCTTTTAGACGGAAGTGACCTGAAATGGAAAAAAGCAGAAGAGTTTTCTAAAGAAGATTTTGTTCTGTCTCCTTTAAAACTCCCTTCAGTTAAAGAGCAAAAACTTATAATTGATTACATACCAGAAAACTGGATTGTTTCTCTTTCAAAGAAAGAGAAAGAAGAAGTAAAACAAAAAGTAAAGGAAAAATTTTCCACTTTAGCGGAGTTCAACCAAAAGTTCGGTTTAGATAGAAATTTCCTTTCCGGACAAAGACAAGTATCCATGAAAAAATTTAGGGAAATAACTGAATTTCTCGGATTCTTTGATTACTGGAAAACAAGGGAACTTAATTTTTCAAGAAAATTCAAAACAGGGAAATTAGCGGTTTCAGAAATAACTCCTAAGATGAGCTATTTATTCGGTTTTATTTACGGGGATGGCCACGTAAGAATCTCCAAAAGAAGAAGCTCTTTTCAAATTGTCCAGTCAACTAACCATCCAAAACAAATTGAAAGAATCAGGAAATGCTGGAAAAGTGTTTTTAACGAAAACACGCACGAATACAAAAGAAGGACTTCTTCAATAATAAAAGGAAAAAAAGTTTCAGGAGAAAGCATAACTTTCACTAAATCACATAACACTTTTGTGTTCTTATACAATTATTTTACTGAAAATAAGCTTTCAAGGCTTTTTTCACTTTCAGATGAAAACCTTTCAGCATTTATTGCAGGATCACTTGACTCAGACGGCTGTGTTTCAATAAAAAATTACACAAAAAAAGGAAAAAAATATCAGCAGGCACATATTGAATTTCTATTAAATGATGATTTCCAGGAAAGCCTTAATTTCGCTTTGGCTTTAAGAAGATTTGACTGCTATGGAAAAGTGTCAAGAAAACGAGAAAAAGTACTTAATATAACAGTAAGCGGAAGAAATGATGTTGCAACATTGCTTAATGCAGTAAAAAAATACTCCTGTAAAGTAAAGAAAATCCCTTTAAGGAAAAACCTTGTTTCAGGGGAAAGTGACAAAATACCAAAAAAACTTGTTTCCGAAATCTGCATGAAAATTGCAAAAAATAATACAAGCCAGCTGGTAAAACAAGGGTTATGGAGCACTGTCCATTATTTTATTAAAAACAAAATTCAACCTTCAAGAGAACAACTAAAAAAAATAATTGAAGCACAAAACATCGTAATTAATGAAAGTATACTGACTGAAGCAGAAAAATTAATTACAAGAGACTATTTTTTGGATAAAATAATTTTAATTAAAGAAAAAGAATTTGATGGTTTTGTCTATGATTTATTTGTTCCAGAAAACCACAATTTTGTCTCAAACGGAACAATAGTGCATAATTGCATAGATGAATTTGATAAAATGGAAAGAGAAGACAGGAGTGCAATGCATGAAGCAATGGAACAGCAAATGGTTTCAGTGGCAAAAGCAGGAATTGTAACAAGATTTAAAACTGAAACTTCAATTCTGGCTGCAGCCAATCCAAAGTTTGCAAGATTTGACCCATATGAACCTTTTATCAAACAAATTGACTTGCCTGCAACTTTAATTTCCAGATTTGATTTATTTTTTATGATAAGAGATGTATTAGATAGAGTAAAAGACGAAGAAATCACTTCAAGCATTTTAAAGACACATAAAGCAGGAGAAATGATATCACAAGAAAAAAAAACAGGAAAAAAAGCAGGCAAAGAAATGGAAGAATTAAAAGCCCTGATCACTCCAATAATTGACACTGAATTACTGAAAAAATATCTTTCTTATGCAAGACAAAAAGTTTCTCCGGTTTTAAGCGATGAAGCAATGAAAGCTTTAAGCGAATTTTATTTAAGTTTAAGGGAAATGGGAAAAAAAGAAGGAAGCTATGCTGCAACTCACAGACAATTAGAAGGATTAGTTAGATTAAGCGAGGCAAGTGCAAGAGTAAGGTTAAGCAATATAGTGGAAAAAACTGATGCAGAAAAAGCAATTAAGCTGCTTAAAAACTCTTTACAGGATGTAGTAACTGACCCAGAAACAGGCAAAATAGATATGGATATAATTAACATCGGGCAAACTCATTCAAAATTAACTGCAATAAGAAATGTACTAAGTATAATCAGACAAAAATCACAAGAACAAGATTTGGTTCCAATAATTGAAGTAATAGAAGAAGCAAAAGCAATTGGATTAGAAAAAGACAAAGTAAACGAAATCATTTCTGATTTAAAAAGAAAAGGAGAAATCTACGAAAAAAAACATGGTTTTGTTTCTCCGGTAGACAAATAAAAATTGTCGGATTTAAATTCTTTTTCTTTTTCTATTAAATAAATGAACAAAAAACTTGTATTGCAGTTGATAGCGATTTTTCTTGTAACACAGATCCTTGGACTTTATGTTGGAATAAATATTATTTCAAGCGGTTTAGAAAGAGAAGGAATAATTAACGCTAACCCTGACGATCCAATTAATTCAATCGGATTGTTTATTTATATTCTGGTTTTTACTGGAATTTTATTAATCATACTTAAATTTTATAAAGGAGAATGGCTGTTCAGAATACTTGAAGCAATTCTTGTTTTTATGACCTCGCTTCTTGTTTTTGCTTTTGTTTTGCCTCAGGAAATGGAAATTCTTGCATTAGTTTTTCCTGTAATTCTTGTGGCAACAAAACTTTTTTTTAGGAAAAATGTTTTGTTAAGAAATATTGCTTCAGTTTTGGCAGCAGCAGGAGCAGGGCCTTTAATTGGATACAATTTTGGAATAATTCCAGTAGCATTGTTTTTGGTTATTTTAGCAGGTTATGATATTATTGCAGTTTTTTACACTAAACACATGGTTGTTTTAGCTAAAGGAATCACAAAAAAAAATCTGGCTTTTACTTTTACTTTGCCTACAAAAGAACACGATTTTGAGTTAGGAACAGGAGACATGGTTATTCCATTGGTTTTTGCTGTAAGCGTTTTGGTTGAAACAATAAAGCATTTTTCTTTTCCTTTTGCTTTGGTTTCCCCTGCAATAATTTTATGGGGCTCGTTAACAGGGTTATTGCTTACAATCCAGTACAGTTCAAGCCATGTCGGAAAAGCACTGCCTGCACTTCCATTGCAGACAATAATAATGTTTTTGATGTTAGGGTTATGCTATGCTTTAGGCGCTTTTATTTTCTAAATCAATCCAAAAAAGAATTCAATTACTGTTTTTCCTGCAAAAGCAAGAATTGAATAACGAATAAATCTTCCAACAAAAACTGCAGGAAGAAATTTTTTCAAATCATAATCCAGCATTCCTGCAATAACTGAAATTAAATCAAAAAACAAGGGAACAAAAGACATTAAAGCAATAAAAGCAAAACCATGGTTTGAGACCTTTTTGCTTAAATCCTCAACTTTGTCAAGCTGGTCATGAAATCTTTTTTCAACCACATGCCTTCCGCCTTTTCCTATAAAATAGCCTGTGGTTTCACCTAATGCTGCACCAACTGCAGCAAACAATGCAATCAGAAAAGGATTAAATATTCCAGTAGAAGAAACTAAAATTATTACTGCATCAATTGGAACAACAAGAAATAAAGTTGCGTTTGCAATAAGCGAAGCAACAAGAATTCCGATTAATCCATAAGAATTAACAAGAGAATACAGTAATCCGCTAACATCCATTTAAACGCCTACAAAGGTATTATTATACTTTTTTCATTTAAATAATAAATGGTTGAAATGAAATACGAAAAAATGCTTGACAGGCTTTATTTAAGCCTGCCAGAACAGACTAAAACAAAAGAAAGATTTGAAATGCCTAAAGTGGAAAGCCATATTCAAGGCCAGAAAACAATAATCAAAAACGCTTCAGCAATACTAAAGGCAATTCACCGCGAAGAAAAACATTTAGTTAAATTCATTACAAAAGATTTAGGTGTTCCAACAGCTTTTTCTGAAGGAAGAATTGTAATAACAGGAAAACTCGGAGAAAAACAAATTACAAACACCATAGAAAACTACATTAAAAACTATGTTTTATGCAGGGAATGCAGTAAGCCTGACACAAAGTTTATTGAAATGCAGGGAATAAAAATGATGAAATGCGAAGCATGCGGTGCTTTGACTTCAATTAAACCATTATAAGGGGATAAACTATTTTTCATAAAATGCATTTAATTCAAAACCAGAAAATTCTCGCAGTATGCGATAAAGAATTAATTGGAAAAATTCTGGACAAAGAAACAGAATTCAAGGCAAGAAAAGAATTTTATGGAGAAAAAGAAATCAAAAAAGAAAAATTAAGAAAGCTTTTCAGGGAAACTGATTCAGTGAATTTGCTTGGAGAAAAAAGCGTTTCAGTTGCATTAAAAGAAAAAATAGCCGGAAAAGAAAACATCATAAGAATAAATAATGTTCCACACATACAAGTTTATTTCATTAAAGGAGAAAACACATGAATCCGCGACAAAATCAGATGACAGAAGAAGAAGCAATAAGCAGAATAAGAATGCCTAAAAGAAAAGACCTTGAAATGTTTGCTATTGCAACACAAATGCTTGGAGCAGACAAAATCAAAGCAATGTGCGAAGACGGAAAAGAAAGAGTCTGCAGGATTCCAGGAAAATTAAGGAAAAGAGTCTGGATAAGAGAAGGAGACTTAATTATAGTGAAATTATGGGATTTTCAGCCAATCAAAGGAGACATTGTCTGGAGATACATTAAAGTCCAGACAAATTATTTGAAAAGAAAAGGCTTGCTTGATAAACTGCCAATAGAAGACGGATTCTGAATGCAAAAAAGAAAAACAGAGCCAGAAAAAGAATTTCAGGAAGAAAGAGAAAAAAGAATCAAAAGGTTTCCTGAAAAAAAAACTTCAAAAACTTTTGACGATGTATTTGACCAGGAAACATTAAACACAATCCGCAGAATTGCAACTGCAGGCCTGATAGACAAATTAGAGTATGTTGTTTCAACAGGAAAAGAAGCATATGTTTTCCGTGCAATGGATAAAGCAGGAAATTTTCGTGCAGTAAAAATATTCAAGACAATTACATCCAAATTCCATAACATGAACCAATACCTTGAAGGAGACAAACGCTTTAAGAATGTACCAAAAGAAAAAAAAGAAATAGTAAAAGAATGGACAAAAAAAGAATTCAAAAACCTTGAAAAACTTTCAAAAGCAAACACTAATGTGCCTTTTCCTGTAGGCTTTAAAGAAAATGTTTTGGTAATGGAATTCATTAATGAAAACGGCGAAGCATGCAAAACACTCAAAGAAAAAGGAGTAAAAGATTTGCAGGACGCTTATGAACAAATAACTGAATTCATTGCAAGAGCTTTTTATATTTCTGGATTAATTCACGCAGACTTAAGCGAATACAACATTTTAGTAAAAGAAGAAAAAGGCAAAGAAAAATTGTTTGTAATTGATGTAGGCCAGGCAGTATTAAAAAGCCATCCAAAAGCAGAAGAATTCCTTAAAAGAGACCTGAAAAACATTGCATTATATTTTTCAAAAAAAGGGCTTGAAAAAACAGAAGAAGAAGTAAGAAAAGATGTAAGAAAACTAAAAGAAAAAATGGCTTAATCAACTGCAACCTGCCTCACATATAAATAAATAGGATTCTTTAACCAAAATTTTCATGATTTTTGAAATTGACGTAAGTGGTTCAGATATATTTGACAAAGACACAGTAATAATGGTTGCAGAACGAAACAACGAACACCGAATGCTCGGCTTCAAAATGACTCAAAATATAAAACAAACAATCCTGACAAGATACGGGCAAAGATTATATAGATACTCTAAATCACCAAACGGAAAAGCTAAAATGAAAGTAAGGTTTTACTGCGCAGTAATCTATTTAATATTCAGAGAACTCCAAAAAAAATATAACCTAAAAAAAATAAGATTAGAAATCTGCAGAGACTTATCTGGAAACGAAAACTAAATAAAAGAAATGCTTGAACAATTACTCGGAACAAAACAATTCAAAAAAGGATTAAAATTAGAAATAGAAGACATATTTTTCACAAAACTAAATAAACAAGAAAGTCTAGCTGACCGCTATGCTTACTTATTATCAAAAGACAGTGTCAATAAATTTACTAACATTTCATACAAAATTGATTTAGAAGATATTGAAGTTTTTCTAAAATATTAAAAGAAAATAGAAACGTGGCAAGGAACTTCCATCAAAGGAAATCGCAGCCTAGTCCGCCCTTCAGGACTGATTACCTGCCGAACTCGCTAGCAGTGCCACAGAATACTTGTGTATAAACTTCTATTTAAATTTTACCGTTTTTAAAGCTTGTGTTTTTCTAAAAAAACAAAGAAAAAATAAAGTAATAAATGAAAAAATCAAGGTCTTCTAATTCCCATTTTTTTTCTTTCTTTAAGGACTTTTTTAGCTTTTCTTGATTTAGAATAAATCCCCCAAGCACCTTTCAAAGGATTTAATTTAGATAAGCGAAAATAGTGGCGTCTATCTTTAATTCCTGCTATTTTAAACGAAGTAGTCGAGATAGCCTTACTGTTAAAATCCCTAATTGAAATTACTTTGTTAGTAATCCTCTTGAGCTTAGATTTTTCTGAAACAGGAGAAACCCAACCCTCTAAAAATTTAGTTCCAGAAGTTGAGGGGTCTAAAGTAAATTTTTTCCTTCAAATGCTCCTTTTTCTGTACACAAACCACGAATCAAAAAGTGCAGTGCAATTGATTTGCCTTTTTTATAGCGACGTTCACAAACCAATTTTACGCTAAAACCTTTTGATTCAAGCAAGGCACCTAATACTGTTGCTTTATCTAAACAACCATAAGCTAAATTAAATTTTCCTGAAGAAATAATCTGCTCAGGCGTTCTTTGACCCAAACTCCATAACATTCTAAGGCTATGTTCATTCTTTAAATGTGAATCCACCCAATCGCACATCTCTTTTATTAGGTGTGTTCCTGCATAATGGAAAGAAGGAGTTTCAGCCATGAAAAAATAGAACAGTAATCGAAAATATAAAGTTTTCCGAACAATAATATTGATGGAAATGTTAACAAATTTAGCTCTATTTCATTAAATCTTAAGGTTTTATTGATGCAAGAATATTTAAAGATTCCAAAGGACAGAATTGCTGTTTTAATCGGAAAAAACGGTGAAACCAGAAAAGAGCTTCAAAAACTGACTAAAACAAAAATTGAAATTGACTCAAAGACAGGAGAAGTTGATGTTCAAGGAGAAGAGCCAATAGATTTTTATATTTCACTAAACATAATTAAAGCTATTGCAAGAGGGTTTTCTCCTGAACACGCTTTTCTGTTAAAAGACGAAAATTTTTTTCTTGAAATAATTGAATTAAAAGAAATACTAGGAAAAAACGAAAAGCTCATACAGCAAAAAAAAGGAAGAGTAATAGGAAAAAAAGGAAAAACAAGAAAAGAAATAGAAGAAAAAACTGACACTTTTATTTCAGTTTACGGTAACACAGTAAGCATTATAGGAAAACAAGAAGACATTCAAAAAGCAAAAAAAGTAATTGAAATGCTATTAGAAGGAGCATCTCATTCAACAGCAGAATCATTTTTGTTTGAAAGAGAAAAAGAATTTGAATTATAAAAAGTGATAAAATGGCAGAAACTGAAGCCAAAACAAAAGAAGAAACTAAAATTCAAGCAGTAAAGCCGACAAAAGAAATTTCAGCTGAAACTCTGGCAAAAGAATTCAAAGAACATTCAGTTGCAGAATTCTTCAAAAAAAACAAGCAAATGCTTGGATTAAGCGGAAAAATCAGAACACTTACAACAATAATTCACGAATATGTTACGAATAGCGTGACAACTGATACACCAACAGTCATAAGAGAAAATGGAGAAGTAAAAATTGAAAGAATAGGAAAAATTGTTGATAATTTAATGGAAGAAAACGGTTTTGGGTATTCAGCAAAACAGGATGTAGAATCGTTAAGGGATTTCAATAAATTTGAAGTTTTGTGTTTCGATAAAAAAACAAACAAATTAAACTTTAAACCAGTGAAATCAATTCACAGACACAAAATGGGTTTAGGCGAAAAAATCTTCAAAATAAAAACTGTTGGAAACAGAACAGTTGAAGCAACAAAACATCATGGATTATTCAGTTTAAGAGAAGGAAAAGTAATTGAAGTAAAAGCAGAAGAACTATCTGTCGGAGACTATTTAACAGTGCCAAGGAAAAGCTGGATTGAAGAAACAAAAAAAGAAATAAATTTTTTGGAAGAAACTTTGAAGCTGAATGATGAAGAGTTAGGAGAATTCAGCGTTTTTGGGATAAAAAGCATTTTATACAAAAATGAGGAACTTAAAAACAAAATAAAATCTCAGTTAACAGAAAAACAAAGAAATTACGATTTCTACAGAAATTATATGAAATGTGACAGACTTCCTGTTAGACTATTAAAAATATTGAACGATGAAGAAATAAAACTTTTTTATGAATACAGGATTGGAGCAAGGCATTGCAAATACAAAATGCCAGCAAAAATGCCTATAACAAAAGAACTAATGCGTTTTTTGGGTTTATATATTGCTGAAGGAAGCACACGAAAAACCATGACAAGCTCTGTTTTATCTTTTGGAGCACATGAAAAAGAACTAATTGAATATTGTGCGTTCTTAACAGAAAAAATTTTTGGTTTAAAACCAATTCAAAGGAAAGCCCACAGAACAGCACTAAATGTTGAAATACCATCAAAAACTGTCGCTTTTATTTTAACGAAAATTTTTAAATGTGGTTTTGAAGCAAGAAAAAAAAGAATTCCCAACATTGTTTTTAGTGTTTCAGAAGAATTTGCAAAAGAATTCTTGTTTGCATATTTAGCAGGAGATGGCTATCCCTCAACAAAGATTTTTAGGAAACTCTTAAATGGAGATTTTAATTTAAAAGAGAAAATTGTCTTAGCCACAGCCAGCGAAGAACTTTCTATTGGAATCCAATATCTTTTATCAGGTTCAGGCTATTCATACAGTTCCAGCGAAAAAGAAGCTGAAGAAAGAATTATAGCAGGAAAAAAAGCAAGCTTTGGAAAAAACTACAGAATAGAATTTTACACTAACCAAAAAAATTCACCGCTGAATTTTCTCCCGCTAGAAATTGGAGGAATAGAAGCAGTAATTGAACCAAAACTTAAATGGGCAATAAACAACAGAGGGCAACAAACAGTCAGCTACGAAAAAATAGTTTCATTAAAAGTAAATGAAGCAAGCATTTCAGAAGAAACAGTAAATTTTATTGGAGGGGATTTAGGCTTACTTCAAATAAGCGAAATAGAAGAAAGAACCCCGAAAGAAAACGAATATGTTTACGATTATTCTGTTGAAGAAGACGAAAACTTTGTTGGAGGTTATGGGGCAATATGCCTGCATAATTCTCTGGATGCATGTGAGTCAGCAAATATTCTGCCGGAAATAGAAATCAAAATACAGGAATTAGGAACAGAATACTATGAAATTACAATTAAAGACAACGGCCCTGGATTAACAAAAGACACAGTTGGAAAAGCTTTAGGGCAACTGCTTGCAGGAACAAAATTTCATAGAATGGTTCAGTCAAGAGGGCAGCAGGGAATTGGAGCAGCAGGAGCAACAATGTATGCCCAGACAACAACCGGAAAACCAGTTAAAGTTATTTCTGGAACAGGAAAAGGAAAAGCTTTTTCTTTAGAGTTAACAATTGACCCGAAAAAAAATGCACCAAAAATAGAAAACCTCAAAGAAATAGACAAGCCATTTAAAGGCCTGGCAATTCAGGCAAAAGTAAAAGATGTTTTATTCAGGATTTCAGAACAAGGCCCATTAGAATATGTCAGGCGAACTGCAATAGCTAATCCTCATTTACAAATAAGCTTTATTGACCCAACAGGACAAAAAACACTCTTTAAAAGAAGCTCAAACAAAATTCCTGATGCGCCAAAAGAAATAAAACCGCATCCTAAAGGAATTACAGTAGATGAATTAGTTACAATGGCAAAATATTCTGATGCAAGAAAAGTCAGTTCTTTTCTTAAGAATTCTTTTGACAGAATGGGAGACAAAGCAATAGAAGAAATAACAAAACAGGTTTCATTTGACATAAATTCTGACCCAAAAAAAATGGAATGGAATGCCGCAGAAGAAATCATTAAAGCAATCAAAACAATAAATTTTATTGCGCCTACAACAGAAGGATTAAGCCCTATAGGAGAAGAACAAATTGAAACTTCATTGAAAAGCATTGTTCAGCCTGAATTCCTTAAAGTAATTACAAGAAAAGCACAAGTTTACAGCGGAGGATTTCCGTTTCAGATTGAAGTAGCAGTAGCTTTCGGCGGAAACGCAGGAAGAAGTTCAGGCAATGGAAACGGAGAAGAAGAAAACCTTAAAAGAATGGAAGTAATGCGTTTTGCAAACAAAGCCCCTTTATTGTTTGACGGAGGAGGCTGTGCAATAACAAAAGCCGTACAGACAATTGACTGGAAAAGATATGGAATACAAAACATTGATGAAGCTCCTTTAACTGTTTTTATTAACATGATTTCAGTTCATATTCCTTACACTTCAGCAGGAAAACAAGCAATATCAGATGAAACAGAAGTATTAGAAGAAATGCGTTTAGCTTTAATGGATTCAGGAAGAAGGATTGCAAGGCACATTGTAGGCAAAAAAAAGCTGAAAGAAAAAGAAATGAAGAAAAAAATTTACTTAAAATATGCAGTTGAAGTTGCAATAGCTTTAAGTGAATTAACAGGAAAGAAAAAAGAAGACATTGAAAAAAAACTGCATAATATTGTATTGAAAAGGCTTAAATTAGAAGAACAAGAAGAAAAAAAAGATTTAAGCGATGAAGAAATAGAAAAAGAAATGGAAAAAGAAGCAAAAAAACTGGAAAAAAAAGAAAAAAAACAAAAAGAAAAAATAAAAGGAATAAAAAAAGTGAAAGAAGAAAAATAAAGAAAAAAAGGAAAAAGTTAAGCTGAAAAAAGTCAAGAAATAAAAAAAGAATTAAAAAAAATTAAATTTAAACAAATAAAAAAGAAAAAAATTCAAAAAAAAAGAAATGAAAAAATTAGGTGAATTTGTATGTCAAAAAAAGACAAAGAAGTAATTCAAAAACTGAAAGAAGCAGGAATAGACCTCACAAAACAGATAGACAAAGGAAATGACCCAAGCTATGAACTTCCTGTAAGGACATTAAATAATGTTTTTTTTGACCAGAAAAGCAAGACAATCAAATTAGGCGACAGGAAAAGCGCAAGGCAGTTTTTGAATATTGCGCATACAAGAAAATTCATGCAGACAATGCTTGTTGCAGCAGAAATAAAAAAAGTGATTGCAGAAGAAGCAACTGTTTCAATAAGAGACTTGTATTATGCATTAAAGCATACAATTGAAGGAACCGAAGAAAACACTTTTGAAAATCAGGGAGAAAGCGATCCAATAATTGAAGACCTTGAATCTTCACTGAATTTATTAAGAGAAGAACTTCATTTAGCTGCTTCAAGCAAAGGCGTCATTTCAGGAAGCCTGAAAATAAAAGACGGAAAAGATACAATTGATTTAAGCAGAATGGGTTCAGGCGGCTGGGGAGTTCCATCCAATGTAGAGCCAGACAAAATAGAAATAAAAGATTTAAGCGCGGAATATGTTTTGTTTATAGAAAAAGATGCAGTATGGAAAAGATTCAATGAAGACCAGTACTGGAAAAAACACAAATGCATTATTATTACTGGAAGAGGCCAGCCTTCAAGAGCAGAAAGAAGGTTTGTTCAAAGGCTGAACAAGGAACATAAGCTTCCTGTTTTTGCTTTAATGGATGCAGACCCTTGGGGGATGTATATTTATTCAGTCATAAAACAAGGTTCAATTTCTTTGAGTTACTCTGAAGAAAAATTAGCTACTCCAGACACAAAATATATTGGCTTGACTGTAAGCGATGTTGAAACATTTAAGATTCCAAAAGAAGTCACAATTAAATTAAACAAGCTTGACGTTAAAAGAATTAATGAAATGAAAAGCTATGACTGGTTTAAGAAAAAAGAATGGCAACAAGAATTTGACTTAATGAAAGAAAAAGAAATCAAATTGGAATTAGAAGCTTTAAGCAAGAAAGGAATTCGTTTCATCACAGAAGAATATTTGCCTCAAAAAATCAAATCAAAGGATTTTTTGCCTTAATTTTTATATTAAAGTAGTTAGCTTGGCTGTCCATTCATCAACTATTTTTCCCTGCTTATCAAATACAACAGTAACTGTTTTTTTGGAGCCGGGATCAAATACTTCAACTTTAGTTAAGGCCTCTGACCTGTTCAAACCAATTTCTGGTTTACGATAAATTCTTTCTGCTACACATTGAAATTTACTTTGTGCTAATTCTTCTGCTAAAGGACTCCCTGATTTTATATCTCTTCCGGCAACCTCTCTTACTTTTTCAAACAAAGAAGGCTTTAAATAAGAACTGAATTCAACCGGAAGAAAATATTTCAGTCTGTTAACAATAACAGGAAAATGCATGCCTGCAATTCCCTGAAAAAAAACTGTTTTAATGAGTTTTGCATTTTTTTTGGTCGCAAGCCTTTTTTGCCATAAAACTGCGTTGCCATTATCGTTAAATAAAGTAGTTGAATTTTGGGTTTCTCTTGCAAAGCCTTTTTTTATTCCGTCAATTGTATCAATTTCCACAGCCCTCATTTTTTTAAGGCTTGCTTTCCTTAAAATAGGAATTCCTGCACGGTAAACAAAATCGCCTGTTCTTGCTCTAAGAACACTTGCGGCTTTCCTGACAGGCTTTGGAATTCTTGGCTTTTTCATTTTCAATCCCCAAAAAGATTAAAGCATAAGTGATTATTAAATCCATCGCAAAAGAAAAAAGTGCTTTAAATACTATTTTTTCGGGCAAAATTTAAAAAAG
>Ga0180009_10004720_pt1 | contig 14887 bp, 14 predicted proteins | sample OS_PC_MetaG_FD_123537 | JGI IMG/M metagenome (GOLD analysis project Ga0180009, IMG submission 123537) | Groundwater microbial communities from the Aspo Hard Rock Laboratory (HRL) deep subsurface site, Sweden - OS_PC_MetaG | ecosystem: Environmental > Aquatic > Deep subsurface > Groundwater...
GCCTCTACCCCTGTCAAAAAAGTGGTGCTTACCGCACCTCCTAAACCGGGGATAAGAACACCCAGCTTGCCATCCGGCTTCACTATATCTTCACTTCGTCTCATGGTCTTCCTTTTCAGAGTCTCTTAAAATGGGTGTTTAATAATCGCCCCAGTGTGTAGCAATCGATTTCATGATTAAACGTATTATACTCGTAAGTTGTCAAGTTTTTTGTCATTGTACATTATTTTTTGGGTTAACCTTCCTACACTCACTCTGAATTGTTGGCGAAGACATTCTTTAACCCCATTGAAACAATGGGTCCGACTACGTCGGTATGGCCATAACCCTCGAATAGCTTCTTCGAGAACTTCAAGCCATCGTATCCCCGATCGTCCATAATTGCGGCAAAGCGGTAATAATCAGACACAGATACGATTGTGTCGAGATAACCCGCGGGTGAAAAGGAGGAATGTTCCTCTTCCTCACCAATACCGATAAACAGCTTAACGGGAAGTTCTTTGTGTTGCTTGGCGTACTCACTTTCCATGTTGAAGAGCACCCTCTGACCAATCCCTAAAGAAGGACTTCCCACAACGTATCTTTGAAAGGCTTGTGGTTGATGCAGTAGTGTGTAGAGCACAAAATGTCCACCTGTAGAGTGACCCAGCAGTGTTTTATCCACTGAACTGACTCGATATCCTGCTTCGATCATAGACGTTAGTTCTTTGGTAATGAACTTCAGGAAATGCTCTGCGCCGCCGGTTTCGATCTCCATGTGCTGGATTTTGAATAGATCACCCAAAGATCGTTCATATTGCTTGTCAACCACAGACGTAAAATCTTTGGCGCGGCGAACAAAAAACTGACGGAAGTCGTCACCATAGAATCCTTCTAATGGGTAGCCGATACTGACCACCACTACCTCGGGAATCACCTTGCCCTGTTGCATCATGCGGGCAATTCCGGTGACGATCTCAAAGAGCAGATTGCCGTCCACCACATAGATTGTGGGAAAAGACGTATTTGGCTTGTGGTGGTAAGAAGCCGGAAGGCTTATAGAAATCCGGTATTCCTGACCGGTGTTTTTTGACGCAACCGTCAGGACCTCTGTTGTGTGAACGGATGTTTTGGTTCGTGTTCTCATTGTGGATCCCTACTCACTCATTGCAATATAGATTTCCAACCAGAATGCAGGTGGCTACTCAGAGAGCTAATCAGGTTACAGAATCTTCTCCAGGTCCTCAAATTGATCTTCGATCTGGTACAGACATTGATCTAGTTCATTGAGCTTTCTCGAAAGAAGCTGCTCCCTCGCCGCTTATTTCAACCCCCGTTGCTTTTTCCAAAACTCATATTCATAGGGCCAATCCTCTTTTCGAAAAAGAATCAGGCGCCGCATCCTTTCTTCAAAAGACTTCATCATCTTTTCCACCTCAGGGAGTAGGGCTCTCTCCTTCCAAGAACGCACCAGGTTCTTTCCCAGTTCTCGGGCCCGACTCCGTATCTCTTTGGGAAATCATCCCCGACCATATTGCCCATCGTGGCCCATACGGAGCCCACAGGGATTATCCCTGTGGTGAGCAAGAAGTGATTCATGTATTGGGCGATGGGCTCCTCATCCCCGCCTCCGGAGGTGACCACCGAAGCTCCATATCTCCCTTCAAAGGCCATGCAGTGGATCACGCCGCAGCACCGGTCCATAAAAGCCTTCATCTGGGCACTGACGCTGAAGATATAGTTCGGGCTGGCAAGAACCACTCCGTCCGATTCTAGAATTTTCCCTTTAATGGATTCGAATTCATCATCATGAGGGCACCTGCCCTTCCGGTGACAGGTATCACAAGCCAAGCACGGGAGTACAGTACTACCCGGAAGTACAATTGTTTCAGTCTTAGCACCTTCCGCTTCAGCCCCTTCCAAAACATGAGAGAGCAGCCGCGCTGTATTTCCCTTGAGCCCATGGGGGCTTGCAACGATACTGATGATATCCAAGGCATCTCCTCCTTTGTTTCATTTCACTAGGATGTCCCCATCTCTATTCTCATTTCTTGCTAATCTAATATATAACGACCTTAAATAATCAAATAACTAAAAATAAGAGTATGGATATTTGATTATTTAAGGTCGTCCCCACATCCCACGGCTTGTATTTTTGGCTTGGGGGGGTCGATTTTAAAACGAAAATGACGGTTTTAAGAAAGCGGTTGTGAGCTGCAGAGAAAAACTGGAGACCCTAAGCTTCAATAACAGGGATTTTGTATTTCTTCAAACCAATATCACGTGTCACAAGCGTAAGACCTTCTACTTTAGCCTGGGCTACAAGCATCCTGTCAAATGGGTCTCGGTGATGTGTCGGAAGGTCCCCGACCGCATGCGCGTGTTCAACAGTGATATCCAACGTCTCAAAGGGTTGATCATCTAACACATTCCGAAAACTTCGGGGAATTTTCAGTTTTCCTAATGCCTGCTTGATCCTTATTTCCCAAATGACCACAGCACTGACAAACACCAGATTTTTCTCGTCAGCAATTGCAGTCTTTGCTTTTTTGGAAAGGGTTGGATGATCATCGAGCCACCATAAAAGGACATGTGTATCAAGTAAGAGATTCATTTATCCACCATCCCGAACAATTCGGCAATATCCTTCGGTAGTTCATCAAAATCATCGGCTATTTTGATTTTCCCCCGTAGGGCGCCGGGTCGGCGAGGTTTCTCGCTTAGCTCATACCGAACAAGCTTTGCAACGGGCTTCCCTGCTTTACCAATGATCACCTCTTGCCCGGCCATGACCTTCTCAATAAGGGCCGATAAATGTGCCTTTGCCTCTGAAATATTGGTTATGAGCATACTCATCACCTCCTCATATCTAGTCTGACCAGACCAGACCAGAAAGTCAAGGTTTTTTAGCTCATCATGACTTTTTACCGATCCATCAAAAATAGTCTTGACTATTTTTCATAATTGTGAATTTTTTGAATTGGGTTGGACACAATGCCATTAACTTAAGGAAAATTAAGTTGACCACGCCGTCACCCCGGCGAAAGCCGGGGTCCAGAAAGGATTGAAATGACTGGATTCCGGCTTTCGCCGGAATGACATCAGGGGCGTTCACATCAGGGCAGAGTGGCTTAAGTTAACAGCATTGGGTTGGATCAAGACAATACTTTGAAATTACATGGTAAATGATGATTTAAGGACTGATATTAGGGCCTAGAAGCTCAATTTGGGGTCAGAAAAGAGTTCACGTCTATACTCATACCATGAGATGACAACATATCGTATTAAATATTATCTGAAAATCTGCTGGATATTTTGCCTACTAGCTCTTTTACTGGGTTGCGCCAATACGACGTCTGGAGTTATCCCCAAAGCTTCCGAATTCAGTATTAGGGCTGAACCTTGGCCGGAAGCCGATAAACTGTTTCGAAGCGATCCTCACTGGCTAGGAAGCGATGACGCCTATTCAATTGATCTTGGTAATGGGCGTATACTGTGGCTTTTCGGTGACACTTTCATCAATCCTGAAGGTTCTGGGAATCGGTCTGATTCAACACTGGTTCGAAACAGCGTGGCGATCCAGCAGGGTTATAACCCCTCTTTGGCATCCATCAGATTTTACTGGAGCACTCAAAAGGATAGAAAACCAGCGTCATTTTTTCATGGATCTGAGGGCATATGGTTTTGGCCGGGTGGAGGAATCTGTATCGATGGGAAGCTATTCATCTTTCTCATGAAGATCTGTGAGACCCATACCGGCTTTAGGTTTGATGTCACGGGCTGGACAGCGGTTATGATTGAAAATCCCCATGCATTTCCAAGTGAGTGGAAAATTCGTCGGTTGGAAACCCCGAAAAATAGATATAACGTGATTATTGGTTCTGCCAGCGTTATACAGAAAGATCATTTTGTATTCGCTTTCGGTACAGACTCTAAAACTCACCACGTGTATGTTGTGCGCTGGCCAATCTCTTCATTTCTGGATGGGGATCTTATGACACCACAATGGTGGATGGGCACGTCTGGTGGATGGATGAAGGAACCCCTTCTGAATAATAAACCTGTTCCCTTATTCTCTAAAGGACAGATGGAGTTCACCGTGCACTACTCTCCTTTACTGAAACAATTTTTACAGGTTCAAACAGGGAGTTTTCAGGATCCAAGGATGGCATTTCGGGTGGCAACGGATATTACAGGACCGTGGTCCTGCCTACATAATTTCTATAAACCCATGGAGGCAGGTCAACCGAATCTGATCATATATGCCGGTAAATCACATCCGGAACTGGTTGGAGCAGACATTGTTTTTACTTACGCCGTCAATTCAACAGACTATGGGCAACTTCTGAGAGATCACAGGATCTATTACCCGGTATTCCTCAAGGGCCATATTAAGATTGAGAGATAGAGCTCAAGTCCTGCTCAGGCATCACTCTTGTCCAAAAACGATTTCACCGCAGAGTCGCCAAGAACGCAAAGAAATAGATTTTATCAGAATTCCTGAGTCTTCGACCTTGAGGACCTTCGGCCCGAGCTCAGGTCGAGGGCTCAGACCTCGAAAGGAGGGGAATTCTGATAAAGGTATTTGCTGTTTTCCCGAAGGGCTTGAGTCATAGTATTTTCCCCCCTCTCAGGGGAAAATACTATGAACAAAATACTTAGCGCTCTCAGCGGCTCAAGAGAGCGAAGTCGAAGGGGAACGGGCGGTAAATATTATTTTCTAAATGGCACATTTCAAAAAATGGAACCTAAATTTCGGATCACAAATGGCATTTAGGAAAACCAGGCACTTACTTGCCAAAAAGAATGAATTAATGTCTATTTTGGACACCAATGGTCAGGCACATGTTTATAAATTATATTCTTTGATCTTGGAGATGAGGATTGGCCTGCTGATCTCGAGGATTTTCGCCGCCTGTGTCCGATTCCCATCGGTTATTTTTAGGGCCTTTTCAATAAGATTGCGTTCAAGTTGTCTGGAGGCTTTCTTTATTGACAAAGTGTGTTCTGGTTTAGAAGACGAAAACGTGTGTCGGCCCGTAGTTATTGTAGACGGGAGTTCAGCAGGCGTGATCCATCTACCCTGAGCAAGTAGGATGGACCTCTCCAGGACATTCTCAAGCTCCCGGATATTGCCGGGCCAGGAGTATCCCATAAGGATAGGCATGGATTCAGATGTAAGTCCTTCGATGTTTTTATCTAATTTCTTATTGAAGATATCAATGAAATAGCCCACGAGAAGGGGGATATCGCCCCTTCTTTCCCTCAAGGGAGGAAGATGAATGGTCATGACATTGATCCGGTAGAATAGGTCTTCCCGGAACCTCCCCTCTTCCACTTCCATTTGCAAATCTCTGGCTGTTGCAGCGATCACCCTTACATCAATCTTATCAGTTTCAGTAGACCCTAAAGGCGTTATCTCTTCTTCTTGAAGGACCCTCAGAAGTTTTACCTGTAGGGAGGTAGGAAGTTCCCCTATCTCATCTAAAAATATAGTTCCTTTATCCGCCTCTTTGAAAAGACCTGGTTTATCTTTAACGGCATCAGTGAACGCACCCTTTTTATATCCGAATAACTCACTCTCAAGTAGATTTTCAGGAATACCACCACAGTTTATGTTTACCAAGGATTCCGAATTTCGGGGTCCCCTTGAATGGATGGCTCTGGCGATCAACTCCTTGCCTGTCCCGCTCTCACCGGTAATCAGCACCGTGGTTTTATGGTCCGCCACCCTGCGGACAAGATCAAAAACATAGGCCATAGCTTCACTTCGAGCCACAATGTTTTCAAAAGAGTACCTTTGTTCGATCTTCTTTATTTTGTCTTGTAGGATGATATTTTCCTCTCTTAGCCGCTCCCGTTCTTCCGCCTTCTTTAAGGTCAAAAGGACCTCGTCTGTCTTAAAAGGTTTGGATATGTAATCATATGCCCCCGCCTTCATGGCCTCCAGGGCAATATCAACGGTTCCATATGCTGACATCATGATAAAGGTTTTTTCCGGGTATCTCTCCTTTGATCTCTCTAAAAAGGTCATTCCATCCATATTAGGCATCTTTAGATCACAAAGTATAAAATCAAATTCTTCCTTCTCCATCATGTTGAGGCCCTCAATGCCATCGGCTGCCGTTTCAGTAAAATATCCCTCCTTGTTCAGCATGACCTGAAGCATATGCCTCATATTCTTTTCATCATCGATGATGAGGATACGTTTCCCCGACGTGTTCATTATCATTCGTCCTTCCTGTAAATGGGGAGGGTAACAATGATGGTTGTCCCCTTTCCCATGGAGCTTTCAGCACGGATTGTTCCATCCAATCCTTCAATGATCCTGAAGCAGACCGAGAGCCCAAGTCCAGTTCCCTCGCCAGGTTCCTTTGTTGTATAGAAGGGATCAAAGATATGATCTAGCTCTTCTTCTGGTATCCCCGGGCCGTTATCAATGAACCTCAACTCAATGGAATTATAGGTATTTTTACTTTGAATGGTTATCTCTTTCTCAGGACCTTTATCTTGCGAGAGATTTTTCCCGAGAAGGATATCTGCGGCATTTAATAAAATGTTTAGAAAAACCTGTTGCAACTGATTCGGATCCGCAAAGATGGTATCTGCGGTCGCATTCAGTTCAGTGGTGATCCTGATGCTCTCCATCATGGGCTGTGGTTTCAGTATGTTGACTGTATTCATGATCATCTCATGGGCATGGGTCTTTTCAGGTTTTCCGCTTGAAGGACGCGAAAAATCCAGGAGCTGTCTTATAGTCCGGTTAATCCGTGTTATTTCCGATTCAATTCGATTTAAAAAATCATCTCTTTCCTCTTCTTTTAAATCACCTCTCCTGATCAATTCCAAGTAGCCGAGAATAATACCAATGGGATTCCCAATCTCGTGTGCTACACCAGCAGCCAGACGGCCAACCGAGGCAAGTTTTTCTGATCTTATTATCTCATTCTGTGCCTGTAGAAGTTCTTCATTGGCCCTTTCCAGCGAAGTGATATGGGCCTTTAGCTCCTTTTTATTTTCATCCAGGCGTTTTAGCATGATGCTCATGGAATGGGATAGTTTTCCGATCTCATTCTTAGGAGACTCCGTGAAAAAAGGGATCATTTCTCCCTCTTTATATTCTTCTGTCATTTTTAGTAGTTTGCGGATGGGCTTAACCACAATTCGAGATAAAAGATATATACCGGCAACAGCAAGAATCAGGGTATCCAAAAGGATATAAAGAAGGATGACCTTTTCTGACTCTCTGAGAATCTGATAGATGGGGATAAGAGAGGCACTTAAACTAACGCCTCCCCAAGACCGTCCTTTAACCAATAGGGGAGCTGAAATACTCATATTTTTACTATTCAACCATATGACTCCCCATGTACTTCCATGATAATGGATGGAGAGTCTCCCTGTCTCCATCGCCTCCATGGCCATTGATTGACCACGACCCTTAACTTCTGCTGATGATCCAGAAGTAAAGGTCAGATCTCTTCCGCGATTTATGATAACGGCTTCTGAAAATCCTCCGCCAGTGATTAATTGCTCCACGTGCCTCTTAAATTGAGAATCTTCATAGATCTCTTTTAAATTTTTTCTATTATTCACAAGTAGGTTCGTTACATGAAGCTCTAGGGCTTGGATCAGTAACCGACCCATCTTTACTTTGGCCTCTATGAGATCTCTTTCTGCGAACTTTACCATAACAACATTGATAAGGAGCATGGCAGAGATAATCAAAAATATGAGCTGTGTTAATATCCCTGTTCTTAAACTGTATGTTGGAAGTTTCAAGGTCGGGCCTCATCTCAAAAGAATCCGTGAGTACCAGGATAAAAGTTCATTCCCAAAAAAGAGATGGATCAGGGCACCAAGAACGAGGAAAGGGCCGAAAGGTATCTTTGTCTGTAATCCACGACTTGCAAGCAAAAGTGAGCCTCCGCCAATAATGGTACCTGTTAATGAAGAGATGAGTATAATAAACGGCAGCGCCCTCCAACCCATCCAAGCCCCGATCATGGCCAGCAGTTTCACATCACCTCCCCCCATACCTTCTCGACCTGTGAGTTTCTCAAAAACAATGGCCACAAGGAAGAGAGATCCTCCGCCTCCCAGGACCCCGATCATAGCTTCCAACCATGAGATATGGTCGAAAATGATAGAGAAGGCCAGACCTATGATGATTCCCGGCAATGAGATAATGTCCGGTATTATCTTATGTTGGAGGTCGATGAAGCTAATGATCACAAGAGATGCTGAAAATGCGAGGAATATAAAATATCTATAGTCAAGACCATATCTGAGGAAAAGGGCGATACTTAATAATCCGGTTATGATCTCCACAACGGGATAACGCAGGGATATGGGCGCTTTGCAATACCTGCATCTCCCAAGAAGAAATATATAGCTGATGACGGGGATGTTATCGTAAGGTCTTATCTTTTTACCGCACTGGGGACAACTGGAAGGGGGGTGTACAATAGACTTTTTAAGGGGAATTCTATGGATACAAACATTGAGAAAGCTTCCCAAAGCTAAACCGAACAGAAAAGAGAACACATTTAGAATAGTAAACAGCTGCATTTTAAATAGAACATTACGGATCAGATTGACAAAGATTACATTTTAGAATAGAAGGTTATAAGATCCCGAAACATCAAACCATGATACTCTCAATTAATCCACAAAATCCGCAACAGCGCCTAATCAAACGAGTAAGCGAAGTCCTGGATAAAGGAGGACTGATCGCCTATCCCACGGATACCTTTTACGGAATAGGGTGTGACCTGTTTAATAAAAAAGGGATACAACGCATATATAAATTAAAAAATAGACCTCTCACCAAGCCCTTTTCCATCATATGCGATAGTCTCAAGGAGATCAGTCGTTATGCCCAGGTTACCAATTATGCCTACAAGACCATGAGGAGGTTACTCCCTGGGCCATATACATTTATCCTGGAAGGGACACAATTGGTGCCCAAAATAATGCTCACCAAGAGAAAAACCGTAGGTATTCGTGTTCCGGATAACAAAATCTGCCTGACCCTTGTCAGAGCCCTAGGGCGACCTATTATAAGTACAAGCGCCATATTGGATGACCCCCATTCAATTCAAGAGGCATATTCTTCATATCTCGATATTGTTATTGATGGCGGCGTGTTATATCCAAGTCCTTCCAGTGTAATCTCCTTGATAGGTGACGTACCGGAAATTATTCGCAAGGGAAAAGGAGATGTTAGGGATTTTCTCTAATCATATGAGTATGAAAGGCCAGTCCACCTGTATTCTATACTGGTTTTTAAACTATTTTTAATGGCCCTGTATACAGACTCGGCAGTATTTTCAAGAAAGATATCCCATAGTCTTGACTTCTGTCTCCTGGGGTAAATCAGTGTTGCTTCACCCTTTATCCCGGTCATCTTTTTTGCAAGATCCACAGCATCCTGAAAATTTCCCAGCAGATCAACCAGCCCCAACTCTTTGGCTTTGGCCCCTGAAAGGATGCTACCATCTGCTATCTCCCGAACCTTCTCCATTGAAAGAGACCTGCCAAGGGCCACTGCAGACACAAACTGGTTCTGAATGTCAGAGATCAAACCTTTGATGATCTCCCTATCGCGCTCGGTCATCTTTCGGTGAGGTGAACCAATATCTTTGAATTCACCGCTTTTTAAAACCTCAAGGCTGACACCGATCTTTTTAAGAAGCTCCTGGAGCTGGACGAATTCCATGATAACCCCAATACTGCCCGTTAGAGTACCAGGATTTGCAACTATCTTATCAGCTGCTGAGGCTATATAATAGCCACCAGAAGCTGCCATACTGCCCATAGAGGCTATCACCTTTTTGGTTTTGATGGTCTTCCTCACTTCCCGATAGATCTCTTGTGAAGGACCAACACCTCCTCCAGGGGAATCTATCCTTAAAATGATGGCCTTGATTCCCTTATCTTTTTTAAAATCAACCAGTTGCGATACAATGGGTTCGGAATCCATGATGGGACCCTTTATGGGGATAACCCCTATCTTATCACCAAACCCCAGGCCTGAAGATGGACCAAAGAATTGGAGAATGATAGTCATGACCAAGCCGAGGAATATCACGGTAATCCCCAGAATGATAAGAACAATGAATATAGGATTTTTTCCCTCTGACATATTTTCTTGAGATCTTCTATAGGGTCAGTCTATCTTTCGGAAGGACGGTTATTCTCTGGAATTTTCGTTCATATCCTTGAGTGTCAAATCTGTTCTAATTCATATGTAATCATTCAAGCGGTTTGTCATTGGTGGAACTATCTTCTTCACTATCATGCTCTTCAATGGATTCCCCATCTTTCTGATCACCTGATAAGGATCGTCGTTCCAGATTAAACATCCCTTCTCTTAGCAGCTCTCCTAAATTTGAAGTGGCCTCTCTATGATTGTTCAGATAGCTTTTATAGATATCTCGCTCCTCAGTCTCTTCAAGTCTTTTGATAGAGAGACCTATCTTTTTATCCTTCCGTGAAACATTGATGACTTTTGCCTGGATAACATCATCTATCTTAAACCGGCTTAAATGATTGCTACCTTTCTCCTTTGACAGCTCGGAGACATGAATAAGTCCTTCAATTCCTTCTTCCAGTTCAACAAATACGCCAAAATCGGTGATATTTGTAACGGTGCCTGTTATTCGGGTCCCAGGTCTGTATTTCTCTGGTATCTCATCCCACGGATCACGGGTTAACTGTTTTATCCCCAATGAAAAGCGCTCGTTCTCTTCATCAATATTAAGAACCACAGCCTGAACCTCTTGCCCTTTCTTATAAACATCTGAAGGGTGCTTAACCCTCTGGGTCCACGAGATATCTGAGATATGAACAAGCCCATCTATCCCTTCATCTATCCCGATGAAGATGCCAAAATCAGTGATATTCTTTATCCTTCCTTCTATGGTGGTGCCAACAGGATATTTTTCTCCAATAATCTCCCACGGATTTGGTTCAACCTGTTTTAGACCTAACGAGATACGTTTATTTGCTGGATCAATATTGAGAACCACAGCATCTATATAGTCACCTACCTTTAATAACTGGGATGGATGTCTGACTTTTCTGGTCCATGACATCTCTGATACATGGATCAGTCCTTCAATTCCCTCCTCAACTTCAACAAAGGCCCCATAATCGGCTAAGCTCACGACTCGGCCATTAATCCTGGTAGAAACGGTATATCTTTCTTCAGCGTTAGTCCATGGATCCGGTTTGAGCTGCTTTAGGCCAAGAGATACCCTCTCCTTGTCCCGATCAAAATTTAGCACTTTTACTGTTATTTGATCTCCGATCTGATACATCTCTGATGGATGGCCTACCCGACCCCAGGACATATCGGTTATGTGAAGCAGGCCATCGATTCCACCCAGATCAATAAATAGACCGTAGTCTGTAATATTCTTAACGATACCTTCCATGACAGCACCATCTTCTAATGTATGAAGAATCTTCTCCCTAAGGGATTTGCGTTCCCCTTCAAGGATTGCTCTGCGGGATAGAACAATATTTGATCGACGCTTGTTATATTTCAAGATCTTAAAATCGTGTTCTGTACCTATAAGGGAATCAAAATTCCTGATCGGTTTTAAGTCAATCTGTGAACCGGGCAAGAATCCCTGAAGGCCGATATCTACGGCCATACCTCCTTTAAGACGATATAAAATCTTGCCTCTTATGGTCCCATCCTTTTCATAAACATCCTTTATCTCATCCCATATCTTGATATTGGCTGCCTTCTCTTTTGAGAGTATAATGGTCCCCTCCTCATCCTCTCTCCTCTCCAGAAGAACATCCACTTTTTCACCAACTACGGCAGTCAAGTTGCCCTCTGTATCAATAAACTCGTTAATGGGAATCTGTCCCTCTGATTTATACCCTATATCAACCAGCACGTACTCTTTATCGATCTGGACGATCTCTCCTCTGACAAGCTCTCCTTCCTGTATGCTTTTCAGACTCTTTTCGTACATCTCCATGAAACTTCTTGGTTCCGGTTCCTTTTTTACCTTTTCTCCACCGCCATCAACTGGTTTTGTTTCTGAAAGAACCTGATCAGTATGGGAATTCTCTTCTTCTTTTTTATTATCAAGCATATTATCCACAGGTTTATTTGTTAGTTTCTCCATCAACCTAGACACCCCCTCAGTGTTTTATCCCGCAAATGGTAAAAATATAAACTTTTATTAAATATCAAATAGTCATCTAAACTTCAACTGTTTATTCATAAATTTCTATCTATTTTTTATGTCATTCAATATCTCTTCAACAACCTGCTCAGGATTTAATCTGGTGGTATCAATAACCTTAGCATTCTTGGCCGGGACCAGAGGGGCTATGGAACGTGTTTTATCTTGATTGTCTCTTTTCCTGAGATCTAACTCCACCTCTGTTTTGGATACGGATTCACCCCTATGGACCCTTTCTCGATATCTTCTTTCAGCCCTTACCTCAGGGGAAGCAGTTATGAAAAATTTATGATCTGCATCTGGAAAAACCACGGTCCCCATATCCCGACCCTCGGCAACTAACCTTCCTCCCTTACCGATCTTACGCTGAAGCTCGGTCATGGCAGTTCTTACCTCACCTATAGCCGATATTCTTGAAGAGAGCATATCCATCTCAGGAGTTCGTATGGCTAATGAGATACCCTCTTCCCCCATGTACAATCTGGTATGATCCCCCTCTGATTTAAAATTCAGATCTAGAGTCTCACACAGTCTCCACAGTTCTTTTCCGTCCCTTAAATCTATCCCTATCCTGCGGGCCTGAAGTGCAACAGCACGGTACATGGCGCCTGTATCTAGATAGAGAAAATTCAATCTTTTTGCCACTATGCGGCTGACAGTACTTTTCCCTGAGCCGGCCGGACCATCAATGGTTATAATCTTACCCATGAGACTCCCCAAAGAAATCACGCTTCCGTCCCATTATCCAAAGTTCTTTTGGACGTCCTCCCTGAGCATTCATTTGTAGGTTTTCGTGGCACCCATGGGAACCTTTATGAGAAAAAAATTGGTTTGAGTGGGGATATATTCAATACCACACCATATCTATCCGCCTTCTATATCAGAGTTGAGGAAATATCAAGGCATTTACCATGTTTCCATTCCATCCAACCTGCCAGCCAATGGGGTGCAGCGGATGGATGACGGTCGAATGTTGTAAAAAACGATCAAGGCAAGGATAAGCTGTCTCAGGCTGGAAAATCAAAGAAGGGATGCAAAAGATGAAAATAACGACCTTAAATACCAAGATTTAGTTGTCCGATTAAAAAAGCTTTCACCCCTTCGTCACCCCGTAAAGGCCTCGTAACAAACCAATCACCCGAACTCGATAAGATTTCTCTTTTCCGAAGCCTTTTTAAGGGAAGAGAGGATGTATACCCGCGAAGATTCGAAAGCCGCAGAACAGGTAAAACTGGATACCAACCTGCCTGTGGCAATGAATGGATGAAAGGCGGCTTGCCGGTTATAAAGCTATTGGATATGAAATCAAAGAATAGTTTTAAGTAATGGATGAATTGAGAAATTTGGTGCGGGATATTGTCATGATATCTCAATGTCACGGAGACTGGAGATATTGGCAAAGTATCACAGCTCCCACCAGCGACGCAATGAGTGTCTGAAATGATTACTTATCGTAACATGAAAAATGATGATGCAAGAGTTATTTCAGATTAGTAGAAGAAACATTAAAAATCGATGGATGAAGGATAATATCCTACCTCCGTTTTGATGCTTCTATTATCCCCTTGGCCCGTTCATATAATTCATCATCTTTTAACCACTTCATATTAAACGGGTTTAAGCTTGTGACTTCAAGAAAATAGCCTATCGGAAGAAACATTTTAACTTCTGCCAGTGTGGGTCTATTATCAATTGGCCCTTGGCTATGGGCTCTTGACACTGTCCATTCAACCCAAACCCACTCGTCATCGGACTCTCGCTGATAAGCTACAGAGGCATGCCACCCATTAGGTAAAGCTATAGGTGCATAAAGCCTTAAACGTTCTACCGGAACACCTGCAGTAACAGCTAAGGACATAATGAGGATTGATCCGTCCTCACAATCCCCCTTTTTTCTTTGAAGTGTCTCCATTGGAAGTGTCCAACGCTCATCCATATTGAACTGTTTTTTATCGCTACGATATTTGATATTTCTCATCACCCATTTTTCTATTTTATATACTTTGTTATCATTGGAGTCTCTTTGACTTACAATCTCCTTTACTAACCGTTCAATAGTAGTTTCTGCTCTCAAATCATTGATAGGCAAGAGTATAAATAATGACAGCGATAACATGATTATTTTCTTCATTTCGGAGCCTCCTTACATTTGTCAATCAAGTGATGAAAAGTAGGTATTATTTGTTTGAGAGCTAGATCAGTTAAGCTAGGAACGATGATCATCTATAGTGATGAATAACATAATCTTAGATTTTATGGTACTTGCCATATCTCTGATTTCGTACGCATAGCCCTCGCACTACGATTATGTTAAGAAACATGAAAAATCGGTCAATTTAAGAGTCGAGTAGACCGACGGAACCTCCCCATCAGTCCCTCACTTGGGATAGAAATGCGGCGCGCGCAGCCTATAGGTCGAGAGTTTCCGAATCATGCACCCTTTCGGTACGTGCAGCGGCTTCCTAGTTCCACCATAACTCACGTTTCCACAAGCCCCCCGTGTCATCCCGGACGGTCGAATTTCCCGAATCCGGTTGGCGACCTTGACTATCCTCGACGCGTCTTCCCAATTACCGCCGAAGCTTAAGTGCTGACCCACATACACCCCTTGCAGTACTGGTTTACCCATCGACTCGACACATCACGGCTGTAACCAGACTTACAGGCTCAAAGTCCTGGGCTGTACCGCTATAGTGCCC
>Ga0180009_10004721_pt1 | contig 14886 bp, 14 predicted proteins | sample OS_PC_MetaG_FD_123537 | JGI IMG/M metagenome (GOLD analysis project Ga0180009, IMG submission 123537) | Groundwater microbial communities from the Aspo Hard Rock Laboratory (HRL) deep subsurface site, Sweden - OS_PC_MetaG | ecosystem: Environmental > Aquatic > Deep subsurface > Groundwater...
CGAGTTGCTGCACCGGCATGCATGCGCAATAGACCAGGAGGCGCGGTTCGCCTCACTCGATATCGGCGAGTATCAGTCCACCCTGGGCGGTCGCATCAAGATCGGCGTCGGTCCGGTTCTTGCGGTCAGCACCTTTCCGCAGGCCTTGGCGGACTTCCACCACAGCCTGCCGGGCATTGAAATCTCAGTCGAGACTGGAATTTCCAACTTTCTGTATGACGGTCTTTTGAACGCCGATTTCGATGTCATCGCTGCGGCCGTTCCGGAAATAGCGCTGCCGGAGAATTTCACAGCTGTGCAGCTATTTACTACAAATATGGTCGTTATTTGCCGCAAGGATCACCCGATGATGGCTGCTTCCGATACGACCCGCGAGATTATGGGGACATTCCGCCGCGTGGGTTTCGTCGAAGACAGAGAGTTCGAGAAGAAGTCTCGACGGTTCCTCGGTGGCCTATCGGATCAGTTGCAGCCGATCCTTCAAACGACCTCGCTTACCATCATGTTTGGAATTCTTGCCGCCACGGACTACTACGCCATAGTCAGCGACCTGATCGTCCCGCGGGCCCGACGCGAGGGGCTCGATACATTTTCACCACTGGGCGGCCTGTGGCAGCTCGATATCGACCTGATATGCAAGACGACACTGGTGACGTCACGACCCCTCCAGTTCCTGCTTCAAGCTATCGAAGAACACTCTAAGCTGGGCTGATATCTCTGACGTGGCCACATGTTGAACCGGCATACCATGTCATGCTCGCCTTTCGGACACGTGGCTGCAGCCAAGCGGTTCTTCACAAAGGCTATTGAACGGCATGGTCCGCAGCCCATTGTGATTGACGGCTGTTGATTCCACGCGGAACTGAGCCGATTTTTTTCCACCGAGAAGTGAGCCACCTCTGAGTATGGTGTCACTTGGCACTTCTGTGGTTGCCGCCCGTTTGGCAAGAAGTTTCTGACCTTCTTTGGCATGTGATCGAGTGCGGTCTTCTGTCAGGCCTTTCGTTGCGGCGCTTGCAAAGGCCGCCGGCCGGTATGGTGATCTGCGGAGCGGGTCCAAATCTTAATTCCGAGCTTGCAGGCTCAAAGTGCCAAACTGGTTTTCCCGTTCCCGATCGGTTCGATCATGCGCCCATTCAGGTCGTCGACTTCTCACACCTCTTTGCCAGCCTGGTTATCCGCGGCAGTTTCCTTTCACGCCGCCATTGCCAGAGCGGGGTCTCGATAATCTTCCTGCTTCGTCAGCATGTTCGGCGTTCGAGATCGACCATGATGGTGCCGTAGTGCGAGGACTGCCGCCAGCTCCAATCATCAATGCCAACAACACGAATATCATTATCTTGCCTTGAGGCACCAACGTTGCGCTTCAATTGACGCAAGATCGTGTCGTCACTGATCGGCATGCCCAGCCGATGCATCAAGTTTTCGGCCGGGCGACCGCCCATCCTGTGCCCAACCAAACCTACGATCTCGGCCATCCGCATTGTTCGATGCGCGTAGGGCAAAGCCATCTTGGGCAAACGATCTGTGAACGTTCGCCGCTGGCATTTCCGGTGTCTACACTGCCACCGGATCAGCGAGAGTTTGATTTTCACCACTTGACCCTGAACAGGCACGTCCCGGAGGCAGCGGTTGTGCCAACCATGCCGGTGCCGACTTCGCATACCGCAATCCGGGCAAATGCCGATCGGTTTCGCAGCGGCGGAAACAATCCAATTTTCTTCATCTTGAAGGGTGATACCCAGAACTCTGACCCCTGGGCCGGGCGACCATTTCGATTTCGTTTGCATCACCGCAGATAGCAACCGCGACGCTAACACTCTGCTAACCACAGACTTTGAGGAAGAACCCAATTAACTGCCAAGCGACAGGATGGTGAAGAAGCAGCAGATGCGGTGGTCGCTCCACGGCGCGAATATGCTCATGCAGGTTCGAACTGCGGAGGTAAATGGTGAACTTCGCAATCGATTGCGGGCACGTTTCCGACAGCCTGAAGCGAAAGTGCCACCGCTATTCACTTTGAGAATTGCCTCGTCACCATTGTGATAAGCGAAGGTGATCTCGATGAAGCCGTCATCGAGCAATTCGGCGTGACCATCGCCGTTGACCTCGTCCATTTCGTCGAAGCCGGTCCATGTGAAGAACACCATCGACGGGCTGTAGCCGAGATCGAGGCTGGCTTGCAGAGCGCCAAAGGCGATTTCGCCATGATTGCCGGCTCCGATGGCAAGCGTGGCGGGCGCGACCAGATCGAGATAGCTGCGATCCCACAGATCGGCCTCGACGATCCGCCAGCGTCCGATCAACGAGCAGCCTGCCGACGCGGTCATGTCGACACCGCCAGTAGCTTCGGCAACCGCACCAGATCGTAGGCTGCTACCGCCAGAGTGAAGGCCCAACCGACCCGGTCGCGCCCACGGAATTTCGTCTTGTCCTGCCCGGCAACGGTCTTGATCCAGCCGAACGCTTCCTCGATCCGCTTGCGGATGCGCAGGCTGACGGCATAGCCGCCATGTCGCGTCGTGCGCCCGTCAATCGCCGAGCGACGACCGTTTGCGTTCTGCGTCACATGCGGCGTCACCTTCATCGAGCGGAGTTCATTGACAAAATCCTCGGTGTCATAGGCCTTGTCGGCACCCAGCGTGATCGCGCGCGGCCGGTCGGCACGCGGCTCGATCATGTGCAATGCCGCCACCCGTTCGGCGTGCCCGTCTGCTTGCGTCAAACAGGCATCGACCAGCAGGCCATGGCGGTTTTCCATCAGCCCATGCCCCATGAAGCACAGCTTCGCCTCCTTGCCTTTGCCTTTCTTGTAAAGCCTGGCCTCGGGATCGGTCGTCGAAGCATGCGTCTTGTTGGACCGTCTGTCGCCGTGGAAGTCTGCTTCCGCGTTGCGTCCGCCGCCCGCCGCCGGCGGTTCTCCAGAACCGTCTTTCGGCCCATCCTTCGGCTTGATGCTCTTCATCGAGGCCCAGGCTTCGATCAGCGTGCCATCGACAGAAAAGTGATCCGTGGAAAGCAGCGCCTTGACCTTGGCCTGCGCCAGGATCGCGCTCAAGCAGCCGGTCGCGGTTCTTCGAGAACACTGAATGGTTCCAGGCCGCATCGTCAATGCCGATGCCGACGAACCAGCGGAACAAAAGGTCGTATTCCAGCCGCTCCATCAAAAGCCGTTCCGAGCGGATCGAATAGAAAGCCTGCAGCAGCATCGCCCGCAAAAGCTTCTCGGGCGGGATCGAAGGCCGTCCGATCGGCGAGTAAAGCGCCGCACACTCTCCGCCAAGTGCAGCAAGCGCCTCGTTCACGATCAATCGGATCGCTCGAAGTGGATGAATGCGCCGCACCCGATCTTCCAGATCGACATAGCTGAAAAGTTCGCCCGTCCTGATATCGCCGCCACGCATGCATCAACTCCGAATCTCGACGGAACCAATGAATCATGGCCGATGACGCCAGACCAGAGCCTTTTTCAACAGCCTGCTAAGTTAGCTTTGTCGGCACCCCACTTGGGCTTAGTCCTGAGAGGAACCTTTCGCGGGGTTTCCACTTGCAAAACGATCCTAACCCTAGTGCACTAGAACCAGCGCTATCTGGGGAAAGGCGGCCATGGCGGCGATGAAAACCAGCATTCCAGCGACGAAGGGCAGGCATCCAAGAAAGATCTTGCCCAGCGGCACATCAGGCGCGACGGTCTTGATGACATAGACATTTACCCCCAGGGGCGGGGTTACAAGGCCGATTTCGGCGACGATGATGATGTAGATTCCGAACCAGACCGGATCGATTCCCAGCGAGATGGCGATGGGAAACAGGATCGGCACGGTCAGGATTAGCATGCCGAACAGATCAAGCACACAGCCCAGGATCAGATACAGGACGGTAATCGCCAGGATGAAAGACCAATAGCCCAGTTCCATGTCCAGGATCATGCCGGTCAGGGCGCCGATGAACCCGGTTTGCACCAAAAACCGGGTGAAAAGCGTGCCGCCAACGATGATGACGAACAGCATGGTCGTCAGCAGCGCCGCATCCGACAGCGCATCGCGGATGGCACGCAGGCTGAGGCTTCGCTGTGCACCCCCCATGACCAGAACCGCGATCACCCCGATGATCGATCCCTCGGTCGGGGTAAAGGCCCCGACATAAAGACCGCCCAAAAGAAAGCCGAACAGCGCCAGAACCGGGATAACATGGACCAGGGCGCGCAGCCGGTCGCCCATTGGCGGCAGGTCAACCGCATGGCCACCTTGCGCCGGATTGGCGATCACAATCGCAACGATGATGGCCGAGAACAGGACCGAGATCATGAGGCCGGGAATGACTCCGGCGATGAACAGATCGCCGATCGAGGTTTCCGTCATCAAGCCGTAAAAGATCATGATGATCGACGGCGGGATCAGGATGCCCAGCGTCCCTGACGACGACATTACCCCGGTGGACAGCGGCAGCCCGTAGCCGTAGCGCCGCATCTCGGGGATGATGATGGCGCCCATGGTGCGGGCGGTTGCGGTGCTAGATCCGCTGACAGCCCCAAAACCGGCGCAGGCGAAGACCGCCGCAACACCCAGCCCGCCCGGCAACCAGCCCAGCCAGTAAGAGGCGGCGCGGAACAGGTTGCGGGCAATGCCCGTGTGATAGATCAGATTGCCCATCAGGATGTAGAACGGGATCGCGATGAGCACGAATTTCGTGCCTTCTGACCACAGCGCAAGGGTGATCTGGGTCATTGCGGTCGACAGGTTGCCGACCAGTGCCAGACCCGCGATGCCAACCACCATCAGGCTCAGCCCGATGGGCACACCGACAAGGATCAGGGTGATCAGGATGACAAAGGCCAGAGCGCCGAGCGTTATCATGAGCGGTCCTCATCGGGTGACATGGCAGGGTGGCGCGCGAAAAGCATGATCAGCGACAACAGTGCGCAGACCGTGGCCGTCGTGCCCAGGACAGCGCGGAACCATGCAAGGTGCAGGTGCAGATCGGTCGAGCGTTCGCGAAACAGGATCATGAGGTCGATGTCGCGCCAGCACTGCACCACGATCAGGCCCGAGACGCCCGCCAGCATCAGCCAGCTTGCGCGCGCCAGCGCGTTCGCAAGCCCGCGCGACATCGTGGCGGTCACGAAATCGGCTTTGATGTGCACACCGCGCCGCCAGCTTTCCGGCAACGCCAGCCCGATCGCAAGGAACAAGGCCAGCGTTGCGGCCTCTTGTGCCCAGATCAGCGGCGCGTTGAACGCATAGCGCAGGACCACATCCGCGCCGATCACCCCGATGATGACCGGCAGGCAGACATAGGCCGCCAGCGCAAACAACCCTTTCGACACAAGCGAGATGATCCGCATGACGGCCTCCTGTCTGGGCGACCTCGGCCCGGTTGCCCGGGCCGAGGCAAGCGGGCCCGTGTCAGCGCAGCTCGTCAACGGGCGGCAGGGCCAGGATTTCCTCATCGCTCATCGCATTCAGGCGGTCGCGGGTTTCGCGGATATCCGCGACAAGCGCCTCGGCCGCCGATCCCGCGCCGCCATTCTGGGCAACGAACTCGTCCCACATCGGGGTCAGCAGTTCCGAGATGAGGGCGCGGTCTTCGGCGCTGGCCTCGACAATGGTGACGCCCTCGGCGCGCATGCGTTCCTCGGCGTTGGCGGTCAGCCCCATGTACATGCGGGCGTAATCATAGCCGGCGACATTGCCTGCCTCGGCCAGAACGGCCTGAAGATCGGCCGAAAGCCCGTCATAATAGGCGGCATTGACCGCATGCGGAATCGCAATGCGCGCAACCCCGATCCGGTAGTAGTGCTTGCCGACCTCGATCATGCGATAGGCGACCATGTCGGCGCTGGCCAGGATGATCCCGTCCACCACGCCCTGCTGGAACGCGGTATAGGCATCGGTGATCGACATCGTGACCGGAACCGCACCCAGACGTTCGACAATCTGCGTTGCCGTCGACCCGCCGGCGCGGATGCGCAAGCCCTGCAGATCCGCCAGTGAATTGATCGGCCGCGAGGCCAGGATGTCATAGCTGGGGGTCGAGGCGTTGAAGGCCAGGCGCACACGCATCGCCTCGTATTCGCCGCGCAGGTGGCGCGCATAGAGCTCGTCCATCGCGCGGACGGTGGCGATGTCGCTGTCAGGCAGGGCACCCGGCAGGCCCAGAGCATGGAACAATGTGAAACTGCTGGCCTGATACAGCGGCCAGGCCGACGTCACATCGGTGATGCCGGTCGCAGCGGCGCGAAAACCGTCCGCGACAGGATGCAAGACCTCGCCCGGATATCGCTGGACCTGAAACGCCCCGCCGCTGAGCGCCTCCAGCCGGTCGGCATAGGGGGCGATGACCTGCGTCCACGCGGCCGAGGTTTCGGGCTGGTTATAGGACAGCCGCAGCGCTGTCTGCGTCTGCGCTGCCATCGCGCCAAACGCCAGCGAAGCCGCCAGACTTGCCGCCAGACTTGCCGCCTTGAGTGTCGTCAACTTCATGATGTACTCTCCTCCCAGATTGACCCGATGCCGTGCATCGGGGGACCGATGAAACGTTTTCCCGGATCAGGACCGCAGCCCGGCGGCATGCAGCCCGGCGATATAGCCAAAAGTCATGCCTGGCCCCAGCGTGATGCCGCCGCCCGAGTAATTCCCGCCCAGCACACTGGCCATGTCGTTGCCCACGGCATAAAGGCCGGGGATCGTCTGGCCCGCGTCATCAAGGACACGCGCGTGGTGGTCGGTGCGAAGGCCGGCAAAGGTGCCGATGCTGCCTGGGATCACCCGAAGCGCATAGAACGGCCCGTCCTTGATCGGCGCCAGGCACGGGTTGGGCTTGACCTCGGGATCGCCATGAAAGCGATTGTAAGCGGTGCTGCCCCGGCCATATTCGGTGTCGGTGCCGGTCGGCACGTCGTAGTTGACCCGCTCCACCGTGCGTGCTAAGGTGGCAGCGTCGATGCCCGCGTTTCGCGCAAGTTCGGCCAGACTGTCACCCTTTACCAGATAGCCCGACTTGATCGACGGCCCCAACGGCATCGGCGCCGGTTTCACATGGCCCAGGCCATAGTTGCGGATCGTTCGGTGATCGCAGACAAGAAACGCCTCGGCCGCCTCGCCCGGTGGAGTGGCGCGCTCCAGCCCCTGCACGAAATCATGATAGCTGTTGGATTCGTTCACGAAACGCCGCCCGTCGCGACGCACCGCGATCACACCGGGCTTGCCGCGATCGATGAAATGCGGGAACGGACCTTTGGTGCCATCGGGGCGCGGCACCAGGCTGGTTGGCGCCCAAGCCCCGGCGTTGGGATAATCCATGAGCGTCGCGGCACCGATCGCCTCGGCCAGCCGCAGCCCGTCACCGGTGTTGCCAGGGCTGGCAGCCGAGACATGCTCACCCTCGGACGAAGGATGTTTGTAAAGCTGCTTGCGACGCGCGATATCCTGCGGAAAGCCGCCGCAGGCCAGCACGACCCCCTTGCTTGCAATCACCCTGCGCGGGCCCTGCGGGGTCAGCACGACTGCCCCCGTGACCGCACCTGCGCCATCGCGCAGCAAGGATTTGACCGGGCTGTTCAGTATTACCTCGACGCCTTGCTCGCGCGCGCTGCGGTAAAGCCGCGCTGCCAGGGCATTGCCGTTGGTCAGCATCTGCGAGCGGCCGGTAAGCGCCTTGTCCAGCCCGTATTTTGTCAGGCGCTTGGTGACGTAGAAGAACGATCCAGGCCGCTTGAAGGTGCGGTAGAAATGCCAAAGCTCCTTGCCCGAACCGATGGCCAGACCGAACAGGGTGAGTTCCCTTCGCGGCGGGCGCAACCTGTCGATGTCCTTGCCCAGCATCGACGCCTTGGCCGGCTTGACCAGGATCGACCGCCCCCCGGCGGTGCCACCGGGCGCGTCGGGGTGGTAATCGGAAAACGCTGGCGAGGCTTCGAAGTGAACCTGCGTGTTGCCCTCCATGAAGGCCACCATCTGCGGCCCGGCGTCGATGAAGGCTGCGGCGCGCGCTTCGTCGAACTGGTTGCCGGCCTCGTGGCGAATGTAAGCCAGCGCAGCCTCGCGGCTGTCCTTGACGCCGGCGGCCTGGCTGAGCGGATTGTTGGGCACCCACAGATACCCGCCCGACAAGGCAGTGGTTCCGCCGAAAACAGGTTCTTTTTCGGCCACGATGACCTTCAGGCGCTTCGAGGCCGCGACGATGGCCGCGGTCATGCCGCTGGCACCCGAACCGGCGACCAACAGATCACAGGCCAACTCAGCCATCGTTTCGAAAGATGGGGTCGGGGTCATGTCGTTCATCGTCCGATTAGTTCGCAAGATAGCCGCCATCGACGGGCAGCATGACGCCGGTCACATAGCTGGACAGAGCCGACGCCAGGAACAGCACCGGGCCCACCAGTTCTTCCGGTTGGGCGACGCGGCCCATAGGGGTATGCGCCATGAATCGTGCCATCGCTTCGGGGTTGGCTCGGGTACCTTCGGTCATCGGCGTGGCGACAACACCGGGTGCGATGCCGTTCACACGCACGCCGTCGGACGCCAGATCACAGGCCAACGCCTTGGTCAGCTGGATCACGCCACCTTTTGACGCGGCATAGCTGGCCGAGTTTCGATAGCCCACGAAAGAGGCAATCGAGCCCAGGTTGATCACCCGACCCTTGGTCGCCCTCAGTTGGTCCAGCAGGGCCACGACCATTTGTGCGCTTCCCTTAAGGTTTATGTCGATCTGGGCATCAAGGTCCGACAGGAAGCTGTCATCCCCGGGCGCCGTGCGGCGGGTGATGCCGGCGTTGTTGACCACGACCGACACCGGGCCGAAGACGCCACGCGCCGTGTCGGCAAAGGCGAGGCAGGCCGCGCGATCGGCCACATCCAGTGCAAAGCCGCGCGCCTTGCCTCCGGACGCTGTAATGCGAGCCGCCTGCTCGCGCGCGCCCTCGCCGTTCAGGTCGCACAGGATCACTGCCGCGCCGGATCGCGCCAGCCCCACGGCAATGGCTGCACCATTGCCCTGCGCCGCTCCTGTGACCACGGCCACGTCCCCGGCCAACAACTGCGCCACCTCGACCATGCCCACATCCCCCTTCTGGCCACACTCATTCGGCCCAATTTATTACGCATTACATAATACATGATCTTATTCATAACATTGCTTACGCAACGAAGACATGTCAAGAAGATTCTGGAATTGCCCCTGGCCGCTGAACAAGGACCCCGACACATGGATGGACAAGCGCCCGACAGCCGTCATCGGACCGACCAGAACGGCGTCCAGTCTGTCGAGGTTGCCGGCCAGATCCTTGAGGTGATGATCCAGGCCGACGGTCCCCTCAAGCTGGCCGAGATCGCCAGCACGCTGGGGATGCCCCCGGCCAAGGTTCACCGATACCTGGTCAGCCTGATCCGCACCGGCCTTGCCATCCAGTCGCGCGAGACCTCGAAATACGATCTGGGCCCAACGGCGTTCCAGTTGGGAATCAAGGGGTTCGCCCGCTTCGAACCGCTGAAGGCCGCCGAGGCCATGCTGCGCGAACTGGTTGAAATGGTGGGCGAAACCGCGGCTCTGGCGGTCTGGTCGGAAAAAGGCCCAACGATGATCCGCGTCATCGAGGCGCGGCACGACTTTGCCACGACCATCGCGCCCACGCATCATTGCCCGCTGACGTTCTCAGCGACGGGGGTTCTGTTCGCCAGCTTCGAGGACCCTGCCCGCACCGATCCTGTCATCGAGCGCGAGTTAGAGCAGAACCGCAATTCTGGTCGCCCCAACGCCCCACGCGACCGCGCCTCGCTGGCCGAGATGATCGCCCGGACGCGGGATCGCGGGTTCTCGGTCTTGCATAACGGCGGGGGAGACGGCTTTGGCGCGGTCAGCGCGCCGGTCTTTGACGTGACGGGCCGTCTGCGTTTGGCGATCACCGTTTTCGGGCGGGCTGGCCGCGTTGATGCCAGCCCGGACTCTGCGCTGGCCCGCATAGTGGCGCGCACAGCACGGTCCGTTTCGGCCGAATTCGGCTATCGCAACTAGGAAAGCTCTGCGCCGGCAAGGATGCTGTCCCTGAGCGTTCTCTAGTCGCCGTGGTCAAGGGCTGGTCTTTGTGCGCTTTGAATTGCGTGCCGGGCTCTTGGATTCTCTCCGCGGTCGTCGCTTTGGGCGCCGCATATTTGCGTTCAGGGTTGGGTAGATCGAAGTGGTGTGCGCGGTCCTGGCCGCATTTCACGGAGCGATCTTACCGTCGCCGCGCGTCCCGGCTGGACGCATTCCTTTGCTTTGAGGATCAGCGTCGTTTTGGTTGCTGGACCTATGCCCTCGCCGCCTCCTGGAAGGGCGTGTTCGGTCTACCGCCTTCTCAAGGCCCACGACCTGATCACGTCGCCAGCCTATATCGTCATCAAAGCCAATGACGAGTTCAAGGACAAGACCACGCGACCGAACGAGATGTGGCAAACCGACTTCACCTATCGTGCGCCTCGTCCCGGATGGTCCGGGGTGCATATGACTGGAATGCATTGAGAAAGGAGGGTTTGAAGAATGCCTTGCCTCCTGCTGTGAGGGGGCATGAGCCCAAGCGGCGGTGACCTGTCGTCAACTGGCAGGGTGACGTAGCCCACAGGTAAAGGGAATTGAGGCGAAGCCGTTACGCCGAGATGGTTCCCGAGGCTGTAGCACTGGAAGGTTGAGGAACACGAACCGGTTAATCCGCATCCGAGGGCTGAAATGTCGCCTTCGCCTACACGGCTTAACAGGCGGAATGCTGTTGAGGTCGCCGGAGACGTATGTCGGCGGCATCCGAAGGTGGGCGTACATGTAGGTCGCCTGCAGGGAGTCATGGGGAGAACACAGTCAGACCATGGCAGCGGCATCGACTTGCGGGACGCAAGGACAAGGACTGCGACCGGCAACCTCCCCAGAGCGCTGAATGTCCAGCATATGAACGAGGGAAGGCATGATGGAATGCCCACGATGTACTGCGTCGCAAGGGAGTTGACCCTGTTGTCCATCATGCTGGCGGAGTTCCCGTAGTAGTCCGCGGCAGGGAAAGCCTGCCACATGGCGAAGGGGAACAGTTCAATCTGCTTGGAGTGCAAACTAACTGACCAAATGAGGTGAAGACCTTTGATAATCAGCGAAATGCAGCACAAGCTCGCAACATGGGCCGAGAGCGATCCGAACCGGCGGTTCGATCGTCTTCTTCGGCTCATTGCCGATTGGGAATGGCTTGCCGAGGCCGCCCGGATCGTTCTGGCGTCGAGTGGCGCACGGACGCCGGGCATTGACGGAATGGATAAGCGACGGATGCAGGCCGGATTGGATCACCATCTGGCCGACCTGCGGACAAACCTGCTGAAGGGCACCTATCGCCCGAAGCCGGTCAAGCGGATCTATATCCCGAAAGCCAATGGCAAACTACGACCGCTGGGTATACCGCCCCTGACAGACCGTATTGTTCAGCGCGCCATGCTGATGGCCATGGAGCCGATCTGGGAAAGCGACTTCCATCGCCTGTCCTACGGCTTCCGGCCGGAACGCAGCGTGCACCATGCCGTTCGTACCGTGAAGTTGCAGCTTCAGGATGGCACGGACACCACGAGGGGCCGCTGGATCATCGAAGGTGATCTGGCGAGCTACTTCGACACCGTTCATCATCGGCTGCTTCTGCAATGTGTTCGGCGGCGGGTGCGGGACGGACGGTTTGTCGATCTTCTCTGGCGAATCCTCAAGGCGGGTCACGTTGACCGTGGCCTGTTTGCGGCTTCCAGCGAGGGTGTTCCGCAAGGCGGCGTGCTGTCGCCGCTCCTGTCCAACATCATGCTCCACGAGTTTGATGCATGGCTGGAGGCGAAATACCTGAACCAAAAAGCGCGCAAGGATCGCTGGGCATGGAACTTCGGCATTCAGCAGGGACGTCCGATCACGGTTCGAGAGAACCGGCAATGGAAACCTGCAATTGCCTATTGTCGCTATGCTGATGACTTCGTCGTCATCGTCAAGGGGACGAAGAGCCATGCGGAGGAAATCCGCGAGGAATGCCGGGCCTTTCTGGAAGACCGCCTGAAGCTGACGTTGAATATGGAGAAGACCCATATCACCCACGTCGATGACGGGTTCGTCTTTCTGGGGCATCGGATCATTCGCAAGCGAGGGCCGAACGGGCACATGTCCGTCGTCACGACGATACCCAAGGAAAAGGCCAAAGCGTTTGTTCGCAAACTGACCGAGACCCTTTCCGGTAATCATGATGTCGGCAAGGTCGATATGGTGGACCGCCTGAACCGCCAACTGGCGGGATGGGCGGCCTTCTACAAGTTCACCGACTTCACAACGCGCATCTTCCGGCGCATCGACCATGTCGTGTTCTGGAGACTGGCGCACTGGCTGGCGCGAAAATATCGGTCACGCATCAAACCCTTGATGCGGAGCTGGTATCGAGCGCCAGAGGCGGGCAAGGCAAAAACCTGGCTCGTCTACGGACGAAGTGAGCGTGGAAACCGTATCGGAAAGGCTCTGCGCCGAATGGTATCGAGTCCAAAGGCGCAGTTCCGCTGGCGGAATCCGGAGATCAATCCATACATCTTCCGGAGCGAAACTCGCAGCACCGTCACCTCGAACTATCGTGATGTTGCCATGGCCATGGGCCAAGGTTGAATAGAGAGCCGTATGCGCTGAAAGGTGCACGTGCGGTTCGGGGAGGAGAAGCGCAATAGCGCTTCTTACTCCACTGAAGGTCATTGGCTGGGGATGATTCTACCTGTCGACCATCCTCGACGACTATTCCCGCTACATCATCGTCCCATTGCCCGGCAGTCGTTTGCAACGCAAACGATGAGAGGGGGAAGCTGTGCACCAGCATGAAGGTGGATGATGTCACCGATACGCTCGACCTGGCGCTGGTCGCATCAGGCTGCGACACGGTAAAGGTCGAACACCGACCGCGCCTGCTGTCGGATAATGGCCCGTGTTACGTCGCTGCCGATCTCTGTGAATGGCTGGAAAAACACAAGATCGGCCATCTCCACGGCGCTACGGGCCATCCGCAGACGCAAGGGAAATCGACCGCTGGCACCAGACGTTGAAGAGCCGCATTCTCCTGGAAGACTACTTCTTCCAGGAAGACCTCGAAGCCCAAATCGCGGCTTTCGTCGAGCATCACAACCATCGCCGATACCACGAGAGCCTAGACAATCTCACACCGGCTGACGTCTACATCGGGCGCGGCCAGACCATCTTGCTCCAACGCGAAAGGATCAAACGAAACACCATCAAGCAGCGCCGCTTGAACCACCACGCCAAAGCGGCTTAAGTCGAACCACAAACCGAGCCGGAAACTCCACTCTTCCAAAGCACAAAAAGTCTCAAATCATTCGACGACGGACAGTGGCTCATATTTATAAGCGTCCGCGCCCAATAGTGTCCGGACGCACATGCCTCAATTCTGATCAAACAGGCAGGCAGTCTTTTGAAAAACTCCTCAACCTCGCTCCGCCGAAGCTTTCTGCGGATAATGCGGATAATCCCGCAGCTCTCGCCGTTGGGCTGGGACCATATCAACATCACGGGCGATTACGTCTGGTCAGACCATCTCATGGTCGATGGTGAAGGGTTCCTGCCGCTTAGGATTGGCGACTCATGATCGCGCCGACATGCCTACCGTATATCTGTGTCCCAATAATGCACTGGGGCACATAGGCCGGCGGGATCAGCTTGACGGCATGGCCAAGCTTGACCAGCTCGCGCGCCCAATAATGGGCGCTGCCGCAGGCCTCCATAACAACAAGTGCCGGTCGTTGCTCTGACGTGAAACGGGAGAACTGCCCCCGAGAAAGTTTCTTGCGATACTTCACAACGCCTGTCATCGACGTCCCGTGTAGTTGGAAAACATTCTTTGCCAGATCCACTCCGATCATCGTATCTTTCATCCGCCGTCCTCTCTATTCTGTGGCCTACACCACATCACCTTGGCACATCGCGATGCCGTTTGGGGAGGACGGCAACCACCCCATCTGCCAAGCGACACTGCCATTCCCGTTCACATGGTGGCGGCCTTGGCCCGCACGCAGTCTATCGCTGAGATCGTGGCGGACTTTCCATCGCTGACTCCCGAGCAGGTGGAATCCGTGATCGAATATGCGAAGGCCTATCCCAAGCGCGGACGGCCCTATCCCGCCCGGAGCCTGAAGCGCGCGCTCGCTGAATTGGCCGACCTTGGCGCATTCGACGACAAAGCGCCGACGACGGAGGTCGTGCCGCGCAGGATTCCGTGACCGCCTATCTGATCGATGAGAATGTGCTCCGCGAATTCGGCGCGCGGGGCAATGCGAATGTGCGCAAATGGCTCGCCACCGTCGATGATGCGGATCTGAGGCTGACCGTCGTGACCCTGTTCGAGAAGCGCCGCGGCGCGGAAGCGCTGAAGCGCCGCGACCCGCAGAGGTCGGCGGAATTGCTCAAGGCTATCGCAGCCGCCGAAAAGGCCCTTGTCGACCGCATCATTCCCGTCGACGCCACGATCGTCGAGGAGTGGACGCGAATGCTCGGCGCCAAGAACAAGGACCGGTGGGACATGGCGCCCGCTGCGACTGCGCGGGTTCACGGTCTCGTCCTCGTGACCCGCAACACCAAGGATTTTGAGGGCCGCGGCGTGCGTCTGCTTGATCCATTCCGTGATCCTCCGTTCCAGATCGAGCCGTGAGACGATGCGCGCCAATCCCTTCACACACCCGACGATCGTCGCCGCCAGCCGCAGTGGCCCCCGCGTTGCAATTGCCACGCGGGGGCCACATGCGGAGGCCGCGCAAACTCCCGGAGCAATTTTCGCGATCATCGAATGTTACCGGGGTACGGGTGTGAGACCGCATTCGCGAGGATAACTTCGATCTCGAACCGAACCGGCCGGCCCGGTTC
>Ga0180009_10004722_pt1 | contig 14884 bp, 11 predicted proteins | sample OS_PC_MetaG_FD_123537 | JGI IMG/M metagenome (GOLD analysis project Ga0180009, IMG submission 123537) | Groundwater microbial communities from the Aspo Hard Rock Laboratory (HRL) deep subsurface site, Sweden - OS_PC_MetaG | ecosystem: Environmental > Aquatic > Deep subsurface > Groundwater...
AGATAACGTTGACTTAGAAGGAGAACTCATAATCCCTATTGCCATGGAAAAAGAGCTCCGCTTTGCAATTCGTGAAGGCGGACATACAGTAGGCGCAGGGGTTGTGTCGGAGATTATAGCGTAGAGTGTATAGCGGAAACGCTATGCACATAACGGAGTAATAATGCGTGAATTTATTATCATCGCCTGCACCGAGTGCAAAAGGCGTAATTATACAAGCACTAAAAATAAAAAGAAGCAAACCGGAAGACTTGAGATAAAAAAGTTTTGTAAATTTTGCAAGAAAAGAACGTTGCATAAAGAGGAGAAATAAAATTTTTAAGAAGGCCTACACAGGCCAGTAGCTCCAACTGGTAGAGCGGCGGTCTCCAAAGCCGCGCGTTGGGGGTTCGAATCCCTCCTGGCCTGCCATGTTGAACTAACATATTGTAGGTTATAGGGGATTCGAAGTGAGTTCCGCTAGATGCGACTGAATAAGGAGCATCTGTTTAGCGGAACGAGTGGCCGACCCGGAGCGAAGCGTAGGGCGCCGAATCCCTCCTGGCCTGCCATGTTTTAGCTAACATATTGAATGTAGATATGAAATTATTTGGAAAGATAACAAATTTTATAACAGAAGTAAAAGTGGAGATGCAGAAAGTATCATGGTCAACAAAGGATGAACTTGTCGGCTCCACAACAGTTGTTATAGTATCGACGCTTCTCTTGGCTATGTTTATAGGTATGGTAGATATGGTATTGTCGAAATTCATCGGTTTTATATTAAGGTAAAGGTCGTTCTTTATATGATTCATAATTGGTATGTAATACACACTTTAACAGGACAGGAAGATAGAGTAAAGGCTAGTATAGAGTCCAAGATACAAGAAGGTGCATTAAAAGATAATGTTTTTCAGGTCCTCATACCTACGGAGCAGGTTTCAGAAGTAAAAGACGGCAAAAAAAAGATATCCTTAAGAAAATTCTTCCCAGGTTATGTGCTAGTTGAGATGGATCTTAACGATGACATCTGGTATGTCATGAGGAATATACCGGGTGTTACAGGATTTATAGGCTCAAAGTCAAAGCCCGTCTCTTTATTAGAAAGCGAAGTAAACCAGATAATCAAGCAGACAGAAGAGAAAAAGGAAAAACCAACGCCGAAGGTGGTTTTTGAAAAAGGTGATAATATAAAAATAATAGAAGGCCCTTTTATAAATTTTAACGGTACAGTGGAAGAAGTAAACCCGAATAAAGGCAAGGTAAAAGTAATGGTTTCCATATTCGGAAGAGCTACGCCAGTTGAATTAGAATACTGGCAGGCAGAACGCATATAAGCAATAAATCATCAATTCCTTAAACCAATTTTGCCACTGCTGCTTCGTTTTGCGAAGCAAAACGGCAGGGGCAAAATTCAAAGGCGGCTATACATATGGCGAAGAAAATTAAATCAATGATAAAATTGTACGTAACAGGCGCTCAGGCAAATCCAGCACCGCCAGTCGGACCTGCATTAGGCCAGCACGGCGTGAACATAATGGAATTTTGCAAATCTTTTAATGAAAAGACAAAGGACAAACCTGGTTTAATACTGCCTGTTGTTATAAGCGTGTACGAAGACAGGTCATTTTCTTTTATAATTAAAAGTCCTCCGTGTTCAGTGCTTTTGAAACGCGCCTGTGGGATAGCAAAGGCATCAGGCCAGCCGAATAAGGAGAAGATGGGAAAGGTTACAAAAGCCCAGGTGAAAGAAATCGCCCAGCTAAAGATGAAAGACCTTAATACAATAGAAGTTGAAGCTGCAATGAAGATAGTAGAAGGCACAGCCCGTAGCATGGGCATAGATGTTGTGGAGAAATAACTATGGCTAAGCTGACCAAGAGGCTGAAAGAAATTCAAAAAATAGCGAATGCGGAAAAAATCTATTCTGTCCAAGAGGCTGTAACACTCCTTAAAAAGGTGCCGCATGTAAAATTTAATGAAACAGTAGAGATATCTTTTAATCTTGGCGCAGACCCAAAGCAGTCTGACCAGATGGTAAGAGGTACTCTGATGCTCCCTAACGGCACAGGCAAAAAAGTCAAGGTGCTGGTGTTATGTAAAGGCGAAGCCGCTAATCAAGCAAAAGTTGCAGGCGCAGAATATGTTGGCGGAGACGATCTTATAGCCAAGATAAGTTCTGGCTGGATGGATTTTGATGTTGTAATAAGTTCGCCTGATATGATGAGGGATGTAGGTAAGCTCGGCAAGGTGCTTGGTCCAAGAGGCCTTATGCCTAACCCAAAGACAGGCACTGTCACTAATGACCTGGGTAGGGCTGTAACAGAGGCGAAGGCAGGAAAAATAGAATTCAAGCTTGATAAGCAGGGCAATATAAATATAGGTGTAGGCAAGATCTCTTTTGAAGAAAAAGCAATCTGCGAAAACATTGATACTGTTGTGAACGCGATAAATAAAGCAAGGCCCCAGACCACAAAAGGCAGGTTTATAAAAAATATAGCTATTTCAACAACAATGGGCCCGGGCTTAAAATTGGATTTGGCGAAATTAGGTACGACATAAATCGTTAATTCCTTAACCAATTTTACTCAAGTTTACACTTTTAACATTGTTAGAGATGTAAACTTGAGTAAAATTCAAAGGCGACAATACATATGGCTAAGATAGCGTTAGAGACTAAAAAATCAATGGTAAAAGAGATAACATCTCGCCTTAATAGCGCTGAGACGCTTATCGTTACTCGTTACAAAGGATTGAGCGCTCAGGATATAAACGAACTACGCAAGGAATTAAAAAGGATAGCAGGCGAGTATTTGGTTGTAAAAGATTCAATGGCAAAGATTGCGCTGAAAGATGGGGTTAATAATAGAATTATGGAATTCATACAAGGAGAGGTCGGGATTATTGTGTATCAAAGAGACCTCAGCGTTGTATCCAAGACGCTTGTAAAATTTTTAAAGGATCATGAACCTCTTAAAATATGCGGCGGATTTTCAAACGGCGAGATTTTTTCAAATAAGGATATAATCGCTATTGCATCTCTTCCTTCCAGGGAAGTGCTTTTAGCAAAACTTGCAAATGTTTTAAATTCCCCCATGCAGGGCCTGGCTGGTTCGCTGAATGGTATTATATGCAAACTATTGTATGCATTAAAAGGTATAAAAGATAAAAAAGGAGGATAAAATGTCAGACAATAAAAAAATCGAAGAGATGATAGGCACTATTGAGCAGATGAGTGTTTTAGAGCTGTCAAGTCTGGTAAAGGCCATCGAAGAGAAATTTGGCGTAACTGCCCAGGCCCCGGTTGCAGTCGTAGCGCCAGGCGCAGCTCAAGGTGCAGCTGCACCTGTGGAAGAGAAGACAACCTTTACAGTAGTCCTCGCTTCATCTGGAAGCAATAAGATCCAGGTAATCAAAGAAATAAGAACTATAACAAACCTAGGCCTTAAAGAAGCAAAAGACCTTGTTGAAAGCGCTCCTAAAACAGTCAAGGAAAGCGTTTCCAAAGAAGAAGCAGAAGATATAAAAAAGAAATTAGAGGCGCAGGGAGCGAAAGTAGAACTGAAATAAGTGAGGCCATGATTTACGGAGTCCAAAGGGCAACGTAAGTCATTTGGCCGAACTTATCCTCGACATTTTGCGGGGGATTTGAACGCACTAGAAGCCAGTTATTTTAATGTACTACGCAAAATGTCAAGGATTAATTCGCACAAATATAGAAATAACTAAAAGGAGGTTGATTTATGGTATCCAAAGATACCATAAATCAAGTGCTCATTAAATGCCAAACCGCAAGAATTTCGCAAGGCTGAAAGAGGTAGTTGATATCCCATATCTATTGGAACTGCAGACAGATTCCTATAAGCATTTTGTACAGATGGGTGTACCTAAAACTAAAAGGAAATTAGAAGGGCTGCAAGGAGTATTTGAAGAGATTTTTCCCATAGAAAGTAATGACGGAAATTATAAGCTGGAATTCGTGTCTTACTCAATGGGAAAGCCCAAGTATGATAAATTAGAATGCCAGAAAAGGGCGGTGAGCTACGCAGCTCCCTTGAAGATAAAGATAAGGCTTAAATCCAAGAAAGATACAAAAGAGCAGGAGGTTTATCTCGGGGATCTTCCATTAATGACAGACACGGGCACCTTTATTATAAATGGAGACGAGAGGGTTGTGGTTAGCCAGTTGCACAGATCTCCCGGCGTATCTTTTGAAGAGACAATACACACATCAGGCAAGAAGATATATTCTGGCAGAATCATACCTTCCAGGGGTTCATGGCTAGAGTTCGAATTTGACGCAAATGATGTCCTTTATGTATTTATTGACAGGCGCAAAAAAGTTCTCGCTACTATTTTACTCAGGGCCCTTGGCTATGAAACAAATGAAGAGATAATGAAGCTTTTTACAGGGGTGGAAAGAGTAAGACCTCTTAGAAAAGTATCTCTTCTGAAGTATGTTGGCAGAGTGACTGTTAGGGATATAAAACATCCGGAGACCCAAGAGGTGCTCCTGGTCGGTAACAGTAAATTAGACGACAAGATAATAGAAACGCTTTGGGACAGTGGCATTCGTTATTTAGAAGTATTTAAAGATACAGTGCAAGAGATTACTAATACCCTTGAAAGAGATCACACTAAGACCAAAGAAGAAGCGCTTCTTGATATTTATAAAAAACTCAGGCCAGGCGACCCTCTGACATTTGAAAGCGCAAAAAATTTCCTAGACAAATTATTTTTCGATAAGCGCAGGTACGACTTAGATAAAGTAGGGCGCTATATATTAAACAGAAAATTAAATATGGATCTTTCTTTAGATAAAAAGATCCTGGATAAAGAAACAATTGTAAACGTAGTCAGGTACCTATTAGACCTGAAGAACGGCGAAGGAGAAGTGGATGACATAGACCATCTTGGAAATCGCAGAGTCAGGACTGTGGGCGAACTTCTATCTGAGCAGTTCAGAATAGGCCTTGCGAGAATGGAGCGTTTCTGTAAGGACAGAATGGCTATATATGACATTGACACAATGATGCCATACCATCTTATAAATTCCAAAGTGGTTTCTAGCGTTATAAAGGATTTCTTCGGAAGGAGTCAACTTTCGCAATTTATGGACCAGACAAACCCTCTGGCTGAGATGACTCACAAAAGACGGTTAAGCGCGCTAGGACCCGGAGGATTGTCCAGAGAGAGAGCTGGTTTTGAAGTAAGGGACGTACATCATTCGCATTACGGAAGAATATGCCCTATCGAAACTCCAGAAGGCCCAAACATAGGGCTAATAGCTTCTTTAAGCACCTACGCTAGAATAAATAAATTAGGTTTTATAGAGACACCTTATAGAAAGGTTGAAAATGGAAGGGTTACCAACAGGATTGAATATTTAACAGCTGATATTGAAGATAAATATATAGTAGCTCAGGCAAACGCAAAAGTAGATAAAGACGGGCATTTTACAGACGAAAAAGTCGCATGCAGGTATAAAGGGGATTTTCCGCTTGTTCAGCCAAATAAGATAGATTACATGGATGTGTCTCCTAAACAGCTTGTAAGTATAGCGGCAGGTTTAATTCCTTTCTTAGAGCACGACGACGCTAACAGGGCTCTTATGGGTTCAAACATGCAGCGTCAGGCAGTGCCATTGCTATTTACAGAAAGCCCTCTTGTGGGCACGGGCCTGGAAAATAAAGTTGCAATGGATTCTGGCGCAGTAGTCGTGGCAAAATCAGATGGAAAAATTACAAGCGTTCAATCTGACGAAGTGGTTGTAAATAACAGCATTGTTTATAAGTTAAAAAAATTCTCAAGAAGCAATGCCAATACATCTGTAAACCAAAGGCCTGTCGTTAATCTCGGGGATAGGATAAAGACAGGGGATGTGATAGCAGATGGCCCTGCTACAAGCGAAGGAGGCTTGGCGCTGGGTAAAAATGTTCTCGTGGCTTTTATGCCATGGCGCGGTTATAATTTCGAAGATGCTATACTTGTGAGCGAAAGGCTTTTAAAAGGCGACATATATACATCCATACATGTAGAAGAGTTTGAGATAGAGGCAAGGGAAACAAGGCTTGGAAATGAAGAAATTACGCGCGATATACCCAATGTAAGCGAAGAAGCACTTAAAAGTTTGGGCGAAGACGGTATGATTAGAGTAGGCGCAGAGGTTGGGCCTGGAGATATACTGGTAGGAAAAGTTGCGCCTAAGAGCGAAACAGAGCTTTCTCCGGAAGAAAAATTATTAAGGGCTATTTTCGGAGAAAAAGCAGGTGATGTGAGGGACGCTTCTCTTACAGTGCCTTCTGGCGTAGAGGGGATTGTAGTGGACGCCAAGATATTTTCAAGAAAAGGGCCAAAGTCAAAAACAAAAGAAGAACTTCAGGCAGAAAATAAGGAGATATCCAGGATTAGAGAAGAGTACGAGAAGAGGGTTAGTAATGTAAAAAACGAGAGAGAAGAAAGATTGTTTAAGCTTCTTTCAGGAGTAAAACTTTCAGCGCCTTTATTATCCGACGAGACAGGCTCTACGTTGATAGCGGAAGGTAAACCAATAAGAAAAAAAGACCTTTTCAAATTCGAAAAATGTGACATAGCTAGTATAAAAATAGAAGCTGATCTTGAGCTGGAGCTTGAGGTAAGGCGCACGTTGATGGTTTACAACGACCAGCTGGAGGAAATTCTTTACGAGGAAGAGCATGAGGTTGATAAGCTTAAGAGAGGGGATGAACTGCCAGCAGGCGTTTTAAAAAGGGTAGTTGTTTATATAGCAAGCAAGAAGAAACTTTCTGTTGGAGATAAGATGGCCGGCAGACATGGAAACAAAGGCGTTATTGCAAAAATTCTCTCTGAAGAAGATATGCCTTTTATGGAGGATGGTACCCCGGTAGAAATAGTTTTAAATCCTCTGGGTGTCCCTTCAAGGATGAACGTAGGCCAGATACTTGAGACTCATCTTGGATGGGCTGCAAAGGTAATGGGTTATAAAGTAGACACCCCTATATTTGACGGCGCTAAAGAAGAAGAGATAAAACAGTGCCTTAGCGAAGCAAAACTTCCTAATGCAGGCAAGGTAAGGCTATTTGACGGATTGACAGGCGAACCTTTTGATCAGAAGATAACAGTCGGCTACATATATATGATGAAATTAGCGCATCTTGTAGATGATAAAATGCACGCCCGTTCTATAGGGCCTTATTCGCTGGTTACTCAGCAACCGCTCGGAGGGAAGGCTCAGTTTGGAGGCCAAAGGTTTGGAGAAATGGAAGTTTGGGCTTTGGAAGCATACGGCGCAGCTTATACGCTGCAGGAGCTTTTAACTGTAAAAAGCGACGACGTGACAGGCAGAACCATGGCATATGAGTCAATAGTAAAAGGCGAAAATGCCATGCATCCTGGGACCCCAGAATCATTCAATGTTCTTGTGAAAGAGCTTCAGAGTTTAGGATTGGATATAAAGACGGAGTATAAAGACGGGAAAACCCCTGAAATAAATCTATTGTCAGTTCAGGAACTAAAAGAAAAGCGCAAAAAAGCAAAAAAAGAAAAGCGGGAACAGAAAGCCAAGAAATAGGAGCGATATGCCAAGCAACCCAATAAAGTCTTTTGATTTTATATCCATAAAAATAGCTTCTCCAGAGATAATTAGGTCCTGGTCAAAGGGCGAAGTGAGAAAACCTGAAACTATTAATTACAGGACTCTGAGGCCTGAAAAGGACGGCCTTTTCTGCGAAAAGATATTTGGACCTACGCGTGATTGGGAATGCAGCTGCGGAAAATATAAAAGGATAAAATATAAAGGTATTGTATGCGACCGCTGCGGAGTAGAAGTTACTCTTTCTAAGGTAAGACGCGATAGGATGGGTCATATTGAACTCGCGGCGCCATGCTCACATGTATGGTTTTTCAAGGCAATGCCAAGCAGAATGGCCTTGATCTTGAATATGGGCCTAAGGGATCTTGAAAAGGTGTTGTATTATGAGGAATATGTTGTAATAGAGCCCGGAGATTCTGCTCTTAAGAAAAAAGAACTTTTGACAGAAGAAAAATATAGAAAGTGCGTGGAAGAATGCGGTTCTAAGTTTAAGGCTATGATAGGCGCAAATGCTATAAAAGAGCTTTTGAAAGAGACAGATCTGGACAATATAACAGTTGAGCTTAAGGCAGATCTTCATGAGCAGAAGTCAGAGCAGACCAAGAGAAAGATTTTAAAGAGATTAAAGGCCATAGAGTCATTCAAAAAATCAAACAATAAGCCAGAGTGGATGGTTCTGGATGTAATACCTGTTATACCGCCTGACTTAAGGCCTCTTATACCTCTGGAGGGCGGAAGATTTGCCACAAGCGACCTGAATGATTTATATCGCAGGGTTATAAACAGGAACAATCGTTTAAAAAAGCTTCTGGAATTAAAAGCGCCAGATATTATTATAAAGAATGAAAAAAGAATGCTTCAGGAAGCTGTTGACGCGCTTTTTGATAATGGCCGCCACGGTAGAGCTGTTTTAGGCCCTGCAAATAGGCCTTTAAAATCATTAAGCGATATGCTAAAGGGGAAACAAGGCAGGTTCAGGCAGAATCTTCTTGGAAAACGCGTTGATTATTCTGGAAGAAGCGTAATTGTGGTAGGGCCTGAATTAAAGATATGGGAATGCGGCCTTCCAAAAAAGATGGCTTTGGAATTATTCGAACCTTTTATTATAAAGAAATTAAAAGAAAAAGGTTTTGTGCATACTATAAAAAGCGCAAAGAGAATGGTTGAAAAAACAAGGTTAGAGGTGTGGGATATACTGGACGATGTAATAAAAGATCATCCCGTGCTTTTGAATAGAGCCCCGACGCTGCATCGCCTGGGCATACAGGCTTTTCAACCGATTCTGATAGAAGGTAAAGCTATAAGGATACATCCATTAGTCTGTACTGCGTTCAATGCTGATTTTGACGGAGACCAGATGGCAGTTCATGTGCCTTTATCAATGGAAGCCCAGATAGAATGCAGACTTATAATGCTCGCTTCCAACAATATCTTTTCTCCTTCTGATGGAAGGCCTATTGTAACGCCTACGCAGGATATAGTACTCGGCACTTATTATTTAACCCAGGAAAAATCAGGGTTAAAAGGAGAGGGCAAGGTTTTTGCGGATAAGGGTGAGGCAGAGCTGGCTTTTTACGACAGAGAAATAGAGATGCAGTCTAAAATCAAGGTCAGGATACAAAATGATCTCTTGAGCACTACAGCAGGCAGGATACTTTTTAACGTTATATTGCCCAAGGGCATGCCTTTTGTGAACGAAGTTCTGGATAAGAAAAAGCTCAGTGATGTGGTTGCTAACTGTTATAAATTATTCGGACATGACGCAACGGTAAAAGTGCTGGACGATATAAAAAGTCTAGGTTTTGAGCATTCCACGCTTGCCGGGATTTCTATCTCAGTTGATGACTTGGCAATACCGGAAGACAAAAAAAAGGTTATAGCCAACTCAAAGAAAGAGGTCAATGTTGTCGAAGATCAATATAAGAAAGGTATTATCACAGAGCGAGAAAGATACAATAAGATAGTCGACATATGGACTCACGCAACTGATAAGATCTCGGATCTTATATTCGAAAACCTTAACCCGTTCAATCCTATATTCATGATGGCTAATTCAGGTGCAAGAGGTTCAAAGCAGCAGATAAGGCAGCTCGCAGGAATGCGAGGGCTTATGGCTAAGCCTTCAGGTGAAATCATAGAAACGCCTATCACTGCGAATTTTAGGGAAGGTCTGACAGTATTGGAATACTTTATCTCAACTCACGGCGCAAGAAAAGGATTGGCAGACACAGCCCTCAAGACAGCTGATTCTGGGTATCTTACGAGGCGGCTTGTTGACGTTGCCCAGGACGTAATTATTACAAAAGAGGATTGCGGTACATTAAACGGTATATTGATAAGTGCTATTATAGAGGCAGATGAAGAGGTTGTGTCTCTCGGGGACAGGATCATAGGCCGTGTTGCAGTTGATAATATAGTCGACATTATTACAGACGAAACAATTGTTGAAGCAGGCAGTGAGATAACAGAGGAGATGGCGGATAGGATACAGCTGGCAGGCGTAGAAAAGATAAAAATAAGAAGCGTTCTCACCTGCGAACAAAAATATGGGGTATGCGCTAAATGCTATGGCAGAAACCTTTCTACAGGCAAGATAGTGGACCTCGGGACAGCTGTTGGCGTTATCGCGGCCCAGTCAATAGGAGAGCCGGGCACCCAGCTTACAATGAGAACATTTCATATTGGAGGAACTGCATCTAGAATAATAGAGCAGTCATTTTTAAAGTCTAAATCCAAAGGTATTGTTAAATATCATGGCTTGAAGACAGTAAAACAAAAAGAAGGAGATATAGTTGTACTCAATAGAAACGGTCAGATAAGCATAAATGATGAAAACAATAGGGAGCTTGAGAAACATATGGTTCCTTCAGGATCTATTCTGTCCGTAGGAGACGGCCATGAAATAGACAAGAATAGTATATTTGTAAAATGGGATCCTTACACATCCCCTATATTAACAGAAATGAGCGGCAAGGTAAGGTATGAAGATATTATAGAAGAAGTGACTATGGCTGAAGAGATAGACGAGGCAACAGGCCTTTCAGAGAGAGTCATTATAGAGCAGAAAGGCGAATATCATCCTCAGATAATCATAGAGGATACTAAAAAAGAAGTTTTGGCCATTTATCCTATACCTGCTGGAGCGCATATAATTCCTCAGGACGGCGTATTTGTGAACGCAGGAGACTTGATAGCAAAAACGCCAAGGCAGATTTCTAAGACTAGGGATATTACAGGAGGATTGCCAAGGGTTGCAGAGCTTTTTGAAGCCCGCAGACCAAAAGATCCTGCCATGATAAGTGAAATAGACGGCATTGTGGAATTTGCAACATCTAAAAAAGGTCAGAGAAGGATTATTGTTAAGTCTCAATCTGGCATGAAGAGAGAATATATTATACCCCACGGAAAACATTTGAATGTTTATAAGGGTGATAGGGTTAAAACCGGAGACCAACTAGTAGACGGCCCTATAAATCCTCAAGATATACTTGAAGTAAGTGGAGAAAAGAAGCTGCAGGAATACCTTGTAAACGAAGTTCAGGAAGTTTACAGGCTGCAAGGTGTAAGGATAAATGATAAACATATAGAGATAATAGTTAAACAGATGCTAAAGAAAGTTAAAATAGAAGATCCGGGAGATACGGATTTTCTTTCAGGCATGCAGGTTGATAAGCATCTATTCCAGGAAGAAAACGAGAAAGCCTCAAAGCAAAAAGGCAAATCTGCGAGCGCCACCCCCATACTTCTGGGTATTACGAAAGCATCTTTGAGCACAGAGAGTTTTATATCTGCGGCGAGTTTCCAGGAAACAACCCGTGTTTTAGCAGATGCAGCTGCAAGCGGAAAGATAGACGAGCTTAGAGGCCTCAAAGAGAATGTTATAATGGGACACTTGGTTCCTGCAGGAACAGGATTCAAGGACCATGCTAACATAGAAATGGTAAAAGAAACGCTGGAGTTAAAAGAAAAAACAGAAGACAGAGGACAAGAAACAAGAGAAAAGAAAGAAAAAAAAGAGAAGGAATGATTAAAACATGCCGACTATAAGCCAGTTAATAAGATTTGGTAGGACTGAGAAAAAGAAGAAGACAAAGTCGCCCGCGTTAAAAAGTTGTCCGCAAAAAAGAGGCGTATGTTTACAGGTAAAGACGCAAACACCTAAAAAACCTAACTCTGCATTAAGAAAAGTTGCAAGGGTTAGGTTAACAAACGGTATAGAAGTTACATCATATATACCGGGAGAAGGCCATAATCTGCAGGAACATTCTATTGTACTTGTAAGAGGAGGCAAGGTGAAAGATCTTCCTGGCGTCAGATACCATATTGTTAGAGGCACGCTTGATACAGCAGGTGTACAGAACAGAAAAAAGAGTCGTTCGAAATATGGGGCAAAAAGGCCAAAATAGCATGCTCAAGACCAGGTCTTGAGCACAGTAAACTGTGACCAAGACCTGGTCTTGAATAAGGAGATTACATGAGACGACGAAGAGCGGATAGAAGAGACGTATTACCCGATCCTAAATATAATAACAAGGTTGTTACAAAATTTGTTAATATGATTATGGAGAAAGGCAAGAAGTCCACTGCAGAGCGTATTGTGTATAGCGCTATGGATATAATTTCTGAAAAAACAGGAAATAAAAATTCCATAGAGGTTTTGCAGAAAGCGTTTGATAACGCAAGGCCGCTTTTGGAAGTAAAGCCCAGAAGGGTTGGCGGAGCTACATACCAGATTCCTATAGAGGTAAAGAGCGACAGGGGCGCATCGATTGCTATGCGCTGGATACGGGATTTTGCCCGCCAGAAAAAAGGCAAGCCAATGTACGAGAAACTTGCAGAAGAACTAATGGAAGCGTACAAAGGCCAGGGTTCCAGTATGAAAAAGCGCGAAGACATGCACAAGATGGCAGAGGCTAATAAGGCATTTGCGCATTATCGCTGGTAAACGCATAATCACTGCTGAATTTTACTTCCGTTGCTTCGCAAAGCGACGGGGCAAAATTGGCTAAAGAATTATTAGTATACATAATTATATAAAGCATGGCCATAGAAACTCAAAAGTCAGCAAATGAAAATTTTATGATAAAAGAACCTCCTTTGGAAAAATTAAGAAATATAGGGATCATAGCCCATATAGACGCTGGTAAAACAACTACTACGGAAAGGATACTTTTCTACACAGGCCGCTTATATAAAATAGGCAATGTAGATGAAGGGACAGCTACAATGGACTGGATGGAGCAGGAGCAGGAAAGAGGCATTACTATTATGGCGGCAGCTACTACCTGCGACTGGAAAGATTGCAAAATAAATGTTATAGATACGCCAGGCCATGTGGATTTTACAGCAGAGGTTGAGAGGTCTTTAAAGGTTCTGGACGGAGCGGTTGTTGTATTCTGCGGCGTAGGTGGAGTACAACCTCAGTCCGAGACAGTATGGCGCCAGGCAGACAACTACAGGGTTCCGAGGATAGCTTTTATAAATAAGATGGACCGTACAGGCGCTGATTTCCTGAAAGTTTTTCATGACATTAAAGAAAAATTAGGGGCAAGCGCGTTTCCTTTACAGCTTCCAATAGGACATGAGGATGGTTTTAGAGGCGTGATTGATTTGATAAAGATGAAAGCCTATATATTTGGAGAAGAAAAAGCGCAGGACAATTTTAGAGAAGAAGCTGTGCCAGAGGACATGCTGCAGGAAGCAAAGAAATTTAGGCATGACCTGATTGAAAAACTTGCAGAACATGACGAATTATTGATGGATAAATATGTGCATAATCAAGAGGTGTCTATAGAAGAAATAAAGGTTGCTTTGAGAAAGGCTGTTATAAAAGACTTGTTTGTGCCTGTATTATGCGGGGCATCTTTTAAGAATAAGGGAGTCCAGATGCTTTTGGACGCAATATGCGATTGCCTTCCTTCTCCTTTAGATGTTCTGCCTATAAAAGGCGTGAATCCTCATTCAGATGAAGAGATCTCCATGAAAACAGACGATAACGAGCCTTTTTGCGGGTTATGTTTCAAGATAGTAACGGATCCTTATGTGGGAAGATTAACATATGTGCGCATATATTCAGGTACTATTAAGCCAAGCTCTTATGTGTATAATGCTAATAAGGATTTAAAAGAACGGCTTGCCAAGATAGTGCGTATGCACGCGAATAAACAGGAGATTGTGGAAGTTGCGGGAGCAGGAGATATTGTGGGCGTAGTGGGTCTCAAAAATACAAAAACAGGAGACACACTTTGCAATGAAGATTATCCTATTGTTTTAGAGAAGATACATTTCCCAGAGCCGGTTGTTTCAATGGCAATAGAGCCTGCTACTAAAATAGATCAGGATAAACTCGGTATGGCTTTGAATAAATTACAGGAAGAGGATCCTACTTTCAAGGTTCATTATAATGCGGAAACAGGTCAGACAATTATATCAGGAATGGGAGAGTTACATCTGGAAATTATTATAGATAGGCTATTAAGAGAATTCAAAGTGACCGCGAAAACAGGCGCTCCACAGGTTGCTTATAAAGAGATGCCCAGCGAAGAAGTCCGCTCAGTCGGTAAATTCATACAGCAGACAGGCGGCCACGGCCAGTATGGCCATGTGGTGATTATTATAAAACCGGGAGAACAGGACTCAGGCATAGAATTCAAAAATAAGATTATAGGAGGGGCTATACCAAAAGAATACATTTCCGCCGTAGAAGATGGAGTAGATATGGCTATGAAGACAGGCGTCCTGGCAGGGTATCCTGTAATAGATACTAGCGTGACTCTTATTGACGGGTCGTATCATGAAGTTGATTCTAGCGAGCTGGCTTTTAAAATGGCTGCTTCAATAGCTCTCGGCGATGGCTTGAGAAAAGCTAAATGCAAATTGATGGAGCCAATAATGAATCTTGAAGTGATATTTCCGGAAAATTATACAGGAGATGCCATAGGCGACCTGAATTCCAGAAGGTGCAGGATCAGAGAAATTACGCAAAAGGGCAAGATAAAGATCGTGAGAGGCGATGTTCCGCTATCAGAGATGTTTGGTTACGCAACAAGCATAAGAAGCTTGACACAAGGTAGAGCTTCATATACAATGGAACCTTCTCATTATTCGGAAGTTCCTGGAAATATAGCAGAAAAGATAATCGGAGCGTAAGGGATAGACATACCTATCCCTTACAATACGGAGGGTAAAATAATGGCAAAAGAAAAATTTGAACGTAAAAAACCACACGTAAATATCGGCACCATAGGACATGTTGATCACGGCAAGACCACGCTTACCAGCGCTATCACAAAGGTTCTTTCTAGCCGCGGCTTA
>Ga0180009_10004723_pt1 | contig 14882 bp, 11 predicted proteins | sample OS_PC_MetaG_FD_123537 | JGI IMG/M metagenome (GOLD analysis project Ga0180009, IMG submission 123537) | Groundwater microbial communities from the Aspo Hard Rock Laboratory (HRL) deep subsurface site, Sweden - OS_PC_MetaG | ecosystem: Environmental > Aquatic > Deep subsurface > Groundwater...
CCATTGGATCACCCTTGGAGGAAGTTTAAAATAAACCCATATAAAAGATCATTTTTATCTAATACAAAATAGGACATTTCTATTTAACGGAAAACAGGACATTTTCATTTTGCTGTTACACAAGTTTTGAATTTTATTGACAAATAGCTCTTCTTAGCCTATACTTAACTACATTCTCAGTTTTTTCTTAGTCTTTTAGAATTAGGGGTAATGATGATTGAAGCTCCGAGAGGAACAAAAGATATCTTGCCTTCAGAGGTAAAGACATGGCATTTTATCGAGGAAACAAGTAGAAGAATATTTGAAATATATGGTTATCAAGAGATAAGAACACCTATCTTTGAATTTACAGAGTTATTTACACGTGGAATTGGAGAATGGACAGATATTGTTAATAAAGAGATGTATACTTTTCAAGACCGCAAAGGTCGAAATTTAACCTTACGACCTGAAAATACCGCTTCGATAGTAAGAGCTTATTTAGAAAATAACTTAAGTCTGACTTTAGCTAATTCTAAATTGTACTATCTTGGCCCGATGTTTCGATACGAAAGGCCACAAGCAGGGAGACAACGTCAATTTTGGCAGTTAGGGAGTGAAGTTTTTGGTAGCAACCATCCTGGGTTGGATGCAGAAGTAGTGGCTATGGTTGTCCACCTTCTCACGGAATTGGGTATGGCTGGTTTAGAGACCCATATTAATAGCTTGGGTTGTAATGCCTGCCGAAATAATTATAAGTTAGACTTAATTAATTATCTTCTTCCTCACAAAGAAAAGCTTTGTCAAGATTGCAAGGAGAGATTAAATAAAAATCCTTTGCGAGTTTTAGATTGCAAGAGAGATAACTGTAAAGTTTTAATTTCGCAAGCTCCGGCTATTAATCTTTTTCTTTGTCAAGATTGTCAAGAACATTTAGATCAAGTTAGTTACTATTTAAGACTTTTAAACCTTCCTTATATAATTAATCCTCATTTAGTAAGAGGCTTGGATTATTACACTCACACTATTTTTGAAGTGATTGACAAAAACTTAGGGGCTCAAAATACTATTGCGGCGGGAGGAAGATATAATAATTTAATAGCTCAAATGGGAGGACCCGATACGTCAGCGATAGGTTTTGCAGCAGGTATAGAAAGGATTGTTCTTTCCTTAGAAAGGTCATTAAAGCCTTACGAGAAAGATAATAAATCCATCTATCTGGCTACCATTTCACCTGAAGTGTCCTCTTTAGGAATAAAGATTGTCCAGGAATTAAGAGAAACAAGTTTTATAGTCAATATGGATTGGACAGATAAAAGCTTGAAGAGCCAATTAAGGAAAGCAGATAAATTAAAAGCTAAGTTTACTATTATCTTAGGAGAAGAAGAGAAAGCTAAGCATAAAGTCTTGATAAGAGATATGGAAGATAAAAGCCAAGAAGAGATTCCTATAGAAAAGATAAAAGAATATTTTATTAAAAAGTTTTATCTCGAAAGTAGCTGAACGTTTCTAAAAGGGAAGGAAAAGATGGAAGTATATCGAAATGCCAATTGTGGAGAGTTAAGAATTACTAATTTAGAAAAAGAAGTTATTTTATCTGGCTGGGTCCAGCGAAGGCGAGATCATGGTGGGTTAATTTTTGTGGATTTAAGGGATAGCTCTGGAATTGTCCAAGTAGTATTTAGCCCTGAAGTAAATTCACCAGCTCATCTTTTAGCTCATAAAATAAGGAGTGAATATGTAATCAAGGTTAAAGGAATAGTCTTGGCTCGCCCTAAAGGAACTATAAACTTAAATTTAACTACGGGTGAAATAGAAGTATATGCAGAAGAGCTCATCTTACTTAACGAAAGTAAAGTTTTACCATTTTTAATTGAAGAAGAAGCAGAAGTTAGTGAAGATATCCGACTTAAATATCGGTATTTAGATTTAAGACGGCTTAAGATGAGAAATTACTTATTAAAGAGACATAAGACGGTGCAGGTAGTTAGAAATTTTTTAGATAAGCGAAATTTTATCGAGATTGAAACACCGATGCTTATTAAAAGCACTCCTGAAGGAGCCAGAGATTTCTTAGTACCAAGCAGGCTGCATCCTGGAAAATTTTATGCTCTTCCTCAATCTCCCCAATTATTTAAACAAATCTTAATGGTTTCTGGAATGGAACGTTATTTCCAAATAGCCCGATGCTTTCGAGATGAGGACCTGCGAGCAGACCGTCAAGGGGAATTTACCCAAATAGATATAGAAATGTCCTTTGTCGATACAGAAGATATCTTAACCACGATTGAAGAGATGTTAAAGGAGGTATTTAAAATAGTCTTTGAGCAAGAGATAGAAGTTCCTTTTCCAAGAGTAAGTTACCAAGAAGCTTTAAATAGTTATGGTAATGATAAACCTGACCTAAGATTTAATTTAAAATTAAAGGATATTACTAAATTAGTTAAAGATTCTAATTTTCAAGTCTTTAAGAAGGTCATTGAAGATCAAGGAATAATAAAAGGGATAAGGGTTCCTCAAAAAGCAAATCTTTCTCGAAAAGAGATAGAAGAGTTAACTTCTTTAGTCAATAGTTATGGAGCTAAGGGATTAGCTTTTTTCAAAGTAACAGGAAAAACCTTAGAATCTCCTATTGTTAAATTTTTTAGTCAAGAAATATTAGACCATGTTTACCGAGAAATGGAAGCTACCGATGGAGATATCCTCTTCTTTGTGGCAGATACGCCCAAAATTGTTAATTTATCTCTATCTAATTTACGTTTATATTTAGGCAAAGAATTAAACTTGATAGATCCTAAATTATATAAATTTTTATGGGTAGTAGATTTTCCTTTATTTGAACCTAACCCAGAGGAAAAAAAGTGGGTTTCTACCCACCATCCTTTTACCTCGCCCACCAAAGAGAGTCTTAACTTAATAGAAGTAGCTCCTGAAAAAGTAAAAGCTAAGGCCTATGATTTAGTCTTAAATGGTGGAGAAGTTGGAGGAGGAAGTATCAGGATTCATAAAAAAGAATTACAAGAAAAAATATTTAAACTCTTAGGGATTTCCTCAAGAGAAGCTGATGAAAAATTTGGTTTCTTATTAGAAGCTTTTGAATATGGGGCTCCACCTCACGGGGGCATTGCTTTAGGATTAGATCGCTTATTAGCTGCCATTCTTAATCTTAATTCTATTCGAGATGTTATTGCCTTTCCTAAGACTCAAAGTGGAACTTGCTTGCTAACTAATGCTCCTTTTGAAGTTAGTGAAACTCAGTTAAGAGAACTTTATATCAAGACAGAGGTAGTTACTTCTCTTAAAAAACCAGATCAGTTAAAGACTTAAGAAGAGGTAGTTTTGGAAAAAAGGATTACTTTATTAAGTAATGAGGAAGCTGTAAATTTATTAGGAAGCAATGATGAAAACTTAAAGATTATTCGAAAAAATTGTCGTTCTACTAAGGTTATTCCGCGAGGAAATGAATTAATCATCAAAGGAGATAAAGAAGAAGTCAACTATATTTTTCGGGTCTTTGAAGAATTAATGGGCATTATCCGAACGGGCGTGACCATTGGAGTTTCTGAGATAGAATACACCTTAAATATTTTAGCCAAAAAAAAAGACAAAGACTTAGTTTCGGTATTTACTGAATCTATCTATACCTCTCCTAAAGGAAGAATTGTCAGGTCTAAAACTATTACCCAAAAAAGATATGTAGAAGCCATAGCCAAGAATGACATAATTATCTGCATTGGCCCTGCTGGAACTGGTAAAACTTATTTAGCCGTAGCCATGGCTATTTCTGCTTTAAATCGGGGAGAAGTAGATCGTGTTATCTTAACCAGACCGGCCGTGGAAGCTGGTGAAAAGTTAGGATTTTTACCAGGTACTTTACAAGAAAAGATAAATCCTTATTTACGACCCATTTACGATGTTCTTTATTATTTGATGGGGACAGAAAAACTTCACCAAATGTTTGAGCAAGAAATTATTGAGATTGCTCCTTTAGCTTTCATGAGAGGTCGAACTATAAATAACTCTTTTATTATCTTAGATGAAGCTCAAAATACCACCCCTGAGCAGATGAAGATGTTTTTAACTCGATTAGGATTTGAATCTAAGATAGTAATTACCGGTGATATTACCCAGATTGACTTAAAAAAAGGAAGTGTTTCAGGATTAGTTCAAATACAATCTATTCTGAAAGCAGCAGAAGGAATTTCTTATATCTATTTTACAGAGGGTGATGTGGTCAGGCATAAATTAGTTCAAAAAATAATTAAAGCTTATGAAAATTACGAAGCTTCTAAGGTAAAAAATAATGAATAAACTTACTAAGTATTTAAAGGATTTGAAAGATAGTCTTCAAGGAATTTCTTATAGGAAGATAAGATTAAAAAAACTATCTCAGCTTCTCTTAATCTTGCTAATATTAATGAGCACCATTTTCCTTATCGCTAAAAAAAAGGAGCTTCTTAAATATCCCGAAGAAGGAAGCATTAGTACTGCTTTTGTTAAAGCTCCTTTTCAGTTTTACTATGAAGATGAAGTAGCTACAAAATTAAGAAAAAAAGAAGCTGTTTTGCGAGTAAAACCTGTCTATAACTTAGACTTCACCCTTATTCCTATCCTAACTAATAAAATTAATAATTTCTTTGATGAAATTAAGACCGTCAAGAATGATAAGTTTAAAGATGAAGTAACTCGACTTTTTGCCTTAAAGCTAAAAGCAGGTGAAGCTAATCTTTCTGAAGATTACTTAAACTTTTTACTTAAATACCCAAACCTTGACCAGATCAAAGAAACAGTCTTAAAGATTTTAACAGACTGCCTTAATAGAGGTATTACTGACGAAGATGAGAAAAAGCTTAAATCAGATATTATAGGAGGAATTATCGTCGTATCTCTTGATAATAAAGACAAGAAAGAATTTATGATTAAATCTTTAGATGAGTTTTATCAGCTTATAAATTTAAAAGATGTCATTAAAGAAAAGATAGATGTTTCCTTTAAAGACAAGGCTAAAGATGTTATTAGTACCTTAATTTCTTCATATGCTATTCTTAATTTAACTTTTAATGGAGAAGAGACCCAAAAACTTATCGAAACAGCTAAGAAAAATATAAAGCCAGTGAGATACTTAGTAGCTAAAGGGGAAAAAATTGTCGGTGATGGTGAAAAAATTACTTATTATGTCACCCAAAAATTAAAGGCTTTACATAACCTTCAAACAAAAGACCCAAAAGTTCATTTTAATAATTTTGCCGGGCACGCTATCTTAATTTCTACCTTAATTTTCTTGATGGGAGTTTATTTCTTGAGATTTCAGCCCAAATTTTCAGTGAAAGAAGATGAGTTATTATTTTTAAGTATCATTGTTTTGGTAGTTGTAGTTTTAGTTAAGGTGGCTATCTGGAAAGGATTATCTCCTTACTTTATTCCTATGGCTACTTTTTCGATGTTAATGGCAATCTTCTTAAACCAAGAGATTGCTTTATTGGCGACCATGTTTTTAAGTATCGTTTCAGGAATGATGACCGGTAATAGCTTGAATCTTTTAATCTTTTATCTGGGAAGTGGGGTTATCGCTATCTATGCTTCCTCTTTTGCTAAAGTAAAGAGCGATTTAACTAAGAGTGGAATAACTATTGCTTTAGTTAATGTATTTATTGTTGCAGGGTTTGGTTTAATAAACCAAACAAGTTATATCTTTTTGAGTACTTTGACTTTACGAGCTTTTATTAATGGTATCATCTCGGCTATATTAACCATAGGAATCTTGCCATTTTTAGAAAAATTAACTAAGAGGACTACTAATTTTAAGCTCTTAGAATTATCTGACTTAAATGCTCCTTTGCTTAAAAAACTTTCTATAGAAGCGCCAGGAACTTATCAGCATAGTCAATCTTTAGGAAATTTAGCGGAAAAAGCAGCTGATGCGATAGAAGCTAATATCTTATTAACTCGGGTTGGAGCTTATTATCATGATATTGGAAAGATTAATAAGCCTGAATACTTTGTAGAAAACCAAACTAATTATAATCCTCACGACGGCTTAAAGCCAAATTTAAGTGCTTCTATCTTAAAATTTCATGTTAAAGATGGAGTGGAGATTGCCAGGAAAGGAAAACTACCTCAAAAGATTATCAACATTATTCAAGAACACCATGGGACTTCTTTAATAAGTTATTTTTATAATTTAGCCCGGAAAGAAGAGGAAGAAGGTAAAAAAGAGACTAAAATAGACGAAGATAGCTTTCGATATCCGGGACCTCTTCCTCAATCTAAAGAAGCAGCAATTGTGATGTTAGCTGATACAGTAGAAGCTGCTATTAGAGCTTTACCTAAGCTTACTCATCTTAGAATTGAAGAAACAGTAAAAAAAGTTATTAATAATAAATTTATAGATTCTCAGTTAAATGAATGTGATCTTTCCTTAAAAGACCTTAATAAGATTGCCGCTGTTTTTTCTAAAGTTCTTTCTGTCGCCTATCATGGACGGATAGAATATCCTCAAGAAGAAAGACTTAAGGAAAATTAATTTAATGCTTACTCGACAAGTTCAAGTAGCTAATTGCCAAAGGAAGGAATTAATAAAGATTGAGAAAATAAAGAAGATTGGACTAAGGCTATTAAAACATTTAGGCGAGAAAGGGAAGATTAGTCTTGTCTTTAGTAATGACCAATTTATAAAAAAGTTAAATAAGGAATATCGAGGTATCAATAAAGCTACTGATGTTTTAGCTTTTGCTTTTAGAGAAGCTTATTATCCTTTAATTAAAGAAGATTCTTTTTTAGGAGAAGTTATTATTTCTGTTCAAACAGCTGGCAAGCAAGCTAATGATTTAAATCATAGTCTTGAAAAAGAACTTAATATCTTAATTATCCACGGTCTTCTCCATCTTTTAGGATATGATCATTTAAAGGTAGAAGATGAGACTAAGATGAGGGAAAAAGAAGAGGAGTTGTTAACATTAATTTAAATACCTTAAAAATAGTTCAAAGTTTTAATTATGCTTTAGCTGGAATTGTTTACGGGCTACGGACTCAAAAACATCTCCGGACCCACTTCATCATGGCTCTTTTAATATTTATCAGTACTCTTTTTTTGGATTTAACCCGCCTGGAATTAGTAATTTTATTTTTTTCTGCCACCTTAGTCATAATTTGTGAAATTATCAATACCGCTATAGAATCTATTTTAGATTTAATTACTGAAAATCGATATCATACTTTAGTTCGCATTGGAAAAGATTTAGCGGCGGGAGCAGTCTTAGTCTCTGCTTTTAATGCCTTTGTAGTAGGATATTTAATCTTATACCCTCATCTTAGTTATGTTTCAGAGAAAGCAATCATTTATAAAGTTCGAGAAATTCCAGGCTATCTTGTCTTTATTAGTCTAATCATGGTTGTTTTAATTACCATTATGGGCAAGATCTATATTGGACGGGGAACTCCTATGCAAGGAGGTATGCCTAGCGGCCATAGTGCGGTAGCTTTTTCTATCTGGACTTCTATTGCCTTGATCACTAAAAATCCTTTAATTATCATATTAACCTTTTTATTAGCTGCTCTTTTAGGTAGAAGTAGAGTTGGAAGTGGATTTCATAGTTACAGTGAAGTTATTGTAGGGGCGGTCTTGGGAATAGCTATTACCTTAGTGATATTTCTTGTTTTAGGGTAAGAAAGTTTTTAGTATATATGTCAAGTGAAATAAACCTTTACTACTTATTTGGAAAATTTGCTTTAGTAGGAATTTTGGTCCTGTTTTCAGCTATGTTTTCTAGTTTTGAAACCGCATTTTTTTCTTTAAGTGAATTTAGCAAAGAGAAGATCGCTTCTAATCAGAGATTAATTAAAATGTTAAATCAACCTAAAGAGGTCTTAGCCAATATTTTAATTGGTAATATCTTAGTTAATACTTTTGCTTCTATTTTTGCTACTTCGCTTTTAATAGATATTTGTGACGCCACAAGAATAAAGGTAGGTTTTGGTGTAGCAGCTGCTATTGTTTTAATGACTATCATCATGATTCTTTATGGGGAAATAATTCCCAAGACTTTTGCCCTTAAAAATTCTGAATTATCAATAAGGCTAATTAAACCTTATTTTTATGCATTTTCCATCTTAGTTACGCCTCTAAAAGTAATGCTGCTCTTTATTATAAATTTATTTACCGGAAAAAAAGAGATTAAAGAGGAATTTACGGAAGAAGAAGTAAGGTCGATGCTTGAAATTAGTAAAAAAGAGGGAATAATAAAAGAGGAAGAGGAAAGAATGATCCATAAGATCTTTGAATTTAGTAAGACCAATGTTAAAGAGGTGATGATTCCTATAGACAAGGTTGCTTCTGTCTCAATTAATGATAAACTGAGAGATGTTTTAAGGATCATAAAAAAGACTGGATTTTCTCGGCTTCCTGTTTACAAAAATAATAATTCTAATATTATAGGGATAATTTACGCTAAAGACTTATTAGAATATTTTGGTAGAGATAAAGATATAAATTTAAAGGATATAAATTTAAAGGAATTTATTAAAAAGGTATTCTTTGTTTCAGAGTCAAAAAAAATAAATAAGCTTTTTTATGAGCTCCAGAGTAGTAAAGTTCATCTCGCGATGGTCACTGATAAAAAAGGAAAAGCCATTGGTTTAGCAACGATAGAAGATTTAATGGAAGAGATTGTAGGTGAAATCAAGGATGAGTTTGACCAGGTATAGCTTATGTCTCTGACTATTTTCTTAATTATTCTTATTTGTATCTTATTAAGTGCTCTTTTGGCTGGAACAGAAATAGGTATTCTTTCTTTAGATCAGGTTAAACTTTGCCATGAAGTAAGAAGAGGAAGAAAAAAAGCTTTAATTGTCTATGATTTAGTAAAAAATCCCAGTATCGTTATTATTTGTGTCTTAATTGGAAATAATTTATTTAGTGTTTCGGCGGCTGTTTTTACCGCTTCAGAATATAAGGGGCATGAGTTTTTATCAGGAATAATATTAGCCATGATCATGTTAATATTTGCCGAAGCTATTCCTAAGGCTATCTTTCATAAAAAGAAGAACAAGTTAATTATCTTTATCGCTCCTTTTCTTCAATTAATTCTTAAAATTTTTTCGCCATTTCTAAAAATGGTATCTTATCTTAATAAATCTTTGATCGAGATTGAAAAAAAGAAAGAAAATTACTTTACTCAAGAGAAGATAAGATTTTTTATTACCAAAAGTAAAAGAAAAGATCTGGCCGAAGAAAGAGAAGGTGAAATTTTTAATAAAGTCTTTGATCTTTCAAAAATTGAAGTTAAAAAAATAATGACTCCTCGAACTAATATAATTTGCGTAGAAGCAAGTGCTGATATTAAAGAGATTATTAAAGTGTTTGGAGAATGTAAGTATTCCAGAATTCCAGTCTATGAAGAAAATATTGATAATATTATTGGTCTTATCTACATTAAAGATGTACTAAATTTTTGGGAAGAAAAGGCTGATTTTAGAGCCATTGAATTTATTCATATTCCTTTCTTTGTTCCAGAAGCAAAACATATAGGTGATTTATTAAAAGAATTTAGAGCAAAAGCTATTCATATTGCCATTGTGGTTGATGAATATGGGGGAACTTCAGGGATTGTGACCTTAGAAGATATCTTAGAAGAGATGTTTGGAGAGATTCAAGATGAACATGAACAAGAAAAGAGACAGATCAAGAGTTTAGATAAAAATACTTACTTAATCGAAGGAAGCACTGCCATAAAAAAGATTGAAGAAGAACTTCAGGTTAATTTCCCAGAAGAAGAAGATTTTGAGACCATTAGTGGCTATATCTTAGAAACTTTAAAGTATATTCCTTCTATTGGAGAGGTAATTAAAGATGAGAAGATGAGAATTACCATCATTGGGGCTAGTAAAAGATCAATTAATAAAGTTAAATTAGAAAAACTGATGGAAAAAAATTCAGAAGATTAAGATGTAAGATTTTTGTAAGAATTAGTATATGCAATCCATTAATTAAGTTGACATACCTCGTAGGGAAAATCCACCCCCTACCCCCGCCAGCGGGGGATATCTTTGTGGGTGACTGTTGTTTCGTCGCCTTCACGGACAGGGACGAGCCCTACTATCCCCCGCTGGCGGGGGTAGGGGGTGGAAATACAATTATTATGTCAAGTTTTTATCGGTTTCCATGTAACTTAAGATGTCTTATTTTAAAACCAAAGCCATTATTTTAAAAAGCCAATCCTTAAGTGAAGATAGTAAGATCATTAGCTTGCTTACTGTTAAATGGGGAAGAATTTTTGCTGTGGCTAAAGGTTCTAAAAGACTTAATAATAAATTTGGGTTTAGCTTGGAAAAATTTACTTACTTAGAGACGCAATTTTATCAAAAAACAGACCAAAATTTGTATACCTTAATTCAAGCTAAGCTTATCTCTTCTCATTCGCCAATAAGAGAGGATTTAAAAAAGACTGCCACAGCTTTATGTTTAGTAGAAATCTTAGATTTAGCTTTAGTAGGGAAGGAACCAGATTTAAGGATATTTTTATTAACTTTAAAGAGTTTACAGTTGATTTCTAAAGGGTACCATTCTCTTTATATTTATGCTTTTGTTTTAAAGTTATTCTCCTTTTTAGGATTAAGGATCCATTTAAAAAACTGTTTAGTCTGTAAGATCCCGATAGAGAAAGCCGACTGTGGTTTAAAACCATCGTTGGCACAGACGGTTAGAGAACAAAGTTCTCTAACGGGGTTGACCAAAGTTAAACTTTCCTTTTTAGAAGGAGGAGTAGTTTGTTTTGATTGTAGTCAAGGTATGAAGACTATGGATCTTTCTTTTCAGATGTTAGAGCTTTTAAGAAATTTATTATATTTGAAACTTAACGAAGTCTCAAAACTTAGTTTATCTAAAGAGACTTTGAAGAACTTAAAAGGGATTATCTTAGATAATTATTTAGCTTATTATCTACCTTCACCCTTAAAATCTCTAAAATTTTATGAAAGCATGATAGAAGAATGACTTTTCAAGAGATTATCTTAAAACTTTTATCTTTTTGGATCGATAAAGGTTGTTTGCTGGTTCAGCCATATGATATAGAAGTAGGGGCAGGAACTTTTAATCCGGCTACTTTTTTAAGGTCTTTAGGTCCAGCACCATGGAGGGCTGTCTATGTTGAACCAAGTCGACGCCCGGCTGATGGAAGATATGGAGAAAATCCTAATCGTCTTCAGCATTACTATCAGCTTCAAGTAATTATTAAACCTACCGTTGGCAATATTCAAGAAATGTATTTACAAAGTTTAAAAGAGATAGGGATTGATCCTTTATTTCATGACATTAGGTTTGTAGAAGATGACTGGGAATCTCCTACCCTTGGAGCTTGGGGTTTAGGCTGGGAAGTTTGGTTAGATGGGTTAGAGATTACTCAATTTACTTATTTTCAGCAAGTAGGAGGGATAGATTTAGATCCTATTTCTGTGGAAATAACTTACGGATTAGAAAGAATAGCGATGTATGTTCAGAAATTAGATAATGTCTTTAATATTGCTTGGAATAATACCACTACTTACGGAGATGTCCATAAGAAAAGTGAATATGAAAATTCTCTTTATAATTTTGAATTAGCCGATGGAAGTCTTCTCTTGGATTTATTTAGTAAATATGAGCAAGAGGCATTAGCTATCCTTAAAAGAGAGGTAGTCTTACCTGCTTATGACTATACCTTAAAATGTTCTCATATCTTTAATTTATTAGAAGCTCGAGGAATAATTAGCGTTACTCAACGGGTAAGTTATATAGCTAAAGTTCGAAATCTTGCTTGTACTTGCGCTAAACTTTATCTTCGAAAAATATCAGAAGGAGGGCCGTAAGGGTCAAACTTTCAAAATTCATTTATAGCAGGTAATTTGTTATCTATAAATTTGAAAAAATTCTAACTTCTTCTATTATTTTACTTACCTCTCCCGGTGAAAACCATTTAAGCTTCTCCTTATTCTTAAACCAAGTAACCTGTCTCTTGGCATAATTTCTCGTTTCCTTTTCGATAGACAGTTTTGCTTCTTCTAAGCTTATTTCTTCTTTTAAATGTTTTACCACCTGTTTATAACCTAAACTCATCATTGAAGATAGGTCTTCGCTATACCCCATCTTGATCAAACCTTTAACTTCCTCTAAAAAACCATCTTTAAACATCTTTTCTACTCGTTCGTTAATCTTTTTATACAATAGACTTCTATCTACCGTTAATCCTATGGATAGAGAACGATAGTTATTCTTTATAGTCTCCTCTTTTCTAAGTCTTGATATCTTTTTTCCAGTTAAATAGTATACCTCCAAAGCTCTAATAATTCTAAACTTATCATTAGGAGAAAGCTTTAAAGCTGTTTCTAAATCTACCTCACGTAGTTTTTGGTACAATTCTAATAGAGAACACTTTGCCCCTAGTTTTTTTCTAAGCTCTTTAGAAGAAGGTGAAAGAGGAAATAATCCCTGAGTAATCACATTAATGTATAAACCACAACCTCCAGTTAAAATAGGAATTTTTCTTCTGCTGCTAATATCGGCTATCTTTTCTTGGGCTAATTCTTTAAATAAAGAAGCAGAAAACTCTTCGTCAGGATTTATAATATCAATCAAATGATGGGGAATCTTATCAAGAAAAGCAGAAGAAGGCTTAGCCGTGCCAATATTCATAAAGCGGTATATTTGTCTAGAATCAGCAGAAACAATTTCTCCTTTTAACTCTTTAGCTATTTCAAAAGCTACTTCGCTCTTTCCTACAGCAGTAGGACCAGCAATTATCACCAAGGTCATATAATTACCTTATCAAGTAGGATCATATATCATCAAGTATCACCAAGGTCATATAATTACCTCTATTGCAGGGACAGGGTCATATCATTAGAGTTGCTGTTGGTCAAGAACCTTGTCTACGAAATTATTCTTGATCTTCTTTCTCCTGCTTATCTCTTCTAAGATTTTCCCTAAACCCTTATAAAGTTCAGGATTTTTAAAATCTAATTCAATGGCTTTCTTATAATATTTCAGGGCTTCTTTAAATTCTGATAATTGAAAATAACTTTCTCCTAAACCAGCATAAGCATCACTCATTTCTGGCTTAATGTCGATGGCTTTTTTAAAATAATCTATGGATTCCATTATTTGGTGATTTTTTAAATATACTTCGGCTAAATTACAATATGACTCTGGCATTCGAGGATTAATCTTAATGGCGTTTAATATAGCTCCTATGGACTCTTGATACATTCCTATATCACCATAAGCACTTCCTAAATTAGTGTAAGCCTCAACTAAATCAGGTTTAATCATAATCGCTCTCTGGTATGCTTTTATAGCTTCTCTAAACATTTTCTTCTTAATATAAGTATTTCCTAAATTAAATAAACTTTCTACATCTATTGGATTTATTTCAATGGCTTTCTCATAAAATTTTATAGCTTCATCATATTCCTCTTGATCAAAGTAAATATTACCTAAATTATAATAAGCAGTAGCAAAGTTAGGATTAGCTTTGATTGCTTCTTTGTATGCTTCTATCGCCTTCTCACTTATTCCTTCGTCTAAATAAACATTTCCTAAATTATAGTAAGCATTAACATCAGAAGGATCAATGGAGAGAGCTTGGGAGTAAGCATTAATTACCTCTTTTTTCTTTCCCTTTTGGGAGTAAACATTGCCTAAATTATAGTAAGCTTGGGCGTATTCAGGATTTAAATTAATTGCTTCTTGGTAAGCCCCAATAGCTTGATCATATTCTTTGACATCAGAGTAAACATTGCCTAAATTATAGTAAGCTACTGCGTTTTTAGAATCAACATTTAAGACATTTTCATAAGCATTAATAGCTTTTTGATGTTCTTTCATCTCGGAATATATCTCTCCTAAGTAAAAATAAATATCTAAGTAGTATTTATTTAAGTCTAAGGCTTTTTGATAAGCATTGGTAGCTTCTAAATAGTCTTTAGTTTTTACATAGACATTTCCTAAGCTTAAATACAGATCAAAGAAATCAAGTTTAATCACTAAAGCTCGCTTGTAAACATCTATGGCCTTTTCATAATCCTTAGCTTCCTCATAAGTCTTACCTAACAGATGATAACAGTGATGATTATTAGGATCTAACTCCAGGGACTTCTTAAATGAAGTAATAGCTTCTTCTATCTTCTTTAAAAATCGATAAGTATTACCTAAGTTCATATAAGCTTTAGCATTATGAGGATGAATAACTATAGACTCTTTGTAAGAAGACAAGGCTTCTTCAAAAAGACCTTCTTCTATATAAGCATCACCTAAGTTTAAATAAGCTACGGCTAAATCAGAACGAATCTTAAGAGCTTCTTGGTAACAAGAAATAGCTTGCTTGGACATCTTCTTTTTTAAGTAGATATCACCTAATTTTTGATAACATAAAGCATAATTTGGTTTATAATAAAGGGCTTTTTCAAAAACAATAATTGCTTCACGAAGTAAATCTTTTTTTATGTAAATTTCTCCTAATCTATAATAAGCCTCTACAAAATCCTTCTTCAAAGATAACGTCTTTTTATAATTTTCTATAGCTTCTTTATTTTTTTCTAAAGCTTCAAAGCACATACTTAAATAAAAGAAAGCCTCAGCAAAGTCGCTTTTTTTATTAATAGCTTGCTTTAAGCTTTTCACAGCTTCAGCCCATTCTTCTTTTTCATAGTAGATACACCCTAGTAAATAATGGAACGAGGGACAATTCTCATTTAAAGCTATCCCTTTTTTAAGAAACCTGATCGCCTCTTCATAAGCTTTTTTATCTTTATAAGCCACCCCTAATTTAAAATGAGCTTCAAGATGGTCTTCTTTTAAAGAGATTGTTCTTTGTAAAGCCGAGATAGCTTCTTCTAATCTTTTATTCTCCAAGTAAGCCACCCCTAATTTAAAA
>Ga0180009_10004724_pt1 | contig 14881 bp, 10 predicted proteins | sample OS_PC_MetaG_FD_123537 | JGI IMG/M metagenome (GOLD analysis project Ga0180009, IMG submission 123537) | Groundwater microbial communities from the Aspo Hard Rock Laboratory (HRL) deep subsurface site, Sweden - OS_PC_MetaG | ecosystem: Environmental > Aquatic > Deep subsurface > Groundwater...
AAACTTGCCTTTTCAAATGGCAAACCTATCTGGTTATGGGCATAATCCACCATAAACGTCGTAATTCCATAAAGGCTGTATGAAATAGAGAAATAGGACAGTCCAATAAGCCAAAAGGTTGAATTCTTAAACACACTGGAAAGGGGCTCACGCTTTGGATGACTCTCCTTTCCCGCTTCGGTGAGCAAGCTGCCTTCTTTTTGGCCCCAGGGCAAATATCCGGCCGATGCAGGGTCGCTACGCAGTAACAGGCCGTTTGCCACGATCATTAACAACGCTCCGGTCCCCAGAAAATACCAGGAATAACGCCAGCTGAATTGATTCACGATCCAGGGGAAAACTACGCCCATGGTGGCAAAACCCAGGCCATATCCCGTTGAAAGTATGCCCAAAGCCAGGCCCCTGCGGTTGTGGGCGAACCAGCGTTGAACTACCGTAATGATAGGCGTCCACATGCCCGTAGACCCAAGTCCCACTATGGTATAAAAGAGGCAGGCCGTCCACAGGGATTCAACTGTTCCCATTAGAAAAACACCAACGCCCAGAATAAAGGTGCAGGTTGTAATGACATAACGGGCCCCAAACCTGTCTGTAAGGTACCCGGTAATAGGTGTCAGGATAATATAGGAAAAGAGGTAGGCATTGAAAATAGTTCCACCCGCCGTACGGCTAAGGCTTAGGTCTTTAATCATTTCAGGAAGGACAACGCCATAACCCAGGCGGACAGAATAATTGATGAACAGATTGACGAAACAGGTCGCAAGGATAATCCAGGCCCAATGAAATGATGTCTTTCTTGTCACAAGTCTCTCTCTTTCAAATCAGACTGGGATGGCATAGCAATTCTATCCTATTGGCCCGTAACGCACAAGGCCTTATGACACGTTGACAATTCCTGTCTTATTCCGGTATTTCTGATCCTATGAAAAAGTTCACTGTACCCTTCGCCGAAACATTCAGAAATTTCCTGCCCCTCAAACAATACTTTGTCCAGAACCGCTGGCCAATCGCTCTGGGACTGATGTGCCTGCTTATTGTAGACTTCCTTCAACTCCTTATACCACTCGTCATCAAAAAGGCCATTGACCTCTTAACAATGAAAACCGCCACGGCCCAGATTCTTATTCAGCAGGGTATGATTATTCTGGGTTTGGCCTTCATGATTGCTATTTTTCGCTATATATGGCGCTATTTTTTGTTGGGACATTCCCGGAAGGTTGAGGAAAGCCTGAGAAATCGCATATACGGGCACCTGCAAACTCTCTCACTTTCCTTCTATCAGAAGACCAAAACCGGAGACTTGATGGCCAGGGCCATTAATGACATTAACGCTATCCGAATGGCCACCGGCATGGGCCTGGTTGCCCTGACCGACGGTATTGTGCTGGGAATAGCTGCCATCGGGTTCATGCTGTCTATCAATGTAAGACTAACCCTTATTGCACTGATCCCCGCACCCATCATAATTGTACTAACCAGGATTCTCACACGGCGCATGTCTACCGGTTTTGAGAATGCTCAGAAGACGTTTGCTGATCTCACCGAGCGAGCCCGTGAAGTATTTGCCGGAATCCGGGTTATCAAGGCCTATAACAGGGAGTCCTGGGCACATCAAAATATAGAGGAGGAAGGACAGCGGTATATCTCCGTAAACATGGGGCTGGCCAAAACCCTTGCCTTCTTCTTTCCCATGATGGTCATTTTTACCAATATTGGCCTTGCCATCGTCATCTGGTTGGGGGGCCGACTGACTATCCTGGGTGATATCACAACCGGGGATTTTGTTGCCTTCATCAGCTACCTTAATCTCCTCGCCTGGCCCATGATGGCCATGGGATGGGTTACAAATCTTGTACAAAGGGGCTCAGCCTCAATGCGCAGGATTAACGGCATCCTCGAAGCACTTCCAGAGATCAGAGATTCAGCACAATCGATACATGTTCCTAAAATCAGGGGGAAAATCGAAATTGAAGGCCTTTATTTCACACATCCTGGGCAGTCATTTTACGCCTTGAAAGATATTCATTTAAAAATTGAGGCCGGGGATACAATAGCTGTTGTCGGGCGGGTTGGTGCTGGGAAGACTACTTTGCTGCAGACCATAACTCGCCTTTTGGATGCGCCAGCCGGGACCATTTTCGTTGATGGGTGGAATGTCAGGCAAATCCCCCTGCAAGCGTTGAGGAAAAACATCGGCTTTGTCACCCAGGAGGTCTTTATCTTTTCTGATACTATCCGTAACAATGTCCTGTTCGGCAGGACCGGTGTATCCCAGGACCACCTGGAGACGGTTTTGCGTGCCGCCGATATCTTTGAAGACATAAAAAATCTTGAAAAAGGATTGGACACATTCCTTGGGGAACGGGGAATCACGCTCTCAGGGGGCCAAAGGCAACGACTGACTATTGCCCGGGCCCTGATACTGGATCCGCCCATTCTGATCTTGGATGATGCCCTCTCCATGGTGGATACGCGTACTGAAGAAAGAATCCTGAACCAGGTTCTTGGTTTGAGACAAAACAAAACCAACCTGATTGTCTCCCACAGGATTTCTACAATCAGTCGGGCAGAACGGATTGCCGTGCTTGAGCGTGGTGAACTTGTGGAACTGGGGACCCACGAAAATCTTCTTAAAAAGGGTGAAATATACACAACCCTCTATGAAAAGCAGGTTATCGCAGAGGAATTAGAGATAGGAGCCTAAGTTTTATGTTTGGGGAATACGGATACATGGAGGAAGGGCAATTAGGGAAGCCCTATAACTTCACGCTGCTGAAGAGACTGTCGAAATATGCTTTTCCATACAGAAAAACAGTTTTAACGGCCCTTTTCCTTACCATCCTGATCACTCTTTTTGAACTGGCTATTCCCTATCTAACCAAGATTGCCATTGACAGGTACGTCCTCTCTTCCTGGTACCGTCTGGATATAGGCGGATTAAAGGGTAGTGAGGCCAAAGTCCTCATGAAAAAGTATGGCCATTTACTGCGGAAAAGCAAGGACAGGTCTCAGTGTTTCATTGACAACCTGAATCTGAAAAACCTGGACCCCGCTGATCTCCATAACTACAAGACCAGGAAAATCCTCACGTCGGAGCGGTTATACAGGATCGGACCTGAAGTAGGGGCAGGAGGTATACTCGAAAAAAAAATAAAAGCCATTCATCAACTTGATGACGGCTCCAAACTGATCCCATACGAGCTGCTCAACAGTTTTCCAAAGAAGAATATCCTTAAGATCAGAATCGCTGATGTGCGAGGAGTGGCACTGGTATCCCTCATATTAATCCTTTTCCTTATCTTCGCGTTCGTGCTCAGTTATGGAGAATACTATCTCCTGGAATTCACTGGTCAGCATATGATGCAGGATATTCGTCTCAAGCTCTTCCGGAGAATGCAATCTCAAGCAGTGCGTTTCTTCGAGCAACATCCTGTAGGTCGCTTAGTCACACGCGTGACAAATGATATCGAAAACCTCAACGAAATGTTCCGATCAGTCTTCATTACGGTCTTCAAGGACTTTTTTCTCTTAATAGGTATCCTTGCGGTCCTCCTCTACCTCAACTGGCGCCTGGCCCTGGTTTCCTTTGTCCTTCTTCCATTCATCTTTGGGCTCACATTACTTTTCAGCACACTGGCGAGAGAGGCTTTCAGGGAGCTTCGAGCCACGGTCGCAAAAATAAATGCCTTTCTTCAGGAGCGCATTACTGGGATGCGTGTGATTCAGCTCTTTGCAAGGGAAAAATTCCAGATGGATGCTTTTGCCCGCATTAATCATGAAAATTATCTTGCCGGCATGAAGCAGATTCGCGTGTTCGCCATCTTTATGCCGGTCATGGAACTATTCTCTTCATTTGCCGTTGCCTTGATTATCTGGTATGGAGGCGGAAAAGTTATTTCGGACCAGCTTTCTCTGGGGTCCCTGGTTGCATTTATCGGTTATATCCAGATGTTCTTCAAGCCCATCCGGGACATATCTGAAAAGTACAACATCATGCAGTCGGCCATGGCCTCAACCGAACGTATTTTTGAGTTTATGGATTCCAAAGAAGAGATCCCGGACCCTGAACATCCCGTAGCCCCGCCAAAAGTGAAAGGGCGACTTACTTTCAAACATATATCGTTTGCCTATGAGAAGGCCAATCCAGTGCTCCATGATATATCTTTTGAGGTGAAGCCGGGGGAAACGGTTGCCATTGTAGGGGCCACAGGGTCGGGCAAAACCACATTGGTGAACCTGGCCGAACGATTCTACGATCCGGATGAGGGGGCAGTGTTTCTGGATGGTGTGGATCTCAGAAAATGGTCAAAAAGCGAACTCCGAAAGAATATCAGCCTTGTCATGCAGGATGTCTTTATCTTTTCAGGAAACCTGGGGGAGAATATATCTTTAGGCCGCAAAGACATAGATGTAAGATCACTTGAATCAGCAGCAAGGGAGGCCAATGCGCTTTCCTTTATTGAGAGGCTCCCCAGCGGCTTTCAGCAGGATATCGGTGAAGGGGGATACACCCTTTCAGCCGGGGAGCGGCAGCTTTTGTCCTTTGCCAGGGCCCTGGCAGCCAACCCTCGAGTACTCATCCTTGACGAGGCCACTTCAAATGTCGATCCGGAAACAGAACGTCTTATCCAAAAGGCTATTTCACAGATGGCTGCCAGAAGAACCACGCTAATTGTGGCCCACAGGCTCTCCACTATTAGAAATGCGGATCGTATCCTGGTCATGCACCACGGCCGAATCGTGGAGCAGGGTACGCATGAGGAACTCATGACCTTAGGCCATGTCTATTATAAGCTCAATATGCTGAGGGAAAAACAATAGCGGGAAGCAATTCCAGAATGCTGATGTATGTTCAGAAAAGACCCATCAAGCTCGCCCTAAAAAATCCTGATACGCCACCATCCTGGCCAGGACATTGACCGCATCCTCTGGTGATTCATAAAAAACGCCGCTGTATCCCTTCCCATCCACTGGACGGACTGTCCCTTTATCCGTTCTGGCCATGGACACACCAATAACCGGCTTCCCGTAGGCCTCCATTAATCCCACTATCCTGGCAATATAGTTCTCCTCATAGTTATGACTGAGAGTCTCCATTTGGTCTAAGAACACAGGAGACGCAGCACTATCAACCTCGCGGGTGGACTTGATCAACAGGCGTACCAATTCGTTTCGACCAACGATGCCCAGGCTTATCACCGCGTCAATCCCATCCCATTTAAGGAGCTCTTCTACGGCCACAAGGGGAACGTCGAGATCACGGGACCCCACCAGGTCCACAGGGTTTCCTTTGCTCCAGAATGGGGGAAGATATTTGCCGATAGCCTCAATAATGCTCTCCGGGATATCCGGTACCGCCAGCCCTCTCTGGTTGCACTCATCAGCGGTCACCACTCCCCAGCCCCCACCCAGGGTGACAATGCCGACCCGATTTCCTTTGGGCAAAGGCAGCGAGGAAAAACCAGCAGACAGATCAAGCAATTCCGAGGGAACTGCCACATCCAGAACCCCTGACTGGCGGCATGCAGCCCTGAACACGGAATCCTCTCCGCTCATGGAGCCGGTGTGTGAGGCCGCAGCCGTACGTCCTGCTTCGGTTCGCCCGCCCTTTAAAACAACAATAGGCTTCTTTCGGTTTATTCGCCTTGTTACATCGAGAAAATGTCTCCCGTCACCCACACTCTCCAGATACAGAAGAATAATGCTGGTGTGGGGATCGCTCTCCAGGTATTCCAGATAATCGGTGCAGGAAAGCATGGCCTCGTTTCCTGACCCCACAAACAGAGAGACACCAATCCCCTGCTGCTCCGCCCAGTGGATAAGCTGGTTTCCTAAATTTCCCGATTGGGAGATAAAGGCCACTGATCCACTTCTGGGCCTCGTATGGGTCCCGGTTGCGAAAAGACCGGCATACGGGCAGATAATGCCCATGGTATTGGGTCCAACAAGCGTCAGGTTTTCCTTCCGGCAGATATCTGCAATATGTCTTTCAAGGTTTTTACCCGCTTCATCAGTTTCGCTGAAGCCTGAGGTGATTAACACAACACCCTTAACGCCTTTTGCGCCACACTCCTCCAGAATCCCCGGAACGGTCTTTGCCGGGGTAGTAATAAGAGCCAGGTCTACGGGCTCCGGCACATCCGTGATATGCGCGTAGACAGGCAGGCCATACATAACCCTCTCTTTTGGATTGACAGGAAAGATCTTTCCCTTAAAACCTCCTGCCATAATGTTGCTGAGGATAAACTGGCCCCATTTACCAAATGTTGAAGAAGCACCAATGACTGCCACAGATCTGGGACTAAAAACAGCATCAAGACTTGAAGTAGAACTATCCGTATTCATAAGATTATTCATTGATGTTTCCATTTTTCATTCAATTCCTTTCCACTCTCCCTCTCCTATTCACAATGTATGCTTGTGCCATACAATTGTATGATATGCAATAAAAATGGATTACGGCCCTCCACAAAATGCTCGATAAAAGATATTTCCACATAAGTCTTTTTATCAGGTGATTGTACCATACAACTTGTTACCCTCTTTATTACCCTTTTTTAAGGGTATTACCCCTTTTCGCCAAAGCATCACGGGCATAGGGATGATGATTTCGAAAACATCATCATTATGCTCATGGCGGGGCACATTAATCAATTGTTTGAATAAAACCCCTTGCCTTTTTGCGAATCCTGGATTATAGAAAGACTGCTTAACCTCAAGAAGAAAGGACTCTATGTTTACCCATTAACGGCGCCGGGATCCAGGTAAAACGCTCTGGCAACGGCGCAGAAACCATTGATTCACCGTTTGCAGAGGAGTTTAGCCAGGATGGATATCATTAAATCTTTTGGGGGCAGATCCGGTCCCCCGATTCCGCCGGTGATCACCACGAAAGACGCATCAAAGTCTTCCAATATTTCAGCCAATAAAATCCATGATGATCATTTTGTTGAACGCAATGGCGTGATTTTTGCCGGCACTCATCTAATTATTGATTTTTGGGGCGCCAAGCATCTCGATGATCTGACATTAATGGACCGGACGTTTCGGGAATGCGTGGAAAAAGCGAGTGCAACCCTCCTGTATATCCACCTGCAACACTTTCAGCCTGCAGGCGGCATCTCGGGCGTTGCGGTACTGGCTGAATCTCACATCAGTGTCCACACCTGGCCGGAAAGGGATTTCGCCGCTTTCGACATTTTCATGTGTGGTGACACCAGGCCTGAAGAGGCCCTCGAGGTATTGAAACGGGTCTTTGTTCCGCTAAAAATGGACATTATTGAGAAACGCCGGGGACTGGTCAACAATGAACACATTCTTTGAAACATTGTATGAAGGCTACGGCCAGGAATTCAGGGTTGATGAACTGTTTTTTGAGAACAGGACAGAACACCAGCACCTTGTCATCTTCCGTAACGGGATCTTTGGCCGCGTCATGGCCCTGGACGGCATTATTCAGACCACAGAGCAGGACGAGTTCATTTATCACGAAATGCTGACCCACGTGCCTGTTCTTGCCCACGGGAACGTGAGACGGGTGCTGATTGTCGGGGGGGGTGACGGCGCCATGTTGCGGGAAGTCACCAAACACAGGGGAATTGAACAGATAACCCAGGTCGAAATCGACCGGGAAGTCATAGAAACCTCAAAACGTTATTTGCCCGATCACTCGCAAGGCGCATTTGAAGACCCTCGGGTTCAGGTGGTTATCGATGACGGCCTTCGCTTTGTTCAGAATGCGCCTGACCGCTTTGACGTCATCATCTCCGATTCCACCGATCCCATAGGTCCCGGAGATGTCCTGTTCACAAGGGATTTCTATACCTCCTGTCACCTTCGATTGAATCCAGGAGGGGTGTTCGTTACACAGAATGGGGTGGCCTTTACCCAGCTGGAGGAGGTTGCCTCTACTGCAGGACTCCTGAAGGATATCTTTGCAGACTGGCATTTTTTTTCGGCAGCGGTACCCACCTATGTGGGCGGGATCATGGCGTTCACCTGGGCCACGGACAATCCTGATCTGCGGCATACCGCCCTGCGGACCCTCAGACAGCGATATGCGCAAAGCGGCCTGAAAACCCGTTACTATAACCCGGAAGTACACCATGCCGCCTTCGCCCTTCCGCAATACGTGCTGGAGGCGATCGGAAAAAGTGACAATGGATACCGATAGAATCTTTCCGTTCAATAGCCTTCCCTTAGCTTTTTCCGTCACCGAAGCCATTTCATTAATAACTCATCGTATCCTGAATTACCAGCAGTTACCCCGTATTTTTCACCTATATCCATCACAGCAGATCATTGGCGATAAACCCGGGGCAACACCAATAACAGGGTTTGGCAGCTGTGAAGCCGGGTTATGTTTCAGACTGGGTGTCACTCCGGCTGTGGAAAAGCTATATATCTTGGCACAGGGGCGGAGGGTACCGGATACCCGGAGGGTGACGACGAAAGTGGCTATAACCGAGACGATGCCGGCATTCCCGAGCATGATCAGATAGATGACGATTTTTCTCCTCCTGGGATGATTCACGATCCTCTCGGCCTCCCTGGTGGTAAAGCCTGTCCCCGAAAATGCGGAGAGCGATTGAAATCTTGCCACCTCTTTTAGCGCCGTGAGGTGAATAGCGTCATAACCACATAAAATGACTTGCTTAAAAAAAAATAATACCCCCTTTCATTATTTTCTTGATTTTCCCATTGAAAGACCTATATTCGCAAACAAGAAATTTTTCTCATTTTGATCGCGGGCATTCCGGCCGGGCCGTAACCGTTCCTGGCCGAAATACGGATAAACTTCTTAACAAAGGAGACAAGAGCAATGCAAAATTCCATGCGGATCAAAGAGCAGGTGATAAGAAAGCCTCCTAGCACCGTTGAAGAGGGGAGTGACGAACCTCCCCACCCCGGGCTCGACCTTCGCCCCGCCTTGCCCTTTTCATTTCCCCGGGTTCACACCAATTCCAGCCCATGCATCGTCCAATTTCCTTCTTCACGTGCCAGGCTTTTCAGCCCGGCGATACGCTCCTTCAGAAAACGTTTTTATCCGGCCGTTCCGTCCAAACTGTGGAACGACTGGCGGTGGCAGGTAGGCCATCGCATCCGGAGTTTGGCCCAACTTGAGCGAATGCTCGTGCTTTCCGAGGATGAGCGGTCGGCCATGACCCGGTCGGCCGGCAGTTTGCCCTTGGCCATCACCCCCTATTACATGAGTCTGTTGTCCCCGGATGACCCTCATCAGGCGCTGCGCCGCACCGTGGTGCCCACCCTGCAGGAGACTATCAGGGACTTCGGGGAGGCGGACGACCCCCTGGGTGAGGAATCCCAGAGCCCGGTGCCCGGATTGGTCCATCGGTACCCCGACCGGGTGCTCCTGCTCCTGTCGGATTTCTGCTCGACCTATTGCCGCTATTGCACCCGCTCGCGCATGGTGGGCCGGGGAGGTCTTTATCCCAGCCGATCGCGGCTCGAGAGCGCCTTTGACTATATCCGGATGACCCCTTCGGTACGCGATGTGTTGCTGTCGGGCGGGGATCCACTGCTGATCGGCGAGGAGAGACTCTCCTGGATTCTGTCCCGGCTGCGGCAGATCCCGCACGTGGAGATTGTGCGCATCGGTACTAAGGTGCCGGCCGTCCTGCCCCAGCGCATCACTCCAAAGCTTGTACGCATGTTGCGGCAGTACCATCCGCTATGGATGAGTCTGCATTTCACCCATCCGGACGAGTGCACCCCCGAGGCCTACCGGGCCTGCGCCATGCTGGCCGATGCAGGTATCCCGCTCGGTTCGCAAACGGTGCTGCTCAAGGGTATCAACGACAATGTGGAAACCATGCGCTCCCTGATGCATCAACTGATGCAGATGCGTGTCAAGCCTTACTACCTGTACCAGTGCGACCCTATCACAGGATCGGCCCATTTCCGGACACCCGTGGCCAAGGGCCTCGATATTATTCGGGGCCTGCGCGGGTTCACCAGCGGGTATGCCGTGCCCACCTACGTGATAGACGCCCCCGGGGGCGGCGGCAAGATACCCCTGACACCCGAATATGTCGTAGGCAGGGAGAATGGCGCCCTTCTGTTGCGGAACTATGAAAAAAACCTTTACCACTATCCGGACTGCCTATTGCCGGAATACTGCTGATCGTTTTGCTGAGGCCTCGGGGATCGCGATGCAGACTGCACGCATCCCCGTTGTTTTTTCAACCGGGGAGGTCCGCTGTGACACCAGCCATGGAACGTTTAGGAATGGACCACGAAGGGAAGAACAGTGGCTCTCGCAAGATGAAGGATCTCCGATGAAAATAAAGATCGGTCTGACCTATGACCTGCGCTCTGAATACCTGACCCAGGGCTACTCGGAATTGGAGACCGCCGAATTCGACCGCGAGGACACCGTGGCCGCGATCGAAGAGGCCCTCAGTTCCCTGGGGCATGTCACCGAGCGAATCGGCCATGCCAAACAGCTTGCCGCCGCCCTGGTTGCCGGCAGGCGCTGGGACCTGGTGTTCAACATTGCCGAAGGCCTGCACGGCATCGGGCGGGAAGCCCAGGTGCCGGTCCTTCTTGACCTGTACCAGATTCCCTACACCTTTTCGGACCCCCTGGTCATGAGCCTGACCCTCCACAAGGGGATGACCAAGCGGATTATCCGGGATGCCGACATACCCACCTCAGACTTCGTGGTCGCGGAACGTCCGGAAGACGCAGTCGCGGTTGCCTTCCCCCCTCCATTCTTCGTCAAGCCCGTGGCGGAGGGGACCGGCAAGGGGGTCACGCCGGCCTCCATCATCCGGGACAGGACACGTTTGCCTTCGGCATGCAGCCAGTTGATTAATGCCTTTCGGCAACCGGTCCTGATTGAACCCTACCTGCCCGGCCGTGAATTCACGGTGGGCATCGTGGGCACCGGCAACCGTGCCATGGCATTGGGCACCATCGAGGTGCACCTCCGGGAATCGGCCGAGGCAGGTGTCTATTCTTATGCAAACAAGGCCCAGTACGTGGAAAGGGTCTCCTATAAACTCATCCGGCCGGGAGACGATCCGGTGGTGGCAGAGGCGGAGCGGGTTGCGCTGGCTGCATGGCGCGTTTTAGGCTGCCGTGACGCAGGCCGGATCGATCTGCGGTGCAATTCCACAGGCCGGCCTCTGTTCATGGAGGTCAACCCCCTGGCCGGTATCCATCCGGAACATTCGGACCTGCCCATCATCTGCAGACATCTGGGCATGGCCTATGCCGAGTTAATCGAGCGAATCGTCGCCTCTGCCGCACTCCGGATCGGGGAGCCTGCCTGATGCGTGTCGCCATTATCCACGATGATGTGGGTCCCCGGGATGCGCCGGACGCCCTGGACGTTCTGGACCAGGCCCGGGCCGTGCAGGATGCCGTCACCGCCCTGGGCCACACGGCCGAATGTTTCCCATGCACCCTTGATCTTGGGGGGATAATGGACAGGTTGACCGCCTGGAAAACCGACCTGGCCTTCAATCTGGTGGAATCCCTGGAAGGCAAGGGCCGGCTCATTCATCTGCCGCCCTTCTGCCTGGACGCCATGGGAATTCCTTATACCGGCGCCAGGGCAGAGGCGATGCTTTTCACCTCTCACAAGGTAATGGCCAAGAAGTGGATGGCTGCGGCCGGAATCCCAACGCCGGCGTGGGTTGGTCCCTATCCGGAAACCGTCGGGCAGGCCACCATGAGCGGCAAACCGTCGGACACCTGGATCATCAAATCCGTGTGGGAGCACGCGTCCATCGGCCTGGATGAAAAAAGCCTCGTGGAAGGGGCCACTCCTGAAATGGCCTTTTCCCTGCTGGCCGCCCGGGCGTCTCAACTTGGCGGGTCCTGTTTCGCCGAGCGGTTCATTGACGGAAGGGAGTTCAATCTGACGTTATTGGCCGGCCCCAAGGAAGTCCGGGTGATGCCCCCGGCGGAGATCGTTTTTGAAGACTACGGGGCCGACATGCCCCGTATCGTTGACTATGCGGCCAAGTGGGAAAAGAACACCTTCGGGTATCAACACACGGTGCGCCGGGTGGATTTTCCCCCGGCGGATCAACCGTTGCTCGCCGCCCTCGCGGTTTTGGCCAGGCGCTGCTGGGAGGCATTCGGCCTTGGAGGATACGCCCGGGTGGATTTTCGTGTAGACGCCGACGGCCGGCCCTGGGTGTTGGAAGTGAACGCCAATCCCTGCCTTTCGCCGGATGCGGGATATGCCGCGGCCCTGGCGCAAGCAGGGCTGCCTTTTACGGAGGCAGTGCGCCGGATCATCGGAGATGTGCAGGGTGTTCCAGTGTGATAGAGACAATATATCCCGGACACCCGGTGATCGTCGGGATGAGAATGGCTGAAACAGGCCCACAACCATGAATTGTCGGGAAATCATTACAACCAGGAGTGTACAGTATGCTTCACATACGCCGAATCTATGATGATGTGATTCCCGTGAACAAAGGGACCTTGGATCAGGTCAAACAGATCATGCGCACCCGTTTTCACGGGATGTACAAAGATGAAATCGAACTGCTCGGCGAAAAGTTGCGGAATCCGTTCAAACAGCGGTTCCGTATGATCCTCTTCGTGGCCGAAAGCATAAAAGGCAGGGTGCGGGGATTCGCCACCATCCTTCATGAACCTGAAATCCGGTTTGTCTATCTGGACTGGATTGCAACGGCCTCCAGCAGGAGCGGTGGCGTCGGCGGTGCCCTTTATGAACGCGTCCGCCGGGAAGCCAAGGCCCTTGAGGCCAAGGGGCTTTTTTTCGAGTGTCTCCCTGATGATGCTGAAAATTGTCCGAATGAGGCGCTGCTGAAGGAAAATAGGGGACGTTTGCGCTTTTACGAGCGATATGGCGCCCGGCCCATCGTGGGTACCGCCTACGAGTCGTCCGTGTCGCCGGATGACACCTGCATGCCGCACCTGGTCTATGACGGACTTGACAACCAGGCACCGCTCCGAAACCGTTTTGCAAGGAAGGTCGTCCAGGCCATTTTGGAACGAAAGTATGCGGATTATTGCCCGGCCGACTATGTGGAGAAAGTGGTCGCCAGTTTTCAAGAGGACCCGGTAAGGTTGCGGCCGTTTCGCTATGTCAAACCGGAAGCGGTCAAGACCACGGTCGCGGGCCGCCAGGCCGAACAGATCACTCTTGTCGTCAACGACAGGCACGACATCCATCACGTCCACGAACGGGGCTACGTGGAGTCGCCCGTGCGCATCAAGAGTATCCTGGAATCCCTGGAGCCCAGTGGCCTGTTTGCCCGCATCAGCCCCCGGACGTTTCCCGACAAGCACCTCTACGCCGTTCACGATCCCGATTTTGTTCATTATCTTAAGAAGGCCTGCGCCGATGTATCTGCCGACAAGGCACTCTATCCCTATATCTTCCCCATCCGGAACAAAACACGCCTCCCCAAGGAGGCATCGGTATTGTCGGGTTATTACTGCATCGACACGTTTACGCCGATCAACTCAAACGTCTACCCGGCCGCCCGGCGGGGCGTGGATTGTGCCCTGACCGCCGCAAGAGAGGTCCTGGACGGGCAACGCATCGCCTACGCTCTGATCCGGCCCCCCGGCCACCACGCGGAGCGCCGGTCTTTTGGCGGGTTTTGCTACTTCAACAACAGCGCCATCGCCGCCCAGTACTTGTGTTCATACGGCAAAGTGGCCATCCTTGACATTGACTACCATCACGGAAACGGTGAACAGGACATCTTTTACAGACGGTCGGATGTACTGACTGTCTCCATACACGGCCACCCCAGCTTTGCCTACCCCTATTTCAGCGGTTTTGGCGAGGAACGCGGGGAAGGGGATGGGGAGGGCTTCAATTTGAACTTGCCGCTGCCCGAAGCTGTGGACGGCGAAAAGTACCGCAAGGCCTTGGCTCGTGCCATTCGGAGAATTGAGGAATTCGTACCGCAGTTTCTGGTGGTGGCCTTTGGCTTGGATCCGGCCAAAGCGGACCCGACCGGCACCTGGTTCCTGACGACCAGGGATTTCAGGAAAAACGGAAAAATGATCGGGGCCATGGGGCTGCCCACGGTGGTCATCCAGGAGGGGGGATATCGTACCAGGACCCTGGGACACAACGCCATGGCTTTTTTCCGCGGCCTGACCGAGGGCAACATGCAATGGGCCGACAGCCACCACGCCGCCAACGACCGGATTCACGGGGTGGTTCTCCGAAATGAGCTGCAACCGCAGGATGTCGAGCGGGTGCGGCGGCTGGTGGAGATCACCGGCTTTTTTTCACCCGCCGAGGTGAACGTGGCGGCGGAACTGGTGACCGAACGGTTGGCAAAGGGAGCAGAGAGCGGCTACGAGTTCATTATGGCCGGCTTGCGGGATATGCCTGTTTCGGGCCGATTCCCGCCACGGCGGCCAGTTACGACCTCTACTGGATCGCCGTACCCCCGGATTTTCAGGGAAGGGGGCTTGGCCGGCGTCTTCTGAAAGAAGCGGAAAAGCGCATCAGTTCAGCCGGGGGCAAGCGGATCTACGTGGATACCTCGCAACGGGTTCAATACGCCAGCACCCGGGCCTTTTACGAAAGCTCCGGCTACCGCCTGGAAACCGTCCTCGAGGATTTTTACGGACAGGGCGAGGGTAAGGTGATCTACTGTAAGAAACTGTACTAGGAGGCTTTTGAACCGATAAGTCTTATAGGCTTTCATCATACAATTTGTCAAGAATGAAGACCCCTCTTCCATCATTGGGGCATTTTCCACTCCGCCGGCGCAGGAGAGCTGCGCGCCTTTTTGGGATATTTACCTGCGATGTCGGCGTAAAAGTCCTGAATGATTTTCATATCCGCTTCCATATTTCCGGTCGGGTGAACGACCGGCCCGATACCCCCAACCTTGCGTCGGTAATC
>Ga0180009_10004725_pt1 | contig 14880 bp, 14 predicted proteins | sample OS_PC_MetaG_FD_123537 | JGI IMG/M metagenome (GOLD analysis project Ga0180009, IMG submission 123537) | Groundwater microbial communities from the Aspo Hard Rock Laboratory (HRL) deep subsurface site, Sweden - OS_PC_MetaG | ecosystem: Environmental > Aquatic > Deep subsurface > Groundwater...
CTCGGCACCTACCTCGGGTGGCGTCGGATGATCGAGCGCGACGGCGCTCGCCTGACACCCGCTCACGCCATCGCCGAGGCGCTCGGAGATTGAGCCGCTACATCAATCGTGAACAGAGCCACTCGAGTCGTCGAGGAGGAACATGTAGGGCGGATAGAGCATAGCGAAATCCGCCGCCTCGAACGCAAACGTTGGGACTGCCAACGGTGGATTACGCTTCGCTAATCCACCCTACAGCCTCCGAATTATTCACCGAATTCACCGTCAACTTCACGTCCGCTCCAATCTGGCGTCATGCGACCACAGCGCACGTCTCTGTGGAACGTCGAATGCTTCCAGTCTCGCGGATATTCAACAAGCTTGTGCTTTACGGGGTTGAAATAGCAATACTCCACGTGACGGATAAAATCGCGTTCGTCTCTTAGGAAATGTTCCCAATATCGCCGCTGCCAGATGCCGCGCTCATTGCGCCGCCTGCGGACATCGCTTCGCGCTTCGGAGTTCGGTATCAACCGCGAAAAATACGTTTTGATAAGCCGCCAGCGCTTGGGAAAATCGGAGTCGCCGTCCGGTAATGTAATTACGGCATGGAGATGATCTGGTAGAATTACGATTGCATCCATCCGGAACGGATGGCGGCGTTTTGCGCGGGAAAACGACTGGCGCAAATGCGCGACCTCCCTGACGAGAAGATCGTCCTTGCGATCAAGCAGATTGACGGTGAAGAAATAGCTGCCTCCGGGGATTAACGTGCGGCGGTAATTCGGCATACAATCACATCCAAAAAAACGGAACATGTAGGGCGCATCAGCTCCCCAACACGGGCTTGCCCAATGTTAGGAAAATAGAGAGCGTCATGCGCCGCCTCGAACGCAACGATTGCGACCGCCAACGGTGGATTACGCTTCGCTAATCCACCCTACAGCAAGTAGGGCGGATAAAAAACGGAACATGTAGGGCGGATAGAGCGCAGCGAAATCCGCCGCCTCGAACGCAACGGTTGCGACTGCCAACGGTGGATTACGCTTCGCTAATCCACCCTACAGCAAGTAGGGCGGATATAATAAACGGAACATGTAGGGCGCATTAGCTCCCCAACATGGGTTTGCCCAATGTTGGGAAAATAGAGAGCGTAATCCGCCACCACGAACGCAACGGTTGCGACCGCCAACGGTGAATTACGCTGCGCTAATCCACCCTACGCCTGCGACCCCTCGAAAAACCGCGCTGCCTCGCCGTTCGCCGCGCCGATAATCTCCCCCTCCCACATCACCTTATGGCCGCGCACGAACGTGCCGATGGGCCAGCCCGTCACCGCGCGGCCATCGTACGGCGTCCAGCCGGCCCGGCTCGCCACCTGCGCATTCGTGATCGTCTCGCGCCGCCTCATGTCGACGATCGCCAGATCCGCGTCATAGCCGACCGCGATGCGCCCCTTGCCCCGCAACCCGAACAGCCGCTGCGGACCGTGGCTCGTCAGATCGACCAACCGCTCGAGCGACAGCCGCCCCGCGTTCACATGGTCGAGCATGATCGGCAGCAGCGTCTGCACGCCCGTCATTCCCGAGTGCGACTCGGGATAGGCGTGATCCTTTTCTTCGCGCGTATGCGGCGCATGATCGGAACCGAGCACGTCGACGACGCCATTGGCGATCCCCGCCCAGATACCGGCCTGATTGGCGGCGTCGCGCACGGGCGGATTCATCTGGCAGTAGGTGCCGAGCCGCTCGTAGCAATCGGGCGCAACAAGGCTCAGGTGATGCGGCGTCACCTCGACGGAAGCCCACTCCTTGTGACCGCTGAGGAACTCCATCTCCACCGCGGTCGAGATATGCAGAACGTGAACGCGCTTGTTGTGCTTCTCGGCCAGCCCGACGAGTTGGCGCGTCGCCATCAGGGCGGCGATCTCGTCGCGCCAGACGGGGTGCGATGACGGATCGCCTGGCACGCGCAGATCCTTGCGCTGGATGAGGCGCCCCTCGTCCTCGGCATGGAAAGCCGCGCGCCGCGAAATCTTCTGGATGATCCGGTCGAGCACTGCCGGGTTTTCGACGAGCAGCGTCCCCGTCGACGATCCGATGAACACCTTGATGCCGGCCGATCCCGGCAGCCGCTCCAACTCGGGGATGTCCTCGACGTTGTCTTCCGTCCCGCCGACATAGAACGCGAAATCGCAGAACATGCGGTGGTGGGCCGCCGCGACCTTTTCGGCCAGCCGCTCCGGCGTTGTCGTGTTGGGGTTGGTGTTGGGCATTTCGAAAACGGTCGTCACGCCGCCGAGCACCGCACCGCGGCTGCCCGTTTCGAGATCCTCCTTGTGCGTCAGCCCGGGCTCGCGAAAATGCACCTGGCTGTCGATCACGCCGGGGATGATCGTCAGCCCCGTGGCATCGATCACTTCGCCCGCCGAACCCGCTTCAATATCGCCAAGCGCAACGATCCGGCCATCCGCGATCGCAATATCGCGTTTGACGGCGCCATCCTGATTGACGACTGTGCCGCCCTTGATGAGGATCTCGTAGGTTCCTGCCATGTCGCGCTATCCTCTAAAGTGGCGGCCGTCGAAAGCATCATGCGGCTTGCGCCTGCTCCCTCACCCGCATTACCTAACGCCAATACGTAACGCCAAGGCCGCCGAATACAAAAGCCCCGGCCCACAAATTAGGAGGGCGGTATCTTGTCCGATCTGAAAAGTGCGCTGCTGCCCAACCGCGGAGTTATCGCCGTTTCCGGCCCTGACGCAAAGAAGCTGCTGCAGGGCGTCGTCACGGCCGACATGGAATTGCCTGGCCCCACGCCAGTTGCCCTGCACTCCGGACTGCTCTCGCCCCAGGGCAAGATCCTGTTCGATTTTTTCATCGTCCCGCACGGCGGCGGTTACCTCATCGAGACCGGCAAGGCCCACATCCCGGATCTCGTCAAACGGCTGAGCATGTATAAGCTTCGCGCCTCCGCCGAAATCCGCGACGTCAGCGCCGACTATACGGTCGCCGCTGTCTGGGGGGCGAACTCCGCTGCGATTGCCGGCCGTGTCGGCTGCATCGCCTTCATCGACCCGCGCCTTCCTGACATGGGCGGGCGCCTCCTCATGACGCTCGCCAACGATGCCGTGCTCAAGGATATCGATGCCGACGCTGCCGGCCAGCCAGCCTATGACGCGCATCGCATTTCGCTCGGCGTGCCGGAAGCCGGCAAGGATTTCGTGCTCGGCGACACCTTCCCGCACGAGGCCCTTTACGACCAGCTTGCAGGCGTCTCCTTTACCAAGGGGTGTTTCGTCGGCCAGGAAGTCGTCAGCCGCATGCAGCACCGGGGAACCGCCCGCAAGCGCGTTGTGCGTGTCGTGGCCGATAGCCCGTTACCGGAGACGGGCACGCAGGTGCGCGCGGGATCCTCGCTCATCGGTACATTGGGCACCGTCGAAGGCACCGAGGCCCTCGCGATGCTTCGAATCGACCGCGCAGCCGAAGCCATCGCCAAAGGTGAAACGCTGCACGCCGGCGACGCCGCCATCGAGATAAAGATACCCTCCTGGGCGACCTTCTCGATGACGTCCACCGGCGAGGACCACGCGTGATGTCCGCCCGGCAGAAACCGCCGCCCGTGCGCTGTCCGTGGCCCGGCATCGAAGCCGACATCTACGCCGCCTACCACGACACCGAATGGGGCGTCCCGAAACTCGACGACCGCGCACTTTTCGAGAAGCTCGTTCTCGAAGGCTTCCAGGCCGGGCTCTCCTGGCTGACGATCCTGCGCAAGCGGGAGAACTTCCGTTCGGGCTTTGCCGGATTCGATCCCGAAAAGCTCGCACGCTTCACCGAAAGCGACATCGCCCGGTTGATGGCCGACACCGGCATTGTCCGCAATCGCGCCAAGATCGAGGCCGCCGTTCTCAATGCGAAGGCCTTCCTGGAAGTCACTGAAAAAGAAAGCTTCGCTCACCTGTTGTGGGGGTTTCTCGAAGACGGTCCGATCGACAACCGCTGCACTTCTTTTGCCGACGTGCCCGCCGAAACGCATCTTTCAAAGAGGATATCGAAAGCCCTGAAGGCGCGCGGCTTCCGCTTTGTCGGGCCGACGACGCTTTATGCCTTCATGCAATCCGTCGGCATGGTCAACGACCACCTCGTCTCCTGCCACCGCCACGAGCCATGTGCCAAACTTCAGCGGCGGGTTAAACTGCCGTCATGACGAAACGCAATGACATACCGGGTGCAATTGCGCGCGACATTCAGGCGGACGCCGGCCCGCGTGCCTGGCAGCGCATGCTTTCCGGCCGTCGCCTCGACCTTCTCGATCCCTCGCCCGCCGATATCGAGATCGAGGACATCGCCCACGGCCTTGCACGCGTTGCCCGCTGGAACGGCCAGACGCTCGGAGACCATGCCCTGTCGGTGGCCCAGCACGTCCTCATCGTCGAGTCGATTGCCGCCGAGCGCAATCCCCGCTGGCAAGCCGAATGGCGTCTGGCGGCACTGCTTCACGACGCCGCCGAATATGTCGTTGGCGATCTCATTTCACCCTTCAAGAACGCCATCGGCCTCGATTACAAGTCATTCGAAATTCGTTTGCTGCAGGCCATCCATCGGCGTTTCAACCTGCCGGCAACCTTGCCCGCTCCTGTCGCCGCCGAGATCAAGGCGGCCGATTCGATCGCCGCCTACTACGAGGCGACCGTGCTCGCCGGCTTCGAAGTCGAGGAAGCTTTGGCATTTTTCGGCGCTCCCGGCGGCATCTCGGAAGCGCTCGCCGAAGAAATGATTTCCTTGCAGCCGCTGCCCGCCCGCGACGCCCAAAAGCGTTTGCTCAGCCGCTTCGCGGACCTCGCTTCGGCGTCCTGAAGAATCGAATAGTGGCGAAATTCGAACGCGGCATTTCTCATTTCGAACTTTTAATGTTCCGAAAAACGCCATGATCAACTCATAGAGAAAATTATGCGCGGCACCGCAGCTCGGACGGGAAAGCGGATATAGATCAATCGTTTGGGGGGTGATTGTGTTGGGGGAGGCCGCTTAGAGCGGACACAATCGCGAGCTTGGCCGGACTTGTGGGATCCTGGAATGGACCCCCTTTACCGGCACGGAGGTTGCGCCGTGAATTCTAGCATGAACTTTAGCTCCGAGTTTTCTGACGTCCCTGCCGCAGATCCGCTGACACGCGGGATGCGCCTCGATACCGCCGCCGTGGAAATCGGCCTCAATGCCGCGATCGTTTCGGTATCGAACGACGAACCCGTCGCGCTCGTGGTCCGCGACAAGCCCGACAAGTCCGGTGCAACCGAAGGATTGCCCTTCGGTCCGTTCTCGCCGTTCGATCATCGCACACTCGAAATCGGACTGCGCTCATGGGTCAATGAGCAGACCGGTATCGATCTGGGCTACGTCGAGCAGCTTTACACCTTCGGTGACCGTGGCCGCCACGCCCAGCCAGGCGACATGAACCCGCACATTGTGTCGATCGGCTATCTCGCCTTGACCAGAGCCGGCGACGCCGAGGATCTGCGGGCTGGCGGATGGCGCAGTTGGTATCACTATCTCCCCTGGGAGGACTGGCGCAAGGGCCGCCCTGAGGTGATCGACCGGGTGATTGCCCCCGAACTGGCCGATTGGGCAGAAAGCCCCAACGTCCGCCCCGCCCCGGCCCGGCCGCTCGACCGCCAGCAGCGTATCCGCATTTGCTTCGGCCTCGACGGCGCCACCTGGGACGAGGAAAAAGTCCTCGAACGTTACGAATTGCTGTACGAAGCCGGCCTCGTCACCGAAGCCCGCCGCGATAGGCCTGAAACGGCCGCCGCCACCGGCACTACGGCTCTGCCGATCGGAGCCCCGATGCGCTTCGACCACCGCCGCATCCTGGCAACCGCGATCGGCCGCGTCCGCGCCAAGATCAAATACCGGCCGGTGATCTTCGAATTGATGGCGGAAGAATTCACGCTGTTCGAGTTGCAAAAGCACGTCGAGGCAATTCTCGGTCCGCACCTGCACAAGCAGAACTTCCGCCGGCTCGTCGAGAGCGCCGGGCTCGTTGAGCCGACCGGCGAAGTGAAGACCCGCACCGGCGGTCGGCCGGCGAAATTGTTCCGCTTCCGCAGGGAGGTTCTGATGGAGCGCCCGGCACCCGGTGTGCGCATCAATCTTGGACGGTCCTGACGCTTCACTGGCACGCGCAAGAATACGGTCGGGACCACGCCGGACACCTGTCCCGGTGTGGATTCCCGACCGCGAACTCAGCAGCTTACCCGTTCTTCCGGCCTTCTCGTTTTACTCACCAGTGCCCGAACTGTGGAAAGCCGGCATCGCGGATGCATTGTGACCGTCAGAGACTTGTCGCTTGATGAAGCAGCCCGCAGACTGTGCTCAACATGATTCTGGTGGAATTCGGATGCAGTTGGCATTCGTTCCACCGAAATGGGGAGCACGACATGCCGCCGTATCTGCCAGCAACGGGCCATGATGTTCCCCCTGGCCCCGCCCGGCTTGATGACGGCCATGCCGAAACACCGGCAGGCCAGTCCGCTCCGAAGTTCGGCCGCCGCCCGGCCCATGCCGCTCCGCCGCTACCCCGGCAGCCGCAGCTGCGTTGGCCGCAGCCCTGGCCGTTGCAGCAAGCATCCTTTGCACCCAACGCAGAACCCCGTCGCGAATCCGCCGAGCCGCATCAATCCGCAACGCATCAGTCCGCGACACATCAATCCGCGACACTGGCCGCGAAAACGCCCGCTCCGGCGCGCGCCCGCACGCCCGGCTCGGCAATGACCTACGCCAGCCTCGGCTTCCTCGCCGGCATCGTTTTCTGGCACGCCGTCGGGTTCTGGACATTGGTGCATGACGCGGTGTTCTCGGGTCCGCGTTTGGAAGCCGGCGCCAAACCGCTCGTCCCGGTCGTGACGGCACCCCCCGACTTCGCGTTCGATGAGGAAAAATTGCGCTATTCGGCACGCCGCCCCACCGCTGTCGATGTCTGGCAGCGCCCGCAAGACTTCACCACCGGATCGATCAAGTCACCTTCAGGGGACGCCGCGATGCCGGCTCGCCCGCAAGCCCGCGCGCCAGTTGAAGACCGCGGCGATGCAGCGCCCGTCCTGACGGCACCTGGCGCAATCACCTGGAAGCCGGCCGTCTCCAAGGCGCCCTGACGCCTGCCGATCCACATCTCGTTGCCCGGCCGGTCTGGCCCGCTCGAGCGGCTGCGTGTATCTTCGTCCTGGAGCAACATCCGATCTGACGGAATCGCCGAAGGCGAGTCCTGGATCGGATAATGCTCTAGTGTTCTGGATCAAACATTTGATTCCCGGGTGGAGGTCGTCAAATGTTTGTGAATCCAGAACACAATCAAAAGGTTACCTTGTGTTCCGGGCTGACATTCAGGTTCCCGGCAGGGAACCATATGTCAGAGTCGGAGCACTAGTACCGCCGATCAGAAGTCCCTGTTTCGTATCAGTCAACCGCTTTCAGGGACTTCTGATCGAAAAGCGGTACTAGATTCAATATTCTACTGGTACCCTCTGCTTTCAGAAGTTCGTCAAGGTGGTTGCCGCGAATGACACACGAACTTCTGAAAGCGGGTACTAGTGTAGCGCAAGCGGGGATTTCTCATGACCTATGCGGCAGGCCAGCTCTGGACCTATAGGACGCCTGCGGGATTTGAACATTCGCGCATCGTTATCGGAGCGGTTGCCACCTGCGGCGATGGCCAGCACATCATTTGCTTTTCGGTAACCGATGCCCCGCGGACCGGACCGTCAGGTCAAATCGACACGGTCACCATTCCCTTCATTCCGATGAGTGAAGATGCGTTTCAGGCGACCGTCCGCGAACTCGCCGGTCAGGCCGACCCGCCCGACAGCTTTTCGCAAGGCTTGATGGTATGGAGCGAAGACGCCCGCGGGCTCAGCATTTTCACGGTACCATTTGAAGGTTTCATTGACCGCATGATCGCACTGCAGATGGCGGCGATCGTCGGCCGGCCGGCAGCCTGACCCAGCTCATTCTTCAACCGACTTCAAAATCCCCGTCCCGCTCGGATCAATCGGCATGCCTTTAGCCCTTTAATTGCCATTCCACACGCCAGTCGCCAGCATTAAAATGCTACGCCCCGTGCATCTGTTAACGAAATTAAGAGATTGCGACCGCCGAACCTACTCGGAACACAAATTATTTTCTCTAATCGACGCTCGATTTCAAGCGTTGTTAACCCGCGATGGCCATCATGACCTTAGTCAAACTGTCCCAGGGGTGGGGCTCATGTGAGGCGGGGTAGTCAAGATGTCTTCGAAATCGAGTCGCCGAACTGGGTGGCTTTCGTCATTCCTGGCGTTGTTCACAGTCGGCCGCGCAATGCCAGCCAATACGATTGAAAGGCCGACCGTAATCGCAACCGGTCCTGGACCCGCAACCGCCGAACCTGCCGGAACGGCGGCACAAGAAACCGGCACGCAAACCGTCATGAATCTCGAACGAGTGGCAAAAACGATCGATTGGGACAAGGCGCGGGAGTTCCAGCTCTCAGCCCGCCTCTCGGTCAATACGCAACTTAACAGGCCGAAATTCATTCGCCCGGAACCGCGCAAGGTCAAACCCACGCGGGCCGCGGAAATGCGCTGGAAAATCACCGGCAAGACCGCGTCGCCGGTGACGCAAGCAGGTCTGCAAAGCGCCGTCGTCATCGCCTTCCCTATGAAGGGCGGCGACGGCAAGTTGGCACGAGCAGCCTGACGGCTTCACCTTCGCGACCGGGCAGAAAGACAAGGATCAGGCTGCGGATTTTCGCCGCCGCTCCGCGCTCCAGGCTGCTGGTGCGGGGGCTATTGTGCCCGGCCCGCCGACATCGCTTAAAGCCTCGATCCCTGTCGGATCGAGGCTCCAGCCCCTGGCGACCTGCAGGACCTGATCCTCGGTGGGATACAGCACGAGTTCGCCGCCGGCATCGCCATGGCGCTCGCGAACCCCGCGCAGCTCGAATAGCCGCAAGCCGAGCGCACGCTCCTCTTTCGTGATCCGGCCCTTGTTCCAGACGACGCCTTCGTCGTTGACGGCGAACGCCCGCACCAGCTTTCCATCCTTCACGCGGACCCAGGCGAAAAAATCGATCAGCGGGTAAGTGAAGTAGTACTGCACATCGCGATATTGCCGGCTGAGAGACAGTAGCAACGGCGTCAGCTTGTCGACGAACGCTGCCCCGACAGGATGCGGCAGACCGAGCCCGACGACGAACGTCCAGCCATCGACCGGAGGCGTCACATAGATATGCGACCCGCCGAGCCGGTCGTCGTACACCGTTCCAATTCCCGAGTTCCAGTTGGCCGGCATCCGGATGTCGAGGCCAAGCGACCTCGCAAGTCCGGCGCTATCCTCTGTGCGCACGGCAAGCCAAGCCATCTTGTAACCGAACGACTTCGGTGAATCGGGCTCATGCTCGACGCGGAAATGATTAGTACGCTGGCCCCGTTCGGTCTGCACCGACGCCGCGTAAATGATCAAAAGAATTCCCGCGGCCAAACCGATTAGGATCGTCATCCCGGCCCTCATCACCACCACTTTCCGCTCTTAATTGAGTCATGCGGACTTGGGAACACCGTTGTCGGGCCGGCTGGGGATAAATGCTCTAATCGCTCAAGAATGAGGCCACGCCATCGGCTACGGACCCGGCCGCCGGTCGGCACCGTCATCAGCGAAGAAAACGAGGCCAGCCAGGCCCAACGGCTCGGCAGCGGGGAAGCGCCGGTCTCGGCAACCTGGCTGGCCTCTGGTCGAGCGGCGCCAAAGAGAGGGCTGACAGGCGGATACGCTCGAACGGAAATGGACCGCGCAACACAATTCGTCCAACGCTTGCGGTCTCTTTCGCCGCAAGATCTATCGCGAGGATGTGTAGGCATTGCGACAATTGCGGATTCGGCATTTTTCAAGGCTTATTTGGCTGGCGGCTGTGGATAACTCTACCCGATGGCGAACTGGCAGATTAACTCGGACATCGTCTTACCGATGTTCGTAATTAGTGCCGCGCAAACGTCGAACGATTAGAATTCGTGTTGGCCGGTCAGGGCGTTACCGGCCTATCCCATCACTTCGAGGAGATCACTGGATGTCCAATTCCGTCCCTTCCGTCGGCCCAGCTGTCCATCATCGCAGGCCCGGCATCGCCGACGACGTCGATTTCGAAATCAAGGGCCAGGAGATGCAATTCGTCGAAATCGAACTCGATCCGGGTGAAAGCGCGATCGCTGAAGCGGGCGCCATGATGTTCAAGGACGTGAGCGTCCACATGGACACCATCTTCGGCGACGGCTCGAAGCCGCAAACCGGCATATTCGGTTCGATCATGGGCGCTGGAAAGCGGCTGCTGACGGGCGAAAGCTTGTTCATGACGGTTTTCACCCACCAGGGCCAGGGCAAGGCGCGCGTCGCATTTGCAGCGCCCTACCCGGGAACGGTGCTGCCGTTTCATCTGACCGACCTCGGCGGCACCCTGATCTGCCAGAAGGATGCATTCTTGTGCGCCGCCCGCGGCGTCTCCGTCGGAATGCATTTCCAGAAGCGCATAATGACCGGCCTTTTCGGCGGCGAGGGCTTCATCATGCAGAAACTTGAAGGCGACGGCTTCGCTTTCATTCACGTCGGCGGCGCTGTGATCGAACGCGAGCTGGGTCCAGGCGAAGAACTTCACGTCGACACTGGATGTCTGGCCGCCATGACCTCGACGGTCGATTTCGACATCGTCCGCGCCGGTTCGGTAAAATCGATGATTTTCGGCGGCGAAGGCGTCTTCTTCGCCCACCTTCGCGGACCTGGAAAGGTGTGGCTGCAGTCGCTGCCCTTCTCGCGGCTGGCTGGACGCGTCCTCGCCAACATGGGACCGACAGGCGGCACCGGGGAAGGGTCGGTTCTCGGACCACTCGGCGGCATGTTCGATGGCGACAACTCATAAGGATCGATGACCCCATTAAGACCGCGCCCCATAAATAAAAAACCGGAGCCTCGCGGCTCCGGTTCAGTTCAGACGGGATGTGGGGGACCACAACAACCGCACTGGCGGTCAGTCTGGGGAATAAAGTCGAGAGGCGCTGGGCAGCCGACATGAGAACCGTCGGCTGCTCATTCTGGTGATCAGGGAAGCGCAACCTTCGCACTGAACACAAACCGCTCATCACAAAGCCCGCGGTCTGCACAGAAATCGGCGCCATTCGAGTCTGTGTCGTGGTACCTGAAGTCAAGCGTAAGCTTCTCGACAGCTACACTGAGACCAACATTCCAATACGTATAATCAAGCGCATCAGCATCGAAGTAATACGAACCAATGGTACCACTGATGCTAGGCGAGAAAATACCCACGCTCGGAAGTTCATAAGCAGCAATCAACTCGGGGGTCCAAGCTTCCCCGGACTCAGCAAACTGATCGGGAGAATAGTAGACCGCACCGGTCAAGCTCAGTTTACCGATGGAGTAGCTCGCACCCGCTTTGATTTCCAAGTAATCCAGGTCTGCACCTGCAAGGTGCTCAGCTCCCGGATAGAGATAGCCGATGACCCCGAGATCAAAGCCGACAGGACCAAGTTTGGGCTTTATGCCGCCGTAAACATCCACTTCGACAGTCGCATCACCGCTCCCAGTCCCACCGTCACCCCGAACGAAATCTACTCCGGAAGCCCATACGCCTGCGTAAAAAATTCCGTAGGAAGCATCGATGCCACCCTGTACTGTTGGATCTTCTAGGGTCTGCGATATGCCGCGGAAAACGTAATCCGACGTGCCGCCGATATTGAATGCCAACTCGAACGATCGGCCGCTATCGGCCATCGGTGCATCCTTGATGCTTCCGGCTGCTTCGCGGTTGAACCAGTCGCCCGCGTTGGCAGGCGTTGCAGCGACTGCCCCGGCGAGAGCCAAGGCAACTGCAGAACTTATGAGCCCCAGTTTCGTATTCATTTGTCGAGTAACCCCCATTCAGGACATGCGTGTTTGGTCAAAGTCACCGCTGCACGGATGCCCCGCTGCGATGTCGCCGATCATTTGACGAAGCGTCGTTGAATGTAGAGAACGGGATCGCACCGAGATTCACAACTGGAATTGGCCGGAAGGTCGCTCTACTCGGCCCGCTTGTAGTCGAACAGCAACAAAACGAAGATTTTGAACAAATCGCGCGCAATCTGCTCTGAAATGACGCCTGTTGATTACTTGCGGAATGACTCAAAAATAGGCGGAATGCTCAAAGCATAGGCAGTGGTTGCGTCTGCCAGCAAAGGCCGGGAAATTCGCGCCCCTGGTCCTTCTGCCAGCCATGTGCGTTATGGCTGTCTGTAACCCCAACTACGCGAGATCAGCCGCCCCGATGACCGCCCCGCACGAGAACGAAACGCTTCCCTCGATCGCGCTCATCACGGGAGCGGCGCGCCGCATCGGCCGCGCAATTTCCCTCGCGCTTGCAGCCGACGGCTGGCAGATCCTCATCCATCACAATGCGTCGTCTGCCGAAGCCCATGAACTCGCTGAATCAATCGAGCGAAGCGGCGGCCGCGCCGTGCCGCTGCAATGCGATCTGACGCAGCAGGACAAGGTCGAATTGCTGCTCGAAAAATGCGATCGCGTGCTGGGCCGCCCGACCTGCCTGATCAACAATGCTTCAGCGTTTTTCGACGATACCGCAGCGTCGCTCGACGCTGAAATCTGGGATGCGCACATGCACGCAAACCTGCGCGCACCCGTTTTTCTTTCGATGGCGTTCGCCCGCCAGCTTCCCGCAGGCGAAAACGGAAACATCATCAACATCATAGACCAGCGCGTTCTCCGCCCCACGCCCGAGTACTTCTCCTACACGATTTCCAAGGCCGCCCTGTGGACGGCCACCCAGACGCTGGCCCAGGCTTTTGCGCCGATGATTCGCGTCAACGCCATAGGCCCAGGCCCCGTCCTCCAGAGCGTTCACCAGAGCGACACCGATTTTGCCGCAGAGATTGCCGGGACGCTCCTGAAGCGAGCCTGCCCTCCAGACGAGATCGCCAATTCGGTTCGTTTCATTCTCGCTTCGCCATCGATGACCGGCCAGCTGATCACGCTCGACAGCGGCCAGCACCTCACTTGATGGGCTTCAGGAGCGAAGGGTCGCAACGCTGCTCAGGTATCGGGTTTGCCGGACTTGCGGCGCAATATTGGCTTGATCCCGCCCTCTAATCATCCTTTGGAAGGCCATTCGCCACATTTCGTCCCCGGCCTGCCCGCACTAGCGCCCCATTGATCCTGCAAGAACCCCTCGTTGGCGGGGGAATCAGCAGTGAAACGCCGGGTTTAAACCGTCCGTTAATCTTAACAAATTATGACATGTGCCAAGCGTTGTATCGCCGTCTTGTCACGACTGTCAGCCACCCTTCTGAAGGTGCCCCATGCTGAGCCGAACCCGAGTCTACGCCCTCGCCACCGCGATCGTCGTAATCTCCTCGCCTGCGATGGCGGCTTCGCTACCCGAGATCGAAACCTCGGCAAAAAACCAGGTTCCAGCCTGCGTCACACCGGGCCGCATCGGCGCGTTCCTGAAATCGCGCAACCCATCTCTGCACCAGCGCTATGAGGATCTCGGCGTCTACTACATGCGCCACGGGGATAATCTCAAGATCCGCTGGGACATGGCCCTCTATCAAATGGTCGTCGAAACCAACACGCTACGCTACACCGGTGATGTGCGCCCCGAGCAGTTCAACTTCGCCGGATTGGGAGCGACCGGCGGCGGCGTCAAGGGCGAGCGCTTCAAGACGATCTCCGATGGCGTCCAGGCCCACCTTGAGCACGTCGCCATGTATGCCGGCAAGCGCATCGACAACCCTGTCGCAGAACGCACCCGCAAGGTTCAGGAATGGGAAGTCCTGGTTCCCTACCAGCGCTCGCTGTCCGGCCCGATGACCTTCTCCCAGCTCGGCAGCAAATGGGCGCCGAGCGACCGCGGTTATTCCGAGGACATCCAGTCGATCGCCGACGAATTCAGTTCTTCCTTCTGCAACGCCCCCGACCCCCGTCCCGAGCAGGTCGCCCTCGCACGCGGCACCACATCGACCGCGAGCAAGTCCGCGCCCCCGGCGGCAAAGAAGATCGAAACGGTCGCCACCGCCGCAGTATTGGCTCCGGAAACGTCCGACACGCGTTCCGCCCTCGGCGCCGGATCGCTGGTCGGTCTCTCCAAATCCGCTCAGACCGCGCGTGACGCCGCCGCCCAGACGCCACCCGCGCTCATCAATGACAAGGCCGGCGACAGTCCGCGCGACGCCGCTGAAGTCGACCAGCCCGATCCCATCAAGACCGCAATGGCCGCCGGACAGGCGAAGTCGGTCGACGCCAAGCCCGTCCCTGGCAAATGCCGTGTCTGGACCGCGAGCTACGGCGGCGCAAAGGCCATCATCATCAAGGCCCCCGGCGATGGCATGATCAATTACACCGTGCTCGACGTCCACACCGGCAAGGAACAGCGCCAGGCCGATGCCTATATCGCCGCCTACGCCAAGGGTGGAGAATCGATCGGCGAGTTCGCCAGCCCGAATGCCGCCCTCGACAAGGCTTTCGAGCTCTGTCCGGACAAGTAGCGGCGTCGGTTCGGCGACGGACTTCGGCATCGAGCCGCCGCAGTAGGGGATGTTGCAATGCCGAGCGGAGAATGCGGACGCGACCGACAATGCACTCCTATGGAGTTCTATCCGGCCCAAGGTAGTTGACCGCCGCCGTCGACAACGCCCCGCCGACGACGCACGGAATACCGAACTGAACCTGCCCGAGCACGCTCGCGACAACGCAGCCCAGCGCCAAGGCCGTCGTGCCGTAGTTGCCCCACTTGCTCCAATCGCGCGCATTTTGCGGACCGCCAGCCCGCAAGGTATCGATGCGCTTCAGGGCATCTTCGCGCAAG
>Ga0180009_10004726_pt1 | contig 14878 bp, 14 predicted proteins | sample OS_PC_MetaG_FD_123537 | JGI IMG/M metagenome (GOLD analysis project Ga0180009, IMG submission 123537) | Groundwater microbial communities from the Aspo Hard Rock Laboratory (HRL) deep subsurface site, Sweden - OS_PC_MetaG | ecosystem: Environmental > Aquatic > Deep subsurface > Groundwater...
CTAAAGATGGCCCACTTTTAAAGTGTAACTAAGAGAAATATTGAGTTTAATTTAGTCCAGTTTTGATTCTTAAATAGTCCACTTTTGAAATTTAACTAACATTTTATTTTAACTAACAATTTGTTTATTTACTACCCTACTAAATTTTGCACTAATTATTTCAACAAGATTGATGTTCTGTTCGGCTAATTATCTCATCTTGCAAGGTCTTGCTGAGATTATTAAAATAATCACTGTAACCTGCTACCCGCACAATAAGATTTCGGTATTTTTCAGGTTCTTTTTGGGCAGCCTTTAAGGTATCAGCACTAATTACATTAAATTGTATATGATGCCCTCCTAATTTAAAGTAGACCCTGATCAGATGAGCAAGGCTATTTATCCCCTCTTCTCCCTCCAGTAATTGGGGGGTGAATTTTTGATTTAGAAGAGTCCCTCCTGTTTTTACCTGATCCATCTTGGCTGCTGATTTAATAACTGCTGTAGGTCCTAAACGGTCAGCCCCCTGCACCGGGGAAATACCTTCGGATAACGGTTGTTTCTCTCTTCTTCCATCTGGTGTAGCTCCCACTACTGAACCAAAATAAATATGGCAGGTTGTAGGGAGCATATTAATCCTGTAAACTCCGCCTTTGGTATTTTTTCTTCCGTTTACTTCCTCATAAAAAGCATTAAATACTAATTTCATAATATCATCGGCATAATCATCATCATTCCCGTATCTGGGAGTCTTATTTAAAAACAATTGGCGTATCTCTTCGTGGCTAACAAAATTATCTTTCAATGTTTCTTTTAATTTTTTCATACTTATATTTTTCTGATCAAAGACATGATATTTAATTGCTGAAAGACTGTCAGTGATAGTCCCAATCCCTACCCCCTGAATATAATCGGTATTATAGCGAGCACCGCCAGCATTATAATCCTTCCCTTTTTCAATACAATCACTAATTATTATGGAGAGGAATGGGGCGGGCATATAGATAGCATATAATCTTTCAATTATATTATTTCCCCTTATTTTTATATCTATAAAATGGTGAAGTTGTCTTTTAAAGGCAGCCATTAATTCTTCAAAAGAATTAAATTGGGTTGGTTCGCCAGTTTCTTTCCCTATTTTCTTACCAGTCTGAGGGTCAATACCGTTATTTAAAGTTATCTCTAGAACTTTTACTAAATTAAAATATCCGGTTAAGATGTAGCTCTCTTTACCGAAGGCACCGGTCTCTACACAACCACTCGTACCACCACAGCGGGCATCTTCTATAGATTTACCCTGTCTGAGCATCTCTTCGATAACTTCTTCGGCATTAAATACCGAAGGCTGTCCCCAACCTTTTCTAATTATCTCGCAAGCTCGTTTTAAAAACCTATCCGGACTTTTCTGGCTCAATTGAATATTAGTACTGGGCTGCAATAATCTCATCTCATCGATTACATCGAGTATCAGATAGGTCAAGTCATTTACTCCATCAGAACCATCAACCTTTAATCCCCCATTATTAATATTGGCAAAATCGGTATAAGTCTCACTTTCCGCTAAAGTTACTCCTACTTTGGGCGGCGCCGTCTGGTTGTTAAACTTTATCCAGAAACACTCTAAGAGCTCCTTTGTCTTCTCCTGAGTCAACGTCCCTTCTTCTATTCCTTTTTTATAAAAGGGGTATAGATGCTGGTCTAATCTGCCTGGATTGAATGAATCCCAGGTATTAAGTTCAGTAATAACCCCTACATGAACAAACCAATACATTTGCAAAGCTTCCCAAAAGTTTCGGGGTGAGTTAGCTGGAACATGAGAACAAACCTCTGCGATTTTTAATAGCTCCTTCTTTCTTTGGGAATTTCTTTCACTCTTGGCCATCTCTAAAGCTTTATCAGTATAACGTTTAGCAAACCTGATTATAGCCTTGGCGCAGATAAGCATAGCTTTTAATTCTTCCTGTTTATCATAAGCTTCAGGGTCATTTAAATAATCAAGGTTCTGCAGACTCTTTTTAATATCTTTCTGGAAATCTAAAAAACCTTTATGATATATCTTATCATCAGCCACCGTATGTCCGGGGGCTCTCTGCTCCATAAATTCGGTAAATATTCCGGCTACGTAACATTCCTTCCACTCCGGAGTCATCTCTTTAAATATCCGACTGCGCATTGACCTGTTTTCCCAATAAGGGATAATCTTCTCTTCTTGAATTTTTTTATCTTCTTCACTCACCTTAAAGGCAATCTTTTCACGGTCATTTATTAAATTAAAATCTTCAATACTATGACAGCATAATTCTGGAAAAGTAGAAGTAGCTTTTGGAGCCTCCCCCCGCTCTCCCATAATAAGCTCCCCTTCACCAATATATATACTTTTATTTTCCAGCAAATGTCTAAAAGTTAAAGCACGAAGAACAGGAACCGAAACTGTTCCCTCATACCTCTTATACGCCTCAGTTACCAAATTTGCTCGCTCGATAGAAATATAAGATTGAGTATCTAAACTTTCCTGTCTTAATTTTTTCACTCTTTCATTCATATAGATTAACCTCTTAATTTTACATTCAAATTAAACTTCTTTAAAATCACGGATATCTCGGATAATTTTTCCTCTGAAGAAGGTTGTGTGGCTGCTAACTTATAAGTCCTTCCCAATCTTCTGTATTTATCTATGCCTATATAGTGATAAGGGAAAAGATTGACCTGAGCAATCTTTAAGGAAGATAAAAATTCTCCCGTTTCCTTGATATTTTGATAATCATCGTTTATGCCAGGAATAACCGGAAAACGAACAAAGATATTATGGTGTACCGAGGAGAGTTTCTTTAAATTTTCTAAAATGATCTCATTGGATACCCCGGTATATTTTTTATGCCTTTCAATATCCATCAATTTTAAGTCATAGAGAAATAAATCTACTTTGGGGCATATTTTATTTAAAATTTCCCAGGAAATATATCCGGAGGTATCGACTGCGGTGTGAATCTTCTTTTCTCTGCAACCATTAAGGAGACCCTCTAAAAATTCAGATTGCCCCAAGGGTTCCCCACCGGAGAAGGTCACTCCCCCGCCAGATTCTTCATAAAATACCAGATCTTTTTCTATCTCTTTTATAACCTCTTCGATGGTTAGTTTTTCCCCTATTATTTCTCGGGCTAGAGCCGGGCATTTTTCTATACACTTTCCGCAAAGAATGCATTTCTCTTTTTCAGTAACCGGAATACCATTTTTTATCTGAATAGCATCAGAAGGACAAATCGTAGAACATGCTCCGCAGCCTATACATCTATCTCCCCAAAATATCATTTCTTGCCCGCTTAACTGACTTTCAGGATTTTGACACCACCAGCAATTAAGCGGACACCCTTTTAAAAAGACTGTAGTTCGAATTCCAGGTCCATCATGAATCGAATATCTTTGAATATTAAAAACTGTTCCTGTGGTCATAAAAAATGTTCCCTTTATAATTTGTTAAAGGATCGTCCCCTGGCTACTGTTAATTCCTTTTCTGAAAGCCCGAAACAATATCTAATCTCGTGTAATCCCAACCAATTTGTCCAGCCATCATATAAGACTTAGGGAAACTAAAAAAGGTCTGAGAGCTTCCAGGCTTCGATCTCTTCGTGAGGAGGAGATAGATATTCATTCTTCTTGTTGAAATACCATCCATGCTTATTTCTCAAATCCACCAGGAATTCAGCGTAATTTAAGGCAGCCAAAGCAACATCTATAACTGGTACCCCTAAAGCATCCTGTAACTCTTGATAGAACCCAAATTGGTGAGTACAGCCAAGGATGATAACTTCCGCTCCATCCTGTTCAATCGCTTTTTCCGCAGCCTGAACTATCCTCCTTTTAGTCTCTTCAGGGTCCATCTGAAGGTCCAGTACCCCCATGCCAATGGCCTGGAAGGAGGCTAAGTGATCCTGAAATCCATACTTGATGACATTTTCTCTCATAAGAGGTATCCATTTAGTCCGTCCCACAATTATGGAAAAACGTTGCCCTAAAGTCACAGCAATATGCATTGAAGCTTCCGCCGGAGCAGTGACCACCAATTTCTCCGCAATTTCTCGGGCTTCTCTTAAGCCGGGATCGTAAAAGCACCCGATGATTGCTGCGTCAAAATTTTCTTTTTCTGCCTCTTTGATAATTTTTAAAATTTTAGGCACTACCAGTGACCCGTAGGAATAGTATTCCAGGTGTCTAGGGCCCTCGGTCAAAGAAGTTACTTCTAGTTCCGTCTCAGGGCCTTTAAATTGAGATAGATACCCTTTCCAGGAATCAACGAGCTCGCTTACTACAGGCTCAATATATAGCACTCTCTTCTTCACACCAATCACTCCTTTCTTGTTTTTTGTTTTCCAGTTTAGCAAATAGGTGGCATCGAACTATATGTCCAGGAGAAAACTCAATCATCTCCGGGTCTATTTTCGAGCAAATGGGCATTTTGTAGGGACATCGGAGATGGAAGCTACATCCGGGGGGAATATTAACCGGGCTTGGGATCTCCCCAGTAGAAATGACCTTTTTGGGTTTTAAGTTCTCTTCTTCCTCAGTAATCACCGGGACTGAAGAGATCAGCATCTGAGTATACGGATGAAGTGGTTTTTCGAAGAAGGTAACAGACTCAGCCACTTCACAGATCTTTCCCAGATACATAATAGCAATTCTATTGGCAACATTTCTCATTAAGCTCAGGTCATGGGTGATAAATAGATAAGACAAATTCATCTCCTTTTGCAGATCTATTAACTTATTTATAATTTTAGCCTGTACTGATACATCCAGAGCTGAGGTTGGTTCATCGAGAACAATCAATGACGGATTCGACGCCATAGCTCTGGCAATGGAGACCATCTGTTTTTCTCCTCCACCGATTGAGGATGGAGATTTGTAGAGATAGTCGGGAGAGAGTTCTACCTTTTCCAACAGTTCAATCACTTTTTCTCGGAACTGTCTTTTAGGCATCTGAGTATGAATCCTGAAAGGCAAGGCCAGGATTTGTTCAATCGTTTGCCTGGGATTCAGGGAGGACCCAGGATCCTGAAATACGATCTGAATTTCTTTTTTTGAAGATAAAGACCTCTTTGATGCCTCAATACCTACATTTTTACCTTTAAACAAAATATGACCAGAGGTTGGACGATACATACCTACGACAGTGTAGGCAATGGTGCTTTTCCCGGAGCCAGATTCTCCTACTAATCCTAAAGTCTCACCATACTTGATGTTAAGGTCCACTCCATCTACTGCACGAACGTATATCGGACCTTTCTTGTCCTTTCCAATATGAAAGTATTTCTTCAATTTTTCAATTTTTAAAATTTCATTATTTATAACTTGATTCATTTGTTCACCTCTGAGTTAAGTAGCACGCTACTAAATGATCCTTCTCAATCTCAAATAATTGCGGTGGCTTTTCTGAACAGATCGGGCTCTCCTGTTCACATCTGGGTTGAAATCGACATCCGGAAGGTGGATTCAAATAGCTCGGAAGTTTCCCAGGAATGCCCTTGGCTATTCCACCTCCTGATATTTTTGGGACAGACGCGAGTAGACCTTTGGTATAAGGATGAACAGGGTTTTTGAAGAGGACCTCAGGCGTAGCAGTTTCTACAATCGTCCCTGCATACATCACATAAATTCTATCCGTCATTTCTTTTGCTACACCCAAAGAATGGGTAATTAAAATGATGGAGGTCTTTCTCTTTTCCACGATCTCATTTAAAAGCCGCATAATCTGGTCTTGAATGGTAACATCCAGCGATGTCCCAGGCTCATCCGCTATGATTAAATTTCTCGGAGAGGATATGGCCATGGCGATACAAACCCTCTGTCTCATACCCCCGCTTAATTGAAAGGGATAATTAATACGCATCCTTTCAGGATCGGGAAGATATACTTCTTTTAGTGCCTTTATAGACTGCTCCTTGATTTTTTCCTTATGCTCATTTTCTTCAAAAGCAGATGAATACTTAATAACATCACCAATTTGAGTTCCGATAATAAAAACTGGGTTCAGAGCTGCGGTAGGGTCTTGGAAGATCATGGCAATCTCCCTAGAGCGAAGCCTTTGGAGTTCTTTAAAACTCATCTTTAAGACGTCCTGCCCTTTATAAAATATCTGACCTTGAGGAATGTGGAAGTCTCCGGGCGGAAGTATTTGCAGAATTGATTTCATAGTTGTAGTTTTCCCACAACCGGCTTCTCCTACAAGGCCAACTCGTTCACCTTCTCGAACCATTAAGTGAACGCCATTAAGTACTTTTAAATAACCACCATACACTCTGTACCAAACGTGTAAATCTTTTATATTTAATAGAATATTTTCTTTGTTTTTCATATCTTATTCCACCCCTTTCTCAAACATATCCCTAAGGCCATCACCCATTAGATTGAAACCCAGAATGGCAAGCACGATAGCTAGGGCGGGGAAAATGGTCATCCACCAGAAGGTGGGCATGTACCTCGCTCCATCCGAAACCATCTGGCCCAATGCAGGGGTAGGTGGTTGTTCTCCCAGGCCTACAAAGCTCAGGGATGCTCCGATTAAAATTACCCACCCTACATCCAAAGCCATCTTGGTAAAAACTGGGGACAAACAGTTGGGGAGGATTTCTCGAAGGAGAATATGAAATTTGCTCGCACCCGTTAAATCTGCTGCAATAACAAAATATTCGTTCCTTACGGAAGAGGCCATTCCATATACCAACCTGGTATACCATGGCCACCACATAACCGTGACTGCGATCATTGCGTTCATCAGGGTTGGCTTTAACATTGCTGCTATTGCAAGCGCCAGAATCAAGGGCGGGACGCTAAGGAATATGTCGGTAATACGCATGATTACGGTGTCAATCCAGGTATTCTGGAAATAACCGGCAATTAACCCCAGGAGAACACCCGGTGGTACTGCTAGTGCCAGGACGACGACTGCCATAATCAAAGCACCGCGAAACGCAAAGATGACCCTTGAGAAGATATCCCTTCCCATGTTATCTGTCCCACAAAGATGCTGCAATGAAGGTGGTTGCCCCGTGTTCTCGAAATCAACAAAGGGGCCAGCCTGCTCAGGGTAAGGGGTTATCCAGGGCGCAAAAATTGCTGAAATAATTATCCCTGCGACAATCACCAGACCTACTATTGATAACGTATTCCGGGAAAACTTATACCAATTCTTTCCCAGATTGAGCCAGAATATGGATTTGGGTCTTGCTAAACTGATAGCTATTGAATTATTGGGCTGATTCGAGTTTCTCATTTTATGTACCTCGGCTAGTGCTCAATCTGACCCTGGGATCCAGAAAAGCTACAATAATATCAACGGTAATGTTCACGACCACGAAGATGGCACCAAATACAATGATCACTGCGGAAATAGCGCTTAAATCCTTGTGCATCATCGCGCTGATACCGTAGCGCGAAATCCCGGGCCAGTTAAAAATCCTTTCCACCAGGAAGGCGTTAGCAAATAAGGATGCAAAATCCAGTGCCATCATCGATACCGTGGGAATCAGTGAAGGTTTAAGAAGATACTTAAACATTATAACTCTCTCGGGGATACCATACCCCCGTTCTGCGGAAAGGAAGTCCTTACGCATATTGTCAACCATAGCAGAGCGGGTAATACGGGCTTCCTGAAAAAGAGCTCCTAAGGATAAGGCAACGGACGGTAGGATCAGGTGCTTGAACGCATCCCAGAAAACCACGAAGTTTCCCTGGATTAAACTGTCAAGGGTCAATAGACCCGTGATCCTCGTAGGATGGCTTATTCCAGGACTCAGCCTGCCCAAGACTGGTAATATTGGCCAGTAGTATCCAAACAGCAGCATAAAAATAATCGCTACCACGAACGCTGGAATAGCCACTCCAAAATAGCTCAGAGTCCTAATTAAACTATCCACCCAGGTGTCCTTATATCGAGCTGCAAGGGTTCCGAGGAGAACAGCAAAAATAGCCATTAGTATCCCCGCAAAAATAGCCAGTTCCATCGTTGCTGGAAGGTATTCCTTAATATCTTCTGATACCGCCCTTTTAGTAACCAAAGAACGACCAAAATCCCCAGATAAAACCCCCCTGATCCAGTAAAAATATTGCTCCGGTAAGGGTTTGTCCAGATACATTTCCTGCCTCAGCCTCTGAACCACCTCTTCAGGAGCTCTCGGCCCCAGTGCCATGCGGGCCGGGTCACCCGGGACAACTCGCGCAATTATAAAAATCACTATCGACAGGCCAAAAATTACAAAGATCGAGAATAACAATCGCTTAAGAAGAAAACTGCCAAGTTTCATTAGATGAACACTCCTTTATTCCATAATAAGCAGGCTCTTAATTAAGAGCCTGCTTAATTTCAACGTGCTTAGAGAATTTTACGTTCGAGCAAACATTATGGTTTGAACGGCGTATATGGCGGCTGTGCCTTTTCAGGAGTGACTTTGAAATCCCGATAATAGAAGTTGTAACCCATAACGGGGTTACATAGTTTCCCTTGCTTAACAGCCTCTGCGGCAGGGAAAACAACGTAATCGCTTCGATGGGCTTGCTTTACTGCTTGCTCCGAAATCCATAATGTTGGGCTGAGTTCCGCGATTTTCTCCTGAACGGCATAGTATTTTTGGAATCGCTCTTTTTGATCAATAGTAGTAATCGCATCCTCAATCATTGCGTCAATTTCGGGGTTCTGCAGCCATTCTCCTTGCTCCCAGGTTCCACAAGAACGGGAATGGTAGCGAGACTCTAACATCGATCCTGCCTCAGCATAATGAGGGGAGACAAAAATGATGGCTCCGTTAGGAGTGGTTTCGGGTTTAGCCAAAATATCAATCAAGGAAAGCCAGGGTACTTTGACAACGTTCACCTTTATTCCCAGCTTGGCGGCATTAGCCTGGATCATCAAAGCAACTTTTTCCTCATCCGGAACCTCCGATACCCAATAGAGTTCAAAGGGGTACTGGTTCAATTTTCCGTAATAGGGAGACTGTTTTAGCTCCTCTTCTGCTTTTACCAGATCCAGTATATACGCCTTCAGATTGGGGTTGTATCCAGGGGTACTGGGAGCAATAGCACCGGAAGGGCGGGAACCGGGGAAAATCTTGGTAATAATTGTCTGGTAGTCAATACAGTAAGCAAGGGCTTTGCGGAAGTGAATATCGTCTGTCGGAGGTTTCTTGGTGTTAAGCATGATGTTCAGGACTGAGCCCTCGAAGAGAGAGGATATCTCGGTGTTGGGAATCTGGTCAATGGCGGCGAGATTTTCGCTGGCCTGCCATTGGTCAGTGATTTCCAGTTCCCCTCTCGATATAAGGGTCCTTACGGTAATCGCTTCAGTGGTTCCGATCTCTTTCACATACTGGGGGGCGTCTTTGTTCTCCCATCCAGCCCAGTAATCATCAAACTTCTCCATCAGGAGGTGTTCTTCAGTTTTCATCTCCTTAACCTTGTAAGGTCCGGATCCGGCGTCATGAGTGACCAGCCATCCCTTGCCGTAATCACCGAACTCCACATAGGAACCCTCTTTTTGTATGTTCGCCATTACCTGGTTTTTATCAAGAATGTAAAGCCTTACCAGCGCTCCCAGGAAGGGTCCAAAGGTATCTTTGAGGTTGAATTGAACTTTATATTTGTCGAGGGCCTTTGCTCCTTCAACGCTCGTGGTGAAAAGATAGCCATAACCCTCTCCAATGGTCATGATCCTCTCCAGGGAGAAAACCACATCCTCGGCTGTGAGTTCGTTCCCGCTGTGGAACTTGACTCCGGGTACCAATTCAAAGGTATAGGTCAATCCATCCTCAGAGATTTCCCAGCCCTTTGCCAGCCAGGGTTTCACGCTGCCATCCGGATTTGGAAATACCAGCGAATCATACAGATTGCAAAGAGCAATGGAACTTACATAGTCTGATCCAACTGCTGGATCGATATAGCAAGGCCACGCATTGGTATGGCGAATGACCTTAACCTCTTGTTGTGTGTATCCGGCACAAGATAGAATCAACACCAGGCTCGCTACCAAAACTAAAAACAATCCATTCCTTAAAAATCTAATAAACTTACTTGCTTTCATAACTTCTCTCCTTTCCTTTATAAGGTTTAATTTCTTACTTTTCTTTTCCTCTAACAATTAACAATTTAGTACCGCATTATTCCCTTCGTTCCACCTCCTTTCGGTGTCAGTCAGAGAGTACAGATTTTAATTTTGATCCTCCATCAATGACGTAATGTAGAGAACAAGTTCATTTAAAAATGAACTGAATTGAGATTCACCCTCCATAACTTTGTACTTTCCCTGCTCAATTTTTTCTTGAATTTTTTCCAGCTCAGGCGATGAGCTTTGGTTTTCAGACAGAATAGCAATTAAACGGCTTGCTGTATCAATAAGTCGAAATGGACCATAGCTTTTTGTTTCATTTACCAAATTACAAGCGCTGGTAACCATATAGCAAACTAATCCAAAAATTTGTTCTTTAAAGGTCTCATTCTTCTGCATAGGAGTTAAACCATATTATATTGGGGTTTCGTCTGGGTGCAGGGGGATTTTCCCTGGGGAAACCTACCGAAATTAGAAGTTGGGGATAAATGTGGACTGGCAGTCCAATAATTCTTTGAACAGCTTCGGGGTGAAAGGAAGCGATAGGACAAGTCCCTAGACCAACCGCATAGGCAGCAAGCATAATATTCTGTGCCGCCATGGCAGTATCCATCAAAGATAGGGTTTTGACCCCCAATTCTCCTCCTTTTTCTAAAGCATAAACCAAATCCTGGCAAATAACAATGATCGCTTGGGGAGCCCCTAAGAGACCTGGGGAAACGAGTTTGAGTTTATTTAGAATTTTTTGGTCAGTAATTACAATAAATCGCCAGGTCTGTGCATTTCCACCCGATGGAGCCCAGATCCCTGCTTTCAATATCAGATCTCTAAGATCCTTCTCCTCCAACGGGTCGGCAGTAAAGTTTCTTATGCTTCTCTTATTTTTAATCGCTGTCCAAATATCCATTTTCCATTTTCCTTAAATGTTAAATTTCAGGCAAATTGGCTAAGGATATGCTGAAGAACCTGGACCACCTTATTCATATCCTCAACAGAGATATTTTCAGAAGTTGAGTGCTCGCTCTTTACTCCATTTCCTATGGGGATTGTTTCAATTCCTTTTTCGTTGTAAATTGCTGATTCCAGGCCTCCAGTGATCGCCATAACTTTGGGTTCAATCCCAACACTCTTTAAAGCTTTCTTTGCGACCTGAACCATGGGCGCGTCTTCTGAAATTCTTATTGCCTTATAAGCCAGATTCAAATTCACCTCAGCCTTGGCTCCAATCGAGCGCGCTATTACCTCAAAGACTTCCTTGTAGGTATTGCTTAGGGCTATGCACTTCTCGTGATTTAAGCTACGCACCTCCGCTTTTATGGTGCATTTCTCGGGAACACCATTCCGGATCAAACCGCCCTGGATAGTTCCGAAGTTTGCAGTGGTCTCAGGGTCTATTCTGCCATCTTTCAGTGTTGCTATGGCCAGGCTGGCTGCTTTAATGGCGGATATCCCCTTTTCGGGCTCCATTCCTGAATGGGCCCCCTTACCAGTGATCTCGATATCAATAAGCATATGGGAAGGGCCACCGATTACAATGGCATCAAGCGCATCCATGTCCACAAGGACGCCACGTTTTGCGCTTATTAGCGAATAGTCTAAATTTTTGGCCCCTGTAAAACCAATTTCCTCCTCGCGAGTGATGACAATCTCCAAAGGTGGATGCTTAGGTGCACTTATAACCGCCTCCAGAATCTCCGCGATCCCCCCCTTACAGTCGGCTCCAAGTACGGTATCTCCACTTGAGTAGATCACGCCGTTTCTCACTACTGGTTTTACACTCTTACCCGGTTTTACTGTGTCCGCATGAGCGGCAAGCATTAGCGGTTCTGAAGCCGAAGAATCCTTCGGGGGTATTTTGCAAATGAGGTTACCGTAGCCGTCAACCTGGCATCGCACGTTGAATTCCTGTTGAAGTTTAGTTTTTAAAAACTCAATGAATTCCTTTTCTTCACCAGATTCGCTCGAGATGCTTACCATCTCACACAAATTTTTAACCATTCTCTCGCTCATATTTGTTTCCTCCACAAAGATTCTCGAAGAGGATGACTCTTTATAAAGGTTCATCCTCTTCCTTCTTAATTTAAACTTTCCCTAATTTTTCTGCTAACTTTTTAAGCTCTGGGTCTAAGATCTGACCCTTGTCCGTAATCTGGACGCCATCCAACCATACGGAGGAATTCAAGCAAATCCCATCGGTATGTGAAGGTCCAGAAATTCCACCAGGAACGAGTATTGCCCCAACATTGCCAAGTCCCCATTCGGTTCCACCCCAGACTCTTTCATCCTCTAGGATGTCTCCTGTCAGTCTTGCTCCAGGGTTGAAACCATAGCACACATGGGCGAGTTTGAGCATCTGTGGGTGATTGAAGCTCTTAAGCCACTTCTCATACTCTGCGGCTTCCTTTCCTCCCTCAATTTTTACGACTTCTCCCTTTTTAATTGTTAAACGAACTGGCTCTTTCAAAATGCCAATGATGGGGGGAACGAGTGAACCGTCAAAAACGATTGTTCCGTTAATGGACTCGAAATTTGGAGACCAGCCAATCTGCCCGGCCATCATGTGGGATCCTGGAGTGTTAGCATAACCAAGCTCCATAATTGGTTTGCGACCGAGTTCGTTATCGAACTCCACGTCTGTGCCAGCTGGAGTGGTAATCCGCATATGTTTTGCGGATAAGGTTTTTTTGGTAGCCAGCTTCATAAATTTTTCCAGATTTGAGTAGTCTACCCTTCCAATGTTGCGGACCATCATGTCCACATTCATTCCTACCAAGCACAGATGACGGAGCTTTTTGTTTTCCTTCATTGCGATGTCATAAGGAGTAGAATAAAGCAACCACTGGTTGTTGAACTCCACCCAAGCATCGGCCTTTAAAAGAGCGGCTGTGAGAGATTCTAAGGGAAGCATGGGATCTGCTGCTTTTCCCACGCCCAATGGTGAAGCTGTATAAATAACCATAGGTTTAGCATCGCATGCAAAAGCGGCTCTGGCCGTGGCATTGACAACCCTATCATCGGATTCCGTGTCCGCAGTAATGACAAATGTTTCTCCTGGTTTCAATTTGAAGAGATCTTCACAAAGAATTTTAGCTGCTTTTCCTAATTCATACTCATAATAATAAGACATTTTGTACCTCCTTTAGTACTTTAAATTTTATAATCCTTGCCGATCAGGTAAGACTTCTTCTTTTCAGAATAATTTTCTACTCTTCCCTCCTTTCTCCAAATTCTTACATTCTTCCATATGCACCATCTCCATCAATTTGGAAGATTGTGTTTTTCAGAAAGCTCTAAAACTATTGTCTTGTAAGGTCTCAATTACTTTTTTTATGCTATTTGAATTTATTTTATCTAAAGATTTATTTTTTGTCAACAATTTGTTGACATAGTTCATTTAAAAATTAAAAGCAAGCCATTTTTTAATGATTTACATGCATTACTTCTAAATTATATTTAATTATTTAATGAACTGATAACATCAAGAAGTAATCTCTGAAAGTATAGAATTTTTCACACGCTCTAAATGTTGAATTAAAGTAGTAGCAACTAAATCTTCCTCATTTTTTTCTATGGCTTCTATTATATATAGATGATCTTTTATGGATTCTTTAAAAGAATAATGTTTCATAAACAAATTTATAAACCAGTTCGTGTGATCTTCAAAATTATCCAAAATCTCTATAAGTTTTTTATTTCTACATTCTTCGTTTAATAATTTATGAAAATCTTTATCTAGAAGAAAAAAAATACTCTTATTTTCTTTATTTTCTGGTTTAGAAATGAGTTTTATAAAATCTTTTTTAATCTCTTCTAACTTAGATCTTGAGATTCTAGGCAAGGATTCTTTAGCTGCAAACGGTTCAAGTAATTCCCTAATTTTAGATATGTCTTTTACTCCTTGAGCAGTAATATTAGAAACCATGGTCCCTCTGCGCGGAATAATAGTAACAAAACCTTCTTTTTCTAGTCTGTTCAAGGCTTCACGGATAGGGCCTCGACTTATATGCATACTTTCAGAAAGTTTTTCTTCGGCTAAAAATAATCCGGGTTTAAGATTTCCTCCTATAATCTCTAATTTTATAACTTGGTAAACTTTATCTTTAAGAGATAATATTTTTTCTAAATTTTTAAAATATTTTGTCAAGACCCTAAATTACCTTTCTTGTGATCTTTGAATTTATTATATCTAAAAATTTATTTTTTGTCAACAATTTGTTGACAAATTTCTTTAAGTTTCTTATTTAAAAAAACCTTCCCTCGCTCATTAATCAATTCGAGATCTTCGATACGATGACAGCATAATTCTGGAAAAGTAGGAGTAGCTTTTGGAGCCTCCCCCCGCTCTCCCATAATAAGCTCCCCTTCAGCGATATAGATAACTTTATTTTCCAGCACCTGTTTAAAGGTTAAAGCCCGAAGTACTGGAGAAGAAACTTTTCCGTCATATTTCTTATAGGCTTCAGTTACCAAATTTGCTCGCTGAATAGAAATATAAGGTTGAGTATCTAAACTTTCCTGTCTTAATTTTTCTATTCCTTTATTCATATAAATTAACCTCTTAATTTTACACTCAAATTAAGCTTCCTTAAAATCGCAGATACCATTCTCTTTAAAACTAAAATAACCATTCCCGCCGATTATAATATGGTCCAATAAAACAATATCCACAGTTCTGAGGGCGGCTTTTATAGCCTTTGTTATAGTGCAATCATCCTCTGATGGCTTTAAGGATTCTCCCGGATGATTGTGTGAAATAATAACGCCTGTCGCATGATTGTGTAATGCCCGTTCAACAATTTTTCTAGGATA
>Ga0180009_10004727_pt1 | contig 14877 bp, 9 predicted proteins | sample OS_PC_MetaG_FD_123537 | JGI IMG/M metagenome (GOLD analysis project Ga0180009, IMG submission 123537) | Groundwater microbial communities from the Aspo Hard Rock Laboratory (HRL) deep subsurface site, Sweden - OS_PC_MetaG | ecosystem: Environmental > Aquatic > Deep subsurface > Groundwater...
CCAGCTATTAGGAAATGAGCATTTGGAATTTCTTTAAGAACCAAGGGTATTGATTCTAATAGTAAATCTGTTCCTTGATATTTACTTAAGACCCCAACATAAGAAACTATTTTTTTATTTTCCAAATTTAATTCTTTTTTTAAATTAGTCACTTCTTTTTTTGTAAATTCATTTATATCTACTCCATCTAATAAAGTTACAACATTTTTTATTCCTAATTTATTTAGTTCTTCTTTTGATTTTGTAGAACTAGTTAGTATTATTTTACTTGAGCTTAGTATTTTGTTTTCTATTTTTTGAAATATTTTTTTCATTAATTTATTTTTTAAGTAATTATGGTCTTGCATTTCTTTTACTAGAGATCCTTGATAGTCGAAAACGAAAGGTATTTTTCTGAATTTTTTAATTATCATTCCTAAGAAAGCCCCTTCGTGTAAACTGCCGTGAACTATGTCAAATTTTTCTTTTTTAGTGTCTTTTAGTATTTTTGATATTAATAAGAAATCTAAGTATAATTTTTTGTATGATGGTCCTGCTGATGTTTTTTTGTACCATTTTATATCTTTTATTCTTTTAATTTTTATGTTTTCTAAATTATTTCCTAAGTGGTATGTGTAAACTGTGACATTATGGCCTAATTCTTGCAATACTTTTATTTCTTCTAGTATTCTTACATGGCAACCCCTATCTGAGAAAAAAGGGGTTGGTGCAATCATTAATATTTTCATAATTAGTGGTTTTAAGATGTTGTTTTTAAAGATTGTTTAATTTGGCTCTTTTCTAGTCTTTATCTCCACAATTTATATAAATAAACCTATTTTATTGGTTTTAAGGTGAAAAGTTTAGTTACGGGTGGTGCTGGTTTTATAGGGAGTCATGTTGTTGATGAATTATTAAAAATAGGGCATGAGGTTGTAGTTTTAGACGATTTAAGTGGTGGATTTAAAGATAATGTAAATGAAAATGCTGTTTTTATTGAAGGGTCTATAAATGATGTTAAATTAATTAATGATTTGTTTGAGAAACATAAATTTGATTATGTGTATCATTTGGCTGCTTATGCTGCAGAAGGATTGAGTCATTTTATTAAGAAATTTAATTATGAGAATAATTTGATTGGAAGTATAAATTTAATCAATGCTTCTGTAAATCATGATGTAAAATGCTTTGTATTTACTTCTTCAATAGCTGTTTATGGAACTAATCAGTTGCCGATGCATGAGGATATGAAACCTGAACCTGAAGATTCTTATGGCATATCTAAATATGCTGTGGAGCAGGAATTGAAATCTTGCAAGGAGATGTTTGGGTTGAATTATATTATTTTCAGACCACATAACGTGTATGGAGAACGTCAAAATTTAGGGGATAAGTACAGAAATGTTTTAGGAATATTTATGAATCAAATTATGAAGGGAGAGCCTTTATTGATTTTTGGAGATGGAGAGCAAACAAGGGCTTTTTCGCATATAGATGATGTGGCTCCTATAATTGCAAAATCAGTGAATCATGCTGAATCGTATAATCATGTTTTTAATGTTGGTGCTGATAAGCCTTATAGTGTTAACGAATTGGTTAAGGAGGTTGTTAAAGCAATGGGGCATGATGAATGGTCAATTAATTATTCTCCTGCAAGGAATGAAGTAAAACATGCACATTCTACACATGAAAAATGTAAGAAGTTTTTTGGACATGAGCCTAAAATATCTTTATCTGAAGGTGTAAAGAGAATGGTTGAATGGGCTAAGATTCATGGAACAAGAGAAAGTCAAGAGTTTGGAAATATAGAAATAATGAAAAATATGCCTCCTAGTTGGGTTAAGAAATAGATTTTATTGAATAACTCTCTTCGTTTTTATAATAAACCTTAACTAAAATATCTGCTAATAGACCAAACATGAAAAATAATGTTCCTATGACTATTAATAATACTGCTAAAAGTAGAATGGGCCTATCTCCAATTGATTGATTGTTGAATATTCTTATATAAGTTAGATATGCTGCTATTATGAACCCTAAAAAACCTGTTAAAAGTCCTAAGCTACCAAAAATGTGTATTGGTCTACTAGAGTATGACATCCAAAACTTTAGAAGAAGCATGTCTAATAAGCTTTTAAGAGTTCTTGAAAAATTGTATTTTGTTTTTCCATATGCTCTTTTTCTATGTCTTACTTTTATTTCTGTTATTTTGAAACCTTTTGATTTTAATATTACATGGATGAATCTATGCATTTCTCCATATAGATTTAGATTTTCTATGCATTCTTTTTTGTAAGCTCTTAAGGTACAACCAGAATCATGAAGTTTGTCATTTAGTATAATTTTTCTTAGTATTTTTGCTCCGCCAGAAATAAATCTTTTGGACAGGCTATCTTTTCTATTTATACGCCAGCCTGCGACTATGTCATAACCCTCTTCAATTTTTTTTATTAATCTTGGAATATCTTTTGGATCATTTTGGAGATCGCCATCCATGGTTATTATAATGTTTCCCTTGCTATTTTTAAGGCCAGCATCTAAAGCAGCAGTTTGACCGAAATTTTTTCTGAAGTGTATTGTTCTTATATTTTCATCGTTTAAATTGTTAAGAATTTTCTCTGATTTATCTGTTGAACCATCATTAATAAATATTATTTCGTATTTTTTATTTAAATTTTCTAAAACCTTTTTAAGTTCTCTATATAAAATAGATATGTTTCTTTCTTCATTGTAGATTGGTATAATTATAGAGAGTTCCATTTGACTTTCCAGGTATAAATTTCGAAACTGTTGAAGCCTATAGTTTTATCGAATAATTCAAAGTGTTTTAGATTTTTTCCATCATAATAGTATAGTTCTGTAAACATACTTTCCAATAATGCTGGAGACATCGATACCAATATATTTCTTTCTGGCACATATGCAATTGCGAAATCTTTTATTCCTTCATCTTTTTTGTACACCTCTTTATCATCTCTGAAAAATGCAAAATTAAGTACACCTTCACTTGTTTCTATTGTGGCTTCTCCATCTTTGATTTGTACGCCGTTTTGGCACATTATAGTTTCGTTTTCTAGTGTTGCACAACTTACTGTATTTGCATAACCAGGATAACCTGCTATCCATGCGTTTCCATCACTTTCTGGAATGCCTTTTAATTGTAAATATAAATCTGATGCTTCTTCTTCTGTGTAATTTAATTCTGTGGTTAGAATTTTTATTGCATTTTGTTTTGAATTTGCTTTTATTGTATTATATGTGAATGCTCTTTCAAAATCCCATGATCCGAAATGTGACCATACACCTGATTTACCTACCATGTCTTCTGATGTTATTACAAATGCTTCTGGTGGATCACAGTGAGTAGTTTCTAGTATTTCTTCTGGATTGTCTGTGTATTGTGACAGGGTTTTTCTTGCTGTTTCTTTGTCTTCTAAAATTATTTGATCTATTATTTTCTTTGTTAGTATTTTATTATTTGTTTTTTCTAATAATAAGTTGTATGCCTGTTCGCTTTTACAGTCTAACATTCTCAATATCCCCATTGCTTCATGTTCATCAGATGTTAATAAAATTTTTCCTACCCAATGTGCCTTTGGACTGTTTTGAGATGCCCCATCAAAAGTAACTGGTCTATCTGCTATTGCTTTGAACCAGTGTCCGAAATCCCACCAAGATGTAATTATTGCTTTTTCATTTGAATTCTCTTTTATTTTTGTTAGTACTTGATACCATGAGTCATCCATGCTTGGTACTTCTCCTTTTGCAGTGTTATCTGCTCTTATTAACATTGGCTGAAATGCTATTGCAAGAAGAATAATTAGAACCATTGCTATGAATACTTTGTTAAGCTTTAGAGATCTGTGCGAGAATTTTAGTATTTTATTGTAAATTGTTCCTGTCAAAATACCAATACCAATTGCATATGCTGGTATAATTAATAGTATAAATCTCATTCCTTTTGTGCTTGCATATAATGTTACTATTAGCCAAATTATGATTAATAAAGAGTATTTTAATCTTGAGCTGAAGTGTTTTTTTGTTAATAGAATTATTATTGGCCCTATGAATGCTAAAATAACTAATAAATTTCCACCAACATTACTTATTATATTTGTGAATGATATTTCATTTAATTCAGCAACGGTTGTATAAACATTTGGCCACAATGATGGATGTGCGGCTTGCTTTAGGAAGATTGCATCTATTGGGGCTGTTACAGTATTCACCAAGTATCTGAAATTGGTAAATAATAGGATGAATATTGAAGATGAGATTATGTAAGTTGCTGATGTTTTTATTATATTTTTAAAGAGTTTCTTTTTATAAAATTCTTTCCTATATTTTATTATTAGATAGATTATGTAAAAACCTATTGTTGCCAAAACTACGTCAAAAAAAGACCAATAACCACTCCATGCAAAAGCATATAGTCCGGTTGCTAATCCTGATAATGCAGCAAATAATAATTTGTATTTTGGGATTTTGGTTCTGAAGCTTTCAAATAACAGCCATGTTATTGTTAGCGGAAAAAAGATGTTGTATGCATCTGTGTCTGAAAATCCTGCTGGTGTTCTTCCTAATATTGATGGATGTATTGCTAATATTGATGCTCCTAATGTTGCTCCTAATTTTCCTGCGAATCTTTTAATTATAAAAAAACAAGGTATTGTGGCTAAAGCCATTATTATTAGTGGAAGAATAAATGATGAGGCCATTACTGAATCATTTCCGAATACTGATGATATTCTATGTGTGATTGCTATTAGATATGGGTGTAGGCTTGGTGCTACTATTCTTCCATTTGGTGCTAACATGTGATTATCCAATGGTTTTCCGTCTCTTAATTCGTCACCTACATGGCCGTGATCTAGTATGTTTTTAGCTTGTCTGTAATAATGATATGGGTCAATTGCTAATAAGTAAGTTTGCCCTGAATCATCTTGATAATTTTCTACTATAAATTCTCTTGTTTGTACTATATTTTGTTTGAGTTGTTGCTGGTTTTGTTGTATATATTCATTTGTTCTTTGTGCTGCTATTTGATTTAGAGTTTCTTGATCAATATCTGGTGCTTGTTGAATAATTTGAGATCTTATTTGAGATTCTATACTTTGGTATACTGAATTTTGTGCAAAGTCTTCTGTTATTGGTAAATCATAAGTGTATGCTCTGTAAAAAATAGCTAAAAAAATTGGAATTAATAATAATAAGAATATATTATACCTTTTGATATAGTAAATTATTTTGTCTTTATCTATATTTAAAGAGATATCTTCTTTTTTGGTGTCATCTTCTTTTTTGATTTCTTCCATTTAGGTTAGGAACTTGGTTACCTTTATAAATGTTATTAGTGTTTTATTTATAAAGCCAGAGTAATTTAAAATTAGCTTGTCAGCTTGCCAAACACCGGCGATTTATTTATAAATGAATTTTACTTTTAATGGTTATGGGCAAGAGAGTTTCAGAAGAGTTGAAAAAGCATCTTAAGAATATATCTCCTTTGGGTGTTAGGGCTAGGAATAGGATGAGACAGATAGAAGAGAAGAAACAAAAAGAAAAACTTTTCTTAAAATTAAAGAAAGATAAAAATAAGGTTATTTTATCTAGACTATGTGGTTTTATTGCTGGAGATGGTACTCTTTCTATTAGAAATGATGGAAAAAACATGCATTATGATTTGAGGTTTTATCCTGATGATTTATATCTTGCTAAAATTTTTGTAGATACTTTTTTTAAATTGTATGATAAATATCCTAGAATAAAGAAAACTGGTAACTTTTATACTGTTGACGTTTGTTCTAAACTTGCTTGTAATCATTTAAAATCTGTTTCTTCTTTTGGAACTCTTTCTTGGATTATTCCTTCTAATCTTTTTATATCTAATAAATCCAAAATAGAATTTATACGTGCATTTTTTGATTGCGAGGCTTATGTTAGTAAAAGTAAAAATGTTATACAGGTTCAATCTGTTAATAAGTCTGGTTTGTATTCACTTATGAATTTGCTAGAAGAATTTGGCATAATTTGTAAAATGTATACTTATGAAAGAAAGAATAAGAATTGGAATACTAATTATTTATTGACTATTCTTGGAAAAGAAAATGTTATAAAGTTTGCAAGGTTAATAGGATTTAACCATTCAATTAAACAAACTAAATTGTTGAAACTTGCTGGAATGGCGAAACGGTAGCCGCGCTAGATTTGCCTTTTGAAAGAAGGTAGAAGCGAATCTCGAAAACTAGTGCCTTTGGGCGTGCAGGTTCGACTCCTGCTTCCAGCGTTTTAAAATAGAAACTTATTTAAAAGATTTAATACATTTTTATTTGAGGTGATTAAAATATGCCAGCTGTTGATCCGTTATATGCTCCTACACAGAATATGACTTATATTTTTGGTGTGATTGTAATTATAATAGTAATATTTATTATCTTTAAGATTTATCAACTTTCTAAGAGGAGCGGTAAATAACTTTTTTATTCTTCTGTTAGAGTTTCTACCATGGCTGCGAATGCAGGTCTTGTAATAAATACACCGATTGTTACTCCTATAATTGTTGCCCATGCGAATCCTCTTAATAATCCTGCTCCTGCAATTAATAATGGAAACATTGCAACTACAGTAGTGAAGTAGGCTGCCATGATTATGAAGAAAGCTCTTTTTAGTTTTTCTTTCCATCTGTAGAAGTATTCTTTTTGAGATCCTAAAACTTCGTCTATAATAACTATTAAATCATCTACTCCTGTTCCTACTGCTGCTATTATACCTGCTATTGCTGCTAAGTCTAAATTGTATTTTATTAATGAGAATATTCCTAATAAGATTACTATTTCTGAAGTTAAACCTATTAACATTGGAATTGAAATTTTTAAGTTTCTGTATCTTATGAAAACAACTACAGAGACAGATATTACGGCTAGGATACCAACTATAAGTGCATTATTGGTGAATTCTGAACCTAGTATTGGGGATATTGTGTCTAGTCTTTCTATTTCTAAATCTACTGGTAAGGAACCTGTTATTAGAATTGTTTGTAGTTTGTTCATTTGATTTGAAGCTTCTTCTAAAGCTTCATTTTGAGTTGCTCCTACTCCAGGACCTGAAATTACAATTTGGGTTGCTTCTACTCCCTGAAGATCTGCTGAAATTTTTAAGGAATCTACTAGTTCATTATCAAGATAAAGTTCTAAATCTTGAGATAAGTATTGTTGATTATTTTCTGTGATTATGGTTAAATTTCTTGTTAGGTCTGCTTGTCTTTTTGCTGCTTCTGGACTTAATCTGATTTGGAATTCGAACCTACATTGTACTGTATCTGGAGCTATATTATCGCAGGATCTTATTCCTGCACATGTTCCATCGTTTCTACAGACAAATGTTACATCGTCTCCTCCATTGAAAGCTGTATCATTGCCTATTTTTGCTTCGAAAACTCCTTGTGAAGCAATTAATTCTGATACTTCTTGTTTGGTTGCACCTGCAATTTCTACTAAGATGAATTTATTTCCTGAAAAGTCATCTGTTTTTCTTATGTCTATATCTGATAAACCATAGGTGTTTAATCTGAATTCCATTATTTGCATTAACTCATCCCTTTGTTGTTCTGTAATGTCTGATACTGGTTTAAGAAGAACTCTTGTTCCACCTTGTAATTCTAATCCTTTTTTTATATTTGATGATGGTGCATTTTGGACTGATATTCCTAAATCTATTGAATCTTTTGGGAATGAATATTCGTCTTTATCAGTTTTTATTCTTATAGTTGAATTTATTTCTATTTCTGATATAATTCTTGAATAATCATCTATGTTGTTTATTTTTTCTCCATTTATTTCTTTAATAATTTCTAAGTTTGTTGGTGAAGTTTCTGGAGTTGGTGATTGTATTCCTGCTAAATTTGCGTTTGAATCTGTCTCTACACTTTTAATTGAGACTCCTGAAACATCGAATTGAGGATTGATAGCAAAATAACTAATTATAAGAAATGCTAATAATATTAATACTCTAGTCCGTTTAAATATTTTCTTGAGTTTCATGTTTCTTTAAGTGATTTAATAATATTGGAGCGTTCATCATCCAAGTTGAGATTATATCAATCACTAATGCGATTAGGATTATGCTAAACATTTGTTTTAGGATTAAAGAGTTTGTGACAAAATATCCAATTGTTAATGCAGTTAAAGTTGTTATTGTCATTAACATTCCTGTATTGAATGCACCTTTTAGTCTTTCATATTTAGTGCCCATTTTTCTTTTTATTAATCTAGTTGTTAGTAGAATATCTGTGTCTATTGAATAACCTATAACCATTAAGAAAGCTGCTATTCCTGCTGATGAGATTTTAACTCCTAAAATTGAGATTATTGCTAATGTTGCTGTTAAATCTAAGATTAATGATAAAATGATTGCTAGTGATGGTATGAATTTTCTGAAAGCTATTAAGATTACTATTATAATTAATACAAAAGCGATTAGTATTGCTGTTATGGTTTCTGTTAGGAAAGAAGAACCCAAACCTGAACCCATTTCTTGGATTGAAATGTCTACGGTTTCTAGATTATTTTCTATGAATTCTCTTATTTGTTTACTTGTTAAATCTGTTGCTTCTATTACTATTCCTATGTTTTCTTTAGATCCAAATGCTGATAATTGTCTAACTGAAAAATCTGAATTTGGGAATTCACTTCTTAGTTGAGATTCTAAATCGTCTAAATTAATTTCTTGATTAGAATGTATTGTTGCTGAAATTCCTCCTTTTAAAGTTACATCTCTATCTATTATATACCCTTTAGTTGCTAATTGAGAACCTAATATTATTATACTTAGTATAAATATTAGAATAGGGACTATTAGTATCTTTTTTTGATTTTTCATATAAAATTCTTCGAAACTCATGATTTTGAGGTATGATAACTATTTAAATAGTTTTTTGTTAGTTTTTTATTATGATTGAAATTTTAAGATTAGGACATAGAATAGTTAGAGATAAAAGGATTAGTACACATTTAGCTTTAGTTGGAAGGGCTTTTGGGGCTGATAAATTTATTTTATGTGGTCAGAAAGATGATGTAATTTTGAAAACTGTTAATTCTGTTGTTTCTAGATTTGGTGGTTCTTATGAAATTGTTTATGAGAAAGATTATATTAAGTATTTAAAAGAGAAGAAGAAAAAAGGATTTAAAATTGTTCATTTGACTATGTACGGTTTATCTTTTAAAAAAAATATTAAGAAATTAAAAGGTGATTTTGTTTTAGTTTTAGGTGGAGAGAAAGTTCCTCCTGAAATTTATGAACTTGCTGATTATAATTTAAGTGTGACTAATCAACCACATTCTGAAGTTGCGGCTCTTGGAGTATTTTTGGATAATTATTTTAGTGGAGAATACAAAAAGTTTGATGGTAAAATTAGGATTAAACCTAGTGTTAAAGGTAAAGAATTTTATTAATGGAAATATTTAAATATAAATATATTAAATTTTAAGAGAGGTGATTAATTGAAAAAGAGTATTTTGTTTTTAATTGTAGTAATTAGTTTATCTTTTGTAATTGCTGCTGATGAAGAATTAATTTATAGTTTAGATAAATCTATTTATGGAATTAGTGAGAATTTTGAAGGTGAAATAGAACTTGAGTATGAAGATAAAGTTAGTGTTGGAGAAAAATTTACAGGTGAAGTTTCTGGATGTAGTTTATATTCTAAGCAGATTAGTTTATTTGATTTATATGAAAATGCTGGAATGGCTGATTTTGAAGAAAAGGCTTATGATGTAGGTGCTTCTAAGAGTTCTGTTAGCGAAACTTTTGATGGAAGCAATAAAAAATTATTTGCGTTTTATTTACAAGATAGATATATTAATAATGTTACATTTAAGGTTTCTGGAAGTGGGGGTCCGTTATTTTTAGATATTGGAAATGATGGAGTTTATGATTGGAAATATTTGGGTGATTTTTTAAGCTGGGGTGCTAAAGAGTATTCTGAAGAGTATAGGGCAGGTTGTAATCCTGGTGGATCTTATGAAGTTGTTGGGCCTGGGATTGAAGAAGTTATAGCTTTAAGATTTGATGAATTTCAGAAAGAGTCTGATATAAATATTAATGCTGTGGCTAGAAAAACTGGTGAAGGAACACTAAGAGCTAGAGTTGGGAGTGATGTGTGTGTTTTGAATAATGTTGGTAATGTGTGGACTGATGTTTCTTGCAGTATGAAAAAAAGTGTTTATAATGGAAGCAATGAGTTTGAGGTTCATTTTGTTGTTGATACTAATAATTTCCAGGCACCTACATGTGCTGGAACTGAACATTATTTTATAAGTTTACAAAGAGCTGTTTATCAAGAAAATTTACCATCTAGTCCAAGACTAGTTTCTTCTGCTGGATTGGCACAGGTTGTTAGGGATTATATTGATGATAATTGTGATAATGATTGGTGTGTTATTCCTGTTGCAATGAAGATGACTGGAAGTGGAAGTGCTACTTTAAGTGATTTGAATATTGTTTATGCAGGCGGTGCGTCTTTAGAATTTTATGATTTAGTTGAGACATTTAATAAAATAGATGTTGAAGGTGATAAAGTTAGTTTAAAGTTTTTTGAGGATTTAAAAACTCCAAGCAGTTATGCGAATAATTGTAGTTTGAAAATTAGTTTTTTAGATGATTCTTATTCTGTTAATTTTAGTGTGAGTGAGGTTCCTAAGGCTGTTATTGTTAATAATGTTGACTATGTGTTAAAAAAGGTTGAGATTGAATTTAATGGAACTAATTCTACGGCTCCTAATAATGGAAGCATTGTTAAATGGATGTGGGATTTTGGAGATAATTCTACAAAGAATGGAAGTGTTGTTAAACATACTTATACAGAAGATGGAGATTATATTGTTAAATTAAAAGTTATTGATGAGAATGGATTGGAAGGAAGTACTGAGAAAGTTATTCATATAATTGATTTGGAAGATTATTTATATGATGAATTTATTAGGCAGATGGATAGGTTGTCAGAGTCTATTGAATCTTTGAAAGGAATAAGCGGAGATGCTAAAGAATTTTATGATGGAATGGATTATGATTTATTAGTTGGTGGTGCTAATGACTCTATTAAAGATTTGATGGATGAATTTGAGGATTTAAATGGGAATGAGAGTAATTTAAGTGAAGAAGGTAAAAATGTTCTTCTTAATGATATTGCTAAAAGACTATCTGAGCTGGTTGATAGTGTTCCTAAGAAAATTGATTTTGAGGATTCTTTAGAGATTGAAAATTCTATGATTAGTTTGCCATCTAATATTCCTGATTATTCTCAAGTTTTTTTGAATGATGCTAAAAGAGAGGCTTTGTATAAATTTAATCAGCAGAATGTTGATGTTTCACTTAAGGCTGATTTGTTTGAAGTTGAGTTTTTGAGTGGAGAGATTGAGAGTTTTATGTATGTTGATAAGAGTGTTTCTGTGAGTGGTGGTGTGAATAATGTTTTAATTGAGGACTTTAGAGGGTTTAGTTTTGAAGATGTATTTATATTTAGTGAAGGTTATAATTTAGATAATATTACAGGTGTTATATTTTTTGATAGTGTTAGAGATATTAAGTATGCTGTTAAGACTAATGAATTAGTTGAAATTAAGAGCGTGGTGTTTAGTGATGTTTCTGTGGATGGAGATATTATTATTGATGATGAAGAGGAAGAATTTCCTTGGACATTGTATATTATATTGGGTGCTGTATTATTATTAGGTATTATATATATTAATTTTTATAAAGGTCCTGGAAATTTTATGCAAATTACTAATTCTGTTTCTTATGGGTTGTTTCATAAGAAGTTATTTGTTACTGAAAGGGATAAAATTATTTTGAAAGAGTTTGTTAGAAATGCTCAAGCTAGGAGATTTGGAGAAAAAGAGATTACAGATTCTTTATTGGCCAAAGGATGGACTAAAAAGCAGATAAAATTGGTTTTTAAGGGAAAGGTTTAAGTTTATTTATAAACGGTATTTTTTTGTTGAATAAGAAACTTTTATAAATAAGTATAATATAATTGTATAATAGAGGTGATTATGTGAAAGATACCAGAACATTACTTATTATTTTAGTATTGGTTTTAGTTATATTTATTTCTGGATGTGAGGAAGCACAGTTTTCTCCTATTCAATTTGATCCTGGATGTTATGGTGCTCCTATAACTAATGATTGTACAGAGATGTATGAATATATGGATTGGAGTCCTGATGAATGTAATGCAGCTCATAATTGTATATGGAAGGTGGATCAAAATCCTCCATTTTGTAGTAATACAGTTTTTCCTTGTCAGAATCAACCTACTGAATATATTTGTGGATTGGTTGGTGGTTGTGAGTGGATTGATAATTGTGTGAGTTTAGAAGATGGAATGGTTATAGATTCTAATACTTGTGAGGATGATTATTGTTTAATTTGCCCAGGGGACCATGAATTGCCTAATGGAATAACTGTTTCTTCTATTGATGAAGAATATAATCTTATTGAAACTACAACCTTTGCTTTGGTTAGTGATGGTGTTGTTGATGATGATTGTGAGTTTGATGAATTTAGTTTAAATTATCCTAGTGGAGAAGATTATTTTGATTTTAAATGTACTAAGACTGGATTAACAACATCTGGAAAGGTTTGGCTTAGGGCAGATGGTGCGGATGGTCAGTTGATTAGTGATTGTGTTCCTGCTGGAATTGGTGGCCAAGTAAAATGTTCTTTTGATGGTGGTCCTTTTGGTGATTGTGAAAAGAGAGTTCAATTAGATTTAGGAGATTATTATCTTAAGGCTTGTAAGTCTGGTGGATATTCTGGGCCTAATAATTATATTCAAGGAAAGGTTAAAAATAGATATCGGGTTACTTCTGTTGCTGATGAGATAATTGTTGATTGTTTTAACTGGGCAACATTAAGAGGGCATGCTGATGGTCAGGGAATTAAAATAGAGGGCGATAAGGTTAAAATTAGGAATTGCGAGATAATAGGATATAATGATGGTATTTATGTTTCAAATGGAGAATTAAATTCCTTTTCTAATAACAAAATTTATGGAAATAGGTATGGTGTAAGATTTGAGGGATCCTCAAACAATTATGTTTATGATAATGATTTATGTCATGATGGTGTTAAGGGAAATTTATTGATAGATTTGTATTGTGATAGTAATGAACCTGAAAATTCTGGATCTGGTAATTTACTTCAAGATATATTTGGATGTAATGGAGTTAGTTTTAATTATTGTACTTCTTTCCCCCCTGTTAGTGATTGTGGAGATGGTGAATGGAACCCAGATTTAGGTGAGCAATGTGAGTTTATTGAAGGGAATTTAGATGCTCCTGATTTTGGCGGATTAACTTGCTCTGATTATGATGATTATACTGGTGGTAATTTAATATGTAATCTACCAAATAGTCAAGATGAATGTAAAATAGATACTTCTGGATGTACTCCCCCTCTCCCTCCTGGAGAGTGTGGTGATAAAGTTATTAATGGGGATGATATATGTGATGGAAATCCTGGAGATATTGAAGGATATGATTGGGGAGGTATAATTGGGTGTACTAGTTATGATGATTATGTTGGGGGTGGATTAATTTGTAATGATGAATGTGAGTTTGATGTTACTGAATGTGTTCCTTATTATGAATCTGACTTTTGTGATAGCTGTAATATTGAAATAGGAAGATTTTGTTGTAATGATGGAGCATTTACGTATTGTAGTCCTAATCATTGTGAATATACTAGTTGTGATTTTGATGGTGAGTGTAAAACAAAGTTTTATGAAGATTGTAATTGCCCTGATTGTTGGGAAAGTGATCTACCTTGTCCAGATGGCTATTTTTGTGGTTTGGGTGGTATTGGATGTGTAACTGCTGGTGGAGAACCAGAATGTGGTGATGGTGAATGTAATGGTGGTGAAACATGTTCAACATGTCCAGGGGATTGTATGTGTCCTCCAGATAGATCTTGTGGAGATAATCCATTATGGCAAAATGGATGTCCAAAATATTATAATTGTTGTGATAAAGGAAATGGGGAAGAATGTTATGAGGGATTATGTGCTAATCCTTATTGTGGTAGTAATTCTCTTGTTTGTGAAGATGGGGATTCTTGTGGATGTAGTGAATGTGAAGGAGAACCAGATAATTGTGGTCTAGGATTGGCCTGTGTTGAAGGTGTTTGTTATGATGAGTTAATTAATGAAAGAAGATGTGGAGATGGTTATTTTGATCCTACCTTAAACGAGAAATGTGAATTTATTAATGGAAATCCAATTTTTGGTGGATATATTGATTGCCAAAGTTATGATAGCTATTTTGAAAGTGGAGATTTGATATGTAATCCTCCAAATAGCGAAGAGAAATGCACTATAGATTTATCGCAATGTGAACCACCATATCCGACTGGTCCCTGTGAAAATGGTGAAATCAATGATGGAGAAGAATGCGATGGAAATCCTTGGGATAGTGGATCTTATGATTGGGATGATAAAGAAGGATGTACTAGTTTTGATAATTATGAAGGTGGTCTTTTAAGATGTAATAATCAATGTAAGTTTGATGTTACACAATGTAAACATGTGTTGGATTTATGTTCTTTTTGCTCTTCTCAAGGTAAACTTTGTTGTGGTAGTGGTGATAATATATATTGTGGTATTGAAGGAGATACAGGTTGCCCATATAGGGGTTGTAATGATAATACTAGATGTGAATCAGGGGATAGTTTTGAAATAAATGAGGGTTGTAACTGTGAAGCTTGTTTATATGAGAAAGCTGATTGTGAAGAGGGATATGTTTGTGCTGAAGGTGGACTTGGTTGTATGCTTGTTGAACCAGATATTCGTGAAGAAGGTTGTGGAGATGGAATTTTGCAATGGAGGGCACCATTTAATGAAGAATGTGA
>Ga0180009_10004728_pt1 | contig 14873 bp, 14 predicted proteins | sample OS_PC_MetaG_FD_123537 | JGI IMG/M metagenome (GOLD analysis project Ga0180009, IMG submission 123537) | Groundwater microbial communities from the Aspo Hard Rock Laboratory (HRL) deep subsurface site, Sweden - OS_PC_MetaG | ecosystem: Environmental > Aquatic > Deep subsurface > Groundwater...
CGAAAAGCGGTACTAGATTCAATATTCTACTAGTACCCTCTGCTTTCAGAAGTTCGTCAAGGTGGTTGCCGCGAATGACTCACGAACTTCTGAAAGCGGGTACTAGGGCAACATCCGATCCGGAACACTGAGGCGACCGGCTTTTTGGAGCCAATAACAAGAATGAAGATAACTACGCCGCACCGCGCTCCGATCATCGGCATCGCAGGCTGGAAGAAATCCGGCAAGACAACGCTGGCCGTCCGTCTCATCGAAGCCTTCACGGCGCGCGGACTTAAGGTCGCGTCGTTGAAACACGCCCACCATGCTTTCCAGGTCGACGACAAGGCTACCGATTCGGCGCGTCATCGCCAGGCCGGCGCGGCGCAGGTGGCTGTCGTCTCGGCGGCACGCTGGGCGATCATCACCGAACTCGACGGGGCGCCGGAACCGAATTTCGAAGAGGTGATCGCCGCGCTCGAGCCGTGCGATCTCGTCATCGTCGAGGGCTACAAGTCAGCGGCAATCCCGAAGATCGAAGCACGGCGGCTGGCTTCCTTCACCAAAAAGCCACTCGCAGACGACGACCCCCAGGTGATTGCGATCGCCGCCGATCATGTCATCGAAGGAACGGCGCTGCCGGTGTTCTCGCTCGACGATGTCGAATTGCTGGCCGATTTCATCGACGCGACACTGGGGCCGCTGAAAGGGGCCTGCCGCGAGGCCGACGGATCAAAGGCGGGGTTACGGAAAAGCGTTGCCGATATCGGCGGGGAACCGTCATGAGATCCCCATGGGCGGGGCACAAACGGGCCGTAGCGGCCGGTGCCCTGTCACTCGCCTGTCTGGCCGCACCGGGGCGGCTCTCTGCCGAAGGCGATCCGAAGGTGCCGCATGGGCTCGATCCGGGCGGCGTTGCCATCGCGCTGATCAGCGATGGCGTCGACTATACCGATCCTGAAATCGCACCCCGGCTGGCCCGCGACGGCGAAGGCGAACCGATCGCGCTCGACCTGGTGGACGGCGATGTGCGGCCCTATGCGCCTGCCGGCTCGGGGCGGGGAACGGAACTCGCCAAGAGGCTGTTGGCGACCTACAGAAACGGCCGGCTCATCGTCGTGCGGGCCGACCCGAACGACGCTCAGTCACTGGCCAGGGCGGCAATGTTCGTCATGCGGACACCGTCACGGGTTGCGGCCGTAACCTTCTGGGGACAGACCAAGGACATCTGGGAGTCGTTTTCACAAGTGGCGCAAAAGTCCGGCAACGTTCTCTTCGTCGTTCCCGGGGGCGACGTCAGCGCACGCAGCGCCGGGGTCAATTTTCCGGCTCAGTTGAAAATCGCCAACGTCGTGTCGGCGGTGCCGTTCGCCCCGCCAAAAGACCAGTATGCTCCGGCCGTCGGAGACGAAAAGATCGACGCCTGGGTGGTGGCTCCCGGTTCGACGATGTTTGGCGGCGGTCAATCGCCGGGGCCGCGCGACAGCGTCGAAGCCGCGATCCTTCTGGCTGGGCAGGCCGGGTGTTCGCTCGAAGGCAATATCGGCGCGGAACTGGCGGAGACGGCCAGCCTGAAGGCCGCGCTCCTGGCGCAGGCGCGCCTCGTCACCGTCAACGGCATCAGCGCCAACGTCCACGATCCGTTGTGCTGGTATGGCGGCATCCAGTTCGGGGAGCCGGGCCGTTTCTGAAGCGAGGCGTGTGCTACAGTTGTATGCTGAAACCTTTTTGGGAGCTGAGATGCAAGACGATATCGACAAGCTGAACCGTAAGGCGCGGCGCGCGGCGGCCAAGACGGAAGGCGCGCTCGACACCATGGCGTTCCTGAAGCTCGCAGACAAGTTCATCGATGTGGCCAACCGCGAAAACAAGAACATCAAGGCCAGCGACGTGCACATGGCGTTCCTGTTCGCGGCGGCCCGCTACAATGCGCACGTCGCCAAGAACGTGCTCGACGTCGACAACCACGAGGTGTTCGTCAAGGAGATGGCCGAGCAGTACAAGGAGATGCTGCGCCAGCACCTGGGCGACGAAAGCCTGGAGCCGAAGCAGGACAAGCCCGCTGCTGCCAAGCCAAGCAAGCCGGAAGATTTTCTCACCGATTAGAGCGGTTGCATTGGAAATTCATCGCCGAAAGTCAGCCCTGCTTGGAACCCGAAGGCTGTTCGGCTTCGTACTCGGCGAGCATTTCGGCTTCGTCCGCCTTGACGGCTGCAGCACAGCCGGTGCCCGCGCCAGAGTCGGAATCGGAGTCGGAGTGATCTGATACCGCGGCGACTTCTGCGCCGGTTGTCGTTCCGGCATCGTCATCGCCGTCGGACGCAGCGTCCGCTGCTGCTGCGCGCCTTGCTTCCTCAACGCGCCTTTCCTCGGCTTCGGCCGCCGCGATTTCCTTCGATTCCTGACCAAGCGATTCCCATTCGGCGACTTCATCGTCGTCCAGAAAGCCGCGGCCATACTGGTAAAGCGTCTTCATCGTGCCCTTGGGCATGCAGACGGCGGCGTCGGTATAGTCCTCGCAATAGTCGTCGAGGCCATCCATGTTGGCGAGCACCGGGTTGGAGACCCAAAGCTTCCGCAACGCCTTGTGGCGGGCCTCGCTGGAAACGTCTTTTTCCATGAACTGCTTATAGTCGGAATCGTAGTCGAGCTTGTCGAAATCGAAGTCGGCGAAATCCTTTTCAGCGACAGGCTCCCCGGCAGGATCTCCACCGTCGCCGGTGTCACCGCTAACGGCCTCGACACCATCGTCCGTCGCACCAACGGCTTCGGGTTCGGGTTCGGTGCCTACGCCGCGCTTGCGCCGGGACCATCTTTCCAGGAACGACGCCGGATCGCTCGATTCTTCTTTCATTTGCCGTCTCCGCGGCCGATCCGAACATCGCACCCGATGGTCGGGTCGGTTGTTTTTGCAGCTCCTTCGATATGCTCGCCCATGCGTTCGCGCAAGGCGACCAGCGGTTCCTGTCCGAACTTGTGCTCTTCTGCTCGCAGGTGAGGCTGGCGCTTGCGCTTGTAGAAGGGCTCTTCCTCATGGTGCATCTCGATGAAGGCATGCACGGTTTCGACGAGCTGGGCCGGCATCGCTACGCCTTCAACGTTGTCGAGGCCGACGTCGCCGTGCGACTGCGCCTCGAATGGCGAGGCGGTCACCAGATGGACTTCGACCGGCCAATCGTCATCGGTGTCGGGATCTTCGCGCAATACAACGTAAACGGTCGGTTCGCCGTTGGCGAGATTGACCTGGTAGGCCGTAGTTTCCTTGCGGAAGAGTTCGAGATTGAGCGTTGCGGCATGATACAGAACGGATCTGTCATCGCGACGGAGTTCGCGCCAGCCCTCGATTTTCGGAGCGTCGAGGAATACACTGACCGGCCGCCATCGATAAGACTGCCAAGGATGGGCAATCTTTTCGCGGGCGACGACGACGCCGACCGGGATGGAGAGGGTGGAGGTCATGCCGATGTTCACTCCTGCTACCAAATGTCGTAGACGATAGTCTAACGCACACGCCGACCCTAAGGGAAATCCTGGCGTCATAAAAGGACTTCCGTAGAGTTCTCGATTAAATCCGTGCCGGCAGCCGGCAGGCCGGGCAAGCCGGCGAATACATTCTGGAGACTTGGAACTTGGTGAACAACGCGACCGCTGCGACCCGCATCATGGTGTGCAACTGCCAAAAGACGATGGAGATCGACGGCCAGAAGCTCGGGGCGGCGCTTGGCCAGGATGGCCCCATGAGCGTGCATACCGAGTTGTGCCGGGGCGGACTCGACGCCTTCCGCAAGGCCGCCGTCAGCGGGGAAAACGTCCACGTCGCCTGCACCCAGGAAGCACCATTGTTCCTGGAAGTTGCCGAAGGCCTGGAAGCCAAGGGGGCGTTCGGCTTCAACAATATCCGAGAAAATGCCGGCTGGTCGGAGGCCGGTGCCAAGGCGCTGCCGAAAATGGCGGCGTTGCTGGCTGAAGCCGGCCACCAGCCGCAGATGGCGCCCTCGCTCAGCCTTGAATCAAACGGGGTTTGCCTCGTGATCGGGGCCGGCCAGCACGTGCTGGACGCCGCCGCTCAACTGGCGGGCCGGCTTTCGCCAATCGCCGTCATGTCCGACCCGCTCGACGCCATTCCACCCAGCGAAGCCAGGTTCCCGATCTTCAAGGGCAAGACGCGCAGCGCGAATGGCGTACTTGGCCGCTTCAACGTCGTCATCGAGGGTTATGCGGCGGCGTTGCCGAGTTCGCGCGGGGAACTCAGCTTCGAAGCCGGCGGGGTCAGGCAGGAGGTGGCCTGCGATCTGATCCTCGATCTTTCCGGCGGGCCAGCCCTATTCACGGGACATGGCCGGCGCGACGGCTACGTGGCTGTCGATGCGGGCGACCCGGCGGCCGTGGCGCGGGCATTGTTCGAGATTTCCGACATGGTCGGGGAGTTCGAGAAGCCGCGCTACATTGCATACGATGCCGGGATCTGCGCGCACGCCCGATCCGGGCAGGTCGGCTGCACCAACTGCCTCGACGTGTGCCCGCTGGGGGCTATCCAGCCGGCCGGCGACAAGGTCGCGATCGACCCCGCCATCTGCGGGGGATGCGGCAACTGCGCGTCGGTCTGCCCAACGGGTGCCGCAAGCTACGTGCTGCCGTATCGCGGCGACCTCGTTCAGCGCATGCAGATCATTCTGCAAACGTATGCGAAGGCGGGCGGCAAGCGTCCTGTCCTTTTGGCGCATGACGGCAAGCACGGCACCGAGATGATCTCGGCGATGGCCCGGTTCGGGCGCGGGCTTCCAGGCAACGTCATTCCGATCTCGCTCAATTCGGTTCTGATGCTGGGACATGACGCCATGGCGGCGGCGCTGGCGCTGGGAGCCGGGCGCCTCGTCGTGCTGGCGCCCCCGCAGCACCCTGAAGAACTGACCGCGATCGAGCAACAGGGGGCGTTGGCAAACGCCATTCTTGCGGCCCTCGGCTATGGTGATACCCGCGTGGCGGTGATTGTGGAACGCGATCCCGACGCGGTGGAGACCGCGTTGCATGAGTCCGAGCCGCTTGCCGCCATGGCCGCGCATGGGCTTCTGGCAGCTGGCTCAAAGCGGGAAGTCGCGCGCTCGGTATTCGCACTGCTGCATGAGGATGCGCCAAACAAACCGGAATTGATCGAACTGCCGGCGGGCGCGCCCTATGGCCGCATCAAGGTCAACGTCGAGGGCTGTACGCTTTGCCTGGCCTGCGTCGGTGCGTGCCCTGCGAACGCATTGCGCGACAATCCCGACAAGCCGCAGCTGTCGTTCGTCGAAGCGGCCTGCGTGCAGTGCGGGGTGTGCGTTGCGACCTGCCCGGAAAAGGTGATCACGCTGGAGCCGCGCTACAATTTCAAGTCGGAAGCGCTCGCACCCGACGTGATCAAGACCGAAGAACCATTCCACTGCGTCAGTTGCGGCAAGGCGTTCGGCGCCAAATCATCGATCGAGCGCATCGTCGACAAGCTGCGCGGGCATTCGATGTTCCAGAGCGAGGAGCAGCTGAAGCTCATCCAGATGTGCGACAACTGCCGGGTCGTGACGCTGGCCAATTCCGGCAACGATCCTTTCGCCAAGGGAGCGCGGCCCAAGATGCGCACCACCGACGATTACCTTGCGGAACAAAAGGCGGCGGACGCGAAAGGCAGGAAGCCCGACGATTTCCTGGGCTGAAGCGGGTGGGCCGACTTGGTTGGGCCGACTTGGTTGGGCCGATCGGGGTGTGGGCCGACCGGGGTGGGATGGCGTCAGTTGCGGACGTTGGAATCGACCGTGTAGGCCTCTTCGGAGGACTGCGACATCATCGAGCCGATGCCGAATGCGGCCGCGGCGGTAATCACCACAAGTGCGACGATACTGGTCATGAAAGCTTTCATCAGTTTCTTTCCTTGTTGTCGTGATCTGCGGGGTCGTCTTTGCCGCTCGCGGCGGCGGGTGTCGTCTTGAGATAGGCGATCAGGGCGTCGCGCTGGGATTTATCCGTCATCTTTTGCAGAGGCATCTTGGAGCCAGGCGTGAAATTCTCCGGCCCGAGTTCGAAAAGCCTGGCGACTGTTTCTTCGTTCCAGACTATATCAAGCTTTTTCAGTGACTCCGAATAGGGATAGCCGGGAAGCGTTGCAATCCGCCGGCCGAAGAGACCGTAGAGCGTCGGTCCGGCGCGGTTCTTGCCGTCGCGATTGAGCGTGTGGCAGACGCTGCATTTGCGGGCGAAGTGGGCGCGCCCCATTTCGACCGGATCATCGCTGTCGGCTGTCAACTGGAAGCGGCGCGGGAAGGGGCTGTCGATCGGCTCGAAGGGTTCGCGCGGGGTCACGATCCAGCGCGTCACGAAATCATCGAGGCCGGCGAGGTAGAGCGCTGCTCCCCCGGGTGCAAAGGCAAGGCCCCAGGCCGGACCGTAAGGATTCTGGTATTCCTCGATAGGCTGGAAATCGCCGAGGCGGAACACCTTGACGCTGCCGTCGCCGCCGCCGGTTGCGATCAGTCCCGGCTGGCGCGTGACCGCGAGTGCCAGGATGGGCCGGTCGGATTCGCCGAGGTCGGCGACCTTATCACCCGTCGCTATGTCGACGACGGCGGCTGTGCCATTGAGTGCGCCGAAGACGAGCTGATCGGCCTCAGGCAGGCGCTTCAGAACGTTGATGCCCCAGCCGTGCTTATAAACGGGCCGGACGAACTCGCCGGTCGCGGTCGCAAACATGCGAATCATGCCGTCGTAGCTGGCGGTAAAGAGGTGAGCGCCGTCAGCGGAGAACGCAACAGCATTCACCGGACCCTTATGCCCATCGAGCACCGGGCCGGCCTTGTTTTCCCGCAAACTCCACAAGCGGGCGGAGCGGTCCCAGCTTGCCGTCGCAGCCCAGGCGCCATCTTCGGAAACGGCAATGTCGACGACCTTGGCCGTGTGGCCTTCGAAGCGGTGCTCGCGCGTGCCGCTGTCGATGTTCCAGACCGACAGCGCCGCATCGTCACCAGAGGCGAGGGCGAGCCTGGCGCCGGGAACGAAGGCGGTGGCATTGACAGCGCCGTCGTGCTCGTCAAGCCGAACGAGCTGGCGTGGCGCTTCGGCGTCGGTCACGTCCCAGACCATCATGGCGTAATCGAAACTGCCGGTCAGGACGAGATTTTGAGCCGAGTCGGCGGCGACGGATTTCACAGGGCCGCCGTGGCCAACGAGATTACCGCGACCGGCCGATCGGTCCGCGGAGTCGGTGGTGACGGCCGATGCCCCTTCCGCGGGATCCGGCGCGGCGGGCTGGCCGCCCGCGACTGCGAGCGAAGCGCAAACGCAGGCGGACGCGAGTGCGACAAGGGTTGCAAACGCCGCCCTTGGCTGGACTCGCATCGCCCGCCTACTGCCTCGTGGCCAACGCATGCCGGCCGCCATCGGTCTACTCGGCTGGGGCCGGGCGCGCCGAAGCGCCGCTGCCCGAAGTCCCCTTGGCCAGTTCTTCTTCCGCCCAGAGGCTGTGGTGTTCCTTGGCCCAGTTGACATCGACTTCGCCGGTTCCCATGGCGTCGAAGGCGCCTTCCATGCCAATCGAGCCAATATAGATGTGCGCGATGATGATGATGGTCAAAACGAGTGCCATGATGCCGTGCCACGTCGTGGCAAACTGCTGTTCCTGGTTGGCGGTGAGCGCTGTCGGCAGCTCAAATCCAAAGCCATTCAGGAAAGCAAAGGTTTTCGCGAACAGCGGCAGGTCGTAGGGCAACAAAAGCTGCAGTCCGGACAGGCTCAAAGACAAGCCGCCGAGCATGACGAGCCAGAATAGAATCTTCTGGCCGCCGTTGAATTTCTTCGCAGCCGGATGGCCGCCGCCGAAGAGGCCGCCGCCCCTGAGGAACCAGACGATGTCGCGGGGATGCGGAAAGTTGTACCAGACCCACGTCAGGAAGGTCATCAGGAGACCGACCATGAAGGCAAATCCGACGTAGTTGTGCAACCACTTGCCGGTCAGCGAAATCGACGCGAAGACTTCCTTTCCGACCACCGGAATCAGCACGTAGCGGCCGTACAGAACATTGAGGCCGGTCAGCGCCAGAATGATGAAGGACGTCGCAAGGAGCCAGTGGCCGGTACGTTCGAAATCAGTAAAGCGCTGAATCGTGCGGCCGGCCATTCCATGTTCGACGCGCACGCGCCCGCGCACGAGATAGAACAATGCGAGCAGGCCAACGATGCCGGCAAGTCCGTATGCGCCATAGACCGGCAACGGGCCATTGCGCAGCGCGCGCCAGGACTCACCTGATGAGTCGACCAGGATACCGGCTTTCTTGTCTGGGATGGAGACGGTGCCGGCGGCACCCTTGCGCAGTTCGGACCAAATCTCGATGTCGTAGTTTCCACCCTTGTCGGCCGTTGTCTGCGGACCTGCAGAAGGCGGGCCGCCAGAGGTAACAGCATTCTCGGGCGGACGGACGTTCTGCGCATCGGCGGTCCCGGTAATTCCAACCAGCGCGACGATCGCCATCAGGCCTGCGAAGAGAACGCTCATCACCGACGTTCTGCGTTCCATCTTGTCCTGAGATCTATGCATCTCGTTCTCCCTGTCCGCCGACGGCGGCTCTTCGAGTTGTCGGTCTGGCTTCTTGTCCCGCCGAAAACTTCGCTCGACTTGTGCCGATCAACGAAGCCCCTGGAGCTGTGCCCGCTCGCGAAGCACCTCGGTCTGCTCGGCGCTTAATTTCTCATCTTTCTTGCCGGAATATACACCCGGCTCGAACGACAACGGTCGGCCCTGCTCTTCCTCGCGGCACGCGGCAAGTCCAGAGGCGAGCGCCAGGATCAGCCCAACCTTCAATCCAGTTGCATGGTTCATGCGTGTTCGTTCTCCAGCCCCAAACGCAGGAACAGGGCGGCGTGTGCCGCCCTGTCGATTGCTATAGCGTCGGCACTCCGGCGGCAAAGACTTTGCTTGCCCGCCTGCTGCATCTGCTTGCTCGCCTTCGGCAAGAAACACTCTTGTCTGCTTGCCTTCGGCAAGAAACACTCTTGTCTGCTTGCCTTCGGCAAGACTAGCCGGCCTGACCCGGATAGGCCTTGCCCCAACCCCAAGCACCCGAACCGAAGCCTCGGGCAACGACGCGCTCGCGGTAGATATTGGAAACCATGTCGCCGTCGCCAGCGAGCAGGGCCTTCGTCGAGCACATTTCGGCGCACAGCGGCAGCTTGCCTTCGGCAAGACGGTTGCGGCCGTACTTCGAGAACTCGGCATCCGAGTTGGCTTCTTCGGGACCACCGGCGCAGAAGGTGCACTTGTCCATCTTGCCGCGGCTGCCGAAGTTGGAGGCCTGCGGATACTGCGGTGCGCCGAACGGGCAGGCGTAGAAGCAGTAACCGCAACCGATGCAAAGGTCCTTGTTGTGCAGAACCACGCCCTCTTGGGTCTGGTAGAAGCAGTCGACCGGGCAGACGGCCATGCAGGGTGCATCGGAGCAGTGCATGCAGGCCACCGAGATCGAACGTTCGCCCGGTGAACCATCGTTGATGGTGACGACGCGGCGGCGGTTCACGCCCCACGGCACCTCGTGCTCGTTCTTGCAGGCGGTTACGCAGGCATTGCATTCGATGCAGCGCTCGGCGTCACAGAGAAACTTCATGCGTGCCATGGATCAGGCCCTCCAGATCTTGCAGAGCGTCGTTTTCGATTCCTGCATCTGCGTGACGGCGTCGTAGCCGTACGTTTGTGCAGTGTTTGTCGCTTCACCCAACACGTATGGGTCGGAGCCTTCCGGATACTTGGACCTGAGGTCCTTGCCCTGGAACATGCCGCCGAAGTGGAAGGGCATGAACGCCACGCCCGTGCCGACACGCTCGGTGGTCATGGCCATGACCTTGACCTTGCCCTTTTCAGGACCCTCGACCCAGACCATCTCACCATCCTTGATGCCGAGGTTGTTGGCGTCGCGAGGGTTGATCTCCACGAACATGTTCTGCTGGAGTTCGGCGAGCCAGGGGTTGGAACGGGTCTCGTCGCCGCCGCCCTCGTATTCCACCAGTCGCCCGGAAGTGAGGATGATCGGATAGTTTTCGGAGACCTTCTCCTCGATCCCCTTCTTCTGGATCGTCTCGAAAAGCACCGGCACGCGATGCAGCTTGCGGTCGGTGAAGGTCGGATAGTTGGCCACGAGATCCGGCCTTGGCGTGTAGAGCGGTTCGCGGTGCAGCGGCACCGGATCCGGGAACGTCCACACCACGGCGCGGGCCTTGGCGTTGCCGAACGGCGCGAGGCCGTGCAGGATCGCGACGCGCTGGAGACCACCGGAGAGGTCGATCTTCCAGTTCACCTTGCCGAGCTTTTCGGCATCGTTGCCGCCGGCGACTTTCTCGATCGAGGCTTTTTCTTCGGCAGTCAGGTCGCCAATCCAGCCAAGCTTCTCGAGCATGGCGTAGGTGATTTCCGGATAGCCGTCCTTGATCTCGGAACCGACAGGATAGGATTCGACAGCCAGAAGGTTGTCGGCGTCGGCGTTGCCGGTGGCGTATTTCTCAGGCGCCGTGACGCCGAAGCGGGCACGGAAGCAGAGACCGCCGTCGGCGACCGGTTTCGAAGTGTCGTAGAGGTTCGGCGTGCCGGGATGCTTCATCTCGGGGGTGCCCCAGGTCGGCCAGGGCAGGCCGTAGTAGTCGCCGTCGCAGGGACCGCCATTGGCCTTCAGCGTCACCTTGTCGAAGGTGGACTGATTGGCCATGTGCAGCTTGAGGCGCTCGGGTGACTGGCCGGTGTAGCCGATGGTCCACATGCCGCGGTTGAACTCGCGGGTGATGTCCTCGACGACCGGTTCGGCCCCTTTGACCTCGATGTTCTTGAACATCTCCTTGTCGAAGCCGAACTTCTTGGCGAACAAGTACATGATCTCGTGGTCGACCTTGGAGTCGAACAGCGGTTCAAAGACCTTCTCACGCCACTGCAGCGAGCGGTTCGACGCGGTCACGGAACCCACCGTCTCGAACTGGGTTGTCGCCGGCAGCAAGTAGACGCCGTCGGTGCGGTCGTGCATGACGGCCGATACGGTCGGGAACGGATCGATGATGACGAGGAGGTCGAGTTTCTCCATCGCCTTCTTCATATCCGGGCCGCGAGTCTGCGAGTTGGGAGCGTGACCCCAGAACACCATGGCGCGGGTGTTGTCGGGCTGGCCGAGGTTCTCTTTGGCTTCCAGAACACCGTCGAACCAGCGCGAGACGGGGATACCCTTCTCTTCCATCATGGACAGGTCGCCGCCGTCCTTGCCCTTGCCCTTCCACACCGCGAAGCGGCCTTTCAGGTAGTCGTAGTCGACGTCCCAAACGCGCGCCCAGTGCTTCCAGGCGCCGGCTGCGAGGCCGTAATATCCCGGCAGGCTATCCATAAGGACGCCAAAGTCGGTGGCGCCCTGGACGTTGTCGTGGCCGCGGAAGATGTTGGTGCCGCCACCGGCGACGCCCACGTTTCCGAGTGCAAGCTGCAGCACGCAGTAGGCACGGGTGTTGTCGTTGCCGTTTGTGTGCTGGGTGCCGCCCATGCACCAGATGACGGTGCCGGGCTTGTTGGTCGCCAAGGTGTAGGCGACGCGCTTCATCTGAGCGCCGGGCACGCCGGTGACGCGCTGCACTTCCTCAGGTGTCCACTTCTTCACTTCTTCCCTGATGTGGTCCATGCCCCAAACGCGCTTGCGGATGTACTCCTTGTCCTCCCAGCCGTTTTCGAAGACGTGGTAGAGGATGCCCCAGATGAGGGCGACGTCGGTGCCCGGACGGAAGCGGACATACTCGCTGGCGTGCGCGGCGGTGCGCGTGAAGCGCGGGTCGCAGACGATCAGCGGAGCGTTATTCTGCTCCTTGCACTTGAGAATGTGCTGCAGCGAAACCGGGTGCGCCTCGGCGGGGTTGCCGCCGATGAGGAAGATCGCCTTCGATTTCAGGATGTCGTTATACGAGTTCGTCATGGCGCCGTAGCCCCAGGTGTTGGCAACACCTGCGACCGTCGTCGAGTGACAGATACGGGCCTGATGGTCGATGTTGTTCGAACCCCAGAACGCAGCAAACTTGCGGATCAGGTAGGATTGCTCGTTGTTGTGCTTGGCCGAGCCCAGCCAGTAGACGGAATCAGGACCCGATTCATCGCGGATCTTGAGCATCTGATCGCCGATCTGGTTGATCGCTTCGTCCCAGGACAGCTTCTTCCACTTGCCGCCTTCGAGTTTCATCGGGTGCTTGAGACGGCGGGCGCCATGCGCGTGCTCGCGAACGGCGGCTCCTTTGGCGCAGTGCGCGCCGAGGTTGAAGGGGCTGTCCCAACCGGGCTCCTGGCCGACCCATACGCCGTTCGAAACTTCGGCCAAGACCGTGCAGCCAACCGAACAGTGCGTGCAGACGGACTTCTTGAGCTCGACATTACCGCCGGCCTTGCCGGCAGCGGCTTCAGCCTTCCGGATGCGACCTGGCGCCAGCACCGTCGCAGCGGCGACACCGCCGGCTGCAAGACCGGAGTTGCGCAGGAATGCGCGGCGGTCGACCACGCCTGAGCGCGACCTTTCGGTGAGCGCCGTTGCCAGATGGCCGGTCTTGGCACTACCGCTTGATTTCTTCTTGAGCATCGATTTCCTCCTCAGCGTCTGCACATGGCCTGCCGCTTAAACGGTCGGCGGCCTGGCGAGCACGCTTTCGATTACATGAACTTTGCCAGCTCGTAGTAGCGGCGCACATGCTCGGTTTCACGATAGCCGTGGCCCTCAACGGGCTTGACCGCTTCGGCTTCTGCGGGAACCACGGTCGAGACGGCAACCGCCCCGGTCCCCACGACGCCTGCTCCAGCCAGTTTCAGAAAACTGCGCCGGTCGGTCTCAGCGTTCGCCTTGTCCTTCTTCATTCGCTTTTCCTCCTCGTTCAGGTCGCCGGGCCCGGTTCAAGGCCGGACCGAAAACCGAATGTTTGCGTCTAAACGTACTCGAAAGCCTGCGCCTCGATCTCCATGAAGACCGATCCCAAAACGCCGATGGCGGCATAGAATGCCGACTGCTTCGTCTCGGAAAGATCCTTGAAAAAGTGCGGTGCCCAGGAACCAACATGGGCATCGAAGAATTTCTTCTGTTCGGCCAGGGTGCCCGCCGAGCCGAAGCGGCCCTCGATCAAGCCGCCCATCATCTCCAGCACCGAGGCGATGTGGTCTTCAGGCTCCTTGATGTCCGGATTGTGCTCGACGCCGAGAGCCGCCATGTCGTCGCGCAATTTGGCAAGCGGCTTCTCATGCAGGAAGCCGGTCAGGTAATACGAACCGAACGGCACGAGCACGCCGCTGCCAATGCCGATGAAGAGTTCATGAAAGGCATCGTCTTCGGCTTCCGGGTCGGCGTGCCGGGCTGCCTTGGCGCAGGCACTCAGGGCTTGCCCGAGACGGCTATTGTCGCCGTCAATTGCGGCATAGGCTTGTAAGATATCTGAGCCTGCGGGGGCTGAAAACGGTGTGGCGATCAACTGATAGAGCTGCGCCCGCAGGTGATCCTCTGGCGCAAGCTCCAGGGTGCGACTTACCTCTGCGGTGGCGCGCGTAGTATCAGGACGCACCTTCGGCTCCTCTCCGAACCCATGTGCCCGCCATTTCTCTTTGCGGGCTATGGTTTTTATTTGTTGCATTGGAAGTTGCCGAATAAAGTGTCGCAGCACAAGACCTCAATCGGCTTTCGTCGGTAAAATTGTATGCATCAGATTTTCTGATCTCGCATTGCGCAATGCCATTTCTTGTTATCTAGGTCTTTTTGTTCCAATAATTACAAATTGATGTATTTCTTGCGTGTTTTTGCAAGCTTTCTGCAAGATGCGTCGCTGCGGTGCACAAAATGTGCCGCTTGTCATGAGCGCACACTCGGGGCTCTATGATCGCGCGCCGCAATTCCGGGCAATCGCGCAAAGGCGGTCGCGCCAGCCTACGCTCCATGTTCTGATGACCGCATCGGTCGCCGACAGGCCGGAACATCGCACCATCCAAGGACGGGTATGAAGCCTCATCCAATTACACCACTCGACGCCTCGATGATCGATCCATTCGGTCGCCATGTGACCTACCTGCGCGTTTCGGTCACCGATCGCTGCGATTTCAGATGCGTCTACTGCATGTCCGAACACATGACCTTCCTGCCGAAAAAGGATCTGCTGACTCTTGAAGAGTTGGACCGGGTCTGCTCGGCATTCGTTCGCAAGGGTGTGCGAAAACTGCGCATCACAGGCGGCGAGCCGCTCGTTCGCAAGAACGTCATGTGGCTGTTCAAGGCTCTCGGGCGGCACCTCGAAGACGGCTCGCTCGACGAGTTGACGCTGACAACGAACGGCAGCCTCCTGCATCGCATGTCGGACGATCTATATGCCTGCGGCGTGCGGCGAATCAATGTCTCCCTCGATACGCTGAGCCCGACCAAGTTCAAGGCCATCACACGCTGGGGCGATCTCGAAACGGTGATGAACGGCATCGCCGCGGCCGAGCGGGCCGGCTTGAAGATCAAGATCAACGCCGTGGCGCTGAAGGACTTCAACGACCAGGAAATCGACGACCTGATCCGCTTCGCGCACGGCCGTGGCGCCGACCTGACGCTCATCGAGACCATGCCGATGGGCGACATCGACGGCGACCGAACGGACCAGTACCTGCCGCTGTCACGCGTGCGCGCGGACCTCATGGACCGCTGGACACTGAAAGACATTCCCTACAATTCCGGCGGGCCGGCGCGTTACTACGAAATCGCGGAGACCGGCGGGCGCCTCGGCTTCATCACGCCGCTGACGCACAACTTCTGCGAAAGCTGCAACCGGGTGCGGCTGACCTGCACCGGCACGCTCTACATGTGTCTCGGGCAGGACGACGCGGCGGATCTCAGGTCGGCGCTGAGGGCTTCGGTCGA